>QWCT01000008.1_pt1 | contig 371403 bp, 431 predicted proteins | sample 1972681 | NCBI WGS metagenome assembly QWCT01 (sample SAMN09866701, study PRJNA288562) | Human oral metagenome isolate pre3_saliva, whole genome shotgun sequencing... | isolation source: mouth | host: Homo sapiens | place: USA: California
TATTCTTCACTATCCTAACATTTATTCTACGTGTAAAATTATATTCCTCAATCCCCTCATATCCAAATACAGACGGGTCAACATATCTTACCGCCTTATAGCCCGATACTTCTACCAACAATACCTCAGGCACACCTTTCGCTTTCGCATAATAAATTCCATCTACCAACTCAATCTCATCAGCCTTCCTACTGATAACCTCTCGCGCCCATCCTATCTCCTCTCTCTTCTGTGCAATCATCGCCTCAGACTCACAAATAAATGCCTCCAACTCATTTTTGCTCCTCTGCCTCATCGTAGCTCTATTCATAATTACTATCCCTCTCACCTATACCAATCAGGTATACTTTTATTCACTAACCAGTTTTTTCATAACACAATTGTTATAATTTAAAGTAAAATAAATTCAAATGCCAACACAAACTATCTCACACTTAAGCATCGCTTAATCCAAAATAGCTCAATCTTGGCCTACTCTTTTATAACTTAAATTAAATAGTCGATGGCGTTTACAATAATATTTAAAACTAGGCAAATCAAAACCAATACACCAAACCACCATTTGCCAAATCTGTCTTTTAATGCCGGAATCATAAACCCTAACAATATCCCAATCAATACACTACAAATCAATTCCATCTCCTTTTACTCCTTTCCTATTTATACTCATATTTTACCACTTTTTATTTAAAAGTAAACCTTTTTACACTTTGTAACACAATTGTAATAATTCTGACAATTTAAAACAAAATAAAAACAGTAGCTATCCAAACTACTGCTTTTATCAGGAGGAACCTATGTTCTCTTCCAACGTTAATCCTTACATATTATAACATATCAGATTTAAAAGTAAACCCTTATTTTACTTCATAATGTAATCGTAATAATTCTGACAATTTGGGGCAAAATAAATAGTCTGAATGAATGGTTTAATTTAAAATACCCTTTACCGCTCAATCAAACTATTTATTAGGTAAATCTTATGCTAGACTTTTAATGAAGTTACATTATATATTATAGCACAACTAATTTAAAAGTAAACCCTTTTTATTAATTTTATTGCAAGGTTTACTTTTAATTTAATTATAGTATAATATATGTATTAAAATTCAAAGGATATTATTATATGGCACAAAAATTTATTAGCTTTTATTTTCTTGACTGGTCCAAGGATGGCGATTATTTCAGTACTAAAATTCATAGAGTTTATAGCAGAGATAACCAATTCAATGACATTGCAACTCAGGATGTCTACATTAAAGAACATAATTTAAGCAAACGTACAGCCCTTCAGCTTGACAAAGTTACTGAGGTTGAACAAGTATTAGTTGATATTCCAGTATTTTATGTAAAATATGGAACAACTTATTACTTTTTATCTTATAGCGAAGGCAATAAACTTATCGATTCACTACTAACCATTAATGACTATAAAAAATAAATACATTCAAAGCTCCATATCTCATCCATATGGAGCTTTTATCTGTCCAGAGTATAATCATATACCGACGACACCAGACGCGATACAGGACGAATTAGAGCTGTTTAAGACAATACAGCCTAAAAGTATGCTATAAAATTTCCCAAAAAAACCAATTTAATGCCCACTAAAAATCAATTTTTAGTGAAAACTTAAACGAAGCTTTATATACCAATGCTTAAATAATTATGCTATCTTTTAATTGGTACGCAATACTTCGTTCACAATTTCATTAAAAAATTGAGTTAAATGGGCTTGTTTTGATTTTTTACGGGGAGTTACAAACTTAAATCAATTTTACTTATAAATTTTTATAGCATACTTTTAGCATGTAATAAGTCTTTTTATTGCAACTGAGTAAATAAAAAGACCTTAAAAGGTCATTTTTTTTAATATTTTTCACTTAAAACTGTTTACTTTATTTCAGATTTATGATATTATAAATATAAATCTGAAAGCAACTGGGCGAAGTGATTCCCCTTAAGAATTAGCATTTTGAACATAATAAGTTCACAATCTGTTAATTCTTTTTTTATGTCAGAAAAATCAGGGTCCTGTAATTCAGCTTTAAACGCTTTGTATGTTTCATCAGTAATCTTCGGATTTGAATTAATCAATAATGCAGAGCGGTTATTCTCACTGACGCGAAGGCTCTCATTATAAAATAACTCATTGACAGCTCTAAAATTGAAGTCGTTATTTTTTTCCAATGATTTGATGCTACTACGTTTGTCACTCATTGTATAACCAAATTCCTCAGCGACTTTTGTCAAGCGTCGTGAAAATGGAATCATTTTCATTGTTTTACTACCGTTCAATTTTGACCAGTATTTGTATCGCTCATACAAATCATTCAATGGTTGTACTTTAAATGGCACAAGGTCTTGCTCAACTAACTCTTTAAAGAACATATATACTTGGTCTGCATTGTCTAACATTTCTTTTGTTTTTGTTGACGCAGATGTAGGGACTGTAAACGATTCAAAGTCAGTATAATTTTCCAATAGGTTCAATAAAACAACTGAATAAAAATCGGGATTTCCTGGTAATCTGTCAGTTCCAATAAGCTCATCTAAATTAAATCCAAGGTCGTCTTTTGTTAACTTACTAAAGTTAACATTTGTCCATGGGAATGAGATGAGACGACGCTTAATAGCCGTTGAATTTTCAAAAATTGAAATTTCAGTATTGGTATTTTGAATTTTCAAACCGAAACACAAACAAATTTGATTGTCTTTGTATTTAACAGGAATTTGAAAACCTTCACCAGTAGCTAACTGTTTGAAACGACTAATTGTTTTCTTTGAGATTTTTGTATCTGTTGGTGCTTCGTGCCCAACAACTAATTTAATTGATTCATTTAATGGTTTAAGTGCTCCATCATCATCCAATTGGTCAATGTTAAGACGAACGGTATATTGTTTACCGGCAAGATACTGACAGATGTTAAGGAAAGCGGACTTACCATTACCACCTGTACCCTCAAGGAAAATATAAGATTCACGGCCATTACCATCAAATGATGAAAACAATAATTGATACAAGAAAATTAGGTTTTCAATGTCATTACTTGACCAATCATCCATGACACGTTTAAATACAGTATCATAAAACTTCAATGTTTCATTAAGTTGGTCTCTAAACACTAAAGGTACAGATGTTTTGTGAATAAATTGATACTCGGTATAGTCAGACAAATCATGCTTAATGGTATGATTTTTAATGTCAATAACAGCATTATCCAACAAAATAATATGTTTAGGTGCAAGGTTAAGATAGTCAATATCAATACCTGGATGATTTGCTTTATAGAGGTCAACTTTCAGTGTAGCCAATTGAGAGTTGATTGTTTTTTTAATATTGTCAAGATTATTAGTGAAAATAATCTCATCATAAGTGGCTAAATGGTTAATCCACTCATCAATATTCAATGGTTTATAGAGTAAACCATTACTATTGTCATAATCTTTAATGTAAGGAACAGACAATGATTGTCCACAGTCATCTGTTGATTTAAGCAAGCGAATCTGTAAGACATTCAATAAGAAATGAAGAGTTTTACTTGAATTAAGTTTTAAATCTTCACCTTTACCATTAATTCTTAAAAATTCGATTTGTGCTTTAATTTTATTGTCAATATGTTTTTCAAAGTCAGCATGAGACTTTAATTTTTTGTCCTGATACAGTTCAAGAAAAGATTCAGGAGAATCCTCAACTGTAAAGACACCAAGCTTAGTTGTCATAAAAATAGTTCCTTTCTTATATATAAAAGATAATTGCTGATATACAAGCAATGCAGATTTTAATTACTTAGTACGTTAATTATACCATAGATTTTAAATAAAGTAAACGGTTTTGTCAAGATGCAAAGATAAAAAATTCATCTTGACGTTTTTATCTTGACGTACACCGTCTTTACAACCATAAGCCTTCATCAGCATACACTAATTGATGTGAAATTTATCTTGACAAGTATCTTGTCAGACCTTGGTCTACTGGTAGACAAGCTATTCATATATACCATGTAAAGATACTTACTTATTTTTAATTAATAATATATATAAATATGACTATTTATTTAAAAATAATTTTAAAATTAAAAGTTGAACAATATATATATTGTTCAACTTCCTTTTATCTTGGCGATTCTACTGCATTCACTTGAGACAAATGCCTGGAAACGAAGGAAAAAGGGATGCGTAAAGATAAAATCTCCATCTTTACGCGTATCTTGACACAAAATTTCAAGAGTTCATCTTTTAACTGATGGTGAGGATAAAGATAACGTCGAGAAAATGCCAAGATAAAACGCCAAGATAAATCCACTTTTTTGCCATCTTGACATTTTCCTGTTAATATTTAAGTATATTAACTCATATGAATGTAATTTTACACCAATTATTGTATATGACAAGTTTAAGCGATTTTACAAACGTTGATATTGACAATATCCTGATTACCAATACATAAACTATAAAGTAAACCTTTGTTCAACTTTTTAATAAAAAACTCAATTTAGCTGATATATCAGCAGTTTATTTGTATTTATAAAATTAAAAGCTTAGACAACATACTGATAAATCAATCGGAACTAAATTTTTACTGAATAGTTGGATAAAGGTTTACTTTACATATAATTTTTTATTATACCATAATATTGGTGTAATCTTAATAATAAGCTGACGCGCAGTGTAAAGTTATTAATTTTAAAAAGTCAAAATGCTGCACTTAATTAGGCTTATGATTATCAGTACTTTCAGAGATTTCACATTAATTTTGACCGAATTTTGTTATAACTTTTCATTATAGCATACTTTTAGCATGTAATAAAATGGAAAAAGCCTGTAAACTCGCCGGCTACTATAACGAATGTTATTTGATTATGGCGAATTTTATGGCTTTTATATTTATTGGTACTCAAATAGTGCAGACTTTTAAATAAGTGAAATTATCAAAATTACCTGTCAAAATATTTTGCTAAGATAAAATGTCAAGATGATTTTAGTTAAGTCCCTATTGATATTTTTATCTGTCAAGATATTTTGTCAAGATTACTGTCAAGATTATTGTCAGGATAATTGTAGAGATATTCGTCAAAATTATTGTCAAGATAGTTTGTTAAGATAACTGTCAGGATATTTTGTCAAGATGTTTGTTAAGATATTATATTAAGATAATTGTCAAGATAACCGTCAAGAAGTTTGTTAAGATATTATATTTGTAAAGATAATTGTCAAGATAATTTGTAAAGATTATTGTCAAGATAATTTGTAAAGATAATTGTCAAGATAATTTGTAAAGATTATTGTCAAGATACTTCGTCAAGATAACAGCCAGGAAAATTGTTAAAATAAAAGTCAATATTACTGTCAAGATAATCCATTAAACTTATATTATTACTTGTAAAACCAATTAAATCTCAATGTGAACATAGCATAGCTATTTAAAAATTGAGTTTGTCATGGTTATTCAAGTATTGGTACTATTAAATTGCAGACTCTAGTCTTAAATAATTCAATAATACCATACATTTATATTTTAAAAATGATTTTTGTAAAGATGAAAAGATGAAGAATTCATCTTGACATTTTTATCTCGACACGGTTTTTCGTTTATGCAACAATATCTCGACACCATACAGCAATTAGTGTAAGATTTATCTTGACAAGTATCTTGTCAGACCTCGGTCTATTGATGGACAAGACTTTTACTTATATTGTGTAAAGATATATATTTATTTTTTTAATTATTTATATTATATATAACTATTTATTTAAAAATAATTTTAAAATTAAAAGTTGAACAATATATATATTGTTCAACTTCCTTTTATCCTGACGATTCTGCTACACTCACCTGAGACAAATAGCTGAAACGGGAGGCAAAACGAACTCGTCAAGATGAAATTACCATCTTTGCACGCATCTTGGCAAAAATTTTTGACAGTTAAAATTTATCTTGATACACAGTTAACGGATAGAGTTGAAAAAATGTAAAGATAAATCGTCAAGATAAATCCCTTTTTTTGCCATCTTGACAATTTTCAACACTAATTATTGTATACTCATATAATAAATCTGTATTATACAACTTATATTGTAAAGTGTAATTTTAAAAAATTTTAGTAATTCTGATGTAAACAATGCCATGATTATCAGTACATAAATGGTAAAGTAAACTTTTGTTCAACTTTTTAATAAAAAACTCAATATGATTGATACATCAATATATTCAATGAGTTTGATATTACTGAAAGTATCAATATATACTGATAAATCAATCATAACTAATTTTTTACTGAATAGTTGGATAAAGGTTTACTTTACATATAACTTTTCATTATACCATAATATTAGTGTAATTAACTATACTTACTGATAATCAATAGGCGATACTAATTTTTGTAAAGTCAAAAAACTGCACTTGATTGAATCCATGATTACCAGCAATTTTAAAATCGTTACAATTATCTTGACGAGTTTTTGTCATAACTTTTCACTATAGCATACTTTTAGCATGTAATAAAATCGAAAAAGCCAGTAAAATCGCCATAATCAGATAACATATGTTATAGTAATCGGCAAATCTTATGGCTTTCGAATATATTCGTACTCAAACAGTGCAGTGTTTTGTACAGATAAATTTATCTGATTTTATGATTAAAAGTGCCAAAATTAATTTTTTGTCAGGATAAAATGCAAAGATGGAATTTATTAGGCCTGTATTAACCAATCATATTGACACTTTTCAGCAGATTATCTTGACAAATTCATTATTACTTGTAAAGCCATTGAATCTCAATGCAACATAGCATAGCTATTTAAAAATTGAGTTTGCTATGGCCATACAAGTAATTGATATTATTAGTTTGCAGCTTTTTACGGCTAAATAATTCAGTAATACCATACATTTATGTTTTAAAATTTTAATTATGACAGATGAAATTTTTTGGACAGATTCTGTCCGGATAATGTGTCCAAAAACTGTCCAATGTCTTTGCTTTATGTCAGAGCAATTTCATCACTATACAGCAATAAGTGTGAATTTTATCTGTCAAAGTATCTGTCATGAACCCTTTTTATTGGTGTACAAGTATTTTATTTATATAGTGGACAGATAATTACTTATTTTTAATTAATAATATATATATATATGACTATTTATTTAAAAATAATTTAACAATTAAAAGTCGAATTCTATATATAGAATTCTCCTTTGCGTTTTTCATGGTGCATCTGTCCATCTACTTGGGAAAATAGCTGGAAACGGAGGCAAAACGCACGTGACAGATAAATTGGACAAATTTGTCCAATTTTGGACATTTCATAGGTTATTGTGTTGTCGAAATACCTGATGCCGCTAACATAAAAATTTTTGGACAATTGGACAAATTGATTTTTGGCCAAATTTAGCCTTATCTGTCCAACTGTTCAGTTTTTAGTTGATTTTACGGTATATTTATATGCTTAAACGTATTATTACTGCATATATTGTATAGTGATAATTTTTCTGATTTTTTAATTTTCAACACAAACAAATTATTGATAATCAGAGTCTAAACATCAAAGTAAACCTTTGTTCAACTATTTAATAAAAAACTCAATAAGCTTGTCATATCAATAACTGAATTACGTTTGAAATAATTTAATGCTAATCGATATTCTAATAAACCAAGCAAAACTAATTTTTTATGTAATAGTTAGACAAAGGTTTACTTTGCATATGATTTTTAACTATACTACAATATTGGTGTAACCTTACTTAAGTATTGAGTAGTAATGTTCAAGATTAGTTTTGCAAAAGCTAAAAAACTGCACTTAATTAAACCGATGATTACCAAGTCTTTAGTTAAAGTGTCCAAAATTTTATTTGAATTTTGTCATAACTTTTCACTATAGCATACTTTTAGGCTACAATAAATTAGTCGAAAATGGAAAAAGCCGTGAAAATCGCCTTAATTAAATAGCATTCGCTATAGTAACCGGCGAATTTTATGGCTTGCGTATATCTTCGTACACAATACACTAACAAGGTGCAGACTTTATACGGTTTATAATGCTACTGATATTTAAGGTTTACAGTGATTTATTTATATGATATAATAATATAAAATATAATTGACAAAGGAGTATTTGAAATGGCAACTGATGATTTAAGTTCAAAAGATTTTGATGGGGTGATGCCTTACATTAAACTTTTAGCAAAACAAAAACATTTAACTGTCAAAGCAGTTTGCGAGACTTTAGGTCTAAACTACAACACTGTCACAAGCCAAATGAAACGGCAAATTAAAAAAGAAACAGTTAAGCAAATTATCACATATCTTGACGGCGATTGGGATGAGATTGGACACATACTTTACATTAAAGACCGTTATCGTTACTTGCATAAACTTGGCTATTAAAATCAATTTTTTATCCACTAAAAATCAATTTTATAACAAAAACTTAAATGAAGCTTTGTCTACCAGTTAAAAGATAGCGTAGCTATTGAAGCCTTGGTATTAAAGGCTTCATATACGTTTTGATTGAAAAATTGAGCTAAAAGGACGTGTTTTGATTTTTTATGGAGAACTACAAACTTCATTTTAAAATAAGTTATTTTTATTAAAAGGTTTACATTTATGGCGGATGTGGTATAATGTAAATATAAATAAAAATGAGGTATTATATGAAATTTAAACGACTACTTTTGAGCGGACTTGGATTAAGTACACTTGCGGTTTTGTCTGCTTGTGCATTTAGTGGTAAGGAAATTACTCATATTGATTTTAAAGAAAAAACTTTTAAAGAATCCAATATTAATACAGTTGCACGAATTGAGTATTCAACTGTAGACACAGCTGACACGTCTGGCGATATTAGTTATGACGAGGCTTATGGCATTGCTGTTGGCCGTTCTAATAAAATCGAGATTAGTTATTACGATTCAAATAATAAAATTATCACTAATGAGTATGCGGATTCAATTCAGAATGCGATTACACAGTGTCACGGCCTTGGGTCCACATTATATTATCCTGAATCAAAAGGTACAAAGCTTGATATGACGGGTAAAGATACGTTTAAAGATGACGGCAAGGAAATTCACCAAACCGTCTACTTTGAAACTTTGCCACCAGAAAAGATTAATCGTAATGCGCTTCGTAAAGGTGACTATTATGACGGCAGTTTAATTGCAAAGAAAGTTAAAGAAACAAAACGTACACCGATTTGGAAGACAGAATCACTTGATAAATCCGGAACGTTTACGTTTAGGTATTCTTATGATAGTTCGTATGTCATGCCAGCAGGAGATTCAGTGACATTTGTACCTGACACAACCTACCGTGATTATACATTTGCAGTTAAAGGACAATCAGTTGAGAGGTAATTAAATGAATCCTGAATATAAAATTTGGTCTGTGAGTAAGCATAGAATGCTTAACCCTAATGAATTTGAGATGGCACAATTTGAGTTGCCAGATAATGTCATTTCATATCACATTGAAGACCCTGATTTTAAGTTATTACAATGGACAGGTCTGGTTGACAGCACTGGTACAAAAGTTTATGACGGGGACATTTTGAGACATATTAGTCAAGACTTTAATCCATTTAAAGTTGAGTATTGTGTCAAAGAAGGTCGCTGGTTAGGACGTGAGATTGGCGGAACGTATCGCATTGCGATTACAGAAGATATTTTGAAACATTATAAGGTTGAAGGGAATATTTATGAAAGTAAATGAAATTAGTAAAAAAACAAAAACACATTATGAATTTATTTGTTATTATGAGCATAAACGAGTTGCTTTAATTGAACAAACATTAGACGCATTATTTAATAGTTATGCCGTGAAAGTGCTTGCCTGGTTTACAAGTAATGATTTTGAGTTTGTGACAGATGCTTACCGTACTATCACTGCGGCATATGATATTTCAGAAGAAAATCAGGACAAGCTTATTGACGATTTGGTTGACTACAACAATGGTGAATTCGATACACCTTATAAAGTTGAACTTGTAAAAACCACTAATAATGGAACAATTGTTGAGCGTATCAACTTTGAAATTGAAAGCCGTGATATTGAAGAAATTATTTATGACGACTATTTAAATGCTTTTCCTGATGAGTTGCTTGATAAATTGATTGCTGAAATGTCTGAATTAATTAAACCTGATACTGAATTTGTATTTGACAGCTCAGTTGATTATAGTCTTAATGAGTCTTGGAATAATATTGAGTTTGAGTCACTTAATTATTACAGTGGTACCATTGGTGGACACATTCGCAGTTGTATTTTTGAAATTTTAATGACTCAAAATATTCGTAACGTTTCCGACATCAGTTTTGATACTCAAGAAGAAGTCATTTATCTCGACACGGATAAAGGACAATTAATTATTTGTTTGGAAGGTGAAGACTAATAATTATAATAAGAAAGGAATATTTATGAATTATTTATTAATTGAGCGTCAATTAATGATGACACAACAAATTCTTGATATTTATTCAGATGACATAATGGCGCTGTCACTCGAATTGGTTGAAGATAATGGTGAAACAAAAGTTGTATTATCTGACGAAGTGACTAAGTGGTCAATTACACTTGATATGGAGCATCTTGAAAAAACACTTGAAAATCTTAAACAAAGTTATTATGCGTTGAAAGCTTTAAACAGTTTAGGTTTTGAACTTGCAATGAATAATTTTGTGACAATTTGGTCATTTAAAAAGTATTACAAAGATTGTTTTGTAAATGTTATTGTCAATACGGGCAATCAACCTGAGAATATGTTGGTATCAGTATTTGTACATAAGCCTATTAGCGATACAACTGAGTTAGACAGTGATAAAGCTGAACACTTTTTAAGCTCATTAACTATGGCTCAAAAAGTAACTTATGATTATGACAAGTATAGTTTAGCGGTTCATTTGTTGAGTAGCCGTATCACTAAAGACACAGCTGATAAGTTTACAGAGACTATTGACAATCTGTCTGTACAATTAGCTGATTTTATAGTTGAGGTTTGATATGCGAAAATTAAAATTAATGTTAATTTTGTCAGTTAGTTTGCTTGCTTTGTTTACGTTGTCAGCTTGTAAGATGTTAACAGCTCATAAAAGAATTACAAATATTAAATTTACTGAAAAAACATTTAAAGAATCAGACACAAAGACAGTTGCAAAGATTGAATATCAAACAGTTGGTGAAACAGAAGCTGAATCGGATATTGACTATAATACAGCTTTTGATTTGGCTGTCAATCAAACGGCAACTATTAAAATTGCATATTATGACAATCAAAATAAAGTTATTGCGACTGAATATGCACCGTCAATACAAGATGCGATTGACCAAAGTCATGGAATTGGGTCTGTGATGTTTTATCCTGAATCAAAAGGGACGCATCTTGAAGTTTCAGGTAAAGATGAGATGACAGGCGACAAGTCATTAAGTGATACCGCTGATTTTGAAACTGTAAAGCCTGATGAAATTGACAAAGGTAAATTAAGAACTGGCGATGAGTATGACGGTAATAAAATTGCCGAAATTGCAAAAAATGCAAAACGTTCGCCATCTTGGAAAGATGAAACTGACGATAAAACGGGTAAATTTATTTTTACGTATGTTTATTCGCGGTCGCATTCGGATGGTTATGGCGACGATATTGTTTATTCATCCTTTACATATAAAGTTGATAAAGATACAATCACAAAAGCTGTATTTTAAAGACACAAAAAGCTCATATTGTGTCTTATGTGTCAAGTTCGCAATTCAATTAGATTATGAACCTGGCACATACATCATCTAACCCATGGCACTCAGTGCCGAAGTTATTTCGCGTGATGACTAGTCTATCACAACCAGCTAAATAAATCAAATAGAAAGGACTCATCCATGTCTAAAAACGACCAACACATTTTTTTCAACCTACTTCGAGCCAAAGACAGTAAAATCCTCTATATTTTCCTTGCTTATCTTATTAGCTTTATTCTCACAGCTATCTTTAAAACCACGTATTTTGAAATCACAACCTTTGCCCTCCTTGCCATCATCGCCATCTGGGCCATGAGCCGAGAACATAAAGACAAAAAAACTTACGCTCATTTGCCCTTATCGCACTACTATCAAATCATTAAAAAAGGGTGTATCCTCTATTTTCAAGCTATTGATAACGACAAACGTCTCACGCATCTTAAAGGGTATCGCATCGCAGACGAAACGTCTGATACCTACATTATTACCGTAGACTACCGTAGTCACGGCAACCTCACAGCAATTGTTGCTAAAAAAGACGTCATCGAAGATTCGACGCTTCTTCCTCACATCGAAGAAAAGATGAAAACCATGCCAGACTTCTTTGGTCTATAGAAAGGAATACTCAATACAAAAAAATAAAAGAAAAAGAACGGTCAAACGTTCTTTTTATATATCTGACAGGTGTTTTTGTTCTGTAAAACGAACCTCAGGCTCAATGCAAACTAAAATAAGGTTACATACTACTGGGCAGAACATTGCAAAAATAGCTAAAACATTTGATTTGTGCCAAGCTTTTGCCCACATGAATCGTTGATAACAGTTATATGGATAAAGCACATTTAAAAACCAATAATATTTTTTGTCATTACCAAATAATAATTTGTGAGTGGCAAATGAATTATAAAATGGAATAAATGCTTTATGAGCAATATCACCTGCTCGTACAAATAATGTTCCTAAAATAATATTTTTAATCAACCAATACGCTAACAGTCCTGTCAGAATTAAAACAACAAAATATAATTCAATCATATTGTTCATTTGAAATTACCCCCTTTATTTTATTATATCATACTTGGAGTTTTTAAGCGTGAATAAAAGTATACCTTTTAACTAAAATTTTCGGAAAATCAGCTGTTAAACCTATTGGAAACATAAGCTATGCTTATTAAAAAATAGCGTAATCAGCTGGGCAAGTGAAAACTTAAATAAAAGGTTTACTTTTAATTTTAACATGGTATAATAAAGTTATAAAATGAAAGTAGGTAAAACAAATGAATACATATACAGTTATTAAAACATTTAAAAATGGAGACATAAATACGTTTGACAATTTGTCAGTACCAGAATTGCAGGGTTTGATTAAAGCCGACACTGGCAAATGGTTTGACGATATTCGGGAAGGTATTGTTTTTTATACACAATATAATTTCAGAGACTTTACTGTATCAGTTATGGAAAAACAAAGTTTGTATAAGCAGTTGAGAGCCATTATTACAAAGAATAATGCGATTTATGAGCAATTGAGCGATGAGATTTTTGAAATTGAAAGTGACGTTAACAAATCCGCTGAAGCTGTAGAACATGCAAAATATAAGCGTTGGCAATTTATGCATGACTATGCCACTGAATTGTCTACATTTATTTGGGACCATATAACGGAATTGAAGCCTCATGACTTGTCTGTATTTGATGCCGTTGAGAGTCCAGTTTGGAATAAAATGTCTGAAAAGAATGCAAGGGTTGTTGATGCAATTTTACGCTTGCACAATGAAGCAAATGGAGGTAAATCTGATGCAAAATGATTTGATTAAAATTAAAATTTGTAGGCATGGCAACAGATATGCTGGAGGCACTGCTTTTGACTGGTTCAACAAAACGTTTGCATATATTCATGCCTCAGAAGTTTTCGATATAACAGATGATTACCTTACTGTCGAACGTAATCAATCAATTATCAGGTATCACTTAGATGAGCCAGTCGAAGATATTGTAGACCGAATTACCGAAAAACTCAATAGCAAAAAATAAAATAAAAAGGTTTACTTTTTATTTTTTTATGTTATAATAGCTTATGTAAAGTAATTAAGGAGATAAAACATGTTACTTTATTTGACAATAGTAAGTGGTGCTGGTTTACCAGCATATTACATTGTGTATTTATTTAAAAAATATTATTATAAAGTAGACGAGGAGGACTAATATTATGTCACAATTAGAAGAACTTGTAGCAATGGAATCAGAAATCCGTAAATTGCGTGAATCAATCCAACGATTTTATTCAACTGTTGAATTTGCCGATTATGAAATCAAAGATTTTGTAAATGTGATGGTTGAAAACATTAGCCAACCAGAATGCTTACAAGCACTTGTTCGTCTTGAAAAAATTGCCACTGACAATTATATTCCACTAAATGAAATCGAATGTGGAGTAGCTCTTCCTCAGACTGAATCAACCGTCATTTGTGCAAAATATGTTAATTCATATGATACAGTATGTTATTATGAATTGGATATTGATGTTACTTTAGACGACGTAGTTGATGGTATTTATAGTGTTTATAGTGAGAGAGTCTAAAAATGAAAGTATCGACACTGAATAAATCACAAAAGCTTAAAGCTTTGAGTCGACTTTTAACTGATAATCGCTTTTATAGTGAGGCAGAACTTGTCCTTACTGAAAAAGGTTTGGATTATCTCGAGCTCACTAAAAAAGCAAGTGGTGATAGTTACGAGTTGCCAACAAGTGAAGTGCTTGGCGAAAATTACAAAGATATTGCAAAACTTTGTAAAAGCCTAAAAATTGAATTGTCTGATACAGTTTGGTTTGATTAATTGAAAGGAATTAAAATGAAAGAATTTTTTAAGAAAAATGCAAGTATTGTTGCAGCTCTTGGAGCTAATGTTGGCGTCACACTTGCTAAATTTATTGGTTTTTTATTGACCCGTTCGACAGCGATGCTTAATGAATCCATCCATAGTTTAATTGATTGTGTCAATGAGGTGACTTTATTGTATGGAAAAAATACGGCAAGCTCTGAAGCAAGTGACAATTACAATTTCGGAACAAGTCGTCAGCAATACTTTTGGTCAATGGTTGTTGCAGGATTCCTCTTCTTTGGTGGTGGTCTTGTAGGTATTTGGGAAGCTGTCGAAAAACTTCATGAACCCACACACTCGGTTGAAATGCCTTGGTTGTCAATTATTATTATTTTGATTGGCCTTGTTCTTGAGAGTTTCTCATTTAAAACAGCTCTTAAAGAAATTGCAGAATTGAATACAAAGAAATTGCCTTTGTTCAAATTTTTGCATGAGTCTCGCCATTCAGAAATTCTGATTATTTTTGCCGAGGATTTTTGTGCACTGATTGGTCTTGTCTTTGCATTAATTGGTACAATTGCAGCTTGGATTACTGGCAATTCGGTTTATGATGCAGTGTCAGCTCTTGCAATTGGTATCTTACTTACTGTTGCGTCAATTTTCCTTACAAATGAATTTAAGTCATTGATTGTTGGTGAGCCTTTAGTTGAATCTGACATTAAGTTGCTTCAAAAAATTCTTGAAAAACCCGAAATCACACATGTACTTGACATTAAAACATTACATAAGGGTCCTCATGATATTTTGATTGGGTTAAAACTTGAATACAGTGATACCGTTACAAATATTACTGAATTTACAAACAAACTTGAAAACGAAATTCGTGATTCATTCCCAAGCCATTATAATGAAATCACAATTTTTGTTGAATTGGACAAATATGTCAAAGATTATGTTGATTCAACTGCACAATAAGAAAGGAATTAAATATGAAAACATTGAAAGAATTGAATCCCGTCACTCGTAAGTGGCAATCAAATATGGTTGATTGCGTTTGGCTAAAATCTGGCAAACTTGACAATGGCCAAAAAACACTTGTTCATCTGTCTGACCAATCGGATAAATATGTTTTGCTGACGGAAAATGATTTGCATTTTATGCCGACGCAAGAAATGCTGAAAGAATATACTTTTTATGCGAAACCTGACATTTATAAAAAATTGTTTAAGCCTTATTTTGAACTTCGCAAGCTTAAAAAAGATAAAGTTGTTGAAACAGAACTTAATCTTAGAATTGTTTAAAAAGCATATTTAATGTTTTTTTTTTTATCATAATTACCACTAACTAGTAGTAAATTTTTTTTAATTAAAAGGTTTACTTTTAATTAAAAGATGGTATAATATAGTTATAAATTAAACGAATTGAGGAAAAACTATGACAAAGACAGTTTATTATTACAAGCAAGATGGTACATTAGCTAATATTGAGTTGACTGGAATTATGTTATCGGAACAATTACCAGTTGCAACATTGTATGTGAATGGACATTTGATTAATTTTTATTGGCAAAGTGATGTGAGTTATGACGACTTTGTGGAACAAGGTTATTTGCTTAGTGAGGGTAAGGAATTAGCTGATTTTTACCATGTCAAATTCTTGGTATTTTACGCATCAGAAGAAATTGCCAAAAAAGCAAAGGAAGATTATGCTGGTGGACAATCATATCTTGAATTGGCTAATGAATTTAATGCAATTAATTTGGAATTCGAAGGAGAAAATAAGTTGCAAGCTCAATTTGGATTTTTGCCTAATGAAATTAAATCCGCGGTGACAGTTTACCATACCATGGTTGATTTGGGAAGTAGGGTTAAAACTGCTGAAGTTGTATTATATCAGGCAGGTAAGCCGGTTATTTATATGCCATTTGAAGACTTTTACAGCAAGTATGAGTATTTAGGTGGAATTTATTTAGATTTTCATGAGCGTTTGGGGGTTTAAGATGGAAGATTATAGTAAATTATTTGAGAAGTTGTCTGAATTAGGCTTTAGTCGTTTCAATTCTTTTAACAGTAGTGACGGCGAGATTGAATTTTGGACAAATATTGAGCTTGGTTCACCTTATATTGCAAGTGTTGACTATTATCGAGATTCAAACAATAAACCTTATATTAGGCTTGAATATACCACAGGTTGTCTTGGTAGTAGTATAAGGTCGAAGCCTTTGTACGGTCGTCATAAAGACATTGACCGTTTTATGCGTGAGTACGAGCAGTTTAATGATATGATAACGGCTATTCGCAATATTGGCTATTAATTAAAACATAGCGTCTGCTCTATAGGTTAAATAAGCGTTGCTTATATTTAACATAGAGCAGACGCTATTTTAAATATTAAATTTCAAGAATTATTACAAACGTGCTACAAAAATTCCTTTATAAAAAGGTTTACTTTTAAATGGTTTGTGGTATAATATAAATGTAATGATGATTAAGGAGAAACTAACAAATGAATAAATCACAAATTCACGATTTTTTAGCTGGACCCATTGAAAATGTGGTTCACCTTGACTTTAAACATGCAAAACGTGTGCCTGAATTGGTTGAAGAAGCTGTTGAAGACGTTGAAGCACTTGAAGATGTCGAAAATCTTGACGAGATTTTCGCGTCAAAAAATTGGCAAGTATTTAAAGATTTCAAGTCTGAGAATTTCGATTTCGAACAAAAAGCTGACGTTCAGGTAAGAATTAAAGACTTTATGCTTGCATTTACCGAAGTTGACAATGTGTATTATGTGTTTAAAGTTGAAAAAATTTATTATAATCAATATTACTATGGCATTGTCGATTCAAAATATTTGCGAGGTGGTCTTGTAACGGCTGAATCAGCAAATGGGCTTTATGCTTATTTAATTGAAACTTTGCGCGAAGAATTTGGTACATACACTGCCAAACAAATTGTTCAGCTTAAAAATTTGTAAAAACTGAAAGGGATAAGTTATTATGGATTTTACGTCTGGTTTAATCGAAAAACACAATTATAAATTGCCTTCACAAGTTGTTGGCTTTAAGTTCAGAAAAGAAGTCGTTCTTGAGGACTATTATCGTAAACTGTATATCATTGAGCATTTGCCAAAAGAAGTTCGCGAATCGCCTCGCTGGTTAATGTTTGGAACGTCATGGTGGGGCGATGAAGATGGTTATTCATTGGCTGTTTTAGTGACTCATGCTGACGGTAAGTATCATATTATTACATATTTGGAAAATGCTTGGGAGCTTGACACTGACGTTTATGATAATTACGAAACTGTCACTTATGAACAAGAGCTGATTGACCATATCATTGACATTTTACAGCATGCAGATGCTGAAAGCTTTTATAACTTAATTGAGTTTGAAAATGAACTTACTGAAGCTGATAAAAACCGTCTTGTTCAAGAAATTCTTGACGAAAAACGTAAACAAGAAGAAGCTCTTCTTAATATTCCTCACATGGAAACAGATACTGCCATGGCTTTCTTTACTGAGCCCGTCGCTGAACGTGTGACCATTGACTTTACTGAATACAATGGTTTCTTCCACTTAAATGCTCATCCACAAGAACTTAAAAGAAATAATGTTAGTCAAGATGTGCTTGACGCAACACGTTGGCTCGAAATTCGTGACGACAAGCCTGACATTTCAGTGACCTATGTTAATAATAAATTCCACATTTTAAAACTGTCCCGTTTTGGCGAATTGACTGTTCGTACAGCAAGCAATATCGACGAAATGTATGACACAGTAAGCTTGTTACTTTGGGAACAAGGTCAAAGAGTCTATGACAAATATGTTACTGTATTGTAAATAGTACCAATGGTTGGTACTTTTTTATTGTAAAAAGGTTTACTTTTAAATAAGATATGGTATAATATAGTTATAAAATAACTAAAAAGGAAGTTTAAATATGAAAGTAAATGACGTACAAGATTTTTTCACAGAATCAATTGCTCGTAAAGTCTCAATTAAATTTACGAAGCAATCTGAACCTTTATCAGTTCTTAAAGGTTTAACAATGGCTGATGGTCTTAATAAAAATGTTCACAAATCAAAACGTTGGTTAAATATTCAAAGTGATGAAACACTAAAATGTAAATTGGCTATTTCAGTAACATATAGCAATAGTCGGTATTATGTATTTTATAGCGTCGCAGATTCAACTTATTCGTCAGGTTTTAATTCAATGGAAGATGTTGACATTATGTATATTGAAGTATTGTCATTACTTGAGCAAGCTGGCGAGGATGTTTATAATACATTTGTTACTGAATTGTAAGAAAGGATAAATATAATGGCTGAACTTGTTAAAACTAAATCTGAAAAATCAGATGATATTTGGAATGTATGGATTTCAGGTACATGTGCAAATTCACGTAATGAAGTATGGAAAAACTTTGAAGTGACTGCCGAAGATTTGCAACCCGATTCCCAGTTTTTTAAAGGATTGATTCTTGTTAAAGCTTTTTATGACTATGGTTTCATGAATGGTGAAAACATGGAAAGTAATCTCTTCGATTTGACAATTCATTTAAAAAATGAATTTGACATTGAGCCCGACTCAACCAATAGTGCTGATATGTGTAACATTTTGTGGGATTTTCTTGCGGAATGGCTTCCATCTGATGAAGATTTTGACCGAAACCGAAAAGGCTATCGTTGTGGAAAAGCAAATATTTACAGAAGCGCTGAAGAGGATTATCCTCTTGGAAAAATTTTCATTCGGATTGTTGATAGTGACGATAATGACTATAAGCTTAAATATGACAGAGCCGACATTATCGACGCTTTAAAAACTTATGAAATTGTAGAGTAAACAATTCATTAGTATCGACGACTAATATAGAGTGAACCTTATTTTAAGATAAGCAATGCTTATTTGACCCATAAGGTTTGCTCTATTTTTACCGTCGAATTTCAAGAATATTCTGACAATTATACCTAAAATTAATTTTATAAAAAGGTTTACTTTTATTTAAAAGATGGTATAATAAAAGTATAAATAAATGAAATGAGGACAAAACAAATGGCTGGACTTACTAAAACTAAAGCAACATTGAAGGCTTGGACAGTAGTGATTAGTGGCAATACTTGGCAAGGTCAAGTGAGTAAAACGTATCATGTTACACGTAAAGAATTGCAACCTGAAGCTGAATTTTTCAAAGCATTGGTTCTTGTCAAAGCTCTTTACGATTATGAATTTATGGACGATGAAGTTATGGATGTGAATATAAATCGTATTGTGCGAAATCTTGCTGATACACTGAATGCTGAACTTGCGTTTGATGTACGCCATTTACGTGAATTTATTCATAAAACAATTCCATATTATACTGTTGCTCATGTAATGGGCGGTTATACTGAAGAATATCCAACATATAACATTACAATTGACATTAAAGATGGTAAAGGCCAAAAATATGACCTTAACTATGACGAAAACGATGTTATTGACGCTTTAAAAACATTCAAACTTGCAAAGTAATATGAAAGGATAATTAAAAAATGGCTGGGCTTACTAAAGTTAAAGGTGATTCAGAATCTTGGGGAGTCATAATTAGTGGCAATGTGGAACAACGTTTAGAGACTAAAGGTTATACTGTCACAGGTACAGAAATGCAACCAGATTCAGATTTTTTTAAAGCATTAGTTTTGATTCAAGCTTTATATGACTATGAACTAATGGATTATAATGAGCATGCGTATTCAAATCTGGACCGTGCTTTAATCGAACTCAGTGATATGCTTAAGGTTGAACTTCCTTACGATTACTGGTTTGATAATGCACGCCTTTTACGTGATTTCATTGATGACTGGTTTCCTCTTAGTGGTGATAATATTTTTCGTTGGAAATATCCAAAGCATGCGATTGACATTAGTATTTTCGACGGTAAAGGTCAAAAATATGAACTTACTTATGATGAAACAGATGTTATTGATGCTTTAAAAACCTATAAACTTGTAAAATAAACAATTCCGTAGTATCGACGAATAAAATAGTGTAAACCCTATGGGTCACATAAGCATTGCTTATCTCAAAATAGGGTTTGCTCTATTTTTTACTGTCGAATTTCAAGAATATTCTGACAATTATACCTAAAATTAATTTTATAAAAAGGTTTACTTTTATTTGAAAAATGGTATAATAAATACATAAAGTTGAATGAACGGAGACAAGACTATGTTTATTGTAGGTATTAAAAAAAATAATGAATTGAAAATTATTGCTAAAAAATCCACACGAAAAGCTGTTTATACAGTAAGTGTTCCTTATCCAATGGATGGATTTATCGAAAATAAAAAAGCTTGGTATGACGTTTATAAAGACGTTATCAAACAATATAAAACTTATGGTTCGGCAAGTCGAATGGGACGCGATATTGTGTCACGTTACAATCTTGATAAAGATTACGAAGTTGTTGAATTGACAAACGAAATTACGTCAAATGCTTTTGACGGTTGTCCAAACTGTGGGTCATTCGAAGTTGTTGAAACTTTTTCAACTCATTATAATCGTCCATTATTGTTTGACAAATCAAATATGAGCGTGACTCAAACAGGTAGTGCCAATGACAATGGAACTGGTGAAATCATCCGTTATGTATGCGCAAAATGTGGCAAAGACTTAACTGATTTTGACTTTAGTGAGTTTACTGGTGACTAAACTTAACAAAGAGGTGACAAAAATGGCAGAAATCAAATGGATTGGTACTAAGGATTTCAAAGACAATATCGAAAAACTTATTGCAAACCACGATAAGGTGGTCATTGAATTTGAATTCCATACAGTACTCATGAAAATGCTTGAAACACTTAAAGAACTATATCCAAATTATACGACTCAATTGTTTGAGGAATCAAACGGGTTCAAATGGAACTACACTGACCTCAACAATTTGATTATGTTGAAACATGAAATGTTCCGAAATCCAAACGACCGCGTTTATTTGGAAATTGATACAAAAGAACAAGACTATACATGTTGTTATAACAGCCGAGAATGGCGTGAAGCTCTTGATAACGACAAGAATAATATTGCCATTGCTACAACACTGTTTTATGCGCGAGATGCGTACTTGGAATCACAACGTAGAAAGGCTCAACAATGTCAAAATTAAAGAAACGATTACTAATCACACTAACACTTTTGTGTGGTGGACTCGATTTTAAACGAGTAGTATAGATAATACAAACGAAAGGAACTTTAAAAAATGAAAAAAGTATTAAAATTTTTCGCGACGTCTAAATATGCAGACGTTGTAGGTGTCGCTTTAGTTGTAACTGTAGCTATTATGTCAGGTTACTTGTCAACAAACTTGGCAAATTATGTTAATTGGGGTCCTTGGACAAAATTTGTACCTCTTGGCATTATTTCAGTTGTTAACGTTGGTTTGTCAATGATGAGTACACGTTTGACAGGTCGTTTGTCAAATATTGGTAATGTGCTTGGTATTATTAATACAGTCTTGTCAGGTGCTATCGACTACATTCTTGGTAATAAAGCTGCGATTATTACTTATCCAGTAACTTTCCTTATTTATACTTTCGCCATTAAGCACTGGCAGGAGTCTGAAAAAGGTAAAGCTAATAAGCCTTTGACTGGTAATAAAGCTCTCATTGGTATTGGCTTGATTACTCTTGGCACATTTATCTTCTCATTTTCAACCAACTATATTGGTTATGGTGGTGACACAAATCCACTATTTTGGGTGACAAGTATTGTCTTTGGTCTAAGTCTTACAGCTAATATTTTAAATGCTCTTAAACTTACTGTACAATGGGAATTTTGGTTGTTTTACAATATCGTACAAATGGTAAAAGCGTTTATTCAAGGAAACTTCGCGAATGTTGGTAAATATATCTTTTATGTTATCAATAGTATTGCAGCACTTTTCGTTTGGCAAGATACTGATAAGGAGTAGTGCATGTTCTTTTTCTCAAAATATATTTATAAATTCCTTTTTTGGTTGTATTCACTATTGCATGTCAATTATGTGACACTTGATAAACTACCAAAATTTTTAGGGTTAAATTTAATTGGCATTGGGTTAATTGCGTTAACTGTAATTTTGCTTGCCTTAACATTAGTCTTTTTGTTCAAATTTACAATGTTTAAAACAACGCTTGTGTTTGGATGGCTTACAAGTTGCGTATTTATTTTGAGTTGTTATAATAATAGTTACAGTTCAAGTAAATTTTTAGACAGATTTGATATTGTCGAAGCTGTTTATCCAAAGAAGGCTTATACAAAAACTAATACTGAGTATGAAGAAAACTCACTTAAGTTAGTTGCTCCATTGTCTGTTAAAAGTATTGAAGACAATTCAATCGAAATTTATGACAATTATAAAAGGGATTCAAACAGTTATCATATTGACAAGCGTAGGTATGTTGACGAATCTGGTAAAACTGTAAAAGTCTCAGAACAAAATTATGATGCCTTTGACGAAAAAGGCAGTGAAATCATTAAAGAAACTAAGCTTAAAACAACGGCATATTACTTTAATGAATCTCTTGTTCATAAAAACAAACCTGATAAAAGTACTTATTACACTTTAGTCTTTAAACTTAACAAAGAGCAAGTTGACAAAGCGAAAAAACTTGAAAAACAAAGTGACAAAAATAAAAAAATCAGTGAGAATTCTGAAAAATTCTTTAATGAATAGGACTAATTAGTCCTATTTTTTTATACAATAAAAACGGCAAAGTAATTAATTACTCAGCTTATTATACAATAAAAAGGCTCCTTTTTGATGGCTTTTGTGTTATAATGAATATATAAACGATTAAGGAGAAGTATTATATATATGACAAAGACAAAACAAGAAATTATTAATGAAACAATGACTGTTGACAAGTTTGTCAAACAGAAATGTAAGGAAAAAGGCGTATCACTAAAGCAAATGTGCAATGATTTGAAGATTCCTTACAATCCGTTTAAGTCAAATTATCATGTCAAACGGATGAAATATGCTCGTGCGATTAAGATTGCCTCATACTTAAATTGTAATTTGGGCGACTTACTGGCAAAACCAACCAAAGCCGAACTTGAGCAATTGATTGATTCAGGTGAGTGGAAAGGATAATTCGTGTTTATTTAGCCATAAATGAGTCTGTATCGCGTCTTGACGACTTTTTAATATAAATCACCTAACAGTGTACAAAACGCGATACAGAGCTTTTTAGGGCTATTTAAGAGCGTTTAAAATTTTTATAAGATAAGCCGTTAAACTATTATTCAATTAAGCAATGCTTAAGCCTGAAATAGTTTTAACGGCTTTTTCAATAAAAAATTTACAACGCATACTAAAAGTATGCCATAAAAGGTTTACTTTTAAAATGGTTATGGTATAATAAGTATAAATAAAAGAAACGGAGGTATTTATATGAGTTATACGTATGAGGAGTTTGTTGAAGCTCTTGATGCAAACAATAAAAAATTAAAAGATTCACTTAAATTTAAACGATTAGCAAAAACAATTTTTGCAGATACAGACAAAGATAGTGTTATCATAAATGTTAATGGTACAAGTTATTACAGATTCAGGGATGGACGTAAAATTACATTAAACTTAAGACTTGATGGGTCTTTGTTCTTTGAAACTAATATCGATGCAAGCTATTATTATAGCGACATTGTTAAAGATGTGGGCTCGTACGATTGCAAAGCTATTGACAAATTTATTGAGTGTAGCACTAAATCGACAAGTAGGGTTTCACCCTCAACTCCAATTGATTCATGTATTGTCAATGAATATTTTAGTCCAAGAAATATTTATTATTATTTTAGTCAGAATATTATCAATCAACTTGTCGACAATGGTTATGACGATTGGACTAGCTTGTTTAATATTAAAGATGACCTTCGTGATTTGAAAAATGCTAAATTAGTAACATATTCAAAAGTTAAAGGCACAACTGACTATAAAATTAAGTTTAAGCCGTCAGGTAATGCCTACCAGTTGCACTACTTTACGGCTCCAATGGCTCGTGGTTTTGGCGGAACTGAGTTTTTTGAAGCTGAACTTAACAGTTATAGTGTGCAATTTGACGGTGACAAAGCACGTATGCTCGAAGCCCTTTTGATTGACATTTATAATGAAGCTAAACTAATCAAAGATAAGATTTTGCCCGAGATTAAATTCACCAAAACTCAAATTATTGACCATTATAAAGCAAGCCAAATGACAATTGAACGTGAACTTACTGAATCTTTTAATGCTTATGTCAGTGACGTTACAAATCCAGTAGGTTATTATATGTTTTATAAGCATGATAACTGGTACGTTGCCAAAAAAGGCGTATATAATTCAATTGAAAACGGTGATTATAGTGACCGTGCTTATGTAAAATTTGACCGTTTCCAAAATCGATTGATTGAATTGCATTTACCAGACGTAACTTTCGATAAAGCTTTGGATTATTATATCAATAATTAAAACAGGTAATCTTACCTGTTTTTATTTTATATGTAAACCTGCCGTTTGCCATCAAATGGTATATAGCATAGCTATGTTTCAATTGATTTTAAAGGCAGATTCACCATCTGTTGCCCTAAAAATTCGACTTGTGAATAAAAGTATACCCAAAAAGGTTTACTTTTAAAAAATATATGGTATAATATATATAAAGTTAAATGAAATGAGGACATAACAAATGAACATAACATTGACATATCAAGATTTTATTGAAACTCTTCGTACAATTAACAAAGAATCACAAAAAATACTTAAATTTGAACACTTAGCTGAAACAATCTTTGCCGATACAGATAAAGATAGTATTGTTCTTATCGAAGATTGTGTTTTTGATTCTCACTTTTTTGATTTTGATATTAACTTAAATTTGAAACGTGATGGGTCTGTATTTTTCAGTACAAATATTGATAAAGACTGTTATAATAATAGTATTGTACCGGGCTCATATTATTATGGCGAAATACGACGCCTTTATGATGTGACTGTAAATTTCAGCCATAAATTTTATCCACTTATTTTTAATTATCTTAGCCCTAGTAATATTTATTTTAAATATGCTACAAAAATGAATAATGTAATGGCTATTGACAGTTCCGAAATGTCTAATTTATTTGACATTAGATATGGCCTTCGCAATTTGAAAAAAGCTAAATTAGTAACGTATTCAAAAGTTAAAGGCACAACTGATTACAAAATTAAATTTAAACAATCGGGCAATGAATATCAATTGCAATACGCTACCGCTCCGATGGCTCGCGAGTTTGATGGAATTGAATTTTTCGAAACTAAAATCAATAGCTATGCCCGTGAATTTAATAATAATAAAGCTTTGATGATTGAGGCTGTAATGATTGACCTTTATAATGAAGCTAAATTGATTCACACTGAGATTTTGCCTGAAATTGAATCAGCCAAAAAGCAAATTTATGATTTTTATAAGGCAAACCAAAGCTCAATTAAAGCTAAATTGGAAGAGTCATTTAATGCTTACATTAGCGACACTCAAAATCCTGCAAGTTATATTATGACTTACAAAAATGGCACTTGGCAAACTGTTGATAGAGCATCATATGACGAAGTTATGGCAGATAAGTACAATGGCCCTATTTATGCCAAATATGACAGGCTGACAAACCAATTGATTAAATTACATTTGCCTGAAGTACCGTTTTATAAAGTAGTAGATTATTATATTAGTAATTAAGAAAGGAAATATTATTATGGCATGGAGATTACATGATAGCATTACATTAAATGTAACTGAACTTACAAAACAAGAACTTATTGAGTCACTCACAAGTGATGGTTCACTTAAAATTTTAGACAAAATGAGCCCTGAAAGTTATGATTTAGTTATGACTTTTTCACCTCGGCATCAGATTATCTTTGACACATTTGATAAAATCGTAAGAAGTGAGGCAGGTTACATTGCAACTGTCGGTCAGATTAAAGCTTTTGCCATTGAATGTTATGCCAATCAAACAATCTGTGATTTATTGACTAATGACAGTTTGCAATTAAATAGTCTCGCACGTATTGTCGACGCATTTACTGACGAGCATTTGCTTAAAGAATGGAACTACAGTGACGACTTAATTGTTATCATTCAATTCAACGACTAAACAGGTATCTCACCTGTTTTTTATTTTACAGTTAAACCTGCCGTTTGCCATCAAATGGTATATAGCAAGCTATGTTCCACTTGATTTTAAAGGCAGATTTACCATTCGCTCGCGAAAATTTAGCCTGCAAATAAAAGTATACCTAAAAAGGTTTACTTTTAAAAAATTTATGGTATAATAAATGTATAAATTGAAATGAGGAAAATAAAGCATGAAAACTAAAATGACATATAAAGAACTTAAAGAAACTATTGCAAAAGCAAATAAATTGATTAGTGACATTACATTTAATGAACTTGCAGGCACACTGCTTAAAGACCACAATCTTGAGTCAATGATTCTTGCAAAAAGAAGTTGTCATGGCGGGCTTAGTGAGTATTTAACTTTGCGAGTGTTTGCCGATGGTCACTTAAAATTTGCCTATGAAACAGAGAAAAACTATCTGAATGATTATAATTTTGATGATTCAACGTTGATTACTTTTGCAAGCCTTGTTAATGACACAACTGATACTGTTAATTTGCTTGTGAATGAGTATCTTAATGACTATATAGTTAAACATGTTATCTCATGGACCCTCAATAAAATTTATGTAAGAAGTGATGCACGACCATACTTTAAAGGTATTACTTTTTTTGATGAGTTGATTTCAGCATTGAAACGTACAAAATTGATTTCACTTACAAAAATCAAAAATACAGACTCTTATAAACTTAAAATTAAACCAACAAATACAGAGTATGTACTCAAATACTTTATCAATCGTAAAGATTATGACGAGTTTTATTTCAATCAAGTCTTTGGTGGTGACAGTAGAGCTGAAACTATTGAAAAACTTTTAGTTGAGAAATATCAAGAAGCAAAATTGATTCACGATACAATTCTTAATAACATTGATACTGTTTATGCAATTATGGTCGACAAAGTTAATGACGGTATCAGAGAACTTGCTGTACGTGATAGTTTTATCAATTATGTCAATAACATTGACAATCCAGTAAGCCGTTACATGGAATTTAAGGATGGCTCATGGTCTATGCTTGACAAAGACCTCATCAATGGTTGGGTTAACTATGGCGAGACCATTAAACCAACTTACGTTGAATACAATCACAGAACCAATGAAATTTTAGGTATTTATAATATTGTACCAACGGATTTATCAACACTTATCAAAACTTATTTGCTCCAAAAATAATACAGAGTTAGCCCTGTATTATTTTCTTTTTTAGGTATACTTTTATTTACAAGTTAAATTTTCGCGAACGAACGTTTAAACCTGCCGTTTGCCATCAAAGGTTATATAGCCGTGCTATTTTTAATTGATTTTTTAAGCAGATTTACCGTTCGTTACCCTAAAAATGCAATTTATGAAAAAAGTATGCCAAAAAAGGTTTACTTTTAAAAAATATATGGTATAATATATGTATAAATTAAATGAAATGAGGAAACAAAACATGTCTGAAATCGTAATTAACGGAGTAACTCTTACAAAAGCTGAAGCTCAACGATATCTTGATGGTATGTCAGTTGAAGAAATTGTTGAAGCCCGTGAAGCCGAAATTCGCGAAAAAAAAGAAAAACAAACTCGTCTTATTGAACTTACCGAATGGTTTAATAAAAACAAACCTGAAAAAATGGGTTCACTTTGGGACAGTGGAACGTGGTCATTTTACCACTGTGAAATTGAGGTTTATGTTAATGTAAAAGTTGATAGTGATGGCAAAATTACAGCTAGTGTTGACCGAGCAAATTGCTATACTTTTAAACGTGAATTTGATTCAAAAGAAGCCTTTCTTGACTATATGATTCGTCTTGGCAAAGCAGCGAAAGCTATTGCCGACGCCGAAGATAACTTTCCATGGGAATAAATCAGTTAACCTTTAACTGATTTTTTATTTTTACAAAAAAGTATACTTAAAAAGGTTTACTTTTAAAAAATAAATGGTATAATAAATAAGTAAAATGAATTGAAATGAGGACGAACAAATGAAACAATTGTTATTTGCATCAACAAACAAAGATAAAATCCGTGAAGTACAAGCAATGCTTTCCGATTATAAAGTATTGTCATTGCTTGACTTTCCGGAAATTAAAGATGTAGACGAAACAGCATCAACGCTTGTAGGTAATGCAACTCTTAAAGCTGTTGAAATCGCAACTCAAGTTGACTTGCCTGTATTTTCAGATGACTCAGGCGTATTTATCGACGCTTTGGACGGTTTTCCAGGCGTTCACTCTGCTCGCTGGACTGGTACTCACCGCGACTATGCCAATCAAAATGACAAGATTTTAGATTTAATGAAAAATCAAACGAATCGCAAAGCTGAATACAAAACAGTTGTTGCTTTTGCTCACAACAATAAAATCAATTTGTTTGAAGGCGTAATGCCTCTTAAGGTTGCACACAGCGAAAGCAATACCCCAGGCTTTTCATACGATACAATTATGAAATTTAATGATACTTTTGTTTCAGAAATGAATCCTGTTGACAAAAATAAAGTGTCATCACGTGCTGACGCAATCACTAAATTTAAAGCATTTATTGAACATTATTAACTCTAATTTGTAAACTAGTGACAATCGCTATAATTGCAATAAGCTATGCTTATGTTACAAATAGCATTGTTACTAGTTTTTCATTAGTTTAAATTATCGGAATATTCTGACAATTCAAAGAAAAAAGTTTACTTAAAAAGGTTTACTTTTATTTAAAAGGTGGTATAATATAAGTATAAATAAATGAATTGAGGAAACAAAAATGGTTTGGTTATACGTTTTAATTTTAATTTTATGTGCATCTTCGCTTGGTAAGTTCGATGATTTCGACGCAAACGTAACTATTTTTAGTTATGAAATTTCAACTGTAATTGCCATTGTTTTACTTGTGATTTTGCGAAATGAAATACTGGTTACAGGTATGCTTGCATTTGCTTTGATTTGTGAAACAATTGTTTATTGGGCTACAAAATATATTAAAGGCTAAGGTAAACTCGACGACTAATGTTGCGTTTGTACTCACTTTTTATTTAATTTGACGTACAAAAGCAACAAAATAAAATACCTCTATATAGAGGTATTTTATTTTACACTGTAAAAATTGGTTTCGGAGGGTCAAGTTTAATGCTATTGATTGCTTTTATCATAGGTTTAATATGACCATAAGTTAAATTTTCAATTAAATAGTCGTTGTCAAACTTAAGATTTACGTTATGCTCAAGAGCCACTGGAAAACGATTCATGTCTTGTGACGATGACCTTTGTTTGTCGTATTCCTGACTTAATAATTCATCATTGGTCTCTGTTTGCAATGTGAGAAAACGAACGACTCTGATTTTTGTGATTTTTTTATTAGTAAAGAAGACTTTAAAATCAAGACCAGAGTTTTTATCGTGAATAAAGATAAAATTCGGACTGACAAAATAAACCATACCGATTTTAAAGACTTGCTCACATAAACTGAAAACATGTTCAATTGTTTCGACAGTTTCAGGTTCGTTACGTCGAATAGACCAAGCTAAGACTTGACCACTATTATATAGTGAGTCGTCATAATAATAATTTTTTCCTGCAATCTCGATTTCACTAGTATTGATATTAGCATATTCAGTAAGCTTAATCATAATGTAATCCTTTAAATTTTATAAGTTTTAGTTGAGTAAACCTCAAATTCATTTTTTGAAAGAATATCAACCTTAATGTTTTTTGCTTCATCATTTAATACAGTAAATGGTTGTGTCAAGTTTGGATGAGCTAAATTCACTGCGTCATACTCAATCAAAGTATAAGCTCCTGACGTAAATACAGAGCCAATTTCATCAAAGGTTAACTTGTAATCTGATTTTAAAACAGTTGCCATTTTATTAAATAAGCGTTTGAAGGCTTTAACATTCTCGACGAAATCTTTCAAATCATTTGCATTATAAGTGTATGAACCATAAGTCTCAGAATGAATTGTAGACCTTACGGCAATTTTAATGTCTTCAACATTAAATGTGATGGCAAGTTCTCTTGCTGTCCATTTGTCAAAGCTCACATCAGCTAAACCACCAAAGTGTTTAACCACATAATCCTTAAATTCCGTCTCATCTTTAAATGTAATTGTTTGTGTCATTTAATTACCTCTTTTTATTATTAGTATATCTTAATTATATCATATTATTATTAAAAGTAAACCCAATCTTAAATTTTTTTATAAAAAGGTTTACTTTTAATTAATTTGTGATATAATAAATGTATAAATAAATGAAATGAGGAAATAAAAAATGAATCAGAATGAAATTAATGACTTTTTCGCAGACAATGAAACTGTTGGTATCAAAAGTTTTAAATTTGAAAAAGCATTGAAACCTTTGGACGATGTGTTTGACGGTTTCGGTGATGATGACGACGATAATACAAATCTTAAGCGTTTTAATGAGCTTAGCACTGTAGACCAACATAAAGTCTTAAACCTTGAAATTTTTAGTCATTCATACGATTTGGACGATATTCGTATCTCTGTAGTTAAAGATAATGCAACAGATACATTTGTTATCTTTTACAATGTATACCAAGAATACATTCACAATTACAGTGGATTTATTGAAATTGATACGGATGAGGACATTGCAACTGCAATTGTCACTGAAATTCTTGATGATGGAAATGTCGAAGTTGATTTGAAGGCAGTTAAAGAAAAAGCCATTTATGAATAAGGAAAATTTAAAACTTGAATAAATCAGATAATCTCTGATTTATTTTTTATACTTAAAATTACCACTAACTAGTTGTATTTTTTTTTATCGGAAAAGGTTTACTTTTAATTCAAAAGTGGTATAATAAGTATATAAATGAATGAAAAGAGGAAGCTAAAAATGGATAAACAAGAATTTATTGATGGTGCTGTTGGACTAATTGTAGCCTTCGCTTGTGACTTGTTAAGATACGTTATTGCTTGGTTTGCATATTTAGTCTTGCGTTCAGTATTTCCACAATTACCAGGCCTTGGATTTATTAAGTTTATACTCGCATTCGCGGCTATTAGTGTTATGGCGTCAATGCTATTCGATAAATCTGATGATGAAAAGGGGTAAAAAATGAAATTAAAAACCACAAAATCAGTAATCGAGTTACTGAAACAATTTAATCATTATGCCACAGTAAAAACTGAACCCGAATTAAACGACCATGAGGCCAAACGTAATTATAAAATTATAAATCGCCTGGACAATCATTGTTTTTATGATTTTTCAGATTGGGAATTTGGTATTTTCAGTATCTTTGACGAAGATACACTTAAAAAACTTGTCACTGAAGTTAAATTGTATAACATTTTAAAGAATGAATTTGGCGATGAGGTTTATTATCAAAACTTATATTTTTTAGTTTATGAACCAAAAAATACAAATCTATCAATCACAATTGGTTATCCTGATAATGACATTTACTTAAATCAAGTAAGCTTTGTCATTCGTTACCGTTATCCATATATGGAATTGGCAAAATTTGAAGTTTTACCAATCAAAGATATAACTGACATTGTGAGTCTTTTAAAACAATTAAAAGATAAATACAATAAATAAAGGAGATATTTATGCAACTTAAATGCAAAAAATCAGTAGTTGATGTTTTAAAGCAAATCAATAAATATTATATTGTAAAAGCCTCAATTACAGTTTATGAACGCGAATACGAGCGTACGCAATTGTATAGTCTTATCAACCACTTTGGCGACACTATTGCTCGAGAATTTCCAGTACATTTGTTCCAGGCTTATATGAGATATTATCCGATTAACTTTGTATATGAGGCTCAATTGTATGAATTGTTAAAAGCTGAATTTAAAGATGAGGTCTTTTATTCGGCTATCGATTTAGTCTATGAACCTAGCCATACAAATTTGTCAATACACATTGCCTATCCTTATGACAGTGACCCAACGAAACTTTGGCTAAGAGTTTGCGACGCATATAAGCCTGATTGTATACGCGAGGATTTTGATAATATCAAAAATTTAACTGATATTGTTGACATTTTAAAGCAAGTGCGAGATAAATATGACAATTAATTGTCACTAACTAGTAATTTTTTGCACAAATTGCAAAAAAATTCTAATAATAAGGTTTACTTTTAAAGTAAACGTGATATAATAAAACTATAATTAAGATAAAAAGAGGTAAAAACTATGACTTTAGTAACAAAATATGAAACGTATGACGAGTATATTCGCTGGTTAGCAAAACGTGAACAAACTACACTTAAACAAATGTGTGCTGATTTGAACATACCTTATGTGTCATTTAAGTCTGGGTATTTGTCAAAACGTATGCGAGACGGACGTCGTGATGCAGTAATGAATTATCTTAAAGGTGATAGTGATATTCTTGACAGTTTGCCATTGAAATCAGAATTGAGTAAAGTAAATGAAGCTTAAAAAACTTATGATTGGATTATTTACTGGACTTGCAGTAACACTAACTGCAATATTTGGTAAATTCCATCACACGCATTCGTATGCCTAAAATACAGTTACAGAAACAGACCAAGTAACTTATAGTGGTAATGACATTATTGACGCACTTGAGCCTATGGCGACTTATGAATCCGACAATGCAACAGCTGGAACAATTTTAGGTGTCTTAAATGACGGAGCAGGCCAAAACTATGGACCATATTCCCTTACTGAAAATTATACAATGCATGATTTTTTAGTTTATTTGTCTGAAAAATATCCTGAATTTTATGCGAGACTTCAAAGTCCAATTAATTCAGACGATTTTAATGCAAATTGGCAACAAATTGGGTCTGAAAATGAATCAAAATTTAAACAAGCACAAGCTGAGTTTATCTTTAATAAAACGATTGTTCCTGCAATCACTAGGCTTAAAACTGATACAGGCGTAGACTTAATTGACGGCACACACAGTATTGGGGCAGTTGGTATGTTTGCGAGTTTAATTCATAATGGCGGTTATTTATGGTACGGTCAAATCAAACTTGCCGCGGATGAACTGAATCAAACACACGATGACAACAAATTTATTGAGGCTATTGGTGGTTATGTTCGTGACAATTATAGTGGCAACTATGCTCACGGCATCAAGAATCGATACACAAAACAAGTTCCTTATGAACAAAAACGAACAAAATTATTCAAAAATAACTAAAAATCAACTGAAACTATGTGGCAAATAGGCCAAAGGCCTATGTTTTAAATAGTGAAAATTGATTTTTTATTATTTACTCAAATTGTCAGAAAATTCTTGCAATTTTAATTAAAAAGTTTACTTAAAAAGGTTTACTTTATTTTTAGATATGATATAATAATACTAATGAATGAAAACAATTGAAACTGGCTAATTTTTTAATATTAAAAGGAGACTTAACATGGCACGTAAAATAATGGACAATATAGAGAGGTGATTACTTATGCAATTAATTAAGAAAGTACGTTTATATCCCAATAAAACAATGATAAACGTACTCAATGATTTATGTGATTATCGTCGCTATTGTTGGAATCAGGGATTAGAACTTTGGAATGACCTTTATGAGCAACGTGTTGAAATGATTCCTGCTAGTCTTCGAAAAAAGTCACAATTAGCCATTAAAGATAAAACTATTGTTTTTTCTGACGAAGAACAAGAATTGTTGGATGCGTTTCCATCACCATCTCATAATATTGTTCGAAATTTAATGGTTAATGATAAAGAGGATTGGCAATATACATTATCGGCACGTGTTTTACAATGGGCTATTAAAGACTTAGCTAATGCGTGGTCTAAATTCTTTAATTGTAAACAGTCCGAGTCTAAAACAAAGAAATCTAAAGTTGGAAAACCAACTTTTCGAACTAAGAAAAATCCAAGACAAGGATTCAAAACTGATAGAGCTCGTATCAAAAACGGAAAACTTGTTTTAGACAAACCACATGCCTATAAAGGCAATTGGTATGGTATTTCTTTCAGAGGTTATGACTTACCCGATGGCAAAATTAAGCATTGCGCTATCACAAGGGTTAATAATAAGTATTATGCGTCACTTACAGTTGAATGTCCTGAGCAAACATTATCTAAAACTGGTAAAAATACCGCCATTGATGCCAATGTCAATCACTTTGATTACACTGATGGCTCATTTATTGTCTGTCCTAAACAGTTAGACCGTTTATATGAACAAATCAAACATTATCAACGACTACTTGCAAGAAAACGTAAAGTAAATGGTAAGAAGGCTACACAATCAAATCAATACTTTGAAGCGATAACCAAACTTCAAAGATGCTATGAACGTGTAACTAATATTCAGAATGATTTGCTTCATAAATTTACAACTAAAATTTATCATAAATATGATATGGTAGTTATCGAAGATTTAGACGTTAAAACCATGCAAATGTCGAAGAAGACAAAAAATCTTCACCGTTCATTATTTGGTCGATTTCGTTTTCAAATGGAATATAAGGCGGATAAGTTTGGAAAAGAATTAATTATTGCTGACCGTTATTATCCATCAACTCAACGATGTTCACAATGTGGGCATGTAAAAACAGGAGACGATAAGATAACGTTACAAGGTAATGCCAAACATGGAACAAAGCATAATGAATACATATGCTATGAGTGCGGTTATGAAGATGACCGTGACCATAATGCGGTAATGAATTTATTAGCATTAGCTAATTAAAAGTAAAATATAGAGAAAGGTAGGGGTTGGCTCGTCCCCTGAAGATATAATATATCTTCTTAGAGCGTTAGGAGAATGTCACTGTCATTACCCACCATGAGTGGATATGGGAATACATTTGTGGACGAACGTAAGAAGAAAGAATCATTTAAATTTTATTAGATGATTGGTCAATAATAGACAACTTTTTTCAGAGCAGACTTAACATGTTTGTTAAAGAAAATTGGCATGCGAAGAAAGTTAAAAATAAACTTCGCGAAATGAAAAAATCGGGTAACAATATCCCAAAAAACATTAGAAAAGAACTTATTGATTTCGATAATCATTTTTATAATCGAAAATTTACTCGAGAACACATTGCATTTGAAGGCAAGCTTAAAGTAACTGTAAACAAAATTAGCGAAAATGTTTACAAAGGAAATACCCCTCAAAAAATGTATTCTTTAAAAGCTATCAAAAACCAATTTGGTGACGGTGAATACTCACAACAATATTATAGCAACGCCCGTATCTCAAACAATCCAAGCCATTTTAAAGGCTATATTCCATATGATTGGACAAGTCCAGACGGTTACTATCACGATAGCTTGCAAGTAAAACGTACCGTTTATCGTATCTTGGTGGAAAGTCCTTACCGTTCAGTTGCATTTACTGTGGCAACTAATCCAAACTTAAAAAAGGGTGGTTTTTACAGTAAACAAGAATTGTTGAATAAATTTACAGATAAGAAAATTCAAGAAAAAATTGAGTACGTTAGTTATTTCACAGAAGTGACTCTTAAAAAACCAAGCAAAACAGCATTTGTCGGAAACAAAAAGTTTGGCAAATATATGGATTTGGATAAGTATTACGAAAAAGAATATCAAAACGAGTGCGGTCACTTCAAAAAGAAAGCTTGTCCGAAAGAACGTGGTACGTTGCACAATCAGCTAAAAGCAATCGCACAAACCTGCAATAAAGCTTTGCAAAATAAATCTTTTGACAAATTTGATTCTGAGATTGACACTCTTGGCAACTTGGAACCACAAGTGCTTCCAAAAGATTATCATTATTGGCGATAAGACTTTTAATAAGTCTTATTTTTTTATCAAAATTTACCACTAACCAGTAATAATTGTTTTAAAAAAGTATACCCAAAAAGGTTTACTTTTATTTGAAAGATGGTATAATATAATCATAAAGTAAACATTATATGAAATGAGGAACAAATAAATGGCTAAAATTTTTGGTTTTATTGTATTACTTGCTTTATCAGGTTGGGCAAGTTTGTACTTTTTAGGGGCAATGGAAATTTTGGTAAAATGGACAAACTGGAAACGATTAACCGATGAAGACCTTAAAATGGTTGCATCGGCTATCGGATTGTTTTTACTTGCAATTGGTAGTGTCTTCGCTAACTATCATTTTATTGTCAAACCAGTTGTTAATAACTGGCATGCTGAAAAAGTTGCACAACAAAAAGCTTATGATGAGCATGTTGAAGAGCTTTATAATAAAATCAAGGTTCCCGAATTAAAAGAATACGTTAATGACGGCATGCAAATCGAGGATAATGGTAAAACAATCATTATTTTCACAGATATTAATGCGTCAGCCGAAAATTTGGTTTCAGTTCAAAGGAATTTGAATAAAAGTGACAAAATTAAATCTTATGACTTGCAATCAGTAGACGTCTCGCAACACACTAAATATAATGAATCAGTCATTAAGATTACAGCTCACTTGAAATAAGACTTACAATAAGTCTTATTTTTTATTACTAATTACCACTAACTAGTGATAATTATTTTTAAAAAGTTTACTTAAAAAGGTTTACTTTTGGATAAAATATGATATAATAATAATATCAAATGACGAAATGAGGAATAACAAAATGGCTTATAAAACATTTAAGTATCAAGATGACGCTCAAGAATATTTGCAAGCACAAGTAGACAAATACGCCATGGAACGTTACAATCCAATTGTAACAAAAGAACATTTTCATGAAATGTTTGTTATTGGCGACATTGGTTTTTCATTTAGCGTTTATTCAACCAATGCAATGGAAAGTTTTTTAGGCTTTAAAGCAACTCGCGTTCACTATATTAAAGATGACGACGCTTATTATATTGACTATCAAGTTAATGGAATTGATGAACGTCTTGAATATGGTTATTTCAGCGGTTGGGACGACGCTTTTTATAAAGAGGTCTTTGCTTATGTCGACAAAGTAATTGCAAAAGCAAATGAACTGCCACCTAAAAGTTACAGTTATGCAAGTAATCCAGTTTATAAAGTTATGAAAGGAAATTAAAAATGGCACTATTCATCGGAATGTTAATCGGTTTTATCGCAGGCTTCACCGTTTGCGGGTCACTCAACGACAAGTTTTAAGAAAGGAAAAAACATGGAAAAATATCTTATTGGCTTTGGAGTAGGTGTGGTTGTTACAATTGTAACTGAACTAGTCGTACTTTTAAATCTTAACTTTAACAAACATTAAAAGGGGATTTAACATGAAAATTTTAATTACACGTATTAGCATCTCTGCTATTCTTACAGCAATCGTTGGATATACTTGGTGGTATATTTTTGTACCAGCCATTAATATCTTTGACTATGGATTCTTGTGGCTACTAATTGTTATGGCAATTGTATTTTTTACTTGCATGGCTTTGAGTGCCGACGATGGCGATTCAGCTAAAAGTATTGCTGGTTGGTCTATTGCTGGACTTGTTATGTTCTTTATTGTTATGTTTATGATTTTGCCATTCTTTGGCTCTGAGTTTGTACGAGCTAAAGATTACAGTAAAATTATTTCAGTAAAAACCAAAGATTTTAGCAAAGATTTTCCGGAATCAAATGTTGACCAATTAGCTCTTTTAAGTAAAACGTCTGCTAAAAATATTGGTAACAGTTACCTTGGCACAATTGATAAAGTTTCACAATTTAATGTGTCAGACGAATATCGTCAAATCACAATTAATCAAAAGCCTTATCGTGTATCACCCCTTGAATACGCAAGCATGATTCGTTGGTATAACAACCGCAAAACCGGCATTGAGTATTACATCAAAGTTAACCAAACGACTGGTAAGGCTGAACTTGTACATTTGAAAAAAGGGATGCGTTACACAGCTTCATCATATTTCGGTGACGACGTAATGCGAAAATTGCGTCGCAATCATATGACAACTATCTTTAAAGACCCATCATTTGAAGTTGACGACGAGGGCAATCCTTGGTATGTTGCTACAACTTACAAACGTAAATTTGGCTATGGACCACTCGACCCTAATGGTGTCATTTTACTTGACCCAATCTCAGGAAACAGTAAGTTTTATAAACTTAAAGACGTTCCAAAATGGGTTGACCGTGTGTATGGAGCTCACGACGTAATCGACCGTATTAACTGGCACTATGGCCTTGCAAATGGTTTCTGGAATACTATTTTCAGTAAATCAAATATCAAAAAAACAACCGTTGATTATGATGACGATTCAGCTGAGGATTCAACCTATATCTCAATTGGCGATGACATTTACTTGTATACAGGCTTGACGTCAATCAATAGCGACAGTTCAAATCTTGGCTTTGTATTGACTAATTTGCGTACTCGTGAGACTGTCTTTTATCCGCTACCATCCGCAACTGAAAAACGAGCACGTAAATCAGCTGAAGGTGCCGTTCAAGAAAAGAAATATGACGCAAACTCACCTATTCTTGTAAAACTTAATGGCCAATCTTATTACTTGTCAAGTCTCGAAGACAATGGTAACTTAGTAAAAGCTTATGCACTCGTCAATGCAGAGGACTTCCAACAAGTTAAAGTTTCATCTGACATTAAAGATTTGGTTGCTCAAGTGACAACTAAATCTGCTGACCAAAAAACTTCAAAAGATTCAAAGGGTTTAAGTGAGATTTCAGGTCAAATTACTGACATTAAAACACAAGTTGTCGACGGCACAACAATTTATTATGTCAAAGTAAATGACACTATTTATAAGATTAAAGCCAACGCTGATACGCTTGACCAATTGCCATTTATTGCAGTAGGGCAAACTATCACTGCTAATCTTAAAGATAATAATTACTTGACTAATGTCAACTTGCAATAATAAAAAGAGCCTAAATTTAGGTTCTTTTTTATTTTTATTCTGACAACTTTATCCCATGTTCAAATAGTCTTAATTCATTGTTAAGTACATAGGCTAGTTCTTGGCCTTTAAACTGCCCAGCTTCATGAGCGTGCATTAATGCTGTAACATCCCAATGACTTATCTTGCCATCAGTTAATCGATATAATTTCATATTCAAATCTGAACGTTGACAATTACATTCAATTATAAATACAGGACCATCTTTAAGTGTTTCATTATATACTTTTAAAATTCGCTTAACATACAAACCATATTTTTGTAAAAAATGTTCTGAAAATTCCTCACTAACTGCTTGTTTGTCTGTTAAGCTAGCTTTTGGTTTATATTGCTCAGTAAATTGTATTTTCATTTGTTATCCCTTTATAATTTATTTTATCCAATTAATTCAATCATGTGCTCACTTAAATGGAATTCGCGATTTAATTTATCAGCTAATTCAGAGCCATCAAGGCCATCAGCTTCGCAATTGTCTAGTATCATTTCAAGACTCCATGCGTCCAATTCGCCCTCAGCTAAGCGAAATAATACTCCATATAATTTTGCATTTGAACAACTAGTTTCAATTGTAAACTCTGGACCCCCTGGATTGTTAGCATGACGTACACCTACAATCCTGGCATTATTTAAACCATACTCATGATTGATATATTCAGCCAATTCCTCACCCACGGCTTGCTGATTACTTAAATCGCTTGCGGGCCTATATTGTTTTGTAAAACGTAATTTCATAAATTAACCTTCCTTAAATGTATTAGTTGCAAGATAGTCAGCTATAAAATCGCCTGATAATTTTGTACGAGCTAAAGCTGAATCAAGATTATCGTCAATAAATTTATTTCGTGATTTTATATCTTCGCCTTCTTTTAGTCGTTGCTGAACCTCATAGCCATCAGGTCTAAGTTGGTCGTCAAACTGAAAATGAACACTACGACTGTCAAGGTCCAAAGTCACTTGACCTAAAGCCTTAAAATAAAACTCTGCGAGGAAGTCACCGTCTTTGTCATTCAAACCTCCATAAAATTCAAGTAAAACTCGTTTTATGTTACCGGGTTGCAATTCATATGTGCCATCAGTGACGTCTTTGTCATCAATATAAATACTTGGTTCATAAGTGGATGCTTCAAGACCATCTTTTGTCATAATTTTATCGTAAATGCCAGGCCCAGTAGTTGTTTTAAAATAAGTCATATTGTTAATCCTTCCAATATTTTATAACTAATATTATTATATCATAAAGCCATGAAAAACTATTTTTCATATGAGCAGGCTCATTTTTCAAATAGAGCAAATTGGCTATTATTAAATTGTCAGAATTATTACAAAAACATTACAAAAAATATTTTATAAAAAGGTTTACTTTTATTGGAAATATGGTATAATAAATGTAAAGTTAAATGAAACGAGGAATATAAAATGGTAAAAACAGTTTACACGACGTTTGACGGTGCGAGATTCGACACTATTAAAAAAGCAAAACAGCACGAACAAGAAAAAACTAAAGGTTCGGCAATTCGTGTTTTGGGTGAACTCCTTCGCCAACTCAAAACTGGTGAAACTCTATCGCCAAATGAAAGCGAGTATAAGTTTACACGTACATATGGTGACGTCTTTACTGGTCAATATGTTACCGGATTTGGTTTAATCAATACAATTACAGTTAAAACCGACAACATTTTTCTTGCCGACAAATTCAATACAAAATATAACACACTAACTGTACGAATTTCATGGTATGAGAGCGGACAATATAGTGCCAGTTGCGAACTTGGTAAAGAAGGTCTTCAATTTGTTCAGCCACTTGAATTGAACGAAGATATAGATGCACTTATCGGACAAATGCAAGATTACTTGTCAGACGAAGTTCACGAGGTTTTGAAGAAAACATATAAAGGAGAGCTCTAAAATGAATAATTACGAGATTATGGTCAGTGAATTCAGTCTTGAAATTGGAAGCAGTAAATACTCATTTCAAACTGAGGACTTGCTTCGCCAGTTTGCTCGCACAGTATTGTTCAATCTTAAAAATGAAGGTATTGTAGACGACACAAATTATAAAGATTTGCTTGGCGAAATTGACGCGTTCTTTGAAGATACAGTAATGGACGAAATGGAATTTCAAACATTTTCAGTAAATTACTTTGAATTGTTCACATTGACCAAATGGGCCTCATCTGCTGATGAAATTTCATTTAATGAAATGGCTAAATTTGCAACGGAAGATGTCAAAATTCAAAAAGACCTTTTTGACTCTTACTCTAACTAATATGTAAAACAGTGACAACTATGTAACAGATAGCTCTGCTATATAACAGATAGTTGTCACTGTTTTTTCATTTATTTAATAAAAAGGTTTACTTTTAAAGTAAACATGGTATAATGTAAGTATAAATAAAGAAACGAGGAATCAAAAATGGATATTAAAGATATTGACCGCGAGATTGCACTTGCCAATAAGCGTATTAACGAGCTTGAGCAAACAAGAGGAAAAATGCTTGATGGTTATACGGAAAAAAGCCAAGAAGTTATTCAGGAATTACTTGCGAAAGGTTATCCACTCAAACAAAAGAAAAATTGTATTCAGTATATCATTGAGGGTCGTAAAAACTTGTCCCTAGGCCAAATTCGTACCTTTGGTGAGTTTAATGACATTGCAAAACTTAGTAACTTATTCGACGTACTTAGCATGGTACTTGAAAAAGTTAACTACGACCAAACTGACGTTAACGTCTATATTGAAGATTACTCAGTACAATTTAATCTGTATTGCGTTGACAGTTATGGTCGCTATATTACAGTAACCGATACAAATAAATTGCAAGTTAAAATTGCTAACTATAACTATGTTTATGCAAAAGGGACTATAACTAAATTTGATAATGACGTTACTTTGGAAACGCATAATGAGAGCGGTGATTTCATTGAGTTTACATTATCAAAATCAATTGAGACAACTCTCGAGGATTTCGATAAAGATGTTGCTCTCGCAATTCGAGAAATCAAAAAAATCGAACTCGATACTAAAGGCGTTTTACTCACATTCACTCAAAATTGAGATAAAATATCTCAATTTTTTATTTAAAAAGGTTTACAGCGATTGATTTTTATGGTATAATATAACTATCATATGGTTCCTGTAATACTTGTAACAGCAATTTGCAGGTTAGGACACGTCGCTTGACCATTATAAACTGAAGTGACTATTGCTAGGGGTTTATCATTGTAGCCCGATAACTTTTAGTTATAAAATGGCAATCCGGGCTGAATTGACAGTCGAGACAAGTCTATTTGAGAGACGATGTTCCCTGGACAACTGTTTCTCCCTCGGGGAAGCTAAGGATTGTTATTCAATGGTGGACAAACCGTTTACTGAGAAACGAAACGGCCCACAAGCATTATCCAGTAATTTTCCTTTAATAAATTCACTGAATAGCATAAGCTGGATAATGCTTTTACGCTTCCTTAGCTCAGCTGGTAGTAGCAACAGACTCTTAATCTGTGGGTCATAGGTTCGAATCCTATAGGAAGCATTACCTAAATATTTCTAGTCATATTATGCCAAAAAATTGGCATAATTTTTTTTTTATTAAAAATAAATTAGGGTTCACTTATTTGTGAAATGTGATATAATAATTATATATAGTAAAAATTAAGAAAAGGAATAATATTATGGGAAGACCAAGAAAAATCCTTACAGAAGAAGAATTAGAATTAAAACGTAAGAAAGAAGCCGAAGAAGCGTACAAGCGTGAGTGTCGCTATATTGTTTGTGTTAAAAATGACAAGGGTAAATACATGCCTTTAGCAGACGACGCAACAACGAGACGACCTGAAGAACTTGTACTTGAATATCCGATTGACCAAGGAAAAGACGCAATTAAAGAGTGGTATATCATCGTACATAAATCATTGAAGTTGTTCCTTACGGATAAGCCAGCTCAAAACATGGCTGACCGTTTGATTGAGCGTTATGATTATTACACACCTGAAAATACAAAAGTATTTGAATTGCCACCTGAAATTGTTCATTTGGTATTTACACAATGTCCAAAATGTGGGTCAAAACGTGTTTCAAAACGTACTACCCGTATTTATGTGACAAATTATGCCATTAATAGTGACGAGCATACCGTCAAACAATTAGGCGAACCATACACATGGCCCGAATGGGAACAATTTGATTCATACTTTTGTTCAGATTGTTTGGAATTTTTCCAAGAATGGGACTTTTCAAAATATAACTTTGGCAATCCAGAGTATATCAAAGATGAGGATGTCGAAGCTTATCGCGAAGCTCACAAAGATGAAGAAGGCCGTAAAAAAAGTTGGCCATATCAATAAAAGAAGGTTTACTTCTTTTTTTATTGTGGTATAATATAACTATATTAAATGAAAAGAGGATATATTATGTTAAACTTTATTTTTGGCGTCGTTGGTGGCATTTTACTTGTGAAATACCAACATGAGATTCTTGAATTTTTTAAGGAAGAACACAAGAAAATCAACAAAACACTTAAGAAATGAAACAGGGGATTCATAATGAAAAAACTTATTACTAAACTTACTATTGCATTTGCAGCACTTATTGGCTTGTTTGGACTTGTATCAGTTTCAGCAAAAGCAGACCAAGTAAAAATTGGTGCCAACGCTAAAAACGTCAAAGTTAAGACATTTAAGTATTCAGAGAGTCAATCTGCAACAGATTCAGATAAAAAAGACTCTGATTCAGACAAGAAAGATTCAGACGACTCTGACAAGAAATCGGATAAAAAGAAATCTGATTCAGACGACTCTGAAGATACTGACAGCCTAACAGGTGATGCAAAACTTGACAGTGACGTCGAGACATTCATTTTGAAACAATCAAAAAATGGTTATGAGCTAGACAACATTATTGTGAAACAAAATAACGATATTATGGTTGTTATGCACAAAGCCAAATAAAAAAAGAAAAACAGTTGAAACTATTTAAAACCTAAGTTTGCTTAGCAGAAGATAGTTTCAACTGTTTTATATTTTTATAAAAATAAAAAAAAAGAAAGGTACAATCAAGTATACCTAAATATACTTGATTGTAAACGGTTTTTATATTTAATATTATATCATGAATGCACTCAGTTGTAAATGGTTTTATTAGGAAAAACCTTGAAAATTTACTGAAATAAAAATATAAAACAGTTAAAGCTATCTTCCAATAAGCATGCTTAAGTTTTAAATAGTTTCAACTGTTTTTCTTTTTTAATCAGATAAATGCCAATTATATATTAAAAGATAAAAGACAAGATTTTCTTGTATATGATTTTATTGAGGGTATATAATTTTTTGATTTTTATATACGTTGGTAAATAAGAGATTCAAGGTTATGCGTATATTATTGTAAATTTAAGTGAAGTGATTATATACGTGATGTTCCAATAGATGAATATACTTTTGTATATGATATTAAGAATTTTTTAAAAGTTTTGATAAATTCAACTTTCTTATAAATAACTAATAAGGTGCTGAGTATCAGTAAATATAATGCTAATAGTTTTTGAATAAAAAGTTGGAAACAATTATTCAAAGTAAACCTTTCCAACTTTTCAAAAATAAAAAATCAATGGTTATTGTTGATATATGAAATAAAATTGGTTTTTATGAAAAAAGTTAAAATAAATAAAAGTTTAGACAATTTTGGTCAATTTCATATACAAAGTAACTAAAACTATTGATATATCACGTATATAACAGGTAGTATATCATTTAAACCATAATATACACAAGTAAGCAATGAACTTGATATTCCAGCTAATACAGCCTTGTATATAAATAAAATACAGCTAAAAAAATAATATACACTGGAAAAAATATTATACAAAAGTAAACCTTTTCAACTTTTCAAATAAATCAAAGAATCATGCTTGATTACCTTATTAAAAAAGGCGATTTAGATGCGATTGATTATCAAACAAAATTTGATACAGAAAATTAAACAGTTATTCCAACTGTTTTTTATTTTTACTCACATATAAGGTTTACTTTTATCTGATATATGATATAATAAAAGTATAATAAAAATGAATTGAGGAACAATTAAATGAAACTTATTAATGCAAAATCAAACTATACACTCACTGTAAATGGTGAGGAATTTGGCTTTATGACACTCCAAGACCTGCAACATTTTGCGACGTCTATTCTTATTGAAGTCAACAAGCAAAATCTTCTTGGGTCACAATATTTCAGCCTATATATTGATGTGATTAAATTTACCGATACTGAAAGTGATGTTCCCGAAACACTTGCCCTCAAAGCTAAAACTGAAGAATCAGATGTGGTTTTGTTTACAATGACTAAATTCCGTGATACAAGCGACGAAGCCTTGTACACTGATGCTCTAAATAAAGCTGTTAAAGCAACTACTCAAAATCTTGAAATTGAACAAGTTCAATAAAAGGGGCATTCGTTATGCAATCGAGAGATTTTTATTTAGTGATTTATTGGAACAATCTTGTTGGAGCAAGAATTTCAAAAGTACTTTCAAATCGTGAAGATTTGTTTGAATATTTGAATCAAAACTTTATTGTTTCAGATAAAGATACAATCAACAGTGTGATTGACCATGGCGAATTAATCCATATTAATGACTATAGCTATTATTATGTTAAACAAGTGCCATTTATTCAAGGTAAACAAACAGTTAGACCTGGAAACTATGTTTGTATTTTGGCAGATACGCCTGACAAAACTCTTGAGTTTTCCGCTGTTTTCTCAGATAAAGATGTACTTGAGGATTATTTGAAGGACGAATATCCAGAATTGTCAACTTACCAGCGTAAACGTTTAATTGCGGGTAATTACAGTGACGAGTTGGATGTCAGCTATGTAAGATTATATAAATAAAGGGGGTAATTATAATGCAAGATTTTTTCATTTTAATATATAAGCATAAATTTATTCACGACCAAATTATTGAAGTCTTCCCTAGTAAAGATTCAGTAAAAAATTATTTAATTTTAAAGTATGTTGACGATGATTCAGTTTTCAATAAAATTGATTACCTTATTGCGTCGGGTGAATCTTTTGCACATAATTATCAGGGCCTCTATTATATTGTTAGGGTTCATGCCATTGAGGGTCAAAAGAAATTTAAATCAAATCATACGGTTTATATCTTAAATGAAACAGAACACAATTACAAGTCCACAGTTGTATTCTCCGATGAAACAGCTTGCAACACTTACCTAAAAGATAAATTTCCAGATAGTAAACCTTTTATTGACTACGAAATTAAACATATGAAACTTTATTAAAATCGGGTAATTCATCTGATTTTTTTATTTGCCAATAAATTGGCCGAATATTCTGATAATTTTAATTAAAAAGTTTACTTAAAAAGGTTTACTTTTATTTAAAAGACGGTATAATAAAAGTATAAATAATTGAAACGGAGAAAACAACAATGACTTTAGTGACATTTACCGACTTTGCAATTACAAATATCGAAGATGAGCAAGACACTGCGTTTGAATTCCAAGGTACATTTGCTGACAATTCAACCACAATTACAAGTGTTACAATTGATATGTACCATAATGGCGAAGATTATAAACTTGTCATTAAACCAAAAGATGCTCCGGCTTATGGCTCAATTCCTGACACAGGAGACCATTTGTCAAGCGAAATTTACAAAGACCTTTTCCATCATGCACTTGATTGCCAGGGTAATCTTTTGTTTAAAGACTTTGTAAATACTTACATTGACAAATACAGTCATACATTCAACGTTAAATTAACTCGCCAAAAAACTGGCGAAGTATTTGAAGGGTCTAACCTTTACTACTATACAGGTACTCATGTTGAGCCTAATTTCGAAGATGCAATCGTTATTGACATTGATAAACTTAAACGTTACACTGTCATTCATTATGCACAAGTTAAAGACCTTAACAAATGTATATCTCATTTTACACTTGATGACGAGATTGAATTTAGTAGCGAATCTGAAAATGAAGTTGTAACAAAAACTTTGATTCGACACCTTATTCGCAATTCAGCTCAAACAAAAACAATTGTTTACTCAAGCTCACAAGCTGAATGGTTCGAAGATTTCATGTACCACTGGCCTGAATTCATTGAGGTTGACAATCTTAAGGAAATTTCATTGACTGAATTTGTAAAATAAACTAAAAAGCATTGAAAACTATTTAAGACTTAAGCGAATGCTTAATTGTCACATAGTGATTAATGCTTTTTAGTTTATCTTAACTAAATTGTCGGAATATTCCGACAATTCTAATCGAAAAGTTTATTTGAAAAGGTTTACTTTTATTTAAAAGATGGTATAATATAAGTATAAATAAACGAAATGAGGAAAATGAATTATGGAAACACCCAAACCCGAACATATTAAGCGAGATTTACTTAGACGCTATAATACATGGGAAAATAAAAAAGCAAGTAACAGTATCAAACACTTAATTAATGATAAATTAAAAATTAACTGATAAATAAGGTTTACTTTATGTCGATTTATGATATAATAAAACTATAATTAAAATAAAAGGAAGTTTAATCATATGAACAAGCAACAAAAAACATATCTTAAAACAATTGAAGCTAATTTCCCAGACATGCGTCGTAACATTTGGCTTGAGTCTCTCCAAATCAAACAAATCGCCGAAACTGATAAGCGTAAATTGAAATGGCAAATCAATCCACAGGGAATCAGTACCGTCGAATTTACCGGTAAAACTGGTAAAAAACCTGCACAAGTAAAATTGCAATTCGATAAACCAATCAAACTCGCAGCTTGGGTCCTTCGCCGTATGGAAACACTTGACAAATCAAAATTGCCAAACAAAGTTAAAACAAATGCTCGCAAGCGTTTGACAGCTTTGTATTTCCAATTGGTTAATGCAACAAAAGCGAAATAAGGTGAGCCTATGATACTAAAATCACCTTTACTTAAAATTGTTGGTACATCAAAAAAGGATTGCGCCTTTATTCGTAACTATGGAGCCAAGATTGGCGACACCGTTCAATTTGAATATAATATCAGTAACATATACAGCTCAATTTATATTACATTTGTAAACAAAGACACACGTTACGAAGTCGACAGACTTAACTTGCACAATTTTGAAAATTATATCAAAACCGAAGCCGTCACAGGCCCGCAATCAAAACAAGAAACTTTTGAGTTGTAACTTTAATTGTTACAACAAATCAATCAAGAAAGGAACAATTACTTATGCTTTTGCAAAGTCCACTTTATAAAGTCGTCGAAATCAAAAATCCAAAGACACCTCTCGTTAAAAAGACTGGTGTTAAAGTTGGTGACTTAGTTCAAATTTACACTGACACTCACAAAGACAAAACTTATGAGGGCCAACAAAGATTTTACTTTATTAATCGAACAACTGGCTTTACCATGAGGGCAACTAGACCTGACATCGAGGCTGTTACAACTAAAATCAGAACTGAAATTGTATCAGACATTACTATGCCAACTGAACAAAAAACCAAACCCAAAACTAAGTTTGACCTTTAAAAAACAGTACTTTTTACTGTTTTTTATTTTTTCTCCCGAAAAAGGTTTACTTTTGTTTTAAATTTAGTATAATATAATCATAAAGTAAACATTGAGTAACAAATAAGGGAGAAAAAATCATGGCAAACTTTACATATGCAGACTACACAAAATTCATTGAAGAAATTACTGAAGCAGCTAACAAAACATTCGATATGAAAGAAGTTGCAAATCTTCTTTATAATGTTCACGGAATTAAAAAAGAAATCCGTGTGATTCATTGCTACTCAGACGACAAATCGCCGTTTTTGAATGTTTTCTTGACTAAAGAAGGAACATTCAAATTTGTATCAAACTTTAAAAATGAAAACGAATTTAATGAGGCAACTGATGTTTATAGTAGTCAATACTTCAACAAGTTTGAAGAAACAGTGATGCGTCCATTTTATGCTAATGGCACTATTCAACCACTTAGTATTGACAGAATTACTTATGACATGGTTGGTATCATTATGAGTGCGGATAATTACAAACTCGATAGTTTTACAATGGGTAATGAAAAACATGATTATTACAATCTTCCAGACTATTTTATCCCACTTAAAAAAGCAAAAGTTTTGTCGGTCACTAAAGTTAAAGGGTCTTATGACTACAGAATTCGTTTCCGCTTGACAAACAAAACTTTTCAAATAAAATACTTTACAGTGGCAACTTGTAACGAAAGTTCGGCTTTTGAAAACTCAATTAAAGAACGTGTTGCAAACGGTGAAGATTACCCAACAGTTTTTGCTGACGAAATCATCAAATTCCTCGATACACTCACGTATATTCAAGAGGAAGTCGTACCTGAACTTAAAGCAACAATTGACTTTATCGCGAGCCGTAAAAATGACGATTTGGCAGAAAAAATGCTTGAATCGCTTAAAAAATATGTGGCCGACCCAATGTCAATCGTAGGTCCAATCATGTATTTAGTTGATAACAAATGGTTTGCTCACGCAAAACCATTTGACGATGGCAAACCTTATGTTGCGTATAACCGCTTCACTGAGAAAATGACTGTTCACAATGTTGACAAATCAAATGAAACAGTTGACTACTCACGTAAAGCTGTTGCCGCTTATGCCGACAACTACTTCAAAAGTAAATAAAATCAGAAAGGAAGTATAAAAAATGAAAATTTGTGTATACAAAAAAGGCTTGTTCATTGACAATCACGATATGTTTGTAAGTTTAAAAATAGCCAATTTAAAAGACGAAGACAGAGCACCTCTTATTGAACCAGGTTATAAGGCTCGACTAAAATTAAAATATAAAATTAAACATATGTTTAATCTTATCCTTTATGGCAAGGACATCACAAGGGGTATTATAACATTTGATACAAGCCGTACATTCTCAAATGAACAAGTAGTCATGCCAGTGAAAATTGAAATTTATGGCAGTAACTCATTCGCATCAGTCGTTGACCGTATCATTTATAATACTAACACAAATACACTAGCTATTCATTGTGACAGTTTGTAAAATAAGCTATCCAGGCTTATTTTTTTATTTTAAAAAAGGTTTACTTTTATGACAGATATGGTATAATAAATACATAGTTAAAGAAAGAGAGTAAACTAAATGGTAACATTTAATAAACAGACGTTCAATGGCAAAACATACAATGTTTATGACAATGCGAACTTTTCAATTATTGTTGACCGTTATTGCAATGCAGCTTGTACGTTTTGCGTTGAAGATTTAAGGAATCAATCGAAACTTAAAAAGTCATTAAGATATGACCAATTTATTCCAAATGTTGGAAAAGCTTTAAGTAAAATGCGTGCGTTGAATACGAGTATTTCACTTACTGGTGGTGAACCTACAGCAAGCGCGGCATTTGCCGATTTGGTTAAACTTATTGACAAATATGACTTCCGTAAAAAAGTAGTCACAACGAATGGCTCATATCTCACCGCACGAAATTTTAAAATTTTAGATACACTGATTGACGCAAATTGGGACCACTTAAATATATCAAAAACCCATTATGACGAATCAGTCAATAATAAGCTAATGCGATATAAGACCGGCTACTTTTCAAATGATATGCTGAAACAGGTGGTTAATCATATTAAAGAACGCCAATCAAAACTTCGTATCAGATTGTCTTGTGTACTGACAAAAGAAACTGTCAAATCGTTAGCTGACATTAAAAAGTATGCTGACACATATATTGCTTGTGGTGTTGACAACATGGTCTTTCGTGAACTTATGAAAACAGACGTTGACACAATCACAAATTCAGACCGTAAATCATTTTACGAAACATCGTATGTTGACATGACCCCTATCTTAAAGGAAATCGCAAATGACCCAGAGTTTAAACTAATCAATACTGTCAATGGTTATTACTACAATGTCTGGGTTTACAACTATAAAGGAGCAGACCTTTGTTTTGAACAAGCTGACCTACGAAAAATGCCTGAAAAAAAAGACAACGAGATTTACGAATTTGTCTTGCATGAATCAGGTAAATTATGTGGCTCTTGGGACGATTCAGACGACTGTCTACTAAATATTTTGGAGGAAACTAATGAGTAAATTTAGGTACGACATCAATGCACAAAACGTTTGCACTATCTTAGTGACAAATGAATGTAATATCAAATGTGAGTTTTGTGTCGCGGAAAACTTCGTGACAAAAGACGGTGACTTTTTAAGTCTTGATGACTTGGACAAACAAATTCCAATTATGGCCGAAAAAGGTGCCAAATTTATCACACTGTCAGGCGGTGAACCATCACTGTCGCCTGACCTTCACAAAATCACACATAAACTTTATAAATCAGGATTGTTTGACGGTATTTGTATTATCACAAATTTCACTCATCCGGAGAATCTTGTCAAATGTGTTGACGACTTAAGCTTTATTCGCGTATCGCTTGGCGTTTACAAAAATAAATTTACTCTTAATAAAATCAATAAGTTTGTCGAAGAAAATCCAAAGGCTCAAGTACGTGTACAAGTGCTTTTGTCAAATCTTAAAAATGGCTTTTCAAAAATCGAAGACCTTAACTGGCTTCGCGAACACCTAGACAATCGTGTGACCATTGCTTGTTCAACATTACGTCTTGCAAATGATTGGTGCATCGAACATCAAGCTGACGAAGATTATTGGCGAGCTCAAGGCGACGAAACTGTAACTAACCGCTGTATCATTACCCTTAATGATGGCACTGATATTGTTTTGCGTACAGCTTCAGTGGATATTACAGGTGAAGACCCAGTGGAAGAAGAAATGGTTATGTCTTGGGACGGGTCATTGCATAGAGGCTTTAAAGAAATTGGGTATAAATTAAAATCAGATGAGGTAAAACAAAATGACTAAACTTGAAACAATTGAACTTGACTGGAGAGACTTTCTTGAGGAAGACGGCTTTGATATTAAACGCGAATGGTGGCAAGGCGAACTTGATTGTACGGAACCTGAATTTATTCCATACGCAAAAGAATTTTGGAATCAACTCACGCCAAGTGAGCAAGCCGTGGTTTTAAAAGATGCCAAACTACAAGAACTTGATTTTGCATATCACTTGTCTCATAAGCAATCAGACTTTGCGTTTTGTTTCTTCTTAAACCAATCACAAATTGCTTAAAAATAAAAAGAATCCTGCAGGATTCTTTTTTTTATCATATTAAATTGTCAGAAAATTCTTGAAATTTTTATTACATTTAAAAGTAAATAGTTTTCAATAAAAAAAAAATCACAGAAAGGAATCAGTGATTTTATCAAGGACCGATTAACAAAAACTCATTAATACATTAGTATTATACCACAGAATCAACCAAAAGTAAATAGTTTTTAATAAAAAAAAAAATAATTACAATACGGAAAGGAGAATTGTAATTATATTATGAAGCTAAAGAAAATAATAGAGGAGAATTTCCTTATATATAATATTATATCGTAAATGTAACTAGCTGTAAACTGCTTTTATTAATCTTAAAGGTTTACTTTTATATTTATTGTGGTATAATAAAGTAAACTAATAGATTAAAAAGGAGCGCACAAATGATTAATATTTCAGGTGAATTGTATATTGGCTTGCCTATTCGAGATTCGGGTATGGCAGAATTGCAAGATGCAATTAATGAGTATACAATCACAAAGCAACTTGAATACAGTAAATATGACCATAAAGATAATAAAAATTATCCAAAGCCTAATGTATTGCCATTATACAAAAAATCAGTAACTCAAATTTATAATGACAAAGATGGTGATGGCTTTGCTGCTTATGTCAACTCTGTACTTGACAAACTGTTCCCTCATCCAAAACTTGACGATGAAGTAGGCCCTAACAAAAAATACAGATTGTATGACATCTTTGATTTTGGTGGGCGTGATACTCGGGCTTATGAATATGCAAGTGACTATCGACCATCAAACTATTGGGAAGATTCACTACCAGAAAGTGAACGCGAAAATACTCTTGCTTTTAATGTCACGAATTGTGGCGAGGTAAACAATCATCTTGTCGCCAAAATCACATTTGACTTTACAACTAAATATGACATTTCAGTTGGTAATATCATGCGGCCAATCACATTTATAAAAGAAATCTTTTATGCTTTAGACGAATCACCATTTTTTGAAAATTTAACTTTTGGTACAGGCAATTCAACCACAACTTACTTTGATGATAGTAATTACAATGGCACGTATTTTAATCAAGCCGACAATGGTACATATAAACTAATCGATTTTCACTTAGTTGAGAAAACCGACAATCTTAATGAAAAATTAAATGACCTTGTTCCACTAAGTCAAGAAGATAAAAATAATGGTACATTAATTAGGATTGTCGAAGCTGAATCCAACGGTTTTATGAATTATGACGGTTATGGCTACTTATGCAAGGAAATTGATGGCAAAATGTATAAATCATTCATAAGTCCAGATATGGACTATGTTTTACCAAAGCTTTACAAAGATAACTTTACGCATATGCTTTGGTTCAATCGCTAAAATGAAAGGAAAATAAATAAATATGGCACAAGAATTTATTGCTTTTAAAATAATCCCTAATCATCACGCTTTGTCACTTGAAGGTTTTAAAGCGTACACCGAATCGAATTACAACCGTGAAACTCGTACTGTTCTTGAACACATGGACAATATCGACCATTTGCGTGAACAGCGTCATGGTTGTTACTTGCTTAAATTAAAAGATGGTGGTTCAATGATGTTGCCACCAAGTGAAGCCGAAACAGTTATCGAAACACTTACTCGCAGTTATAAAAAATAACTGACGTTCATAAACAGCCCTAATTCGTCACGTATCGCGTCCGTAAACTAACCTATATAATTATACTCGGGACATGTTCGGACGCGATACTGGTCAAAATAAGGCTGTTTAAACGTGCTTTGTGAGATTTACGTTAAATATCTTTTTGTGAAAGTTTTTATAGTAGTCTAAAAGTATGCTATAAAACTTTCACAATCGCATTTTTCGCCCGACAAAATCAATTTTTAAGTAAAAACTTAAACGAAGCCTTGTCTGCCAATTAAAAGATAATTGCGTTATATAAGCCTTGGTATTCAACGCTTCGCGCGAGTTTTATGCGAAAAATTGGCCTAATCGGGCATGTTTTCGAATTTTATGGCACGTTGCAAACTTAGTTTTAAAATAAGTTAAATTTTAAAACTATCAAAGAAAGGAATTTTACTATGGTATCTGTTACTCAAAGAATCAAAGAAATTAAACAACCTTATGGTGGCTACTTAAGACCTAGTACGATGGATAAAGTACAATTGGTCAATAAGGAAGAATTATATCCAGAAGAAAATATTCATCCAACAAAAATTGGGTTAGTTGTCGACTATTTAAGCAGATTCATGTCAAATGGTTATTCAGCCACCGACGCGTTTCGTATCTCGATTAAAGGATTAGACCTTTTAAAAATGTACACAACTCAGTTTAAGAGATTCCGTGTACGATATGGCAATTTAATCGAACAAGCAGACGAAACGTTACTTAACATTAAAGGCCTTGACGACGAATCAATTATTGCTGCTTGTCAGATTACGACTTTTGATAGTATTTATAGAGCTGGTCTAGCATGGTTTGACTATGAAACCTTAGACGATGAACGTCTAATCCCAGATGCACACACAATTGCAAATATCAGAATTATGGTAAACAGAGCACTTGACTTTTTCAAAGAATATGGTCCAGTAACAAAAGATGGCTTTAAATTTATCGGTGGTTACACTGACATCATTACAGCCGGAGACGGTGACTTTTTAACAAAAGATACATTGTGGGACTTTAAAGTGTCGAAAAAACCACCACTCAAAGAACATACGTTGCAACTATTGATTTATTATTTAATGGGACAACACTCGGTTCAACCATATTACAAGCCACTTACAAAAATTGGCATTTACAATCCAAGATTAAATATCGTCTATACTAAAAAAGTCAGTGATATTGACGAAACTATTTTAAATGAAATTGCAACTAAAATTATCGGTTACGATTAAACAGTCCTAAATTAGCCCGTATCGCGTCTAAACTTGTACCTATATAATTATACTTCTGGCATATTCAGACGCGATATGGGCTAAATATGGGCTTCTGATAACTATTTAAACAGAAAAGAGGATTTGAACAATGAATGAATTTATTGAAATTGAAGTTTTGACAGAATCAAGTATTATTTATAATGCTGGCGAGTATATTGAGAAATTTATAAATGAGGATTTTTACTCATACACACCTGGTGAGCTAGCAAGACTAATTAAAGAATTGAACAGCGAATTCACTGGTAATACTGAAAGTGAAATTTACAATTGTAGTCAAATTAAGAAAATTTGCAATTACATACAACCACAATATGGTTTTGAACATACAATCTATCAAATTGTATTTCTTGACAAAACTGAACGCTATATTTCGCAAGCTCAATACAAAAAATTACGAGACGTTTTGTTGAATACGAAAAAATAAAACCTTGATTACCAAGGTTTTTTAGTATAGCCAAAAATGAAATATCAACAGTATGAATACTCCAACTACATTCAGGATAATTTGAAAAATTTTGCGTCACGAAATGGCCATTTTGTGTCACGAAAAGGTTTACTTTAGCCCTTTTTTGAGCCAAAAAGGTTTACTTTGAGACGAAAAAGGCCAAAAATCGCACCGAAAAGGTTTACTTTCGTCACGTTTTTGACTGTTTTTAAGAAAAAAGGTTTACTTTGGGCCTAAAAAGGTTTACTTTCGGGGCCCTCTAAAAGAGTACTTTTTGATATTAGGTTATAGCAAAAGTATACCTTTGTGGGGCGAAAAGTGGTGATTTCGTGACGCAAAATGGGCAGTTTCGGTACGAAAAAAGACAATTTTGGTACAGTGGAGGGTCCAAACACGTCACTTTTGGGCAGTAAAAATGACAAAAATGAAAACGGAAATTTTTTCCTGTCAATTCAACTTAATCGTATGATACTCAAGTAATTATGAGGTATTAAGTTGATTAATTTAGTGAAAAGGGCTTTAACCAGTGGAATTTTTATGGAAATTTGGATAATTTTTTCAGAGCTGATTCTTTATTGATTATCAAGACTTTGGATGATTGGATAATTCCACTGAATTTTATTTGAAATATAGGTAAAAACTACTTTAATCAGTTGGGAAACTAGCATTCGTAACAATACTGGTTAAAGCCTCTTTTTAACTAGGTAAATTATATTAACCAATTGGAATATCAATAATATTTACGATTTTGATATTTATCTGAAAATAACTTTAACCAGTACTTTAACCTATTGATATATGAATATTTATTGACAATACTGGTTAAAGTTATATAAAAAATATTATAAAAGGTATTCATGGAAATATATGGATTTATATAGGGGTTTTATCAATGAAATTTTAGGGGCTTTAACCAGTAAACTGACAAGCTCATAAAGTACTGATACATAAGTAATCTTAATTTTCGTCAATATTAAGTATTTTTAAGTTTAACCAATTGATATACCAATATAAATGATACTTCTGGTTAATGTATTTTTTTAGCTTTAACCAGATAATAGCTTTAACCAGAATTACATCAGTTCCTTGAGTATCAGTTAATAAGATGAATTTTGTAAGATTTGGCACTTTTTTCACTATTGGCATCTTTACTTAGTTTATCAACTGGTTAAAGGACCTTAACTAGCTTTAACCAACTTTAACTAACTTTAATCATTTAAAGTTAGTTTTGTTATAAGTGCTGATATACTAATAAGCTAATGAACTTTAATCAAGATTATTTTTAATTTACGAATTTGGTTAAAGTGTAAGTTTATTCGGTCTATCAATTGGTTAAAGTGCTTTAACGAGTTTTTTTATTTAACTTTAACCGATACTATTTTTTAATTTGTGAATTTAGTTAAAGTACAAGCTTGCCTGACTTATCAACCGATTAAAGCACTTTAACCAGTTTTTTATTTAACTTTAACTGATTTTTAATAAAAAAATAAGACTAATTTTTTAGTCTTATTTTAAATCTTCAATAAGTTCTTTCATTGTAATAGCATCTGAATCACCTTTTCTGATTAACTCATATAGAATCATTGAATTTTTATAGTTGTAAAAATATTCAGGAGGCAATTCATAAGTACCCAACTTCATTTGAACTTCCAATAAATCATCATCTGTAATTTCATTATGTGTGTCGATATAATTCGTTTTGTTATATTTGTTAACACTCAATGGACAAGTAGGGAAGTAATTATTTAGAGCTTTAATGTTAAACTCAGTAAGTTTAAATGTTGAAACGGTCGATTGTTTATTACTCATTTCCAGGTTAAATTTCTCGAAATGATTTTTCAATCGATAAATAAGTTCTTTTGATTTTAGTGGTCGACTACCTGGATTCTCTAATTTATTCCACCGTTCATACATTTGATACATGACGTTATTTGGTATTTTTCCTACCAATAAGTCCTGGCCTTTTAGATAGTCTAAAAATTGATATGCTTGGTCTGCATCATTAACTGCTTCGGCTGAATCTTCTTCAACTGATTTGATTGTAACAAATCGTTTGAAAGGCTCGATTCCTGTAAACGCATACGAAATAAATGCTTCAATAAACTCTGGGTCTTCAATTAGACTATCCAAATCAATATTTGTTTCAAGTTTACTGAAATCTTTATCTGTCCATTTGAACAGTTTGATACGCCTTAAGATTGCTTGATTGTTTTCAAAGATTTTAGGCAAAGAGTTAGTCGCTTGAATCTTAACGCATTTTGTCGCAACGTCCACGGCATCCTCGTATTTCACGTTAGCCTTAATTGGGTCGGCTGTTGCTAGTTTTTTAATTCTCGAAATCATATTTCCCGAAAACTTAGCATTTGTTGCTAACTCATGACCAACGATTAACTTTGTACTTTCGCGGATTTCATTGATTTTATTGTCGTCGTAAATGTCTTGCATATCAAAATAAATATGATAGCCACTTGCAAGCTTAGTGAGCATGTTTAGGTAAATAGATTTACCATTACCGCCAGCTCCCAAAATGATGATATAAACATTACGGCCGTCGCCGTCAATTACTGCGACAGCCAATTGTTTAAGCATGACAATTTTTTCCTCGTCATCATCTGTCCAATCATGAAACAGTTTATTGACAAGTTGATAATGTGCTTGATTGACTAAATCTGGGCTTAAAAAGCTATGGTTGATTTTCGAAATAAATTCGAACTCACCGAATTCGTCGACATTTGACGAGAACTCAAGCTCTTTTGTATTAAGTACACCATTATTAAATAGTGTGATGTGTGAAGGAGCTAAATTAAGATGTTTGAATTTATTGTATTCAGGGACAATATTTAATAATTTAGCTTTGATATTGGCCATTAAACCAACGAAATTTGTAATTTCAAACACGTCATTGATGATATTGATTAACGCTTCAAGATTTGCGGGCATATAAAGTCGTGATGTTGAATCATAATCTTTTGTCCAATATGAAATCTGAAATTTAGTTTTATTACCAACTTTGATTGGTGTTGGCAATATCCTGATAATGTCATAAATTGTAAATAATTTATAAACGTCAATATCATTAAATTTAGGCGTTTTACCTTGATTCATCAATGATGCTTGTTCTTTATAAGCTTTAGCACAAGCCTCGACATATTTATAATATTCGTTGTTATTTGTAACTTCGAATGTTGTCTTTTTCTTATTAATCACAAGTGTAAATGAATCTGTATTGTTAGGCAAAGGCGTTTTTAAATTACGTTTCCGAGTATGTTTAAGCTTAATGTCCCAATCGTTTTTGATTGTGTCTTTTGACATAAACTACCTCTTTCGTAAAAACATTAACCTTTGTACTCGCCATAATATTCCACATGAAGGGGCAAACGAATCATAATGTTTGCGTCACCACCAGTATAGTCTAAAACTTCGACGAGACGATTATTACGCATGCGGTGATGCTTGTATGTACGCAAATATGGTTTATAGGCATAGCCTAAATCCTTACACATTTCTTCGACTGTTTTTCCTTGACTGTGACACAAATATTTTACATACTCATCTTGAGTTTTGTAATTTTCGTTAGGTTTAATTGTGTATTTTCGTTTTTGTTTTTTCATTTCTAAAGTCCTCGCTTATATTTATTTTTCAAGTATACTATTATTATAACACAAAATAAATAAAAGTGAACCTTATTTTGGTATATTTTTTAAAAATTTTTTCTTTTAACAAAAAGGTTTACTTTTATTTATTTTATGGTATAATAATTATATAAAATAAGAAACGAGGATTTTATAATGACCGCAAAATTTACGATTGAAACAGCAAGCAATGAACAATGGTTGGATGTTCTTGATTATATTTTCGAAACAGAGCCATCACAACTAGAGGTTTTAGCTGATAACGCTAATTATAATGCGTTTTTGGATGATGGCGACATTTATTATGCACTTGAAGCGGGTGGTGTCGACAATTGGTCTGGTTATGACGAGGCGATTGATTTAGCTGAAGGCGACGACAATGATTGGTCGGGTTTGTCTAATAGTGAAAAACTTGATTACTTGTTTGCCGCTGGTGTTGACAATTGGAATTGGTTCGCCGAGTCAATTGAAGAATCAATGCATGAATTATTCACTACTACACGACCTTCGGCACTTAATAATACAACAAACGGTATTGTATTTCTTGCGAAAACTGTATTGAAATATTCGGCGAATTGGCACAATTTTGTTGCCCGAAAATGCGAAGAGTATCAAAACAAAAATTAATGAAAAACCTATGGTTATCATAGGTTTTTCTTTGTATCAATTTTAAATTTTAGCTTATTTCAAACTTAAGTTTAGAGAGTTACATAAAATCACCAAAACGCCGCAATTTATCGCAAAAATTTGATAAAAACTAAGCAAAAGCCTTGGTACTCAACTAGCAATAGCAAAGCTATTTAATCAATTGAGACTCAAGGCTTTTTTAATAGTTTTATAAAAATTCCGAAAATAAATTTTAAATTGTGGACGATTTAATTGTTCAACTCAAGGGTTTTGAAAATATTGATTATACTTCTTCCTTGATAAATTGATAGGCAACTTTAATCATTTCGCGAGTAATACCAGTAACGGCATCCTCGCCTACATAATAGTTGCGGTTGAAAAATAGGTCTTGTTGGAAACTTTTACAGATGGTGTCAGTTTTATATAGACCACTTATTGTTGCAGTAAGCTGGTTATTTTCGTCAACCCACATGCGTACACGGAATTTATAACCATCTTTCTCAAATTTGAGTTCAAGTTTATTGCTTGCGTCTTCACGTTTAATGTTACGATTGTCTGCGTTTTTAAATTGATTATAAAGACGGTGAGATTTAATTTTGCTGACAAGCAATGCCCAGCTGTAATCTTCAATTTTAGTTGGTCCACCATAAGTATGGTCAACGGCTACACTTACTGTAAATTCAGTTTCAGGCTTATTTGTAAGATGATAAGTAAGTGTCATGACACCTTTACCTTGAGCAGTATCAACGTCAAATGCTGTCAATGCAAAATCTGGTGTGAAAAGTTCAGTTATAGCTGTGTTAAGTTCGTCTCGTGTGAAAATTTTAGTCATTTTTATTACCTCGTGTTTTAATATTTTCTGTGTTGAGCAAAATTTGTTCTGTATCAACAAGCCATTTCATGATACGTTCTCGAGTTTTAAGCGAGTCTTTTGAGTCATTTATATGATAAGCGATAATTTGCTCAATATCATTTGGTGAATATTCGGGCTTAATTATACCTAAAGCTTCAGCTTTCTTTTGGCAATCACCGAGAGTTTTACAATTGTCAAATGTCGCAGTTGATTTACCTTTGCCACTAATTGCATGATATGGACTGTCACCAAAATATTTTTTAATTCGATTACCCTCAGTATTAAAACGATTGTCATATTCAAACTTAAGGTTTTCCATAAAGTCCTCATCACTTTTCAATGGATTTAATGTAAATTCTTTTGGTGTGATTCGGGCAAGTGGTGTCTCAATGTCACGCCAAAATTGTTTGTTTCGTTCAAAATACGGACTATTTTCATAGTTAACTTTAATCATGTCATACTTTCGAGTAACGACTGATGTCGTGTCATTTTGCTCTGCCAAAAAGTTGGCAACTTGCTGTAATCGTGCATCAAGTAAATTGTCTTTTGCAAGTTTATAAAATTCAAATAAATTCATAGTTATACCTCGTTTTCGTTAGCATTACGTTTGCCATAAAGCAGTAAATTGATTAGTTCTTTGATTTCAGTTGCAGTGACATTTTCATAATTAAGTTTTGTAATTAAAAAATCGTTTGCTTTATCTGGTTCAAATTTAATTTCGAAGCTCTTGCTTGGATTTTCGTCTTCAACATGCCGGTAATAAACAATTTCAATTTTGTCACTACCACGACCATAAGGACCTTCGTACTCTTTGACGCTCATCGTTAGAGTACCTTCACCCGAAACTTTTGCGAGAGGTTGCTCTCCCTTTTGATTTTTCAAATAAAAATTAAGCAATTCGTTGACAGATGGATTACCCATTTTATCATTTGCATAGGCGTTGAGTTCTTTTGTAATTTCAATTTTATTATGTTTTTTATCTTGTTCAGCATTGAACAAGTCAAGTACAGTTTTTGTCATATAAAAATCCTTTCGTTTTTAGTTACTTATATTATACCATAACTGATATAAAAGTAAACCTTGTATAAATAAAAAAATGTAAGTAATAACTTACATTTCAGGTTCTTTATAAACTTTCACAGTTACGATTGCTCCCGAGCCATTAGGTTTTGCACTAGTTGTGCATTTATACTTAAGGTCTTTGCAAACTTTTTTAAGTATGTCGCTTAAAGTTGTAGCTGTAACACTTACATTTTCAGGTGAGATTAATTCAAAAGCGATTTTTGAATCAAGAGCCCATAACTCGGCGTCACAATTGTATACTTGTTTGATACTATCTTTAAGCTGTTTTAAAGTTTTTTTATCTTTAAATAATTCGTCAACGTCATCATAAAGCAAAGTAAAACTTGGATTTAAGACAATACGGCCATGACTAAATTTTTCGTTAAAATCAAGACCGGCGCTTACTGAGTTTACGATTTCAATATCAAACTCAACTTCACCAGGTGATGCTGGTACGATTGTTTTGATAAATTTTGTATAATGTTCAGCAATGTCATTTTGACTGGCATACAAAGTCACCATCCCTAAATAATCAGGTTTTCTTACTGTAGCTTGTGCCCAAAGTCTTTTAATATCATTTTCATTCATAATAATTGGTCCTTACTATTTATTGATTTAGTAACAATTCAATATTTACTTTATAAGCAGACGATTGATTGTCAAATGGAATATTTTTTGTTTTTAAGATTGATTCAGTGATACGGGCAATGCAATCAATTATTTTTGCCAAGTATTCGTCACTTTGTCCAGGATTGACATATACAATCATAACTGATTCATCGCCCGTCACGGACACGTTACGCTTACGTGCATAATCGTCTAGTGCTCGTCTGTTATCAGGTGTTAAGTTTTCGGCTTTATAATGTCTTGACGTATGTAAAGCAACGGCTGTTGCATTTCGTTCGAGTTTAAGGACAGGTTGTTTGTTATTATTTGTGTCGTTTGGAACAATACTTATTAATTCGATAAACACTTGGCGGTCTGGTCGTTTCATTTTATAATTGTATTTTAAACCAATCAATTCGACTAATTGGTCTGTAATCTCTGTATAAAAATCTTTTGATACAATTTGCTGTTTAAGTTCTTTGGCAAAGTCGTCAATGATTTTTTGATATTGTGTTAAATCACTCATAATTTTGAAGCTCCTTAAAAAGTCTTTATTATATAATTATATCGTATTATTTTTTATATCAAAAAAATATTGATTCACCTATTATTTTAAATTATCTGAATATTCTGACAACTTAGTAAAAAGAAAAAACCTATAACTTATAGGTTTTATTTGATACCACCAAAACTATTTTTAAAGCGAGCTTTAGTTAATTTATTAAGTTCAGCTTTGATTTGGCGACGTTTTTCTTGAAGTTGCATTGCTTTATCTTTAGCAGGTGCGAGTTTCGCATGAATTTGCTCTTTAAGTTTAATGATTGACTCGTGAGCTTCTTTTTTGGTTTGGTTAAGATTTTCGTCTTTACCGTCAATATCTTGGAGTTCAGTACTGTCCATGCTCATTTTACTTGCATGCTTGTACATGTCAGTATAACGGTCAACGTCACTTTTCACCTCAGCATACTGTTTTGTGACTTGTGTATATTGTTCATTCAGTGAATCAATTCGTGATTTCACTGAATCTTTTGAATCAGCGAATGCTGAGGCACTAAGTGCAAGTCCCGCGATAAGAATGATAATTCCAATTACTTTTTTCATTTTTTTATTTCCTTTCAAATTTTAAAGTGGAAAGATTCGTTCAAGAGTTTCATTGTTTTCAAGACGAGATTCATGGTATGATGTAATTACCAACATGATATGGTCGGCAAGTTCGTCCAATTCAAACTCTGAACGCTTAAATGTTGCGGGTTTACGCTCATCATAAAGGTCGCAGATACCAGGTATCGCCATTGTAGCTTCGATTGTTACAACAACGGATTCGTCATCAGCTTTAACAATAATATTTTCAACTAGTCCGTGAGTATTATTTACTTTGTCACGAATCTTGATGGCAAGCTTATCGTCTGCAATTTGATTTGCATAAGCAATAACAATTGTGTCGTCTTCTTTTCCAATAAGTTTTGAGGCAAGTTCGCCTGTGAAATATTTAATCATAATAAAAGTTCCTTTCGTTTAGTTGTGGTTTAGTACTTGTTCAAGAATTTTGACATTTGCGTCAAATTTTGCAATACCAGCTTGACTATCAGCTACGATTTTACTAATAATATCTTGACTAGTGAGGTCTGTAGTATCGATTCCAAAAGTCTCACCGTAAAAGTCCCATTCGATATATTCACCGCGAGCATTATAAAGTTCGGCACAGCCCGCAACCTTATATGTCATAGCATTATCAGTAGCCTTTACAGCAACGGTTTTGCTTGTTCCTTCAACATTACTTGTCAACTTGATATTGAAGCATAGGTCATTATTATCTTTAACAAAAATAAACTCAACGTCCATATCACTTGTAATAAATTTTTTAAAATCAAAAATAGTTTCAATCAGTTTGATTTTATTTTTGAAATTGGTTAAATTTTGTTTAGAGAACATAAGTTCGCCGTTACGATTGGTGTTATGGTACATAACTTTAATATTAAAACGAACAAAATCGTCTTTATCATTACTTAAAAGACTAATAAAGTTAGTATGGCTAAAATCAATTTTAAAGTTGTCTTTATTTTTGATTTCAAGACTATCGACAAATTCATCTATATTTTCAAAAGTAATTGTTTCATAAACCATGGTTTATTCCTCATTTCATTTAACTTTATGTATACATTATACCATCTTTTAAATAAAAGTAAACCTTTTTTGTGAAAAAAATAAATAAAAAAACACCTAAAACTATATTTGACATAGGCAAGCCTATATTTGGCATAGTTTCCAGTGTTTTTACTTATAGCATACTTTTAGTTTGTAATAAATTTAATCAGTAGGGTCTGATGGTTCGCGATTTAAAAGCCGTGTGATGATTTCGACGTTAGCTTTAAGTTCTTCAGATTCAAGAGCTGTAAAGCTAGAGATTTTGTCATTAATCTCGCGAACAGTTAAGTTTACAATATTAAAGCCCTTTTTGTCACCATTAAACACCCAATCAATCAAGTCGTCTTTGCCATTTTTGGCATTCACAATTGCATTAAAGGTAAGATTCATGTTGTCGCCGTCAAATTGCACAAGCATTAATGAATTAATAACAGTTTTGACGGCTCCTTCAGTGACGTCTGGCTTAAATTTAATGCTAAAACTGTTGCCATTTAAAGCCCAGATTTCATAAATTGAAGAATCGTCGTCTGAGAGGCTAAGTATTGTATGAATCATTTCAGCCATCTCAAGTTGCTTTTTAAATTCACGGAATTTTAAGTTGTCAACTGAAATTGAGTTGTCAGCATTGGTTGTAATAGGCAATTCAATGTAAAATTGCGCACGTTCGTCACTTGATGTGACAATAAATTTGTCGTCTAATAAATCAAATAAGTATTGCTTAATATCTGCAATGTCGAGGCTCTCAATAAGTTCATTAATAGTTTTAAAAGTTTTCATTTTTATATTCCTTTTCATTAGTTTTTAAAAAGTATTGCTTTGTCTTTACCGTAAGCAATTTGTTTTTCGATTTCATGAACAAGTAATTTTGCAATGTCTTTATTCGGCAAATTAGTTGTATCGAGTGTTTGCTCAGATAAATTTACATTAAATCGTTCGAAATGGTCACTGATTAGTTTAAATTTAGTGACAACTGATACTTCATTTAATGATTGTATTGTAACAGTAGACGTACAACCTAAATACAAGTTTGAGTCTAACCTAACCTCGTACACAAAATCAAAACTGAAATTGTGTACAATGATTCGTGTTTTGCCAAAGTATTCTTTTGAATAATTGTAAAACTCATATGACAATTCAGTCACTTTTACGCTTAGTTTGAGTTTATCCCAATCATCTTTAGTCACTGCAATTTTTAGGTCTTTTGTTGGCGTATAATTTAAGTCATAATCAAACCTAAAATCATCATATTGTATGGCAAGTGCATAATCTTCCCTGTACCAATCAGTTTCAACAACAACCCGTTTAATTGTATAATGGTCAGTATCGGCAAGTCTCTTTAAACTATTTTCGAGGTCTTCATAATCATTAAATAACAGTACGTTGTCCATTAAATTGTAATCCTTTCGTTAAGTTACATGCTTATTATACCATAATTATTTAAAAAGTAAACCTCTTATAGCATACTTTTAGCCTACATTGGCAATTTTTATCTGAAAAAGCCATTAAAACTATTGGTTAATTAAGCAATGCTTAAACCTAAAATAGTTTCAACGGCTTTTCTTATTAAAATATCAAATGTATTTCATCACACGTCTATAAACAGCCTTAATTCGCTCTGTATCGCGTCCGACCGTTAAGGTATATAATTATACTCGGGACATATCGGGGCGCGATACGGGTCAAATAAGGGGCTATTTATATAGCTTACGGGCCCGCGACAATGTAAAGTTGTCGATATAGGTGTCATGATTAATATTTGATTTAGTACTCATAACAGTATTTACTTTGTCATCATGTTCAAGACCAATGGCATGACCAAGTTCGTGAACGGCAATACTAATTAATTCGGGTTGTGATTTTGTGACATGTTTATTTTTTAATAAAGCTGTGTCATTAAACTTCACGTCCACAAATGACAAGTAATTTAGACGTGTATAAGCCCTTGGATAAGTAACGGCAAGTAAAATATAATTGTCCTTGTCATCAGGTAATGATTCACGGGTTAAATAAATACGAGCTTGTTCAGGATTGTCAACCAGTTTAAAATGAATAATATTATAGCTGTTCCACAGGTCAAGAGCTGAATGATAAGCCGAAATATATTCGTCTGGTTGGTAGGGGTCAATATAAACTGACACTTCGTTTGTTTTCCATCTTGCATTTATTTGTTTATCAAAATCGATAGGCGTGATTTGATTAGCGTCGTCTGATGCTGTAAGTGCACGACCTGTTAATTTTGATTCGGCTTCATGGAACCAAACACGATTGGCATTATAAGTTATAAATACAGTAAATCCTGCAAGGCAGGTCATTAAAAAAATAAAAAGTTGTTTACGTTTTGATTTTTTAGGTTTCATTTAATTGTCCTTATAAAGTTTTTTAACTTGAGCAAGTGTGTCGTCGTCAATGGTGTCACTGAAATTATCCGTAGTAGTCCAATACATTAATGTATGGTTTTTCTTTGAATGCTCGAGGCCTAAAGCATGGCCAAGCTCATGAGCTGCGACACTGTTCAATTTATCCTGAGTATAATGTTGTGATTTGTCAGTTATCACTTTGTCATTGAAATAAACGGTAGCTGATGCCATATAATGATGGTCCACATAATACGTAGCTTGAGTCACACCCATTGTGACATAGCCTTCGGCTTCATGTGTTGTTTTATTGTCTAATTTTTTATGTGTCAAATAAACATTAGCGTCGTCTTTGGTGTCAACTAAATCGAAGTAAAACAAACCATAACTGTTCCATAAATTAATGGCGTTTGTATAGGCGTCAATATATTCAGGCCTTTGTTTTGGGTCAATATAAACAGTTACTTTATTTGTCTTCCATCGCATTGGCCCTTTATTTACAGGGTCGTCAGCTGAAACAAAGTTGTCATTATAAACTGCTGAGACATGATTTTTTGTTTTTGTCTTTTTAAATAATTTATTAGTTGGGGCATTTGTTTTTTCAACTAATTGTAAAGGTGTCAGCGACCATAAATCGTGAGTTGTCCAAACAACCTTACAGGCGTAAAGCGACCCAATTAATGCGACAACTAATACAAGCCGTTTGAATGATTTAAACATAGTTTACATTCCTTTGTAAAATTAATTAATTATATTATACCACAAAATAAATAAAAGTAAATATAAAAAGTACTCATTTCGAGTACTTTTTTAGACATAATCACGGATTTTAGCAAAGGCTTGGTCAATTGTTTGGTCACTGACATATTTACCGTCAACCTCAGTTGCAAATGTAACCTCACGTTCAATAAGACCAATTACATAATTAGTGAATGTTTCCATTGATTCGCCTAAATTGTCGCGAGACAAAGTAAATGATTTTACTTCAAGTTTTTGCATTTCGCCGGCTTCAGGTAAAACAATAGCTAAGTTTTTATATGTTTCAATAAATGCGTCAATCTCAGGTTGTGCATTGATGAACGCACAGTTTTTATTTGCAAGTTCCTCGTCAACCCAATAATCATCAGGTAATTCTACCAATTGAAATTGCATATCAAGAATGTCGTCATTTGAAACCTCATAACCATAAAGTTTAATTGGTTGTGAGATGTCATATTGTCTTGTGATGTCTACGATTTTAACATATTTTGCCTCAGAAGGTGCAATAGGCGAGCCGTCATTAACTTTAATGCCATCTTGTCCAATGGTATATTCCAAAACAGAGGCTTGACCTTGCGGGTCAGTCTCAATTCTGAACAGGTTGTCGCCTTCTTCAAGACTTGCAAAAGTAATTGTTTGTAATTTAGCCATTAATTAAATTTCCTTTCGTAGTTTAGTTGGATGATAATATCCGTTAGCAGTAAGTTCTTGAACATAAGGGTCGTTAAGTAATTCTTTTGGGAAAAAGAATCGTTTGTCGCCGTATTCAGTTGCTGTAAGTTCTTTGACAAGTTTTGACAATTGTGACAACTCAATCAATCCGTCATGAGTAAGAATTTTAATTTCGGTTCTTGGATTTGTCACGTCTAAATGTGTAACGTCATAAGGCAAGTCAAAGCTTTTATTAACTTCAGTAAAGTAATTAATGTCATAGCCTTTTGATTTGATATAAGCTTTGAAATCGTCCAAGTCACTTTCGGGCTCTTCAAAAATAACAGATGTTGGCAAGATACGATTGTAAAAATTATAGGCAAGTTCAGACAAAATCGCGTCTCCAGAGTTTTGCCACAAAGCAAAAATAGCCATCATTACATGGTCATCTAAAGCCAAGTAGTCATTTAAATCATAAGTATTATCAAAGAATGGGATAAGTCGTGGACTTGTCATTCTGAAATAGTCTTTATTAGTTGCATAAAGGTCTTTGGCACGTTTTAACATATTTTGCAAAACAACGACAGCACCACGGTTTGTACGGTGGAAATATACTTGTTGGTACATATTGTAACGACCGATAATGAAGGCTTCAATGGCTTTTAAGGCTGATTCTTTAAAAGCAACACGTCCATCCAATAAAATCATGCTTCGAATAATACGGTTTTTATCAAACATGCCATAATTAGCTCCTGTAAAACGGCAATCTCGCAATAAATAATCCATACGGTCTGCGTCAAGCTGGCTTGAGATTAAGTCTGTAACGTCTTTATGCTCGGATTTATGAGCAATTACGTCTGCAACTTGTTTGGCAAATCCGCGTTTGTAACCTTCCAATACTTTGTTGACTTGAGTGGATTTATCACAAATGATTTTGCAAGTAAATTCTTCGTGATTTGTATTAAACAACACTTCAAATGTATGGCTGAAAGCACCATGTCCAATATCATGCAATAGGCCTGCAACTGTTGCAAGTAGTGTTTTTTCTTTAGACCATTCTGTTGGATATTCTTTTTCGAATTTTTCGCCGATTTTTTTAGCAAGTGTCATAACACCTACTGAGTGACTAAATCTTGTGTGTTCGGCATCTGGGAATGTAAATGACGCAGTGGACAATTGCTTAATGTGTCGCAATCGTTGAAATTCTTTTGTGTTAATTAAATCAACAATTAGTTGATTTTCAATAACAATATCTTCATGAATGGTATCATAAATTACAGTAGTCATATGCGTTTTTTCCTCATTTCATTTATTTTACTTGCTTATTATACCATAATAAAAATAAAAGTAAACCTTATTAGGTTTACTTTTCTGAATAATCGAGTTTACTAAAGAAGTATGTGGTATCAGTCAGATAATCAGGGAAATACTCAAGTTCTTGTTTTGTAAGTTTATTAGTGAAATCTTCAGACGACGCAAGAGTACCGTCAGCAAAAATATTAAAGTTTAGTACTTTTGGATTGTTTGGATATTGCTTAAGCTCTTCCTCAGTAAGGTCATACGGAAAATACTTAATCTCAACATTAAATGTTGACGCATTAAATTCAGGGTTGAAAGCTATGAAATCATACAATTTCGCTTGTACAATCTCATCCTGAAACATTTGCATAATATAGCGTGCATAATTGTTACTGATTTGCTCAATCTGTTCATCAGTCCAATGGATAATAGGTTTATTGCTCATATTAAGCCTCCGAGTAATCAGGTTCACTGAAAAAGTTCACAATGTGGTTGATGAAGTATCGTTCTTGGCTTGTAAAGACGTTATAAACAGGTGACGACAAAATTTGTTCACCGTCGGCAAAGACAGTCGTCCCCATAGTTTGAGGTTTACCATCTCGTGGGTCTGGATTGTCCTCGTCTTCATCCCACCATGGCGTATAAAAGATATACTCAATCTCAACATAAAATGTTGACGCGCCATTATGGTCGGGATTTTCAGCGATAAAGTTTAAAATCTCAACGTCAAGGACCTCGTCGACAAAACGCTTTTTAAAGTAAGCGGTCATATCTTTACTGATTTGTTTAATTTGTTCGTCCGTCCAATGAACGGTTGGCTTATTAATTTTAAATTCCATGTTATTTTTCCTTTCGTTCCCAGTAAGTGCAAAGCAAGGCGTCAGTTTTCACAGTATCTTTGCCCCATTTTTGACTGAATTCGCGAGAATCAAATCCATGAGATGCAATTACCGCATGGCCATTAGGTGTCTTGTAGACTTCAACCTCAATAGGTTCTTGACCATATTTTGTAGACGCGTCAATGGCATCTTGGATAAATTCGTCAAGTTTTGATTCGTCTTCGTCAAAGTCAAGTAACACTTTACGTGTTTCGCGGTTTTTCGGTTTCATCGCCACTTGTGCGGCTTTAGTTTGAATTGCCGCAATTGACAGAGTTTCATTGTCAAGTAAAGCATCCAAAATGTATTGTTGCAAATCACGAAGTGAATTTTTATTTTTTCGTGAGTTTACTGAAATATAAAAGCGTGAAAATTCGCCAGGTTGGCCCATATTGACAAAGTGCTTAAATTCAGGCATTAACTCGTCTACTGAACGTGTTGACAGAAAAACTTTACGACGTTCCTTGAAATCCGGTACGTCTTGGTTATCTTTATTTCGACTAGCAAAGTATACGCCATAAATAGGCTTGTTTGGCATATTTTCACTAGACCATTTTGCAAAATTTGACATGTTATAATCCTCGTTTCATTTAATTTATATTTACATTATACCATATTATAAATTAAAGTAAACCTTTTTTGTATAAAAAAATAACCACTAGTTAGTGGTTATTTTAGGGCTCGTTTAAAACCATTTGTCACTATTTTTTAATAAGCATGCTTATGGTTGCAATAGGTTTTATTGGTTTTTAAGAGCCGTATCAATGGCGATTTTTGAAGGTTGAACCATTCGACGAGTAAGTTCGACTCGCTTAATTTTAACATTATCATTGCGATTCATTGTTCGCATTGATTTATCGTCAGAATAACCGGTATCAACTTCAAACTCAATGGCAGGTTGACCATCATCACAAATGAAATTATCAGCAACCAATTTGTGATTGTCAGTAATTTTAAGAATATTTGTTTCAAATGACAAGTCGCCATAATAACGGTGAGTAACAATATTAGGGTCTTCATCATAAGTTGCTTTTGCATAAGCAAGTATTGATTTACTGAAATATGGACTCATAATATTGACATACAAGTTTTGTTCTTCGGCGATGTCACCATTTTCAAAGAAAATTTTAATGTCATAGGTTAATTCGTTGAGAGTTTTCGACAAGTCAAGGTTAAGATATTTAAAGATATAATCAATCGACGACCCAAGATTAAGTTCTTTGATAATGCTCATTAGTTGGTCATAGTTGACGTCAATAATACTAAGGATAAATGATAAACGATTGATGTCATGCTTAAGCGACTTGTCAAGTTTGTCATTAAGAATTTCAGCGATTTCATCTTTACCAATCGCATCAAATCTGATATTGTAATAAAAACGCCCAGTACGGCCCAAAAAGTAATCATTCAATTTGTTATAATCATTAATGGTAATCATATAAAAATGTTTTGTATTACTTAATCCGTCGAATACTGGCAAGAATTGTGATTGCAAATCTTTAGTGTCTGAATTTCCTTTTGGAAAGACTTTTTCAAATTCGTCAAATAAAATAAAGACCTCTTGTTCGATTGATTGGATAAAATCAGGAAGACCAGGTGTTGCTTTTGAAATAATAATAGTTGGAATATCTTTTGCTTTAAAAGCCTCAGACAACAAACGAGCCGTCATTGTTTTGCCGGTACCTTTTCTGCCGCCCAAAATCACACCGAAATTTGAATTGAATTGCTCATAACGTGTAATCATTTGATTCACAAGGTCTTTATGCGGACCATAAACTTTAGTTGTTGTTTCAAAATCGGCTCGCTTAATTAGTGAGTAGCCGGACATTTCACTGAATAAAACGTCATAAGTGCCCACTGGTAATTTGCCTTCAACTTTGAGGTCGTCACCAAAAATACGGTAGGTGTTGTCACCAAAATTAATTACTTTCATTTGTTATCCTTTCTTATTTAACCATTTCTGCAAATTTCTCGTCGAAAAATTCTTCCCAATCTGATTCTTCACTTGCAAATTGCTTAAGATTTTTATATGTGTCATTATCAAAATTAACTGTTAAATCATCCATTTTACTTTCTTGAATAGCCTCTTCATAATAAGGCCAATCAAATTCGAAATCTGTAAGGTCAAAATATTCTGCTTCGTATTCGTTTCTTGGTAAAAGGTCTTGTTCTGATAACCAATCCTCAATACCATACTCAATTAAAGCCTCACGAATGTCATCATAATCATAGTCTGTCAAATAATCTGACAATTCAATCATATCGGCTTTGTAATGCTGGCGCAAATAAAGCATCAATTCATTCCATTGATTAGCTGTTGCTGTTTTACATGTAATCATTTTTTAGTTTGCTCACTTTCATTAATTGTTAACTATATTATACCATTTTTAAAATAAAAGTAAACCATTTCATGATTAAAATTTATCACTAGTTAGTGGTAAATTTAGTTAATAAAAAATAAAGGTTAGTTTAACCTTTATTTCCATTTAATTTTGTCTTTATTATTAATTACTTTAGTTGTAAGAAGTTTTGATTTCAGTTTATTAATTAACTTGCCAAGTTTATCGGCTTTAGTTTCGCGATTAGTTTTATCCAGAGTAATCTCGTTCCAATTGATACTTATTAAAATAATTAAAATATCAAGGAACGTAATACATATACAAATCATAATGATGAAAGCCCAACTAATATCTGCATTTGCAAATACATTAAAAATTGCAATAAAACCAATTGTTGCGAGTTGACTCATAAGATGCAAAATGTTTATTTGTCTGTATAAATTATGGTCCTCGTCGTCAAAGTCACGAGTTAATAAATTGGTAATCACGAAAGGTGTTGAGCTTCCTTCAAATGCTATGAAAATACAAGTGCTAATAAGTTCAAATAAATTATTCATAAAGGCAATTGAACCAAAATATATTGATATTGCAAGTGCAATAATAATACCTGCAATCCAACCTAGTGGTGATAATTGTGTTTTTTTAATCATTAAATTTACTCCGTTTCCTTATATATATATATAACTATATTATACTATTTTTAAAATAAAAGTAAACCATATGTTGAATAAAATTTATTACTAGTTAGTGGTAATTTTAAATGTAAAAGAAAAAGCCTTAAAACTATTTAAAACTTAAGCTTTGCTTAAATAAACTATAGTTTTAATGGCTTGTTTGCTTACATTTTTACTTTTTTATTAGGCTTAAACTGCTTAGGTTGTTTAAACAGTAGTTTAATGATTGGGAGCTTAGGCAAAACGTATTTTGCACGACGGCGGATAAAATAGTCAATAGTTTCGGCTCCGGCTGTTATCATCCAAAGAATAGTCATAGCGATAATCATTCCATAAATGATAGCGAAAGTTCCAACTACAAGTGTATACAGGAATCCAATAAAATTATTTTCACTTGACGCATTTAAAAAATTAGTTGAAAATACGAGACTAATTATTGCGCATATTTGAAGAAGTGTAAGCAAGATAAAATAAGTGATTGATACCTCATTATCAAGGTCGTTATTAGCCATCATACTCACCTGCCACGCAACTGTTACACCAAAAACAATTCCTTTAAGAATGATTTGTACGTAAGCTCCTGTTGAGGTCAATGGCTGTAGTGGTAACACAAACCAAAACGCTAAGCCAAGATAAATACCTGCAATAACAATCCAACCAAGTAGTGACAATTTAGGTTCGTTTTTCATTTTATGATTCCTCATTTCTTTATTTATACTTATATTATACCATATTATTTTTAAAAGTAAACCTTTTTGGATAAAAAAATGTAGGCTAAAAGTATGCTATAAGAAAAATGTATAATAAAAAGCCCTAAAACTATTTTAAACTTAAGCTCCGCTTAAATAAACTATAGTTTTAACGGCTTATTTGCTTACATTTTTACTTTTTTAGTGGATTCGTCTTCGTCGATTTTAACTTTTTTGCTTGGTTGTTCAAACAAAATATTTACAAGCGGAAGTTTTAAAATAATGCCCGCTATGCCACCTGCTTTGTCAATCCAAATGTCAATTTCAACCATAAGAATAGTTATAATTGCAATCATGTCTGTAAGCAATGACAATACGCAAGCACAAAGACTTGCTATGAGATACATTAAACCGACAAATGAAAATGGATTGGGTTCGGTACTAAAACTTCCAAGTAGTCCAAATAAAACACTTACCGCTACAAAAAACGATACGATGTATTGAAATAAATAAGACTCATCAAATTCGTTTAGCAATTTGATATGACATACAATAAATGTGATAATTGAAATAATTTTGAGCCAGTTTATTGGATTAAATGTATGTAGTGGCCAGGCCAAAAATATAATTAGTGCAATATAAGTAACAGCGACAACTACTTTACCAATTTTCGACAATTTTAATTGAGTCATATTAAACACGTCCTTCCTTGTCGTGATTGAAATTCATATTAAGCTCAGTAACAGCTTTGATTTCATCCCATTTTGTTTTAAAAGTATCTTTGTATTCATCAGATGGTTCAGTTTCCTTCGCCCATTTGATGATTGATACAAATTCATCAAGCATTACTTTGTGATGATGAACTTCAGTTACAGCCTCACCATTCAAAAATGATTGCAAGCAAAAGCCTTTAGTGCAACCATAAGTCAATTCATGACGCATTATAGGCGCGAACATATATGAGACTTTATGTTCAGGATTTAGTGCCAAATAAAGGCCGATTGTTTTAATGTCGTCAAATCGATTTTCGATTGCAAACAATTGGTCTTTAGTTTGGCATTCGATTGGTTTTACGCCTGTCAAAGTTTCAGTGAGCTTAGCTTGGTCGCGTTTAATTTCCGCTGAAATTTTATTTTTAATTATAGCCGATTTTTCATTCATTTTGTAATTCCTCATTTCAATTATTTATACATTTATTATACCATCTTTTAAATAAAAGTAAACCTTTTTACTTGAAAAAATAAAAAAGACCTTTAGAGGTCTTTTACTATAGGTTAATTTTTTTAGTAGGTTTTTCTTTTTTCTTAGTCTTTGGTTGTTCAAACAAGTCGCTTACAATTGGAAGATTTAAAACAAACTCAGCGAAATCAAATGACTCATAAAAATCGTGAATATAACTAAATGTAAAGAACAAAAGCTTTACAATATTAATAATAAGCGCATATATCGTTAAAAATAAAGCTACTGCTAACAGTACCAAACCAACAAATAAATTTATTGGGCTACTTCCTGGACTAACGAATACAGGTCCTACTAAACAAATATTTGCGATTGTACAAATTGTACAAACTAAAACATATTGTTTTTTGTTTTTAGCTAATTGCTGTAGTCTAAATGCTTTAATTTCATCGCTTTCAAAAGCGCTATAAGGGTACGGATTCGACTTTTTATAACGGTCATGCCAGTTCATTTGCCAAATAAGATAAATCATACTGATAATTGTTTGGACAATAGCCAACATATTATTATGAAAGTACGCATCTTTTGAGCCACTAAACGGCCAAGCCAAAATAATAAAAGATACGATTACAGCAATAGTGGCCACAACTTTACCTTTATAAGACAGTTTTAGTTTACTCATCTCGAAGCTCCTTATATTAAATGTAAGCTTTAAAAGTTTCAGTTAGCTTAGCCTTAACACTTTCAGGCGAACCAACATGCGCAATTTTAAGCGATTCAATTGTTCGTGGATTTGCTTTTGTGTTTTCAATATCAACAAACAAGAAATATTGATTGTGTACAAATCCTGTATTCGCAGTAACAATCAATTTGTCAGTAAGTTTAAGTTCAGCTAAAATTTTATCAATAATTGTATAAATGTCATCAATTTTAATCATTTTATTTCCTCTTTTCAATATTTTATATCTTTATTATATCATATTTTAAATTAAAGTAAACCTTTTTATATAAAAAAATAAATTTTCATTTATTTAAGGTTCACTGTAATTTAGTTTTATGGTATAATTATATTGTAGTTCATAATTGAATTCCTGATGATATATGATTAATGTAAAAGAAGTATCAAGCTTGATACTACACTGCTTAAGGCCAGTTATTCGTAACGGCAAAGTTATTCAGAAAAGACAACTATTATTTTTAATGGTTGTCTTTTTTATTTATTTAGTTTTTACCAAAGAATTTACGATAACCTAAAGCTACAAATCCAGCAGTTGCTAATACAATACCAGATATTGTAAGTGGTACTTTAACGTCATTTGTTTTAGGTAAATCTTGTTTATTTGAATTTTGAGCTGATTGAGATGCAGACGAATTCACTGATTTATTGTCAAGCGAGCTTGATTGCACATCAGGTTTAACGTCTGATTTACCTTCAGATTTTGATTCAGGTATACTTTTATTCGCTTCCTGTTTATCCAAGTTGTCAGATTTAGGTATACTTTCATTCGCATCCTTTTTATCTGAATTTTCAGAAGATTTTGATTTATCTGTTAATTCAGGTGCGCTTTCGTTCACTTTTAGTTTATCCGAATTATTAGCTTTATCAGCCAATTCAGGTTTCACTTCTTCTGATTTTTTAGTGTCATCTTTTTTATCAGATAACTCAGTTTGTGATTTATCAGAAGGTTTTGAGCTCTCAGATGGTTTCACTTCGTCTTTTTTGTCCGATGCTTTTGGTGTTTCAGAAGGTTTCACTTCATCCTTCTTATCTGATGCTTTTGGTGTTTCAGAAGGTTTCACTTCATCCTTCTTATCAGACGATTTTGGAGTTTCAGAAGGTTTCACTTCGTCCTTCTTGTCAGAAGATTTTGGAGTTTCAGATGGTTTAGTTTCATCCTTTTTATCTGACGATTTTGGAGTTTCAGAAGGTTTCACTTCATCTTTCTTGTCAGAAGATTTTGGAGTTTCAGAAGGTTTCACTTCATCTTTCTTATCAGATGCTTTTGGAGTTTCAGATGGTTTCGGAGTCTCACTAGGCTTAGTTTCACTAGGTTTAGTTTCACTAGGTTTAGTTTCACTAGGTTTAGTTTCACTAGGTTGGTGTCTCTGACGACTTAGGCGTCTCTGATGGTTTAGGAGTTTCAGCTACACCTAAATCTGAAGCAACACCTTTTTCGTCAAATTTCCAATTGTGACCCTCAATGGCTTTTGTTGTATTTTTAATGAAATTACCTGTTGTTTCATCCAAATAATACTTCGCATTATCGATTGTTACCCAACCTTTTTGATTATGTGATGCAACTTCGGATTTTAACCAATTATAAAGGTCAGGAGTGAGTAACATACCTCCGCCATATCTATTGGATTCACCTTTATCTTCTTTTTCATTAGTTGCATACTCAATGATACCAATAACTTCACCTTTATTATTGCGAACACTTGAGCCACTCATACCGCCAATAGTCGAACCATCCCAATGCAATTGAATATGATTGTCACTTTCAGGTTTTGGATATTTGTCGATAACAGTTGTACTCAACGTATATTGCTTACCAACTGAAATACTTTCCTTCAAGTTACCAGCATTTTTGTCACCAACCTTACGATGACCAGGATATGTATGGGCAATAACAGTATCGCCTTTCTTGACATTATTAATTGTATCTTGTGATGCCAATTTTGAAATGTCAGTATATTGCATGCCATGTTTTTGTGCAACTACAGGAAAGGCTTCCTCAGTATTAATGACCGCAATGTCCCAATCCTTGTCAAGTTTGCCATCTTTAAGCAATCGTGATTCATTGAATGCTTTTACATTTGCAGGTGGCACTTTATAAATAACACCCGTCGACGGCACAAGATTACCTTGAGCATTTCGGTTGATTGGACCGTTTGAGTCGACAATATAATACATTTCCTCAAGACCTTTTTTCGTACCTTGTGGGTTTGCATTAGCTGTATCATAGCCTACATGAGCCGCAGTTAAAATTGTTCTGTTACCAATGAACGTTCCTGACCCATTGTACCAATGGCCATCATATTTAAAAATAAGCATAACAGACGATGAGCGATTTTGTGCGTCAGCTGACAAAATGCGTAAATCTGACCCGTCATTTTTAATGTATCTGAAATTACCATTTGCTTTATTATCAGAATAAATATTACGTGATGATTTAATTTTCGGTGACAATCCGTAATCATTTGATGGATTGTCTGGAACTGTTGCTAATAATTCGGTATTAATTTCTTCAGCGAAAGCATGTGATTGCGACAAAACCATAGGTCCAACCAATAGACCACAAGCCAATAGTGTTATCGCAATTTTATTGGATTTTTTAATCAAAATAAATTCCTCACTTATATATAAATATTACTTAATATTAATTATATCAAAGTCTGACAATATTGTAAGTAGGTAAATAAAAAAAGAACTAGTTAAAAACTAGTTCGTATTAGAAAGGAGGTGAAGTCTATGGTAAAAAACCCAGTTAGACAAGACGGATAATATTAATTACCCAATAACGACGACGGGAGTCGAACCCGCTTCTTTTATTATAATCTCAACCTTCAGTAATTGGGACAAGTATTTTTCATTTAATAACTACTATTAATGCGCTTTTCTCAAACTAAATTTAAGCTACTAGTCGTTGGACTAGCCAGGATTCAAACCTGAATCTCACTAATGATTTCGCTATTAAATTGTAATGCGCCGGGCGGGGGTCGAACCCGCAAGACCGTTCCCGGTCGCAGGATTTTAAGTCCTGTGCGTTTGCCAATTTCGCCACCGACGCATATTAAATTAACTGTCTGAGTGAGATTCGAACTCACGACATCCTGATTAACAGTCAGACGCTCTAACCAACTGAGCTACCAGACATAAATTTTATTCAATTAAGATATTTATATTATATCATAAAATCAATTTACTGTAAACCTTTTTTATAAAAGTTTTTTAAATTTTTTTGTGATATGTTGTCTACCTCAACTATATTTATATTATATCACATAAAATTTAAAAGTAAACCTTTTTATAAAGTTTTTTTTAATTTTTTTATGAGTCTTTGTTTACTCAACTGTATTTATATTATAGCATATAAAAAATAAAAGTAAACCTTATTTTTAAGTTTATTTTAAAAAATCATTTGGTATTGTACAAAACTAAAAATCATAGCTAAGACAATGTTGGCTAAAATTACGCCATACCAATATTTTGGTCGTTCCAATAAAACATAAGCAATCATTGCAATTAATACACCATAAATAAATGGAAACCAAAACCCATTCGTCATTGCATCAGCAAATCTTGCTGTATATTTACTTCCTGCTGATACAAAATTTCCAGTTGTGTCAATTGGAATACGCTTTGTAAAAATTACATTTAAAAAACCAAATGTAATAAATCCAATTACCAATGAAAATATTGACATCCAATGCCTCTTAATACTATAAAATACCTCAGTTCGTGTCATAACTTAGTTCTTTCTTTTATATAATATAATAGAGCCGGTGGGACTCGAACCCACAATAGAGGTTTAGAAGACCCCTGGTTTATCCTGTTAGCCTAAGACCCCAAATCATTTATATAATTATTATATCATATTTATTAAATAAAGTGAGCCTTTTTTTTAGATTAGAATTTGATTAGAATTGTCAGAATATTCTGACAATTTAATAGTAAAAACAGGTTATCACTATTTTAGACCTAAGCATGCTTAGTTTTTATATAGTGACAATCTGTTTTATTAATTAACTGGAGATAATATCCAAATCAATTTTGTATAATTATCTGAACTACAGTATTGCAAGACAATTCCTTCGCCGTCATTCATATTATTGTCAAGAAATGCCATTGCTTCAGCCTCAGATTGACTTGACCCGACATAAATACCACGAGGAATCTCAATAACACGTTTAAATACAAAGTCTTTCTTTTGACCATTTGCATCCCATACAGAGATTTGTTTGTCAACACCTGCGTAATTGGCAATTGGTGCTAAAACACCTGGATTATGACCACATAAATAGGTCATTTTACCATCATTAAAGTCTAATGGATTATACCCTTGAGCAATATTACCTTGGTCAATATAACTCTGAGTAGCAAAAACAGATGGCACATCATGTGCACTATTCATCGTAAGTTTGCCAACAGGTAAAACCGTTGACCCAAAAGCAATTGTATTTGTATAAGATACTTCGGGCTTTTGCTCGGGTTTATTAACTTCGGATTTTTTATCAGTAAGTTTTTGACCCAAATTACTTTTACTAATTTTATATGAATCGCTAGCCTTATCAGTTTTTGTTGAAACAATTTTTGTAATATTCACATTGTTTGATTTTGCTTCTTTCGCTTCAGTCTTTGTATAATGTAAACCAAACAATCCACCAACTACAGCAAAAGCTGTGACACTTATAATATATTTCTTCATTTAACTTCCTTTATATAAAATAATCTAATATAACTATTATATCATAAAGAAAATAAAAATAGAGCAATAATTTGCTCTATTTTTTAATTAAAATTGTTACAGTATCATCGTCGCTTTCAATATAAAATGGTCGTTTGTAACTGTCAGTGTTAACTAAAACCTTTTTATCGGGAAATTCGACATTATTAACGCGTGACAATTTCAAGAGTTGATACTTAACTTTACTTAAGTATTCAGCTTGAACCTCGCTAAAATCAAGCGTTCGAAAATACTCAATTTCGTGAATGGATTCAGGTTCTTTATTCATCATTGGATATAAGAATTGCCGCCAAGTTTTACCTGGATAAAAATTTTTAACCATATGCAACGTAACATATACAAAAAGAATTGTAAATGAGCCGTAAAAAAGTAAGTCTATCATCATTATTCCTTTCCAATCACTTCATTGACTGTCTTAAAGTAGTCAGTACAATAATCTTTAAAGTCTACAAGTTTCTTTTGATTAACTTTAATTTCACTTTTGGCTAAATGTTTACCAGCTAAATGTTTACCAGCAAGATAATTTACCAATAATGGGTCTTTGCCGTCGATACATTCATATTTAAAAGTATTAAAAGTAATATTGTCTAATACAAACCCATTAGCTTTAAACCAAGCTGGCATCGCTTCAGTCATCTCAACTAAAAGTTTTTGCAGGTAAATGATTTCAACTAAAGAGTTATTTTTATCTTCCAGCAATGCAATAACATGCAAAATTTTAGCTAAATCAGTTGACGCATAGTGACAATCTTTAAATTCTTTATATGCAAGAGTTGTCGCTTTTGACAACAATTCAGCTTCAATCATGCGCTTGACATGCTCAAAACGTTTTTTAATGTTTTCAGGTTTTGAACTTGTATCAACTGTTACTAAAATACCGGGAGTATTTGGATTACTTTGCCACTCAACAAAACCAAGATATGGTTTCAGACGAATCAAATATTGGTCTCTGTTTTTCACTGACGGGATTGGAACCATTGTATAACGGCTTAAACCCGTTTCAGTTAACAATTCCTGAAGTTGATTTTCTTTTTGATTGTGACGAATTTCACTTTCGCCCAATTCAATTGCTGTTTCTACTGCATTATTAATGTTCATTTCAATGTTCCCCTTTATTTAATTTCTTTAGCTAAAACAACTGCATAGTCAGTTGTGTATTCAGTACCGTTTTTTATTAATGAGTAATAATCAGGCTTGACAGTATAAATAACCTCACCGCCACCAAAATGAGCTATAGCTTTCTTCGCGTATTTCTCAGCTGAAACTTTTGAATCCGTGATAAATACTTTATCACGGTATTTCTTCCTGAAAGTTTCACGCAAATTGTCAGTAGCAATTGGCGGCAATAATTTATTTTTTACGTTTACATTCGTAGACGTGCCATGATAAAAGACTTTAGCCATTTAGTTATCCTCAACTGTAATTTCTTGAACTTGCTTAACAGCTTTTTCAACTTTTTTAAGCAATGTATCTAATTGGTCAGTTTTAACTTTAACAGTTTTTTGGATTTCCATATAAACACTGTCCCAACCTGTACCTTCTGTTACAAGTTCAACACCATTTACTAATGTGATAATACAATCACGAATATCGTCACTGCCATCATAAACAACGTTAACCGAAATAGTTCCATTAACATATGAAATATACACTACAATATCTGAATAAATTGTATTAAACCAGGCGCAATAACCGTGACGACTAATTTCATACGTATAAAATTCAAGAGAGTCAGTTCCATATTTATTTGAAAGTTTTAAAATTGATGACAAAGCATCAATCGCCTGTACTTGATTATAAAATTCATCAACAAGTTTTTTAAGGGCTTTTTTATCACCCGATTCAAAATACCCGTCCAAATCCATACCTTCAGTAAATTTTTGGCCACTTTTTCCAGCCAAAGTAAGAAATGAACCACAACTATAATTAGTGTCAAGTTCATAGTTGATATTAAATTTCGAACAATACTCAATAAACCATTGTTTAGTTGATTTGGCAGTTTCCTTTTCTTGGCGTTTTTGTTCTTCAGCTAATTGGGCTTTTAACTGACGCTTTTGCTTAGCCAATTGTTTTTTCTGAGCATTAAGCTGTTTTTCTTGAGCTTCAATTGCTTCAAATTCATTTTTATATGTAGTCATTTTCGTTTACTCCTTAAATTCATTATTTATACTTAAATTATACCATATAAAAAATAAAAGTAAACTTTGTTTTAAGATTTACTTTTTACTAAAGTCATTTATAAAGTTCATTTCTTTTAAAAATCTTCAATTTTAAGATTATCAATTTTATTAACTGCTTTTTTGACTTCATCAACTAAAGTATCAAGCTTATCTGCTTTAGCTTTAATGGTTTTTCTTACTTTCATATCAACATCATACCAATCGCCATTATCATCATAACCGCCACTCTCCATTACAAGCTCAAGTCCATTTGCGAGAGTAATAACTGTATCGGCAATACTACCATAATTATAAATGACATCAACTAAAACCGTATCTTCGCGATATGAAATAATTACCTGAATACATGGATAAATTGTACGAAACAACAACCTGTAACCATTTTTATTTGTATACGTGTCAAGCATAACATTGTTGGTATCATCATCTGATTGCATTTTTAAAACAGATTCCAAAGTGCCAATAACATTTGCCATATTATATAATTTGTTTGCGATTCTTTTAAGTTCTTTTCGAGTATTAGTTTTAAAATCTAAATAAATACCTTTAGTAAATTTTTGACCACTTTTTCCAGTTGCAGTAAGGTATACGTCATGTGGATTTTGTTCGTTGAAAGTACATTCGATATTATATTTTGAACAATAATCAATAAACCAATTTTTATTAGTTTCAATTGCTTCTGATTCATTTTTATATTTAGTCATTTTAATTTCTCCTTATTAATTAGCCGGAACGAGCTCCACGCGATTCGATAGCAACCAATGTCCCGCTGTAAATACATAAGGTATAAGAAGAAAAATGACTGCGACCGATACTAAAATCACGACGAGTTTCCCTGCTGTAAGCTCAGAATCAGTAGATGATTCTGAGCTTACATTTTTATCAATAATTTTCATAAATTTAACCTCTAAATCACTTCATAAACCTTGTCGAAATTTTCGCGTTTGACAGGATAATATTCGCCTTCAACTCCTCGAATTAAAATTTCTGTAGGGTATAGTTTTTCGATGCCCTCTAATGTGTTGATTAAAATATATCCTTGTTCCTGTATTTCTTTGATTAGGTCATTTCGCTGAAGAAAAGCCAACGGCTCATTTTGATTAATCGTATAACCTACAAAATTCAGGATTTCAATAATGTCACTTTCATTTAAAGACTTTAATTCCACATAATCAACTTCATAAACCTTTTTGACGAACGTATTAACTGTATTTGGAACTTTAATATAAGTTTTTAAGAAAATCTCATGGTCGATAGACCAAAAACATTTATCAGTGTTTTCTTCAAAAATAACCCAATTTCCAAGCTTCAACGCAATTTCACCACGTTCTTTTTTGATATAAATTGTTTTATTAGTTTCGTCATATCGAACAGGTTCTTCTTTATTAGTTCTCAATAACTCTAAAAATTTGTCAAGAATAATATTATGATTGTAATGGATTGCCATTACTTCGATTGGTTTTTTACGTGCTTTCATATAAAGGCAAAGATTGTTCCTTTCTTAATATTTATTTAATTATACTATATAAAAAATAAAAGTAAACCTTAACTTAAGATTTACTTTTTAATTAGTTGGAACAAAAAACTCCACTTGATTCGATAAATAATCCTCATAAAGCCAATGTCCTACCGTACTTAAGAAAAGTACAAAAATAATAGCGAATCCCACTGCCGATAAAAATGCAATCATCTCTTCAGGTGTAAACTTTGAACTCGCTGATGAATCTTGCGTTCTTTTTTTATTTAAAATTTTCATAAATTAATTTCCTTATAAAATTATTTAGGCAAAATCAACATTGCTTTACTATCCAAAACTGCAGATTCTTTGCCTCTTAATTGTTGCGTGTAACTAATAATAATTCTCGGAGTACTAACATCCGAGAACTTAATCTGCCCAATTTGCGTAAAATTCGCGATTGACGTTTTATCTGAATAATCATAATTCTTCACTTTAAAACCTACTTTTTTGAAATCAATATCTCGTTTAATTTCATCAGCTACTTGCTTTGGCGGTTTATCTCGATATTGTTTGAGTAATTTAAACAACTTTTGTGATTGTTCGTCGTTGTTGAATGTAATATCGTTCAAATAAATCTCCCGTTGCTCAATTTTATGCATTTCCGAATAATCATGAGCCAAACGATTATCAACAGTTTTTGTCGAATCATCTAAAAGTTTAAGGCCGGCAAACACTCCGATAAATAATCCTAAACCTAATACAGTTAAGCCAATCAATGCTACTCCGCATTTCAATCCTTCAACTAGCTTAGTTTTTATGATTTGTCGTTGTTCATAATGTTTAATTGCTAACCATTTTAAATCAGGCCGCTTATTTAAAATTTTCATAAATTAAAGTCCTTATAAAATTAATCTGGTAAGATTAATGTTGTTTCATATTTCATTTCTTTCTTTTTAAGTTTACCATAATGATATTTCAATTTGTAATAAACTTTAACTTCAGGTTCGTCTAAACCTTTCTTATATTCAACGTCATCAAACACGTTCATTCCACCATCAATAAACAAGTCACTGTCTGAAGTTTCATCAACAGAATTGTAATCAATGCCATCAATAGTAAATTTATAACGGTAATGGTCGTTATCACCTTCCAAAGCTTTTGTCTTAATAATATTTAAAGCAATAGTGTCGCCTTTATCTTTCAAGGCTTTATAATTAAGAAGAGAATAACCTGCATTTAACTGGTTTTCATCATAGTATTCAGTTTCCTTGTTAATCCTGATATGACTTACCGGGTATGTTTCAGTCTCTGTTTTAGTTGTCCATCCGCTATGGTTATAGTTATAACCATTAACAACCTCAGTGGAAAGTTTCGAAATATTAGGCCAAACTAAAACAAAGAATCCAACAATACCAACAACCGAACCGACAATGCGTATAGCATTTTCAATAAACTTATTGTGACTTGGCGAATTACCTTTTGGGGTGGATTCACTAGTGCCTTTCTTTAAAATTTTCATTACAATTCCTTTCAATTTACTCAGGCAAAATCAAAGTTGCATCAGACTTTAATTCTTTAGACACAAATTTGCCATGATGATATTTTAATCTATAATAAACCTTAGCCTCGGGTTCTTTGATACCTTTTTTATATTTTATATCAGTAAAACTATGATAATATTCAAAAAGGGAATCTGCCAAATCTGTTTTTTTATAATTGATTTCGTCAACTTTAAAAGCATATTTATTTAAAGCATTCTGCTTAATCATATCCATCGCACTAGCCATGCCTTTATTATGCAAAATTTTATAATTGACTAACGCATAACCAGCATTTACCTGACTATCTGTATAATTGTCGGCTTCGTCTTTAATTGAAATTTGGCTTACTGGATAAGATTTAGTCTCATATTTATATGTCCAACCACTCGTCTCATAATCGATTTTAGCTTTAACTTGCGACCAATTTATATTAAAAATAGCCCAAACGACAAGCGAAAGACTTACAAGAACAAGCCCAATATAGTGAACAATAACTGGATTAAAGTCTTTATGTTTTTTAGGTTTAGTCTCAAACGAATTTTTGGTTGTATTACCTTTATTTAAAATTTTCATTTTTTAGTGTACATACCTTTCTTGAGTCTACCGTTCATGTATTTATTCTCGGAACCAAATAAATTAAATCTCAAATCTTGGAAGGTGTCATAGCTGTCAACAATTCCCTCAAGAGTACCTTGAATATCATAATATTTCACGGATAACTGAACATCTTCATATTCAGCGGGCAATTGAATATTTTTACTATTTACGGTATGTCTATTTAACAGATAATCGACATAATCAGCCAAATCATGAATGAAGGCATTATTAAAAACCTCACCGTGCGTTTCAATGATAAATTCCAAAACAGCTTTTGTAATGTAAAACGCGTTCTCGTCATAAAACTCACAGTTATTAATCTTACCTTTAAAGGTTGAAATTACTTCACTTTTCAATTTAAAATTCCTTTCTTAGTCAAAATAACGGTCAATTACTTTGCGAGTAACAACCTCAAGTTCTTTTTCATTTTTCACGTCAACACTGAATTCAATCCAATGTTTGTAAATTTCCCATGACTCTACATTAATTGAATCAAAGAATTTAAGGTCGTCAGCATCAAATGTTTGTTTATAGTCAAGGGCAGTTGTGAAACTTACGCGGTTATTACTGTTAATAACAACTCGCAATGAATCACCCCACTCGTCTTCAATGTCGACGTCAAAACTTGTACCGTCATTAAATTCGCAAATTGACTCGGGTGTTTTACCAAGGTTTTCAAATACTTTTTCGACAATTTCTTTTGTAAATTTCATTTTTTATTCTCCTTAATATCAATTATTTATAGGTAAATTATATCACATAAAAAATAAAAGTAAACCTTATATATGAAATAATAGCTTACTTTTTAATGATTAAATTTTGTGGTCTAAATAATAAATTGGTTCAATTTCGTACTCAAGTTCATACCTAGGCTTAAGGTTTTTTTCTGATTGTTCTTTTATTAACCGCTCATATTTAAACTGTGCGTCATGTAAATTCGTATAAACATAGTCGTCAATATAATGACGCTGTACACCAACACGGTCAATTGCGACAATCTGATAACGCGGTTTTAAAATACGAAACACTACAGTATATTCACTAACACTATCATCCGACCTAGCAATTGAGTAGTCATAGACGCCGATACGTTTGCCTGCATATTCAGCAAATTGTTTTTTTATACGTCCCAAAGAGACACGATTAAATGTCTCGACTTCCAAATCTTTAATTGTAAATTCAAATTTCATAAAAATATCTCCTTTATATTTATTAAATTTGTTCATCTAAATAAGAAATTGTCTCAACGTAATACTCGTGCGTTTCAGGCAATTCTTTATTAAATGTCATTGCGCCGAGAGCTGATGTTGCTTGCTTAAATGTTTCATATGTGTTTTCACTATAATATATTTTTCCATATTTATCTTTATAGGCAATCTGATACCTTGGCCTTATAATGCAAAATAATGCAGACGTACTATATTGACAACCTGGGTCTTTTAATAGTACATAGTCAAGAACAGCTACATTGTTTTTATTATATTCATAAAGCTTATTTTTAACATATTGTATACTCGCATCTTTAAAAAAAACTTTAGCCTCTATATGACGACCTGTAAACTTAAATTTGTTACTCTGACTAAATCTCATTGCAACCTCCTTTTATGTTCTTTTTACTTATAATATGATATAATTATTATAGTATTTATTTCAAAAAAGTAAACCCTTTTAAAAATTTTTTTAAGTTTTTTGCAAAATAAGGTTTGCTTTTATTTGAAACTTGGTATAATAATAAATGTAAAATAAATTACTGAGAGGTAACACAAATGGAAAATTCAAACATTGGGCGCATGCCTAAAATCGTAAAAGACGGCTCTGCTAACTACGGCCGTTATGCAAAAGTAATCGACTATCTTGAAGCTAGTGACCAATATCGCGTACAATACAAGAATGGCGATATTCGTACTTATAAAGCAAGCGATTTGCTCTTCAATGACAAATGCGAAGTTGGTCAATATGTTATTGTAAATTCTGAAAACTATGACGAAGTCTTCCTTGCTGTACTTGTTGAACGGGAAGAATCAGACCATACTGTTAAAGTAAAAATCAATGATTTCGCAACTGAATGGCTCGATGAAGATGACATCACAAAAGTTTTGCCAGTTCACAAATTTGCAATTCCAGTAGGTGACTATTTCATCGCAAAAGACCCATACCGTGGCATCTCATTCACAAAATATTTCACAGTGAACAACAAATTCACATTCCGTGATATTAACCAATTTTGTCCAAATCTTATAGATAAAGCTTTTCTTATCCAAGCTGAAGCCGGTGACGACGAAGAATAGTGAGAAACCCTCACTATTTTTTATATACCAAGATGCCAGAATATTCTGACAATTTAAAACGTGCGTATTTTAAACTTAAGTTTAAACAGTTAAACAAATTTGACAAAACCTCGCGAATTAGACTAAATTTTTATAAAAATCGTAATAGAAGCTCTCACTACCAATGCTTTTATAGCTATGCTATGTTTTACTTGGTACTCAAGGCTTTTATAATGATTTTTATAAAATTCTGTTTTTAAACGTAAAAAAATAGACCTAAAAAGTTAGGTTTATTTTTTTAATTGTTTCCGTCCGTCGTCATAACCTTCGACAAGTAAAGTTTTTTTAGTTTTAACGCCATTTACCCAATAGTTATTTGGACGAATTGAATTTGCACTGAAAACAGTTTCCCAAAGTGAAACAGATAAATTGTTTACAGCATAAATCGGTGATTCATAATAATTGCCTACATGGTCAAAAGCAGTGATTTTTTCTTTGACATAATTCCAAGCATTAACCTCTTCGTCATCTAAATCTTTAATGTCATATTTGTAAAATTTTCGTAATTGGACGTACTCAATCACGTCTGTATAAGTTGACAATGTTTCAAGCATTGAAATAACTTCTTTAAAGTTGTATTGATTCACCACAATGGTACAGCGAATGGTTTTATTTGCTTGTCTGAACAAATCAAGTGTTTTAAACACGTCGAAGCGTAGTGGTTTACCTGTAATTTGTGTAAATGTTTCAGCTGTAAATGATTGTAAAGACAACGAAATCTCTTCATTCATTTTTAAAACAGGTCCAATATTTCGTGGTGTCAATGTTGACGCATTTGAACGAATACCAACTTTAAAGCCATGCGTTTCTTGTAACAAATCCACAAGCTCATCTAAATATTTATAAAGTGTCGGCTCAGTGTTGGTTGAACTTAAATAAATTTTAGTGATTCCATCTTGTTTAAGTTCGTCAATCCAATCATAAAACCCGTCCCATTCAGAAAAATGTGTACGAAGCATGTTCGTTGTGTCTTTTTGGAGCAAGTACATCTCACGACCCAAACAAAAATAACAATTAAAATTACATGGCCCAATAAAATACAATTCGCCATAACTATTCTTTGCCATAATAAAGTCCTCTTTCATCAATTAATTCTATCATGTATAATACTATCACTTCTGATAACATTATTATAACACAAAAAGGAAATGCTGTAAATCTTTTTGGTTAAAAAAGTTTAAATAAAAGGAATTTCATTCAAACGTACACCAGAGGTCCATATTTAGCCCAGATTGAGTCCAAAAGTGATTTTAGTATAATTATATAGGTGACAAGTCGGACGCGATATGTGGCGAATATGGAGCAAATAAGGCTATACTAGCTAAAAGTATGCTATAAGGCTTGGACGATGCTAGCGGTAAAATAAGCATGCTTATGTGAGATGCTAGCATGAAACAAGCTTGTAAAATTAAATAAATAAAATTTCGTCGGGCCTGCGTTACGCCCCTGCGTTATGCCCCTAAATTTTTAAAATTTTTATCAAACAAGGCATTTGTATTATGTACCAACACTTTTAAGGTTAGCCTGCGTTATGCCCTGCGTTATGCCCCTAAAATTTTTAACGATAACGCAGGACATAACGCAGTGTTGATTAATGAACTGAGTACCAAGTATTAGCAATCAATTTCACGAAAAAATTTTAAACAAAGGAAACAAGAAAATTTTTGTGTGTTAGGTACATTCGGAAGTTGACAGCCAAGATAAAGGTCTCGCCCTGCGTTATGCCCCCCTAGACAAAATAGCATAACGCAGGGGCATAACGCAGGCTATGGTATATTGATAGACCAACAAAAATTAATATAGTCATCAAAAAGATGACATAGCCTAACGCAGCACGTAACGCGCATGAGTACCAAGGAAAAGACCTTGAAAGTGCGTTATGCCCCTGCGTTTTTTGTCAAGCATAAATTATAAAACCAACTTTTTACATAAAAACTACTTTTAATTCATATATCAATACTTAGGTATTAATTTTTTTAATTTCAAATAGTTGTAAATAAGTTTACTTTATAACAAGATAAAATATAACTTTTAATTCATATACCAATATAAAGATTATAATTTTAGGTTTTTAAAATACTAAAATTATTAAAATAACGACAATATACTGATATACAGGATAAAGGCATAATAATTTTATTTAATCAAAGATAATTAATTTAAACTATAAAATAATGTAATTAACATAAATTCATTGATATACAGGATAAATGTAATATTTACTAAAAGTAATTTTCGTTAAAATGAAATAATTTTGAAAAAGTCTGAAATAAATTAAGTATCATTGATATATCAGTATACAGGATATAATTATGAATTTTATAAAGTAAACTTTTTTACAACTTTCTTAAATTAAAAAAATCAATATCAACATACTACCATATACTGATATATCAATGATACATAGTTATTTCAGGAAAAGTTGTATTCGTATATAATAAATGAATAAAATTTTTAATAAAAAATATAACCTAAAAACAACCTAGTTGATTGGCGTTGCAAAGAGAATTAGCCTGCGTTATCGTTTTCACATCAATTGTTGTGATAATCTCAATTTGATTAATGATACCAGTACTTCATTAGCCTGCGTTATACCCCTGCGTTATCGTTTTACATCAATTGTTGTGATAATCTCAATCTGATTAATGATACCAGTACTTCATTAGCCTGCGTTATACCCCTGCGTTATGCCTTGGACCAAAAAGGGGCATAACGCAGGCCAACATACTTTTTGTTGTGTAATTACATCCTTTACTGTCTAAAATTCACCTAAAATTTTTGTTTACAAATCATCTTATTTTCACTGGTACTGTTACCATTCTGACTATACATAGTTATCTTGAATTTGTCCTTTTTGCCTTATTTTGTCAAAAAAGGGCATAACGCAGGGCATAACGCAGGCTAACCTCAAATGTACTGATATTCAGCTTATGGTTGCTTATAGAGGCATAACGCAGGGTAAAGGGATTACCTTGGTATACAATTACTTCACTTGATTTCGGTTGATTCAAACTTTAATAAAATGAAGTTTGATGACAAAGAGACCTTTGAGATTCCAGTACTTTCAGTATAATTTGTCTTTTTGCCCCTTTTAACAGTTTTAAGGACAAAGAGACCTTTGATATTCCAATAGTCTCTTTGCTATTAAAACTATATTTTTCACATACAAAGAGACAAGCAAAGAGACTATTGAGTACCAAAGAAAAGACTTAAAAATGTCTCTTTGTACGAGTTTTTTGTCAAGCATATATTATAAAACCAACTTTTTACATAAAAACTACTTTTAATTGATATATCAGTATATAAGTATTAATTTTTTTAATTTAGGAAAGTTGTAAATAAGTTTACTTTATAACAAAGTAAATTATAATTCATGCATTGATATACGAATAAGAGTACATGAAATTACTTTTTGTATTTTATATTAATAAAATCAAAATAATTTATTTTTAATTAAAACAGAATACTTTTGATAAAAAATAAAATTTTTTAATTATCATTGATATATCAGTATACAAGATATAATTTTGAATTTTATAAAGTAAACCTTTTTACAACTATTGAAAATTAAAAAAATCAAGACTTATATACTGATATATCAATGATACATAGTTATTTGACAGATAGTTGGATTCGCATATATTTATTTAAAATTTAAGTATATAAAGAGACAAATCCCAATGAAACCATTGGAATCCCAAATGTCTCTTTGCCTGTCTCTTTGTAGGCAAAAAATAGTGCTTTAATGACAAAGAGACCTTTGATATCCCAATAGTCTCTTTGTCATAAAAAGTATCATGTATAGCAAAGAGACAAATCACAACCAAACTACTGGAGCCTCAAAGGTCTCTTTGCTATTTAACAAAAAAAAAAATAAGGCATTAATCTGCCTTATCCTAAATCTTCAATCATTTCATTCATTCCAATTGCATCGGTATCACCTTGTCTGATTAATTCTTGTAAAATTAACATATTTTTATAGTCATAAAAGTCTTCAGGTGCCATTTCATAAGTACCTAACTTCATTTGAATTTCCAACAAATCATCGTCTGTGATTTGATTTGGCATCACAAGTACACGAGAACGTTTATACTTATTATCCTCAAGTTTGTAATTGTAAAAGTATTTGTTTAACACTTTTAGATTAAACTCCGTTAGCTTCAGCATACTCAAACTACATTGTTTATCGCTTACTTCGATATTAAATGTACTTAAATGAGGTTTCAGTCTAAACATAAATTCTTTAGACTTCAGTGGTTTACTTCCGGGGTTTTCCTCTCGGTTCCAACAGTCATACATTTTATATAACACATTAAGCGGAATCTTACCAACCATTTGTTCTTGTTCCTGTAAGTGATTCAAAAATTGATATACTTGGTCTGCGTCATTAACTGCATTAGCTGAATCTTCTTCAATCGATTTCACGTCAATAAACCGTGTGAACGGTGCTGTATCTGTGAAAATGTACGAGATATACGCTTCCATAAACTCTGGGTCTTCAATCAATGCGTACAAGTCAATATTTGACTCCAACTTACTAAAGTTTTTGTTTGTCCATTGTACTAATTTAATACGTCTTAGAATCGCATTGTTGTTTTCGAAGATTTTTGGAATTGTATTTGTTGCTTGAATCTTGATACATTTTGCAATGACATTTCGTGCGTCTTTAAATTTGACGTCAACTTTAATCGGGTCTCCAGTTGCCATTTGCTTAATACGAGAAATCATATTTCCGGTAAATTTAGCATTAGTTGCTAACTCGTGGCCAACGATTAGTTTTGTACTTTCGTCAATTTCGTGTAACTTATTATCATTACCAATATCTTGCATGTCAAGGTTAGCATCATAACCACTAGCTAATTTTGTTTGCATAGTAATATATACAGATTTCCCGTTACCACCGGCACCGATAATGATGACATAAGTGTCTCTGCCATTACCGTCAATTACTGCAAGTGACAATTGCTTAAGCAATTTGATTTTTTCGTCATCATCTTCCATCCAATCATGAAACAATTTGTCAATCAGACGACGATGCTCGGGCTTTGTATTTTTCGGATTTAAAAATCGATAGTTAATTTTTGTGATAAAATCGTACTCACCAAAAGCATTAATATCAGTTGAAAATTCGAATGTTTTTGTATTAAGCACGCCATTATTAAATAGAGTGATATGACTAGGTGCCGATTTTAAATGTGTAAAGTTATTAAACTCTGGAACAATAGTCATTAGTTTTTTCTCAACATTACCAATAAGACCTTTGAAATTTGTAATTTCAAACACGTCATTAATCACATTGACTAGTTGCTCAATATTAACCACTTTATAAAGGTTAGTTGTTGAATCATAGTCTTTCATCCAGTAGCTAATCTGAAATTTAATTTGATTCTTATAATGAATAGGCGTTGCAAGCACTGAAATGATATTGTATTGACTAAGCATTTTATAAATGTCAATATCAGTAAATTTTGGTGTTTTACCTTTGTTTGCAAGCGAGGCTAGTTCTTTATAAGCTAATGCACAATTTCGGACATAACCGAAATATGTTGTGTTATTAGTAACATCAAACGTTCTTTTCTTTTTATCCACAACGAGATTAAAGGTGTCGGCATTATTAGGTAATGTTGATTTGAGTTTTTTATTGGAACAATCAATTAGTTTTACATCCCAATATTTATCCAAATCAATATCTACCATAAGCGTTTTATTGAACCTCAACTTTCATTTCAGTTAATTCTTTATCAAGTGGCAAGCTCATCAATTCGCCGACATCCCCATCAAGAAAGTCCATAACTTTGTGCATACGTTGGTAACGCATACGTTTACAAGTATAACTTGTTAAAAATGCTCGATATGGAATGTCGAGTGCAAGACACATTTGACGTAGTGAAGTGCCTTTTCGTTTGCAAAGTACACGGATATAGCTTCCGTAAGTATTATAAGTAGTGTCTTTAATCATTACCATGATTTAATCTCCTTTGTGTTTCAATCAATTTGTTTATGCGTTTATTATAGCATACTTTTCAATTACAGTGAACCCTTTTTATGAAAAAAGTTTTAAAAATTTCATAAATGGCCTCGTACTCTAAGCAATTGCTTAGGTCAAAATGGCCACTGTTAAAATTTTTTGTTCTTTTTTAAAAGCTAAGTTTAAAGTTACTCACAAAATCGGCAAAACCTCGCGAATTAGGTCAAATTTTTAGTAAAAACCTAAACGAAGTATTGGTATATAAGGCTTTTAATAATACTTAATAAAAGTATTGGTACACAAGGCTTTCTTTGGCTTTTATTTTAAACTCCTATTTTATCCGGACAAAAATACACAGTTTTACCTTTAAAAAGGTTTACTTTTAATTTTAATATGATATAATGAAAGCATAAAGGTTATGAGGGGAGACACTGGCTATGATTTTTACAATTGAGGACATTAAAAAATTATACTTGCCTGTATTTACAAAATATGGTGTAACTGACGTTTGGTTATTTGGGTCAACCGCACGAGGTGAAAATAACAGTGCATCAGACGTTGACTTTTTATATGACCGTCCTGAAAGCTTTATCAACGACCCATTTTTAGCGATGGATTTGCTTGAGGACCTTATGAATGTGTCTGACAAGGAAATTGATTTAGTGACTGTTCAAGATTTAACTCGCGTACGTGGGGGTTTATATGAATCTGTCATGAAGGAACGTATTAAACTTGATTAAAAACTACTAAACAGTTAGTAGTTTTTTATTTTTTGTCAATTTTTTGACATAATATAATTAATGAAAGGAGTTAATTATGTATCCAGATGAATTAAGAGAGCAAATTGAGCGTGACATGAAACTTGTCATGACAATAAAAAATGCAATGGTTGATGCAACTGATTACTTTAATCAATTGAAACGCCTTGGCGAAGAGGATTATTTTGGAAGTGATTTTGATAAACAAGTTCGCATGACGACGTATGCTTTAAATATGACAATTCAAATTATAGGTGAGACTGTCATCAAGTTTAGTAACGACTATAACGACAACTATTTGGATGGTATTGATGCACTAAGAATTTATAAAGCACGAAATATTATCAGTCATGCGTATGAGGCGGTTGATATGAACATTGTTGGCGCTATTGTTGATGGCTATTTACCTGACATTGACCGCGGAATTGATATGTTCCGTATTGATTTGCGAAATAAAGTTCCATATTCACGCGTAAAATAAAAAATAAGCTAAAAATTTAGCTTATTTTTTAATGTGCTTTAAAGTTATAAACTGGTTTGAGGTGGTGTTTCACTTCAACTGTGTCTTTGATTAAAGCTTCAATTTCTTTGGCTGGTTTATAAACGTCCGGAGCTTCATCGATAGTTGATTCAGTTACCGAAGACGTATAAATACCATCCATTTGTTCCTTATAAACATTAAAGTCAAGTTGATTTCGTGCTTGTGAACGTGAGAGCACACGACCAGCACCGTGCGGAGCTGATTGGTTCCAATCATCATTACCTTTACCAACACAGATAAGCGAGCCATCACGCATGTTAAGCGGAATGATTAACAATTCGCCTTTGCGAGCCGACGTTGCACCTTTACGGATTGTGTTTGAATTTTGGTCGATATTATTGTGGACTGAATCAAATTCAAAATCAACTGTCCAACCCATTTCTTTGACAATATTATCAAGCATTGTCTTACGAGACAAGTGGGCATATTCGTCAGCCACAGCAATATCATGCAAGTAATTGTTTAACAATTTACCTTCGAGATATGGCAAAATGGCATTGCGTTTAGGTGTTTTAGTCAATTCAGCTTTGAATGCTTTAAGTTTTGATTGGATATTTTTGTGTTCGCCTTTAGCTTTTAGGTTGTCAAGAAATGCTTTGATTTTATCAGAGTTATCATATTGATAGTTCTTAGCAATCTTTTCGTGGTGCTTAGCAATTTCGGCACCGAATGAACGCGAGCCTGAGTGAACAGTTAGCCAATAATCACCTGTTTCGTCTTTGGCAAGTTCAATAAAGTGATTGCCACCACCCAAAGTTCCAAGAGACTTGTAATGATGGTCTTTTTGTGGAATATCATAAGTCAATTGGTCAATCATATATTCGACATCTTTTGAATGTTGCGGTTTTGCATGAATTCGTGAGCCCGCAGGTACGACGCTATTAACGACAGTATCAAGTTTGGCAAGGTCAATATCTTTTTCTTTAATACGATATGACATCATTCCGCATGACAAGTCAACGCCTACAACTTGTGGGGCAATTTTCCATTCGTCTTTATTGTCAGACAATTTAATCGTTGTACCGATGGTAGCACCTGCACCAAAGTGAGTGTCGGGCATAATACGAACAGTTGTGTTTTCGGTAATTGGGTCATTAAGCATTGTGATGATTTGCCCAATTGTTTTTTCATCAATATTGTCCGTAAAAACAGTTGCTAAACCATTTTTACCTTGTAAATCAAACATAAGCTAAGTTTCCTTTCTTTAAAAAGCTTTTACATTTACGTCTGAGGCCTCTTCGATAAAGCCATTAACAACAGCCATGGCATTATTAGCGTCAGGCGATTGTGTGTTAACAGACGTTTTAAGTTTAAGATTGAACATTGTACGGTGGCGCAATTCCTTGGCAGGATAAATTGACGCGTCTACTTCAAAATGCTCAGTTTTAAGTTGTGTGTCTTCGATTGTATTTGTATAAAACTCACGAATCATTTCAAGATTTAAAATGAAATTTTTATTTTCGTCATACTCTGCGACAACATTAAATTGGCGAGAGTCGTCAGGTTGGACGATAAGAATAAAGTCGGCACCAGTATATTTTACAAAGAAGTCTTGAGTTTTTCGCCCGTAAGCTAGGGCAACGTCAAAGATAAGTGCAATTGTCGGAGACTCGTAAAGTGTTTCGATAAATTTATCAAGGTCTTCGCCTTTAACAAGCGAATCACTGTAAATAAGTTGTTTTCTATGATAGTTCGCGTATACATTAACAGTAAAATATTCGTTAATGACAATATTTGTTTGTTTGACTTCAACTACTTGTTCGAGTTGATAATCAAAAAGCAATTTTTCGAAATAATCGAGCGTAAATTTATTTTCCATTTTTTAGTTATCCTTTCAATAATCGTCGTGTTTCTTTTTGTGTTTGCGTTTACGATTGTAAACTTTACCATTTTTAGTTTTAGAGCTACCTGTTCGGGCCATATTAAGATAATTATGTAATTCTTCAGGTGACATTTTAGCTTCATGAGCCCCTTTAGGTTTAACTCTAACTGTGAATCCTTTAACCATAAAATATCACCGCCTTTCAAATTAAATGTATCTTGGTTTCATGGCTATAAGCGTGTCTCGGAAATTTTTTGCGGTATTGGTTTTTTGTTCATTGACCTCATCAACAAATTTAGCGAATTCATCTAAAGTCATGTTATTAAAAATCCATTGATTGTTTAATAACATTTTAGCAAAAGTAATTGCATTAGTTGGATAAAAGTCATCATGACTTAAGGTAATAATTATAATTGACCCGTCATGAAAAATAATTTTTACAATTGAATAATATTTTTTAATTTCACCATTGTCAAAATAGTCTTCGTCGTCATAAACGAGAATATTTTTAATATAACCGTCAGACAGTTTAATTAAAATATCACTTTTTTCAAATTGCATTATTCGTCCTCCTCTTGCATAGCTAATAGTGCATCTAAAAATTCCCATTTAAGTTCAGATTTATTTTTTAGAGTCGCTTACGTTTTCAAAGAATTCAGTAAATTCTTTTGAGGTCATGTTTTCAAAGAAATCTTTGTTAAATATGAGGAATTTAATAAGTGTTCCTTCGCTAAATTTAATAGGTTCATTACTGCTAAAAAATACCATTACCCAGTCATTTTCGAGTTCAATATCAACATTGAGAGTATATTCTTTTGATACAAAATCACTTGGACCTTTTGTAACTGCGGTTGTATTTGTAACGGTTACATTTTTAATGTAATCGTCTTTTAGTTGCAATAATTTACCTTTAGTTTCAAATTGCATTTTTGGCTCCTTTACTTTTTAGGCTTTTTAAGTTTACCATAAGTAATATTAGTAATTGTATACATAACATATATATCTCGTGTCTCAGATGCGACGTCATTATGTGTAATCTCAATAATCTCATAGCCTACTGACAATAGCCATTTAAGTGAATCATTGACTTCATCCCTCTGAATATCAAACATTTTGCTACGGCTTGTTTCGGCACTACTAGTTACAATTTTTTCAGTTTTAACAACTTCATACTTCGAATAATCAATCATTTGTATGCCTCCTTTATTTTTTATTAGGTTTAAGTTTGCCATAAATAATAGTTGCAATGGCACAATCATAGTCGCCTTGATTTAATATATCAGTTTTAATGTCAATAACCTCGCATTGCTTTGCATAAATCTTGTCAAGACATTCGTTGATTTTTCCTTCGCGGTCAATCACCGCATCACGTATGTTCACTCGGTAACCACTACTAACTTCCATAACATTAACTTTTTCATATTTTGAGTAGTCAATCATTTGTCAGTCTCCATTTTACTTTTTATTAGTTTTAGGCTTACCATAATAAATGGTTGCAGATGCACAATAAAAATTTGTATTTGAACAAATAACATCTTGTTTAATATCAATAATATCATAGCCTTCGGCAAGTAGTTGATTAGTCATAATTACAACTTGGTCATTGCAATCTCTAACAGCAGACTTAAGATAACCGTACTCGTCAGTTTCAAATGCTTCAGCTTGAATTTTGTCATATTTTGTGTGGTCAATCATTTATTTGTTCCTCCTTTATTTTTTAGTGGTATCTTGCAATTTACCGTAAATGATAGTTGCAGTTACATAAAGTTCGTCATTGTCAGCGTCATCTCTTAGCGTATCATATTTAATGTCAATGACTTTATAGCCTTCAGACTGTATCTTTTTAAGGGCTTTATTAACTTTAGTTTCACGGTCTTCAAGAGCTTTATAAATTGGGTTATAATCGCCCTTATAACCATGAACTTCTTTAGTTTGAACGTCATCATATTTTGTATAATCAACCATTTGTCTACTCCTTTATTTTTTATTATTTTTAAGTTTACCATAAGTAATGGTTGCGGTTGCATAAAGCTGATAATTATTGTGCCCTGTGGTTACGTTATCATATTTAATATCAACAATCTCATAACCATCACTTAACAGCTTTTCAACTGCTTTATTAACCTTGGTTACACGATTACTAAATGCGTTTATAAAATCTTCATTAATGCTTTCGCAAGTAACTTCTTCAGTTTTAATTTCACGATATTTCGCATAATCAATCATTCGTTTGTGCCTCATTTCATTTAACTTATACTATTATTATACCATATCTGAAATAAAAGTAAATCTTTTTAAATAAAAAAATGATACAATTGTATCATTTTACTTGAGGTATGATATAATTTTTTCCATTAGCTCTGTCGCTGTAAAAGTAAAGTCATAAGATGATTGTGCAGAGATACCGAGAATCGGGAAGATAAGTTTTTCGCTAATGGCTTTTTCGAAAAATTCTTGCATGTAACTTGGATAAGTGTCTTTTGTTTGTTTAGTATAACGACCGAACAATTTTGGCAAAGTATCGTCAGGTTCATAACCAGCATAGCCAATGTAATCAACCACATATTTGTATTCTTCAGGCAATTTATCACGTAAAGCTTTAGAGAGTAAAACACCTTGTGATTCACGAATTAATCGTTCAGGAACAACAGCATAAGCACCACCAAATTTGCTATAAATAGTATAGTCGGGAAGTGGTTCTGTTTTCATTGCACGCATTTTGTCAAGAAGTTCGTCTAATTCGGTTTTTTGTTTAGCGTCGGCTTCGCGTTTAGCTTTTTCGTACTCAGCTTTTCGCTTGGCATCTTCTTTAGCTTCACGGACTTTATATTTTTCAGTTTTAAAAGGAACTGGCATTTTAAAGTCATCATCATAAACCGTATCGACAAGTGAATATGGGTCATAAACTTTAGTTTTACGAGGTTTTTTAAGTGAGATTACTGAAAATATAGACTCGCAATCTTCAAAGTCGTATACATGTGTAACCTTAAAATCTTTGCCATAAAAGATAATATCGATAAGTTCAGGTGCTCTGTCACCTAAATCTTCCATTAATTCAAATGTTTTAGCGACGTCTAAATCATATTTATCGCGGAAAACAACGCGTTCAATTTCTTCAATTCTACGGTCTTCATAACTAAGTTCACGTTTAAATGTATCAAGTAATGTTGTCATTTTTTATGTTCCTCATTTCATTTAATTTATACATTTATTATATCACAAATCACTCAAAAGTAAACCTTTTTCGATAAAAAAAAAAGATAAAACATTGCGGTTTTATCTTTCGTTAAGTTCTTGGCGGGTTTTTGTGTCGCCGAGGTTATAGCGGTAGCCATATTGCAAATCAATGTCCCACGTAATAATCTCATCGTCAACGCTTACCCAAATCAGTTTATAAAATGTACGTGAATCAGTTCCCCAAGTGGCCGTTCCCGAAACATTAGTGACGACAATCTTGTCTCTCAAAGTAAACTCACAATTCGTATAGGCTTGTTTTTCAGCTTCTCGGCGTTCCAATTCAATCTCACGGTCTTCGTCAGACAAAGATTCAAGATATTCTTTGTCTTTATTTTCCTGTGTAATATTATAGATGGTAAGTCCAGCAATACAGCCTAAACCTAAAATAAAAAGCATTATAATGATAATCATATTAATTACCCATTTTTCAATTCGCTTTTTAGTGTATAAAGAATAAACGCATTATACGCAAATGCTTGACGTGTGTCAGTGATTGGTTGCTTAATGTCAATATTTAAAATAAGCACCTCTGGATTTCCTGACAATTCGTCGAGAGCTTGAGTTAGTTGAACATCGAAATCTTCCGAATCATCAGCTCGTACATATTTTTGGCGTGGGCGTACAACATTTCGTGGTAAGTTAATTCCGTTCATTTAATGAATCTCCGTTTCTTTAATTTATACCTGTATTATACCATGTTTTAATTAAATGTAAACCTTATTTTGCTTAAAATGTTATCGTAATGTAATTGTAATAATTCTTGAAATTTAATCTAATGAAAAAACAGGTTAAACCTATCTTAAATTAAACATTGTTTATTTATTAAATAGTGACAACCTGTTTTACTATTTAGTTGTTAGTTCATTTAATGCTTAGCGAATCTCGCCTACAAAATCACCACTGCTGACTGGCTCGATATAACCTAAAATATACTCAAACTCAAACAACTGGCGAATTGGTTGCTCGTCTTTAATATTAAGTAATTTTTTAAGTGACGGATGTGCCATCATATCTGTTAGCTCTCCAGTATTATGTTGCATGTCATACTCTGCAAAACAAATCACGTCTGTTGATTCGACAGCTTCGCCTCTTTCGTTAACTAAGCCTAAGTTAAGCATAAATTGTACAATGACATGGCCTGTAATCTCAACGGGTCCATCAGCTGTAATCTTTGTGATTTTTGTAATTTTAGGATTAATTGTATACTCTGAAATTGTATGCGATTTAACTGAAAGTGCTGATTTAATCTCGCGATTAATTTTTTTATTTGTAATTGAAAAACTTAAACTCATAATTGTTACTCGTTTCTTTTAATTTATATAATTTAATTATATCACAAAGTCACACTTTAAATGAATTTTTAACTGACAAATCAATTTTTAAGGTTTACTTTTTTGCAAAATATGTTATAATTAAATTAAATCTGTAAAAGAAAGGAAACTGTTTGATATGAAATTTGTTAGACGGCCTCTTGGTTTAAGACGGCCAAAGCATTTTAATGCAAATGAATTTTACTCAAAAGATGAGCAAAATTTTATTCAGGGCAAACAGTCCATCCAAATGCATCTTATCAAAGATGATTTTAATACGTCATATAATAAGTTGTTACAAGACAAAACAAATAACATATTAAATAAGAGGTTGTAACTATGGCAATTACATTAAAAGATATACTTCCTTTGATTCGTGATAATTCATATACAGTTATTTCGTACAAAGGAACTTATTATATGATTGACGAAAAAGCTTATGACTTTGTACAACCACGTACCTTTATTCGCGACTTGCAATATCTTAGTACAGATTCAGATTTGTATACTGATTTATTAAGTAAAGAAGTTGTGAAACTATATTGTGGTTTAGTTAGTAGCTCATATGACGACCTTGACGGTCTGTTTATTTATTTAGATTAAATTAAAAGAAAGAAGGATTTTAAAAAATGAAAAAAACTGAAGTCTCAAAATTAATGTCTTATATTTTGCGTCACAATCCAGGCGAGTATGGATTGACGCTTGGTGAGGAAGGTTATGTCGACCTCACAGAGTTTATTAATGCAATCAATAAAAAGCATCCCGACGTTACTTGGTTTGAAATCAATGACGCCGTGCATAACTTCAAAGACAAACGTCGTTTTGAGATTGCCGGTGACAAGATTCGTGCTTTGCATGGTCACACCGTGAAATCAAACATTCACTACAAACCTTGTAAAGCTCCAAAAACATTGCTTCATGGCACAACTGACAAGGCTTGGGAGTCAATCAAAAATGAAGGCCTAAAACCTATGGCTCGTGAATACGTTCACTTGACAGATGACCCGAAAATGGCGTCTGATATTGGCAATCGTTACAAAGGTAACTTAGTTGTATTGGCTGTTGATACAAGTAAAATCTCAGGCGACATTTACAATTCTGAAAATGGCATTTTCTTGGCAAAACAAGTACCAAAAGAAGCCTTGACAAAATTGACTGATGCCGAATTAAAACAGTTATTGAAATAAAGGATTAAAAAGATGGTTTGGGCAATTTTAATTTTCGCACTATCATTTGTTGCATATTCAATTGTATTGTATCATTCAAGAGCGAGACGTGTGATGTCGTTTTATGCGTCGGTACTGTTGATTTTTAATATGTTGATGGGCGTGATTTATTTTATCACTAAAAACCTTTCATGTGTGCAGTCTACGGCAATCGTTGAAACGCTTTTGCTTTTCAGTTTGTTTGTATATATGGTTTATCACATGAAAGTTGACGGTAAAGACCTTGAACAAGAAGACTACGTAAACTTGGCAAAACAATATTTCTTTTCGGGAGTTTCGTTTGTTATTGCTTTACTTACTGTCGGTATTACTTATTTTATTGCATTAGGGCATTAATACAAAGGAAGGAAATTTTTAATGGAATTACTTGATGGCAAAACGTTAGCGAATGATATTTTAGACAAACTGAGTTTAAAAGTAAAGCAGTTAGACACAGCACCAAATCTTGTGGTAATTCAAGTTGGCAATGACCCTGCGAGTTCAGTTTATGTGCGTAACAAAGAACGTACAGCGGAACGTGTAGGCATTAACTCTGAAACAGTTAAATTAAGTAAGCATATTACGCAAGACGAGTTGCTTGAAATTATTGATAAGTATAATCATTTTACGTCAGTAAATGGTATTTTGGTGCAATTACCATTACCTAAGCATATTGACGAGCAAGTGATTTTAGAGGCAATCAGCCCTATGAAAGACGTTGACGGTTTCCATCCGCTCAATGTTGGTAAACTTAATATCGGTCAAAAGCAAATGATTCCGTCAACACCTGCTGGCATTATGGAATTGTTAAAAGCAAATCATATTGGGCTTGAGGGCAAACATGTTGTCATTGTTGGTCGTTCGAATATTGTCGGCAAACCTTTGGCTCATTTGTTACTTGAAGCAAATGCAACTGTTACTGTGGCACATTCACGAACCAAAAATTTGAAACAGTTGACGCAAATGGCAGACATTTTAGTTGTCGCTGTGGGACAACCCGAATTGATTACAAAAAATTATGTGAAAACGGGTGCCGTAGTGATTGACGTTGGCATTAATCGCACTGAATCTGGCCTTAAAGGCGACGTGGACTTTAACAGTGTTAAATTAAAAGTCGCCGCAATCACGCCAGTTCCTGGCGGCATAGGCCCAATGACAATCGCTATGCTTATGAATCAAACATATCAAGCTTATTGCACACAAAATGATATTTAAAAAATACCTGAAATTTCAGGTATTTTTATTTTTTAATGATAGGGTTTCAAATCGTAAACATGAACGTCTTCGAAACAACCATTGTGGTCGCTCATCCATTCATTTAAGCTCATCGTTTCGCGAGCTTCAGACCATGGCAAGCGACCATCTCTGATTAAAGTATCTTTTCCAAGGAAATCTTCAATACATTTTCCGATTTGGTCGTCACTTGTAAAAGGTCCAACAAAATCGCCATCTGCAAAATCTATAATATACATAAATTAATCTCCTTTAATAATTGTATAACGCAAGTTACTTGTATTTTTGTCAACTTTACCACCAGCTAAACGAGCTAATTCATTAGCTTTTGCTTCGAGTTCCTTGTTGTAATTTTCAACAAGATAAGCAGTTTTTGAACGTAAGTAATTAAGATTACTTACTGCCCAAGCATTGTATTCGTCACCACCATCAAATGTTCCTTTACCGATTATGTAACAGCCTAGGTCTTGAACATTTTTAAAAGGTCTTGTACCCTCAATTTTATCTGGCGTCAAAATAAGTTGCTGGGAGTTCATCCAAACATTATAAAAGTGTAATTGTTTTGAACCCAAAAGCTTATCAAGCGTACCGGCTTCTTTTGCTTTTAAAATTTGATGCTTGTAGTTACTGAAAATAACATCGTCAAAATTATCAAGACGCTCGCTAAAATATTTGCGATAGTACGCGTCAAGTCCACGACGTACTTCTTCACCTTTTTCAAAATCATCCTTGATTGGACCTTCGTTATCAAAAGTAACGTCATTGGCGGTCACTGTAATGTCATTACCATTAAGTGATACGGTAATATTTTCGGCTGAATATCCATTAGCATCAATACCATCACCAAAATAATCAGTAATAACTTGAACAACAATATCATGGTCAATTTCAAATTTATCGTTAATATAAAGTTTAATTACAGGTACTTTTTTATTAAATACGGCCATATCGCTTCTGTATGATACGTTTTCAGGTCTGAATGTTACAAGGTTAAATTTACCTAAATAAATGTCATTGGGATTGTCGGCTAAACGTTCATAAGCCTTTTGTTGTAGAGGCTTTAAAATAGCATCTTCCATTTTTGAGTACTCTTTGGCAAACAAATTGTTTAATTCTTTTTTCAAATCAGGCTTTTTTCCAAACATAAATTACTCCTTAATTCTAAAAATTTTAGTTAAATTTTTATTAAGACTACGATACAAAGTATCATCAGCGACACCTTCATACATTTCGCCGAAAATCTCACAAATAGTGTCGTAGTCAATACAGTCTTCATCATACGATACTGATTCCAAATCAGACTTGTCTTTTGATTTTAAATAGTTGACATTTACAATTCCTTCAACTTTATTATCTGAAATTTTAAGTTTTACAGGTAATTCGTTTAAATCCATTTGTGTCATTGAATCTGTACCAAAATGGTCCATTGTTAACAATACCGACAATTTACCTTCAACTTCAGTATCATTTTTCACATCTTGACCATCCAAATCACTACCTTCAACCTCAACATAAAATCCCATTTCAGATTCATCAGCTGGTAATTCCCAATCAGTTGGGTTAAATTTTAATTTCATCGGTTATTATCCTTTCAAAGTGAATATTGTGTTAAATTTTTTTTTCAATAACTTTGGCAATGTCAGTGACATTAACCCAAAAATTATTGTAAAATACACTAAGCATATCGTCATAACCTTCGTCGTCTTCGCCCCAATAGCCTTCGTTCCAATCATTTGAATTAAAGTCATTGGCTAGGCTTTTTAGGTATTGAGTATTAACTTTACCTTTGATATTGCCATTATCAATTGTGAACTTAATTGGCAATGCTGGTAAGTTTAAATATGCTTTACTGTCTGATTCGTTATGCTCACCGAAAACTGTTAAAGCTATAATGCCTTCGTAAGTTTCGCCATCAGTAATTTCAGTACCATAAATATTAGCTCCATTAATTGTTGTCGCGAACATTACCGGACCTGTAGTAACAAGGTCAAAATGTTCTTGATTTACTTGTAACTTCATAATTTACTCCTCAATTTTAATAGTTTTCGATAATGTTTCATATATTTTTCGTGTAATGGCTGAACCATTATCATTCATTGTCTCTCTAATGTCATTAGTTGCATCTTCTTCAATCATAATGGCATCTCTTGCCAAGTCAATGCCAATATGGTTAAATTGTTTTAACTCGCGAATCAAATAATCGCCGAAAACTTTAAAATCACCTGACAGTTGTAAATGGCAATCATTACAATCGAATTCAAATGTATAACTACCTGTCCAACCACTAATGTGAATATTATAACCACCAGTGACATTAAAATCGTCAGGATATTCTTGTGGTTGGACAACCACAAGTTTTTTACGACCACCATCTTTTTGTTCCACATAAATGTCAGTTAATTCAATAACCATTTGGCCATTGCCATAATTAAATGTGGCATAGTCAAAATTAAATTCATTAGTTTGACTTAATAACGTTACTTTCATTTAAAATTCATTCTTTATTTATTAATAATTATATTATATCAAATTATGGCTACTTGCGAAAAATTTAATACAGACCGAAATGTGCCTTGATGGCAGCGGAAATGCCTATGTATAAGATATAACCGATACATGCAACAAGTGAGCTTGCTTCAAATAAAAGGTAAATAAATTCGAAAATGCCAGAGTCACCTATTGCAACAATAACGACACCTACTACTTTAAAAAAATGTGGAATGCCTTTGAAAAAACTTAATATATAAAACCATGTTAATTTAAAAAATCCGGTTTTCTTTGCAATAATCATATTTACATGCTCGCTTTCACTTAATTATAATTATATTATATCAAAAAATTAAAGCATAGTAAATAAAAAACCAGTCATTTAGACTAGTTTTCATGATTAATTTGTTCAAAGGATTGATTGCCGTCATTTAGTTTATCCCAGATTACGACGTCACCTGTTTTGAGTGATTTTTGTACGTCAATGATGCGTTGGTTTGACGACCCTCTGAATTGTAATAATAAATTACGTTTTGTTCTGTCATAACGACCGTCAACTAATATGTCAATTAGACTTAATAATTCAAGCTTGTCGCCGGTTTCTTGTTGCAACTCTTCCCAAGTATACCCTGTCCAAGACCAAATATCTTTGCCAGGCAATTCCTTGCGAATGCGTTTTACCAAAGGAATCAAAATACCTGTATTTAAGAAAGGCTCGCCACCGAGTAACGTTAATCCTTGCACATAAGGTTCAGCTAAATCTTTCATGATTTGGTCTTCAAGTTCTTTTGTATAAGGAATACCTGCATTAAATGACCAAGTAGCCACATTGTAACACCCTTCACAGTGAAACATACAACCGGCCACATAAAGAGAGTTACGAACACCTTCGCCGTCGACAAAATTAAAGGCTTTATAGTCAATCACATGACCTTTACTGAGTTCACTTGCTTTCCATTCCTGCGGTTTTGGATTATTCATCAGTTTTGTCTCCGATATTTGCAATGGTTGACCCATTCATGTGTTTAACGCGAGCCGAAATCTCTTTGTGACGACCGTTAACCATAGGTCTTGCTTGCGGATTACCTAAATAGCCACAAGTACGTTTAACAACGTCAACTGTTTTAGGGTCAGTATTGCCACAATTTGGACACTTGAATCCACGTTCTGTTGGTTCAAAATCGCCCTCAAAATGACACTTGTAGCATTTGTCAATAGGTGTATTTGTACCTAAATAACCAACTCTGTCATAAGCATAGTCCCAAACAGCTTCAAGAGCCTTTGGATTTTGTTGCAACACAGGATATTCACAGTAATGAATGAATCCGCCTGTTGCACCAGCTTCGGGATAAGCCTTTTCAAAGTCTAATTTTTCAAAAGGCGTTGGGTTTTTGCGAACATCATAATGGAATGAATTTGTGTAGTATTCCTTGTCAGTAATATCTTTAATCACTCCGAATTTTTTAGTGTCTAAGCGGCAGAATCGGTCTGTCAAACTTTCAGATGGCGTTGAGTAAACAGAGAAATGATAACCATATTCGTCGGACCAAGATTCACAAGCATTTTTTAAATGTTTTACAATGTCAATGGTAAAGTCTTTGGCTTCTTGATTAGTTTCCCACTCACTACCATAAAAAGCAGTGGCCACTTCATACAATCCAATATAACCTAAAGACACTGTGGCACGACGGTTTTTAAAGACTTCATCAACGCTGTCTGTTGGTTGTAAGCGTTTACCAAAAGCACCATGTTGGTATAAAATTGGTGCATTTAAAGGAGACGCTTCTTTGGTGCGGTTGACACGATACACAAGAGCATCTTTTGCGACACTTAAGCGTTCATTAAAGATTTTCCAGAATTTCGCAATGTCACCATTTGCTTCAAGAGCAATGCGAGGTAGATTAAGTGTAACCACACCTAAATTCATGCGACCTGAATTTACCTCAATACCATTTTCGTCTTTCCAGCCTTGCAAGAACGAGCGACAACCCATTGGCGCTTTAAATGAGCCTGTCAAAGATACAATTTTATCGTATGACAAAACGTCTGGGTACATGCGTTTTGTTGCACATTCAAGTGCCAATTCTTTAATGTCATAGTTTGGCGTTCCTGGTTCGAGATTGAGACCACGTTTTAAAGTAAAAATAAGTTTAGGAAAAATTGCCGTACGGTGTTCAGACCCAAGTCCAAGAATACGTACTTTTAAAATAGCTTTTTGAATCTCGCGTTCAAACCAGTTTGTTCCAAGACCAAAACCAAGGGAAGTAAACGGAGTTTGTCCATTTGATGTAAACAGAGTATTAATCTCGTATTCGAGCGATTGCATAGCATCGTAAATGTCTTTTTTCGTACGGTCTTTTGCATAAGCAATCCATTTGTCTTCGCTCATCCATTTTTTAGCTTCGGCAATATGTTTATTGTAATTAAGTTCGGCATAAGGAGCTAAAAATTCGTCAATACGGTCTGCAGTACAACCGCCATATTGACTTGAGGCTACATTTGCAATAATTTGAGCAATTTGTGCCGTTGCCGTTTGAATGGATTTTGGACTTTCAACTTCTGCATTTCCGATTTTAAAACCATTGGCAAGCATGCCTTTAAAGTCAATTAAACAACAGTTAGTCATGGCTGTATAAGGGCTATAGTCTAAATCGTGATAGTGAATATCACCTTTTTCGTGAGCATTGGCTACGTGTTCAGGAAGAAGTTTAAGACCGATTGATTTTCCGACGATACCAGCTGTTAAATCACGTTGTGTGTTATAAAGATTACTGTCTTTATTTGCGTTTTCATTAACGAGAGTACGGTCTTTATTGACAAGTTTATTAATAGTAACATTAATGTCAGTTAATTGATTACGTTCGAAATCGCGATTAGCTCTGTAATTAATGTATTCATTTGCAATATCGTCTTCGCCGGCTTCAATGAGTTCATGTTCGATAATATTTTGGATTTCATAAATTTTAATGTCAGTGTCGAATCTGTCAAAAATCTCAGTGATGATTGCATTGGTAAGCATGATTAAATCAGGTTCATAGTCGAAATCGTCCTTAACCTGATTGTAGGCCTTTGAGATTGCATTATAAATCTTAGTTGCCTCGAAGTCAACTACGCGTCCGTCACGTTTGATAACTTTAATATTTTTTAATTGTGTCATTGTATAAATAAAATTCCTTTCTTTTAAGAGACAATAAAAGACGCAATAATTTTCCTCCCCCAAAAAATTACCCATCTCTTCTTATATAATAGGCGCTAATAAAAGTAATCCTTTATTAACGTTTTCTTATATATAATTATATCAAAATCGCCTGTTTTTGTATATAAAAAAATTAGACTAGTTACAGTCTAATTCCATTTAAAATTGTAATCTTTTGCCTATCCACGAGTACGTCGATGCGATGCGACTTTTTTCGCTTGTTCAGCTTTGTGTTTTGCTTCGTAAGCGACTTTTTTATTTTTACGAGTGATATAAGCGATAGTTCCTGCAGTTGCACTTGCAACCACGCCTAAAGCCCCTGCAATATATAGCGGAGTAATTTTTTGTTTAAAATTCATAATAAATAGTTCCTTTTCATAATTTTTTACTAATATTATTATATTATATCAAATACATTTGCAACTGTAAAGTACAAAAGTGAAAATTTTGTAAAAAATATCTTAAAAAAAGGTTCACTTTTAATTTATATATGCTATAATATGAGTAATGAAACGTGATTGTTTTGTTAAAAAATTTTAAGTGAGTAAAGATAGGAGATATTCTTATGACAAACAAAAACATCAAACTAGCGGTGGCTACTGTGGCGGGTGCTACAGCTCTGTTCGCATCTAAAGGTGTACGTGCCGATGAAGCAACACAGCCTACAGTCGAGCCTGTAACTACACCTGTCGTTGACGCAACACCTACTGCAGAAGCAACACCAGTTGTAACAAATGCTGCTACAACAGAAGCACCGGCGACTGAAACGCCTGCTACTGAAACTGCAGCTGAGCCTACATTTACGCCAGCTGAAACAGCGACACCTAAAGAATCTGTTGGTGAGCATAAAGAACCAACAACTTATGAAAAAACAGGTGACACAATTACAATTAAAAATCCAGACGTCACAATGGAATTCCCTGGTGGTACTGGTAAATATGCGGCAAATATAACTAAATATAATACTATTAATTTGCCAGATTCAATGACTGTTAATAGTGGCGACAAAATTGTTACTAAATTGCCAGAGCAACTTGACCTTCAAACGTCATATAATTTCGACGTGTACAACCCTGAAAATCAAGTAGTTGGTAAGGCCGTTGCTGATGCAAAAGAACGCAATGTAACGATTACATTTAATAATTATTTCAAATCTCACCCATTGAACAAACAGTTGTCAATGCAACTTGACACTCGATGGACTAGTGCCGTTAATTCGGGGTCACGCCAAGTCATCAACTTTGGCGGAACATTTATTGTTGTAGACATTGACAAAGAAGGGTTGATAAACACAGATGAAATGATTCATAAATGGGGAAGCCAAGATAAAGACAATCCACGTAAAATCAATTGGGCAGCTCGTCTCAACTACTCAAAACGTGTCCTTAATGCCGTTAAAGTTATTGACGAATGGTCAAGCAATCAAGAGTACGTTGAAGGCTCAGTGCAATTAATGGAAGTTAAATCAGTTGAACCATTCTATTTTGGTGACGAAATGACTAACCTTATCAAAGACCTTAAAGTTAATCCAACAGGATTTGAGTTTAAACTTGACAAACTCGATAAGATGGTTTACTTGTATTATTCAACAATGCTTAAAGACGAGGTTGCAAATTCGACTAATCCAACGAACAAAATTAATCTCATTGCAAAAGACTTCGGCGACAAAACAAATTCTTACGTACAACTCGTAGGCGGACGTGGCGACGCCTCAGGTGAAAATTTGCCGACACCAGCAACAGTAAATCTTGAATTTATGAAAGCTTTGGCTGGTCGTGACCTTAAAGAAGGCGAGTTCACTTTCGAACTTAAAGATGAATCAGGTAAAGTGCTTGGAACAGCTAAAAATACCCTTGACGGAAAAGTTAAGTTTGGTACATTGACATTTGACCAAGCAGGAACATTTAATTACTCAGTTTCAGAAGTGAAAGGCGATGACACTGACATTGCTTATGACCCAATGGTTGCAAAAGTGACTATTACTGTCGACAAAGATGGTAACGTCTTTAAAGCAAACACAGTATTGCCTAACGATACTGAATTTAACAACTCAGTTAAACAAACTGAAGCAACGTCTGCACAATTTGCCTTTACAAAAGCTTTGGCTGGACGTAAACTTAAAGATGGCGAATTTACATTTGTGCTTAAAGACGAACAAGGTAATGTCTTGCAAACTGTGAAAAATACAGTTAACGGACAAGTACCATTCGCGGCTCTTAACTATGACAAAGAAGGCACTTACACTTATACAGTGGAAGAAGTTCCGTCTACACTTGTGGGCGTAACTAGTGACGCAATGAAAGCAAAAGTTGTGGTTACTGTCACTAAACAAATTGGCGAAAAAGCAAACAAACTTGTCGCAAAAACAGACCTTCCAGCTGACACAGAGTTTAACAATACCTTTGTATTGCCAAAACCAACGTCAGTTGACGTAGCACTTGGTGTTAACAAGAAATTTGTCAATGGGTCATTGAAAGATGGACAATTCGCTTTCCAACTTAAAGATGGCAATGGCAAACTTGTTCAAACTAAAGCAAATGACAAAGATGGTAAGATTTCATTTGACAAAGTAACCTTTACTGAACCAGGTGAATTTGACTACTTCATTACAGAGTTGGCACATAATGACGAGATTGACTATGACACTAAAGTTGTTAAAGCTCATGTTGTTGTAAAATACAAACTTAATGCAGATAATGAACCTGAACTCGTGAATGGTCGTCCAGTGTTGCTTACTGATGTGATTTACTCAGACAACAATACAATTGCAAATGACGATACAACATTTACAAACACCTTGGCAACGCCAGCTCAAACCGTTCTTAAGTTTAACAAACAATTGAGTGGCCGTGAGCTTAAAGAAGGCGAATTCACATTCGTTCTTAAAGACGCACAAGGTAAAGAACTTGAAACAGCAACAAATGATAAAGATGGTAACATTACATTTAAACCACTCTCATTTGACAAACTTGGTACTTACACTTACACAGTATCAGAGGTTAACAGCCATGACGAAGACACCATTTATGACACAATGGTTGCAAATGTTAAAGTAACAGTTGTTCGCGATGGAAAAGTTCTTGTTACACAAGTTGACCTTCCAAAAGATACAACATTTAACAACACTCACAAAGATACAACTCCAGCAGTTGCCGAGATTGTCTTTACAAAAGCGTTGAGCGGTCGTGAGCTTAAAGCAGGCGAATTCAAATTTGACCTTGTGGATGCTTGGGGTAATGTCGTCGAAACAGTATCAAATGACGCAAAAGGTATCATTAAATTTAGCCCAATTGTTTACAAACAAGCTGGTACTTACAAATACACTGTTCGTGAACAAAAAGGCTCAGATACAACAATTGTTTATGACCCAATGGTCGCAGATGTAACAATCAATGTTACAAAGACAATTGGTGACACGTTGAATGCGTTTGTGGCAACAGGTGTACTTCCGCTTGATACAGAGTTTAACAACATGTATCTTCCACCACAACCACCAACACCATCAACTCCGCCAACACCACCAACTGAAACTCCAAAACCAGTGGTTCCACCAAAAACAAACACTCCAAAAACACCAGTAATTGAAACACCTAAAGGTGAGAAAACTCTCCCTCATACTGGCGAATCAAAATCTGCTCTTGGAGTTGTCGGTGTCGCACTTCTTGCCTTGGCTGGTCTTGCCGGTTACAAGCGTAAAGAAAGCTAATTAAGATAATGTATAGAAATAGGACCGTACGGTCCTATTTTTTTTATTTATGTTTTCGTGCTTGTGCTTCCGCTTTTTGGCGGGCATATTCAACCTTTTGGCGTTCGCGTTCTTTACGTGCTTCAGCTTTTTGTTTTTCATATTCAGCTTTGCGACGTTCTTTTTCTTTACGAGCTTCTTCTTTTTGGCGTGCCTTTTCAGCTTGTTGACGTGCTTTGTATTCGGCTTTTTGGCGTTCGCGTTCTTTAATAGCTTTCGCTTTTTGGCGAGCAAACTCAGCCTTTTGGCGTTCACGCTCTTTGAGAGCTGCTTCTTTTTTACTCAATTTTGGTTGTTCGCTTACATTAACACTATTCTTTTTAATAAATGTGTCAGGCAAGTTAACTGATGCTTTTGGTTGCTCAACAGTTTTAGGTTGCTCGACTACTTTAGGCTGTTCAGCCACTTTAGGTTGTTCAACTGTTTTAGGCTGTTCAACTACTTTAGGCTGTTCAACTACTTTAGGTTGCTCAACTACTTTAGGTTGCTCAGCTACTTTAGGTTGCTCAACTACTTTCGAATTGTCAGAATTTTCTGACAATCTCTTAGTGTTTGATTTCAAAAGCGTTTGTAATGTTGTAAATTGGGTTGGCAACTCGTCAAAATAATCAGTTGTTTTATGATATGACGTGTTACCATCAGACGTTACAAACAAATACTTAACATGTCTTTGTTTAGCTAATTCCACAATTTTATTGTAGTCTTCAGGTTTTGCCTCATAGACAATGTGCATAACCTTGTCTGCTTTGGTTGGGTCAGATTCCCATTTTGAAATGTCTTTGCGATAGTCATTGATATAACTGTCGGCTGAACTCTCAAATGTACAAAATACATCCGCATAATCATAAGCTTCGTCAGTTACTGACGTCCCTCTATTTGCAACAACTAATAAATCGGGATTTTTTGCCTTAATGTACTGATACAATGTTTTTAATTGATTACGACCTTTTGCGTCAAGAGTGTCCGTCTCGTCAAGGAAGAATCCTTTAACATTATCTTTGCCATACAAGTTAATGTATGCGTCAATATTAGCTTCAATAGCCTTGACATCACGTGACCCATAAGACAAGTGTACATAAGCAAGGTTATTTAATCCATGAGCTGTATTTTCCTTAAATAGACGCTCATAATTGGCATCTTTACTTGTAAAGTCCCCATTGTTTTGGTTTAAAACTGTATACGCAATTGACGTATTGTCTTTTTGTAAGGTTGACCAGTATTGTGATGATTCGCTTGGATAAGAATATCCCGGAATAATCATTTCCATTTTGTCAGACTTTTCATCTGCTTTCACATTTGTTGTAACATTCGTTGTTACAACTCCCAACATAGCTACACTTAGTGCTGTTAAAATATATTTTTTCATTTAATCCCCAATTAGCCATTCATATATACTAAGTTCCAATATTCAAGACTTGGAACATCAAATTCCACATAATCGCCATTGTTATCCCAACCACGTTTGAAATCAAGTGATTTTGCACGGCCGTCATTAGTGTCCGGTGATGCCACCCAAACTTTACTGATTCGGCGATAAGGGTCAACGTAATATTTCACATGCAAAGGTCCTTTTTTATTGACAACCTTTGAGGCTTCGTCGTCTTTATTGCGAATTTGCCAATTAACATTTGATACATCAGTTAAATTAATCATGTTTAAAGTCTCAATATCATTGAATCCATCATGACCCGATTTTGTGACAGTATAAATCGAATGTGCGTTGCCATAACGGTCGGCAAGTTGACGCCCTGATTTATCTGTAATTTCAACTCTGTGGTAATTGTTTTGAATGCCATCGCCACGTAACACATTTTGATAAGCTGTTACAAAATCATATAATTTTCGCAATTTACCATTGTCTGGATTGCCAAGTTTGTCACTCATAGTGGTTGATTTGTCATTGCTTGCACTTGGATAATACTCATTAAAGATTTGATTATTCCCGTCAGCAAGTTCCATTGTTGCGCCGCCATTTGCGAAAATCGAAATGTCTTTAAGTAAAATCGCATTGTCATTGTAATGTTTAGGTTTTGCTCCTTTTGAGTTATCCCAATCGCGATACATGTACGCAGGCACAATCAATGATTTGTCTGAATTTTGTTTTGTATTGTCAACTGTACGACCTAAATCATAATATGTATTATGTTTATATTCAGCTCCTTGACGTTTATTACCCTCAGCTAAGTTGTCATCACTGTCCCACCAGTTAGACCACAATTCAGTATACTGGAAGTCTGCTTTAGACTTGTCAAGATTCGCTTGGCCTTTACCACCAACCGCATTGACACCCATTTTGTAGTTACGCATTTGATTGTCTTTCAGACGATTTACCATGTCGCCAAATCCACCATTAAAATCAAATTTTGCATTTGGTTTGTCTTGATTGTTACGGTCTTCCCAGCTTGTTACAGAGAAGTTACCAATTGAATCGCCTTGCCAACCGTCAAAGCCTAAGTAATTTAAAGCTCCCCACATTTTATCGCCAATATAGTTTGTCCAGCCAATTGACCATGGATTGTAATAATACTGAATTTTGTGAGAGCTGTCACTACGACCAGCCTCAAAACCGCCAAGCATATTATGTGTTAATTGCTCGCCAGGAGTATCTTTTGTTTTTGCTGCATCACCTGTTGTTCGGTCTTGTGTCGCATAAATACCCCATTTAGACTCAATCCCTTTGGTACCGTCTTTACGAGTAATAGTTTTAAAGGCGTCACCGTCGAGTTTCGCGTCGGCATCCTCAGTTGTACCAGTCGTTGCATTAACCATGTTATACAAAAGTGCATCTTGTTTATTGTCATGGTTTGCTTTGATACCATCTTTAATCGTCGCGAGTGATATGTCATTGCCAAGCCAATCTTTATAATTTTCACTTGGGAATGGATTTTGTGGACGATAATAGGCATCATAATACATATTTGCATTGATATGATATTTATTTAAAGTATCAACATTTTGTTTGATATTTGTATCTTTACCAAAATGTGATAAAGCCGCATAACGTGGGAATTTAGTCCAATCTGAAGACACGTCAACCCCTGTCGAATTTTGGTCAATCACATTGCCATTTGCATCTTTAACAATAATTGTTAACAAATAACCTCTGTAATCATTTTCGAGTGTTTTAAACCCAACAGGTTGCACCCAATCTTGACCATTGCGTGTGTCCCAGATACCACGACCGACAGTATAACGATACCCGTCTTTGCCGTCAGCAAATGGATTCTCAAGAACCATCTCCCATGACCCATTCTGAATATTACCTTTTCCTTTAAAAGTAATTGAACCTTCCCAAACGTCACCTGGATTGGTTCGAGCAGTTTTTGAATCAACTTTAACCGCATATTCATCCGCGTTTGCTTTTGTTGTAACATTTGCTGTTACAACTCCTAGTCCTAAACATGCCATTAATAAGGCTGTTCCTGTTTTTGCTTTCTTTGAAAGTTGCATAAAAATCCCCCTTTTAATATATACTTATTATTATATAGTATCATCAGCATTCAGTAAACCTTATTATAATTAAAAAATAGTATAAAAAATAGGCGTAAACTGTTTCGCACGCATTATTTGATATAAGCATTGCTTATTTAATCAAATGCGTTGTAAACAGTTACAACCTATTTTTTAACTATTTTTTGAGACTTTACGAGACAATTCAAATAGTGTATTGAGCAACCAATCTCGAGTTTCAAATTTACTTTCACGTTCAGCCATATACACGAGCATTTCAAATAAAGTCCCTGCAATATGGACCGAGATTTGATTGAGTTGTGTTTCGTTTAAAATACCAAGATATTTTAAAGTTTGAGCCATCATAAAGTTACTGATGCTTCGTTGTTTGACATCAAATTTTGTTTTTTGTAATTCATTGAATTTCGCCAAAACAATTTTGTCACCAAGAGCAGACCAAGCATAACGAGGTTGTTCGCCATTGTAAAGTGTTAATCCAAGCTTTTCAACAATGAATGGTAAAACCAAATGAATAAATGGCATTTCGGTTTTAACTGTTGTTGATGCTTTTTCAAAAGCCATTACAAATTTTGTTCTGATAAATTGGTAATGGTCAATGATATACGCAAGAATAATATCATCTTTTTCGAAATCATAAAATTTATGAACTTCATGATTACCTGGATAAATAATTGACAACTCTGAAATATTATAGTCACCAAATGAACGATTAAATGGGTCACAATTAGTCCTATAGATACCACTGGCTTTAGGGTTTTGTAAATTAAAAGCAGACATGTCAGAATCTTTCGAAATTAATACACCAACTTGACCGTTAATACCACGATACAATGAATAATTTTGTGCATTGTCAAACAAAGTTTTAAAAGAATCATCAATTGTTGAATGATTGTTTAGCTTAAAGCCATGTTTACGCTCAGATGCAATTAAATTATCAAGTTTACCTTTAATGCTTGGTACTGCCTTTGATGACTTTATATTAGTCGTTGCAATACCGTCTTTTGACATTTTAACAGTTTTATTTGTTTTAAGGTCAACAAATTTTTGATACTTTGCCGGAAATGCCTTTCCAGATAGCTTCTGTAGTTTAAATTGAATAAGACCTGGAATATGTGGATTCTGTCTAACCAACTGGTCAGATACAGAAATAAGTGTTTTAAGGGTTTTCCATTTTTTACTGAACTCATATAAATCATCAATTAAATCATACACACTGTGATATTTACGTACGGCTTTGCATTTTAATTGATAGCGATTTTCAAGTTTATCGCCTTTACTTTTAATAATAAGTGCCTGAAGCTCAGTAGTATCGACATCAAATGATACAAAGCTTCGCGATGATTCATTAGTAATGACAGGCTGAGGGCTTAAATTACATATTAACTTGTAATTGCCAGGAACACCAATAATTCGAAAATTACGGTACTCAAAGATTTTACTCATGGGTTATCCTCATTTCTTTTAATCTTACTTATATTATACCACAACTAAAATAAAAGTAAACCTTTTTAAGCACAAAAAGTTATAAAAAAATACCTCTATATAGAGGTATTATTCTTTCATAGTTGTAAAATCGTCGATAAATTCGCGTCCAAAGATATAAACAAACAGTACAAAGATTACTGTTACAAAGATAACTGACCAAAAGACAATCAGTAAAATTGTTGGCAATACCAAGAGTAACAGTAGTCGTACGAAAAATTTTAGTCCCGAACATTGTTCGATATTATAAAACATTGCAACTGTATAAATGGCAAATATAATATAAGCAAGTATTAGCATAATCGATTACCATTTCATCAAAAACTTACGGATTCCAAGTGTGAGTGCAAGGCCAATAACAATGCTCAACGCAAGTGACATAAGTGCTGGCAAAAACATAAACAATACGCGAAGCAAAATAACCGCTACTGCAACAGTAATAAGTAGTTTGAGATTGCTGAACATAAAGTCAATTACTTTAATGCCAAATACGAGTTGTGCAATAAGTGCAACAATAATTGTGATAATTGTAAAAATAGTCATGTGATTTTCCTCATTTCTTTAATTTATACCTATATTATATCACATAAAAAATAAAAGTAAACCTTTTATTTAAAATTTAATTGACTTATTAGGCAATGTTTTTTTAATATTGCTCATATCGTCGCTAATTTGGCTTAAAGTTGTTAGTGATACCGCGGGTTCAAAAAGCATTAAATTGGTACAAGTAACCATAATTAAAACTTCAGTTGTCGAATAATCATTGTTTCCGCTTACATAAAAGAATATAAATAAATCAATCATAAGAATAACGATTTGAAATATGGTAGTTCCACCAATTGTATTTTTTACGTAGTCATTGAATTTTAAAACTACTTTAAATGGTATATTATTTTTATTCGCAAAGTGTTTTGATACTATAAAAATAATAATATATGGCATTACAAAAGCAATAATATTTATAATATTTATAAGTAATATCATACGTTAAATTCCTTTCTTAAAATTTAATTTGTAAATACGGCTTTACATTACGTTTATAATCAATTTTAATAGCTAGTTTAGCAACTAAAATATTAGCAATTATAGCTACAACCGTTAATAATACCGCCAAATTAATATTATATTCCGCCAATTTTAATGTTAATAATAAGATTACACCGTATACACCACCATATGAAGCAGGTATTAGCTCGTCTAAACATGCATCTGTATCGTATATAGTATCAACAACAACACAGGAGTACAATGTTGCTAAAAGGTTAACAATAAATAATACTATAAATATAACATTTGATATAATACTCATTTTAAAATTCCTTTCTTAAAATTTAATTCGCTGGTACGGTTTTACATTACATTTGTAATAAACTTTATTAACTAACTTATTAGCTAAACCAGTAACAATTAAAATACCAATTTGTATTAAAAATGCCACGCCAACATTATTATACGACCAATTGAACGGCACCAAGCGAGCCAGCGCCCTACTAAACAATGTTATACCCATATATACGCAAGACATGGGTGTAAGTACAATCAAACAAATTATATCTTTGAATCCATAATCAATTCCATGTAAACAGCAAATTTTGTCAATAAGAGGCATCGCCATACATATATTAACTAAAGCTAAAAGTACAGCAATGTAAAATAATAAAATCATAAAACCACTCATTTTAAGCACTCCTTTCTTAAAGCTTAATTCACAAATAAGGTTAACGTATAACAAAACAAATTGTATACGTGTTACAAATACTAATATAGTTCTAAATAAGAATATACTTTATTCTAAAATAAAATATATCCTTATCGATGAGGGCCTCCAAATTAATTCAAAGACAGAGTAGGCCTATAAACTACTCTTTGCAAGAGCCTCTTCATATGTCATTATGCCATTATTATGACAATAACGGCGATGACATTCTTCAGATGCCTCATGAACCTGACATCTTACAATATAACTTGTACTGCTTTTTGAATATACTGGAAACTCCAACATCAGAGAACGTCTCTGATTGATAACTCGTCCAGCATTTACATCAGCATTACAAGAAAAATGACAATGCTGACAAACAAAATCTTTTTGTGATTTACGGTTATTCTTAGACACATGGTGACAACGTGAACATTCTTGACTTGTATAAGCAGGATTAACAGCGATAATCTGAATGCCATATTGTTCTTCTAAACGTGCTAATTTAGCTTTAACAACAGAGCGATAGGTACGGCCAATTAAACGATTCATTTGTTTAGACAGTCCGGCTGCTCGAAAATCAAGTTTTTCAACAACAAAAATACCAACATTCTTTTTAGCTAATTTGTTCAAAATACGACAAATCTCATTTTTAAAATACGATTTGATACGTTGTTGTAATTGATTATAACGTTCGTTTGTTGACAATTTAATGGACTGTTTTTGAAGTTCTTTTGTTAATTGTAAAAGTTCTTCATCCCAAATTTTTAATTTGGTAAATGATGACAATCCATGACGCTCACCGTCACTTGTTGTGAACATTGCAACCATACCAAAATCAAGCCCAATACTTTCTGTTGCTGGTCGTAATGGTGTTTTATCATAACCAACAATAGCTGAAATGGTACATAGCTTATCAGTCAATCGAACTTGAACAAAAGGTAAACGTTCACTTTTTTTAAGGCAATCATCTAAATAAGGATTACGTTTTAAAGGTAAATAAATGGGTTTTCCTTTTTGTAAGGTTGATAATTTCAAAAAATAATCAAAATGTGAGGCATTTTTTGAAACCTCTAAAACAGCCACTTTTTCATCTAATTTCAAGGTTTTAACACGTTTTAATTGTGGAAAACGAGTACATTTTCTGGCACGTTTAATCAATTTACGCATAAAAAAGAGAATATCTGCTGGAACAGGTAAGGTTACATTTGCTTTATGTGTCTTAGAAGGAACTAATAAGTCACCTTCTTTTGTCTGATGCCATTTTAAGTCAACAGACGAATAATACCAAAGATGTAGTTTATTAATGCGATAACATGTAGCCAAAAAAAGTTCATCAACAATAGATGAATGGCCTAAAAACGAACGAACCATATCTTCAAGTTTTGTCAACCAAGATAAATGAATCTCTAAGGTTTGTTTATAACAAGTTTGAACATAACGTGCAGACAAAGGTGTTTGTATTGCAAATAATTCAATTTCTTTTAATTGGCCATCTAAAGATTCTTTAGGCATTTGTCCTTTTTCAAGTTGCTTTGCATAACGCTTTTTGCATGATTCAAACAATCGAGCATAATCCTCTTTTGTTTGATACGGTTTAGCATTTGTAAAAGGCAAATGTTCATTATCACGAACAAATCGTAAATCAATGTCTGATAAAAAATAAGCCATTAAATCAGAATAAGGAGCTAATAAATCATTAGCAACATTAATTTTACCAACATTAGCTAATGAAGGCGTCGGTATTGTTGCAATCCACTTTGTTGATTCGACCATAATTATTAACTCCTTTCTAATTTAGGGTTTTCTATATTTATTATTATAATAAAATCAGACTAAAGAAACAAGTAGAAACATTATGAAGATATATGTTTCTGTCTACTGGTTACAATACATTATTAGTTATAAATTAATAATGGCCAAGAATATAAGCGAGATATGACAAAAATCGTCTCATAACAATACCTTTTCCTTTCTTAAAGTTTAATTTGCAAGTTTGGTTTTACTTTACGTTTGTAATTTTTGTTGTCGATAAGCTTAAGCAACGCTAGGGAGACAATGAAAATACTCAATTGTATTAATAAAACTAAACCAAGTCTATTGAATCCAGCGCCAAGAAATGGTGAAACAAAATATGTAACTAGTGCAATTGAGCCGACAGCTGAATCAATAATAGTTCTTAAATCGTCATCAACTTTGCATAATAAGCAAATTTCATCAACGACAAACATTATAGTAATTGGAGCAAATAGACATAATGGTACAGCTAACAAAAGTAATAAATATGTCATAGGTATCTTCCTTTCTTAAAGTTTAATAATTTGTAAGCTTGGTTTTTCATTACGTTCATAACTAACTTTGTCAAACCGTTTAATTAATAACGCATTAACCGCAAAAATAGCAACGTGTAATAAAAATGTAAAACCAACTTGATTTGGACTATGGTTGGTAGCTAACCATATCGTATTTGATATACATATAATTACGCTAGTAAGTGCTACAAATAATTCATAATAAGATAACTCACTAATATTATATGCTTTAGCAATGGCTTCATAAGTAAACATTACCATAAGAAAATTAGTAAATATTAAAAGTAAAGCCATACAATATAAACAATATAACAAAAAATTCATTCATTTACCATCCTTTTCCTGTTCGTACTAATTTTTTAATCAATTTGTCAATGGTGTCATACGCCTTTTGTTTATTCGCAATATAAATTAAAGCCTCGAAAATTGTTCCCCAAACGTGGTCATTTTCAGATTGTCTTGTTTGAGAGTCGATTAAATCCAGAGCTTGCAATGTGTCAGCCATGTTTTTATTTGAAATAATCTTACCATACTCAAGTTTTGGCACACGACCCGTATACGTTGCTCTAACTTTTCTTGCAACAATTTTATCACCGATTGTCGACCACTTAAATTTTATTGTTTCCTCAGGTAATTCCAGCTTAAGCATTTCGGCGAAATCGGCGATATTCTCAGCTAAAAAGTCTCGCTCGTCGAGAGATTCAATGCTGATTTTATCGCCGGCAATATCGAAAGTACTAAAGATGATTGGTAACTGATTGTACATAAAATCATTAGTCTTCATACTACGTTCATACGCATTTAGTGTGTACTCAAATTCGCGATTTGAAATACGGCAAACCAATTTTGTCACATCTGCCATCACGTCAGGCAAACTGTATTCCACCGCACCGTCAGGTAAATACAATGAACCGGCACTAACAATCAATTCACCGTTTAATGTATAAGCTTTTGTATTTTTGCGCAAATATTTTAAAATACCATGGTATTCTTTAAAGATACGTTTACGTGTTCTTGACACTTGATAGTCATTAATTGGATTATTTTTTAATTCTTCCTTTGCTAGCTGATTAATCTCAGCGATATTTTGTCGTGGTGTGTACCACTTTGGATATGTAATTGTTCGTGGAAATGCGTCTGAAATCATTTTGGCAAGCTTGCCTTTGTTATACGTCTCAATCACCTTATGTGTGTCATAGTCATTCATGAAGCGATTAAAGGTAAATTCTGTCTCATTTCCATCTTCGTCAAAGCCAATCATTCGGTAAATCGAATGTAATTTTTTAGGTAGTGATACCTGAACACGGCCAATTGGCCATAGGTTTGAATCACAAAGTACATATGCTTTACCGTCGTTAAAACACATAACACCTTTGTAATTAAAACCTAAATCAATAATAGGTTTCATATTTTTTTAAATCCTTTCTTTGCATTTTGTTTTATCTTATATACACTTATTATACCACGAATCGCGAAAAAAGTAAGCCTTATATGAAAAAAATAACCACTCAATAATCCTGAGTGGCTATATCTTCGAGCTTTAAATATTCAAGCCATGTCCCCAAGCGATTGGCAGGGATATGTTTAGCCAAAAGTTTGCCATTAAGATACACTGTAAATGACAACTGTTTTGAGCCAACGGTTTTATAACTTTCCATTTTCCACTGAATCACGTCACCAAGTCTAAAATCTTTAACATAACTAACACTTGTTCGAATTTTGTCTATAATCTCATACTCAGGTGACTGTAATAACAATTCGTCAATATCATTCATACAAGCTACTTCCCTAAAATAATATTACGTACAAGATTTGAAATAAGCTCACCGTCAGCTGTTGGTCCAATTTTAGCCTTTGCATTATTAATCAATGGACCCATATCCGCTTTCATGCTAAGTTCATTAACGGGTTTGCCATAGTCAGCGACTACTGTATTTACAATGTCTTTAACCTCATCTTCAGTTAAAGGTTTTGGTGTATAGGCTTCAATAATTGCGATTTCAGCTTCCAATTCGTCAATCTTATCTTGGCGATTTGTTTTTTCGCGATATTCTTCGATTGATTTTTGGCGCGACTTCACTTCTTTAGTCAAAGCTGTTAACTCAATCACATCTTCTGAATTGTGTTGATTTTTAGCTTGTGATTCTTTCACAATTGCAGCTTTCATTGAGCGAAGTACTCCCAGTGTCACCTTGTCTTTTGCTTTCATTGCAGTTTTCATGTCTGCATTAATTTTTTCCATAATTGTCATAATTAAGTATCCTCTATTCTTCTTTATTTTTTTGTTCGTCTTCAGCCTTTTTAAGGGCTTTCAAATGAGCCTTGGTTTCACGTTGTGTCGCTGCACTAATACAATACACGACACTATCGATAACTTCCGGGTCTAAAGCTTCGAGCATTGAATAACAAATCAATTTTACGTCAGGGTCATACACATTAATCACAAATGGCTTTTGTCCTGACATATACTCAACCTTCAATCCATGATTTTGTGCCAATTTTGTATCAATTTTTGAATGACCTGACCATTCAAAGCCACTATCAATCATTTCTTGAGCAAATTCAGCCCAAGAATCCTTGTCAACAATATAAAATTGTTTGTCTTTATTATAAAATTTCGTTTTTTTCACTTTTATTCCACCTCAACCAAATGAAATCCATAAACATACATTACTTTATCCAAATCAAATGACCCGTGATATTGTTTTGTATCTTTAATTGTTTCAGCTTTCACATGCTCAACAACAATCAAACAATCAGTCAAACGCACACCTTGATTAAGATTTGTTTGTTTATGAATATACTCTATAAAATCAATTAAACCATCACTAATTGTGTCGTCATAAACGGTCAAAAGTTCAGACTTCACATTTCCAAGCAATTCTTTTGACTTGTCAAAATCAATATTACTTGTATAAACCATAGGCGTCAATGGTACCAAAGCTACGCGTCCGTACAATTCATTTGACTTATCATTAATTGCAACTAACTGTGAATGGTCTAGTTGTTTAAAATTTAACATAAAATTTCAATCCTTTCAGTTGTCCATCAATGAAACAAGTTTATCTGCAATACGCTCAATATCTTTTTGAGTACCGCGGAGCTCAAACGTGTCCAATACTGGAAAATCAAATTGCTCGCTGTACTGCTTGGCAGTTAGGCAATATTGCTCGTTAAAATTACGATTTCCGGAACCAATAACACCTAAACATTGCTTGTAATTATTCTGATAACTCATATAATCACGAAGTGGTGTCGTCAAAACTTCAGTTGTTCCAGTCTCAACGCCATCTCCACCTTCAAGATAAGTTGGCAAAAAGATAACAAAAGGTTCCGACTCAACTGAAAAAGCCACGTCATTTTTGACCAAATCATAAACATTCGTTGCTTTAATTGTGACATCATGCCACAAAGCCATATGCTCAGACAACCGCTTTACAAAACTTGCCGTATTGCCAGACAAACTGATATAAATTACACGAAGTTCTTTCATTTCACGTCATCCTCGCTACTTGCAATAATCAATTCTTCTGGACGAACCTTGTATTTAACAATGTCATCTTGATATTTTACAAAAAATTCAGCCAAACTGTTCACATGAACGGTATTTGTAATAAAGCCTTGTTTCTTATAAGTGACGTCAAGACCATCCTCAAATTCCTGTCTTTGCAAATCATTAAGTTCGTCATAAACAAAGACCCAATGCTGAATATCCAAGTGTTCAGCTGGCGTAAATGTGAATGACTGTCCACTAAATGCTGATTTTGTATCGAACAAGAATTGTCCGAAACTAAGCATTTGGAATGTCGAATCATTATTTACTTTTACATATGGCAATGAATCGTTTCGCCCATAAATTAAAAGCTCTGGGATATAGTTGTCTTCTTTATTCGCATAATCATTACCTGTAATAAATGATGCGTAAAAGTTCTCTGAATTCAATTCGTCAAGTAGTTGTTTGTATGGATTTTTCAATGTATTTTACCTCAATTTTTTTAATAATGTGTCGTTAAAATTGTCTTAAACAATTCCGGATAGTCAATCAACTACTATCTATTGAAATAGATAGTTTGTTCCTATCTTCCGTGGTCATTCAACTGAAAACTAACAGTCTTCCATCAGATTCGGTTATAAAACCGTGCATGCGTTACTTTTAATAATGAAAAGTTTTTATAACGCCGGATGAAACATCTCATATTAATTGTAATAATTAATATCCGCAGGTTGATATTATTGTTCAATATTATAATTAAACAAAAGGCTACGGCATCATGAACGACATATCAATAATTGATAATTCACTCATGTATGCGTTTTAAAAGATGGTTTTTTAACACCATTTTGTTTTAGTTGCCCTAAATATGCGATATTTATAGCAGCAACACGGTCGTCATTACTTTGATAGTGACAATTGTTACAATGATAAATATGATTAGTTTTATCACGGTTTTCTTTACAAATAGTACCGCATTTTGGACAGCGTTGACTTGTGTAAGCAGGGTTTATTTTAATTAATAAACTGCCATGTTCTCTAGCTTTATAAGCAATATCTTGTTGTAGTTGATAAAATGCCCAAGAATGGTGTTCATAACGGTTTTCTTTTTTACGATTACGTACAGTATCAAAAGTAACGTTTGTTAAATCTTCAACAACAATAAGTGTGTCTGGGTTTTTTTCAACGAGTGTCTTAGATAGACAATGATTGACATTAGTCATCCAACGGTTCTCTCGTCCTGAAAGTCGTTTAAGGCGACGTTTAGCACTTTTTGTGCCTTTGGATTGTAAGCTTTGGCGTTTTTTAGCATAATGTTGGCGTTTCTTTTTAACAAATTGACCATTTTTAAAGTGCGTCTTTTTTGTTTTAACATCATAAATAGTCATAATTTTACGCAAGCCTGCATCAATACCAATAATATTAGAATATTGTGAAATATCTTTTTCAAAAATTGGTTTGGTAAAAGATACATGTAAAAACCAATTGCCACCAGTTTTGACAAGTCTCGCATTTCCACGTTTCCAAGTCTTATCTGTGAGCAATCGTTTTTGATATGCTGTTAGTTTAAATGGTAATTTAATACGGCCATCAAGGGAATTAATGCTTACTTTTGAAAAATCATCAATAAAGCTATAACTACGACTAGCGGGTAACGCTATTTGGGGTTTTTTATAATATAATGGTTTTGCTAAAAAGGATAAATCTTTATAAGTATATACAAGTTTCGGTTTGCCTTTATGTTTTCCTTTTTGATAATAAACAATATTTCCGTCACTATCATATTCAAAATCAGTTGCAATTTTTTCTTTTTTTAATTGCGTTTGAACCGTTTTATAGTTGGTAATAACAGTTTTAAAGACTTCACAGGCCAGCTGCGATGGCAATTGAAATTGGTCCCTAAAAATTTCATAAATACGTTTATCATTAATTTTTGCTGTCATCTGTAAATTGACATAACTTAATAGTGATTGCAATGAACGCGAATCAATAGCTTGCAGAATATTATCAAAAATATATTGAGAAACAACATTACAAGCATCTCTGTATGCAATCATTGATTGGTTAAACGTATCAATTTGTTTTTGAGATTGAGGTAGTATTTTTAATTTTATTGTCAATGCCAACGTATCCTGCGTTGTTGTTTTTGTCATAAAGAGACATTTCCTTTCATTATTTTATATTTTTATTTATCAGATAAGGTTTGTAATTGTTTTCAATTGTTTGTTATTCATAGGCAATTCCTCACTTTTTAATATTTTATAATTTAAATTATATCACAAAAAAAATAAAAGTGAACCATAAAATTCACTTTTATAAGATTAAATTATGTAAAACTATAATAAAGAGCCACAGCCTCATCAAGCTTTTTGTCATTAAAGCCTTCTGTTTCAGGATTAATTGGCAAACGTCCGCCATAATCAGTCTCAATCCAGTTGTCTACTAAGTAGTCATGCTGAGGCGATTCGTCGTCAAGAATAATAAAGTTGTCATAGTCATGGCTGTCTAAATAATCCGCGATTTGGTCACCTCTTGATTTCTTAAAATCATAAGGTTTATGCAACAAATCTTTAATTGTAATACCAACTTCTGCAAGTGTATCTGTCAACCAATAACCTCTTCGTGAGACGGGATAAAAGTAGTCGCCGTCTACCTCGAAAAAATTCAACCATGCAGATGATAACACAACATCAGCCTTTGTAATATCAACTAATTTTTTAAAATTTGCAATATAACGTGGGTCCAAGTCTTTATCAGATTCTGTTGACCCGCCATTTAAAACGCCGTCGACGTCAAGAAAGATTATAGTTTTCATCTTAAATTCCTTTCTTTAATAAAAAAGAAGCCTAAACTTCTTCGGCAAATTGTTTTAATTCAGGACAGTGTTCGTCAATCCAAGATTCAGTGACACAACACTCACTTGACTTAAATGGCGATAGCGTCCACTCAATATAATTCGGATTTAAGTAACGACCAGCTACTTTAATCACATATTTTTTGTCTACAATTGTAGACAACTCGTCAATGTCTTTAAGCAATTCGACAGTATCTTTGCCATACTCGCGGAAACGACCATCTGAAAACTTGACGAAATAAGTATCAGGCAATTCACGGGTCACTTGAGCAATCTTCCCATAGTTTGATGAACGTTTGTCATTAATCTTTACTAAAATCATTTGTTTTTCCTTAACTAATTGAATAACTTACAGCTCTAACCATTCCTTTATAGTGGTTAAAATCAATTGCACGATAATCAAAATACATTGTGAAATTTTTCACAAACTCTCTGGCGATTAGGTCTGTCGCCTCGTAAAGTTTTTGAGCAACAGCATCTGTGTACTCACGATTGAATCTGTAACTAACAGTGAAACTACAAATCGAACCGACAGACGCAATGTCTACGAAATCAATTCGCAAGCCGTCAACTGGTTGTTGGCGGTCAAAACCATTCGCGATTAAACTTGCAATCTTATTCATAATGTCTTTGCATAGACGGTCTTTCTTCCAAGCTTGCGTAGCCTTCTCAAAATCAGGCAATAATTTTTCCTCGGTAACTTTATTGCCTGGAAGCATCTCAAGTTTAAATTTAATTATTTTATCAACTTGCATTGGTTGAAACTCCTTTTAACTTATTTAATTTAATTATATCACATCTTACAAATATAACTAATTTGTTAAACCCAATCTTGAGTTACTTCAAGTTGCCACGAAAGATATGTATATAAGCCAACAGCCTCACGTGGGAATTGTACTTGTACACTACCAGACAATGGATAAAATTCCTGTACGACACCAATTTTACCAAACATTGGGTCATTTTTGTCAACTACTTTGACAAAATCTCGTTTATTAAACATTTGTTTATGTCTCCTTTTCATTCGTTGATAAACTTATTATACCACATTATTTAATAAAAGTAAACCTTTTTTATAAAAATAACTTATTTTAAAATTAAATTTGTAACGTGTCACAAAATCGTAAAACACGCCCGATTAGACCAATTTTTCGCGCAAAACTTAAAAGAAGCCTTGAATACCAAGGCTTTAATAGCTATGCTATCTTTTAATTGGTACTCAGCGCTTCTTTAGCGTTTTTGATTGAAGATTGATTTTGTCGGGCGAAAAAGACGATTTTTTAGGCAATTTTATAGCATGCTAAAAGTATGCTATAAGTAAAAATAAAAAACCTGTATTATAAATACAAGTTTTAAATCACTTCGTCCTCGTCATAATCGGGACCATAATATGTTGTTACCAAAAATCCAATATTTTGATAGCCCGACCCTGTACGACGAAGAGTATTCACAATGACTGTATTTTCAGAGTTATCCAAAATGTCATGAACTTTGTCAACCTCAGATCGTGGCACATAACCAATAAATTCCCCATCTGCGATTACTTTAACCGCTTTTGGGTCATATGGATTGTCAGGCTCTTTCTCGAGCTTCACATAAGGCTGAGCACCACGACTAAGTTTGTCGGCTACTTTCTTTACAGCCTCTGGACGAAATGTTGTTCCTGCTACTTTAAAAATAAATCTTAACATATTATGTTTCCTTCCTTAATATAAAATAAAATAAAAAAATTATGCGACCATCTCAGGTGCAGGTTGTGCACAGAATGCCATAAAACTGTCATACAGTTTTTGCATGTCTTCTGTAGTCGCTTGTGGTTCCAAATTGTTGATTGATTGAATGAATTCTTTTGGCATTTTATAAGTTACCTTTCACCATATTTTCAGTTATCACAAGCTTGTTAAAGGTTTGCAATACTTAACTTTATTTATGTTTTTATTATATCATAAATTGAAAAAAAGTAAGCCCTAAAAGCTAACTTTTTTAACTAAATTTTAGTGAATTTGTCTGACAATATACGCGTAGGTTTCGTTGTGTCAATCAGATAACAGCGGTCCTTCACACTACTTTTTTCGCAGCCCAAACTTATATCAATAATACCATCATCCGTCAATTGCAACGGACTATGATAATGCCCATGAATAATTGTTTTAGCTCCTGACAATTCAAACATTTCTTTTAAATATTGTCTGTGATTATAGTCCATTGGCCATTTCCATTTTACAAACCAGGCCGGTATAATCGAAATCAACTGATTAAAAACAGGAATTGTGTCGTGTGAAATAAAATAGTCACAAGGCTTCACTTGCGTATGGTAGGCTTCCTTTACACGTGTAAGGTCTTTTTTCGTCAATGTTTCCCCTGACCAATATGTGACATCAGGTGTTAGCTTTTTATAATTCGCTGAAAAACCACCGCCACAAAAGAAAAACTGTTTGCCATCGATATTTAATTGCGACCCTCTAGGCATATAATAAATATGATTACTGATTTTAGTTGCAGATAATCCTGAACGCATTGCTTTTGATTGTAACCAATCAATGTTGTCGTGGTTTCCGTCTATAAAATACAGTTTCATTTTTACTATATTTAAAAATGATTCAACCTGCTCTAAATAATAAGTAAAGTCTCCTGTTAATCCAAAATCGCCAACTTGTATCAAAACAGATGCGTCAAGCTTTTGCTTTGCATACATAACTGTTTCTTGGAACTTGTGAAAATCCTTATGCGTGTCACCAATAACCGCTATTTTCATTTATTGTCTCCTTCAAAATGTCATCTAATTATCTCTATTATATCATAAAAATCATAAAAGTAAACCTAGGTTTACTTTTATTTTAAACGTGATATAATTAAGTTATTGAAAGATAAGATAAAACTAAACTTTAATTAATGAAAGGACTTATATCTTATGACTATTATATTAATTATTGTTGCCATTGTCGCAGCAGGTTTTTCAACCTATTATTTCAGAGACACTCTTGGTTCAGCTAAATACTTTAAGCATCAAGATGACTTTGCACGAAATCAAAAGCGAGCAAAAATATCAGCAATCATAGCTGTCATTGCCGTCATTACAGCCTTTGCCATTCCTGTTATGTTCCATAACTATAATAAAAATGTAGTGACTAAATACAATCAACATTATATTGGCAAATCAACTTTCTTGTCGCCACAAGAAATGGATGCTCACCTTGAAGATGCAGTAACCCAATACAACAACTTCGGCTTGCCTTATAAAGTTTATCCTTTTAAAGATTTAGTAACAAACCATAATCCACGTAAGACACAATTCTTTATCACAGGTATTGTACAAAAGGTTGAGAAGAATCCAAACAGTGATGACTACTTTGTCACTTTCCAAAATTCTGGAACAACTTACCGAATCAATGCTGCTGAATATGCCCTCTATAAACTAAATCGTGAACCAAGTAAAATCACAGTTGAAGCTAGTACTTATGAAAACGGCGGATTGTACATTCATCCAGTACGTACAGGATTAACAACAATTGCACAAAGTGAAGATGACATTAAATCACTAAATAATACGGAGGATGACGAATGAGTTTTAAAGACGAATTAAAAAAAGAATATAAAGATTATCAAGAACGCCAAAAACGTATTGCAAAGATTATCGATGACCTGTCAGCTAAGTTTGCCAATTATATTATTAATGACACAAAAAAATATTTTGAATTGCAGCATACGACATTTGAGACCGCATTAAAAACGTCTCTTAAAAAAGATATTTTTATCAATGATATTAAAACGCGAATGCTTGAAAAAATCCGTAAAGGTGATACGACCTTCTTTGTATCGTCAGATTCATGGGACACTGACTTGTTTGAAAAACTTCTTGGTTATTCGCCATCATACTCAAAAACAGGTCTTATTACTAAAGCCGTAATTTCAGAGTATTTGAAAAATATCAAATACAGAGACTATTTTAAAGATACAGACTGTCCAACATTGAAAGATTTGACAGACAAACTCGCTTTAATGAACCGTAGTCTATTGCAAAATCATTATAAGATTCAAAATTCAACTATAATCAATAATAAATTGCGTATTCAGTACTTGTCTGAACTACGAACACAGTTAACATTTGTTTTAGAGGATTTTCTTAATAAAGAAGGACTCGAATTCAATCTTGAAACTGAGGATAATTCAGACATTCCAAGTATGGAAATCAGCTGGACAAATAATTATTTGATTGAGATGATTTAAGCGGGGTTATTATGATTACAAAAATTGATACATCATATCAAGAAGGTAATTCGCTGAAAAATCCAGATAAACTTGAGAACATCTCAAAAGGATTAGACAAAGAACTTACAGCTTTATCTGAGAATATCGACGAGATTTTGGCGTCTACAATTTATCTTGACGACAAGATAAATGAACTGAACGATTTGAAAAAATCACTTGTCAAACAATATGGCAAAGATGCCGTCAAAAAAATTGACAAAACTATTGACAACCTAAGTGAAAATGTTTCAAAAATTCGTGATATTGTAAGTAAATATAATGTGAATGTCACTGAAACAAGACTGGTCTTCGATACATTTAATGACTATTATCACGAACACTATTTAGCGACAATTGCAAGGACTCAAAAAGTCAAATAAAAAAGGCCAACAAACCTATAGTGATTTTAGGCATCGCCTAATTAAAAAATAGGGTCTACGGCCTTTTTATTTTGACTTTTTACTATAGCATACTTTTAGGGTACATTGCTTTAAACCGCCCTAATTCGTCCCGTATCGCGCCCTGCGACGCCCCTATATGATTATACTAAAAACTAATTCGGACGCGATATGGACTGATTTAGGCACTATAAAATTGATTCTATTTAAAATTACAGAAAAATGCGATATGATGAGAATATACTAAATAAAGGGGATTTATTTTATGTCAAACAAATTGAAAACAGTGATTTTAGGAGCTGTATCGGTATTGCCCGCAATGATGCCAGTACTTGCGTCAGCTGATGAAGGCGGGGTAATGGGTGGAAATCATCAGCCACCAGTATGGTCATATACAAATAACACGAGTGTAAATACTTATAATGACAATAATTATTACGCAGAGGATAATCAGGCAATGACAACAGATTCAATTTATGTGAATTATCCGAATAAATTTCAGCAGTATGATTATCAAGGTAATTACATTTCATATGGCTATTATGGCAATGACGGTTACTGGTACAATTATACAGATGATTTTGGGTACAGACTATACAATTGGAATGGTAATTATTACTATTATTAAGCAGTAAAATTTTACTGCTTGTTTTTTTATTTTTCACGGAAATTTGAATGAAAATCATTAAGTTGTGCGTGTACGTAAGTATACCTAATCTCATGCACAATAGGCCAAATTAAATTGAATATCAGCTGATTTACAGTATTAGGTTGTAAACTTATTTTATCTATAAATTTAACAGATATATTGACAGCCAATAATTGTGCGTAACTGTGCATGAACTGTGCGTGTACGTAAGTATACCTAATTTTATGTACAATACTTCAAATTAAATTGAGTACCAGTTAATTTGAAGTCAATTCGCAGTATGATACTGTAAATTTATTTTTTAACCATAAATTTGACAGATATATGATAGCCAATAACTGTGCGTAACTGTGCATGAACTGTGCGTGTACGTAAGTACACCTAATTATGTACATAACCCCTTTACTTTAGTTGAGTACCAGCCAACTTACAGTATCATACTGTAAATTTATTTTTTAACCATAAATTTGGCCAATGTATTGACTATCAAGCAAACAGTATATGTGTGCGTCAGGTTGTGCGCGTAATTTTTTCGGACCACAATTGCCCCCTTTGATTGAGAGACAGCACGCTGTCGACCTCACAAAGTCAAATTTGTGCGTGAGCAAAATTAGACGCACACCTTCACGCACACCTTCCTAATTACTGGTACTCTTACCCTCCGCACACGCAGTGTGCGTGAGTTCACAAAAATTGGCTGTAACCTATATGAAATACAACTTTTTTTTTAATAAAATAAAAGTTAAAAAAATATTCTTTTGTACTATTTTTTAAATTTATATGCACACGAAGTGTGCATAACTCATGGTTACCAATAGTCCAGACGGTGTGCGTGAAGGTGTGCGTGTACGGTAGTACACCTAAATTCACTGTTAATTTACGTAAGAATACCAGTACTTGAGGACGTGTGCGCGAAAGCGTGCGCGTACGAAAGTATACCTAAGTTCGCGCACAGTATCATGAATAGTATGATTACCAGCACTTACCGTAAATACCCTAAAATTTACCTGTTTTTACCAGTAATATCCCGGTACTAACGTTATCAAGTAATAGGCCGAATTTGTGCGCGAACTTGGGTATACTTTCGTACGCGCACAGTATTATGAACAGTATGATTACCAGTACCTACAGTGAATATCCTGTAATTTACCTGTGCTCACCATAAATAACTGAAATTATCCCAATAGTATGCGTATCAGTCAATTTACTAAATCTGTGCGTGAAAAACCCGCTCACGCACGCTTCTGATTTTTCGTCAAGTTTTTTATTAAAAAAAAAAATGAACTTAATAATTCAAGTTCATTTTGCATCTGTTTTATAACTTGCTGCAGTTAAATTGCCTTTACTAATTAAATGCTCAAGCATAATCATTTGTCGTATTGACAATTCTTTTGGAACCAACCCTTGTTCAAGTTCGGCTTCAAATTTCTTAATATTTTTGTTGTCAATTCTGCCCCTTGTTTTAGAATACATTGTTGTCATTGTGTTTTTGTCATTGAATCCTTCAAACATATAATTTTTAATTATGTCCGCATTGTAATCAATCACTGGTACACTACGTTGACGAACAGTTTCTTCTTTATAACCTAAATCGTCCAGTTGTTTTTTCCACTCTTTAACAATTCGTCTTGCCGCGGGAATGGTCATGCCTGGATTAGTCTCTCTTAAGAACAATTCAACACATGAAACAATTGTTGATTGCTTCAATGTATTAAATTCGAATAAACCAACTTCAGTGGCATGCTCAATAAACTGATGCATCCAGTTATTTTCGTTAACCATATTAGCTGTCGCTTTTTTAATTGACTCTGGAATATCAAATTCGTCAAAATATTTAATACTTCTTAATACGTCTGACGCAATCTCATTTATAAATTCTTGGTCAATGCCATTTCCACGTCGGCCTAAATAGTCATCCAAACGTTTAGCCATTTCTTTAGCTGCGGCTTCTTTGTCATTCCTGTGATTTTTTCCTTTTAAATGAATAAAAATCGTACGGTCCGTAATTGCCTCGCCAGCTTCATAAATCCTTGGTGCTTCATTCATCATTTGCATCCAAAACGCATTTGTTTTAATAATGCGATTATGCTCGTACTTCACTTCAGCTGACAACGCATTACCATCCACTAGAATTTTATAGTTAGTAATCGCGTCGTCTGAAATTTTTGCATTATTTTTCAAGTCATCGCCGATAATCAATCTTGTCTGCGGCGAAATTGCATTAATCGCATTATTATTTGCTAGCTTGTCAATATTCAATATTTTAGTATTTGCTTGCCCTGCTAGTGCCATAAATAAATAGCCTAACGTCGATTTACCAATACCTGGGTCTCCGGAAATCATAAAATATTTATGTCGTCCATTACCTTCGATAACGGCAAACATTCCTTGTTTGAGTAACTTTTGTAAGTCTTCCTCACCGTTGCATAATGAGTCCATGTATGTTTTATACAATTCAAATTTTGACTTATTATGTGGTTTTTCGTAATAGCTAATTGTGACATTATTAAAAAAGTGATATGTTGTAACTAACTGTTTGTATTTATCTGAATCAATTGTATAGAATTCAGCTGATTTGAGATTGAATATCCCATTAACTGTTAGTACATAATTCCATGGTGGTTTTTTGTATGGTTTAGCTTTAAGTTCGTCATACGATGCACCGGCATTTAATTCGTCGACGACACTGTAAGCGATTTTCGCTAAATCATAATTTTTTGCGCCAATACCTTTCGCAATTAACCTGATAAGTGCTTTTAATTCATTAGAAGTCAATTCATTATACAAGTATGAATCGTAATTGCGATAATACCATCTGAAAGTAACGGTACTCTCGACAATTTCTTTTTCATAAATTAAATCTAAACACGTGTCAAGGTGTTCAACTACTTCCGGAGTTCGGAGAGTTGTAACAGGTTTGCCTTCATTTAATAATGGACTAGCTTTACGGACGAGTGATTTGATATGATTTTTAAAATCATCTTTAGTATCAAATAATTTCATCATAAACTATTTACTTTTTCGGTAAACCTTGATATAATAAATACAGAGATTCATCTTTTGTATCAAGGTCTACTTTTAAAAGTAGTCCTTTCTTTTATTTTTTATAAGGTAAGTTCATTGCGATATTAAAGTCGCCTTCCAAGTAATTAATCACGTCAACTAATACTTGACGGCTTAAGTATTGGTATTTATAATTACCAGCAATTGTGTTATACATATAGCCAGTATCGTCACACATTTTTTTAATCGTAATACCTTTACGCTTGCAAAGCCATTTAATATATTGTGAAATTGTGTCAAAGTCATTAAGACTTACTGAGTTGTCAACTTTAAACATTGATTTTACCTCTTCTTTTTAATTTATATTTCTATTATATCACAAATCCAGTTTACTGTAAGCCATTTATTTAAATAAATTTAAAGATTTTTTTATTTTTGCTTATAGCATACTTTTAGCATGCTATAAAATTGTCTTAAAAATCGATTTTTCGCCCGACCAAAATCAATTTTTTAATCAAAAACGTTAAAGAAGCGTTGCCTACCAATTAAAAGATAGCGTAGCTATTAAAGCTTTGGTATTCAAAGCTTCTTTTAAGTTTTGTGTAAAAAAATTGGTCTAATCGGGCGTGTTTTACGATATTGTGACAAGTTACAAACTTAATTTTAAAACAAGTTATTTTTATAAAAAGGTTTACTTTTAAATGAGACGTGGTATAATAAAATGACTAAACAAGAAATGAGGTTTTTAACATGACATATGAAAAAGCTTTTAATTATTTAAAAGAGCTAAGTAAAACGCATCCAAAGGCTTTTAAATTATATAGTCTTTATAGGGCTGTCAATGCCAGTGATGGCCAAGCGTATTATTTGTTTGAATTTGACGTTAACTTGCCGTTTACTAAGTCTCATGCTAGTATTATATTTAATATTAATGAATTAGGCGACAAAGAATTTGTTACAAATTTAACTGACAAAATTGACAAACTTATCTTAGGGTCAGATTATGATGAGCTTATAAATAGGCTTGCTCATGACAATGGCTTATTGACTGTTAATTGGGGCTTGTATCGTGCAGGGCTTGAGTTTTACCTGAAAAATTATAAACTAACAAAGGTATCAACATTTTTTGACAAAGTACCTGAATCAAGTGGCGTTGATTTTGAGGGCGAGCATTTAATTTTAGCCGAAATTAATTCGCTTATTACAACACCTGTGTATCGATTTGCGGATTTTGACAGTTTTATTACTGAGGTAAATTGTATGCCATCAAAACCTAAAGCATTTTATAATAAAAACATTGTATCAAAATTGACTGAAGATGATACATTTACATTTACGTCAAATTTCATGTATAAACCGGCTCACAGTATTGTACGAATCACAAAGGCACAAGGCGATATTATTGAGTTTCCTGTTAAATATTTAGAGCATCTTATGCCTTATGTTGAGCCAGTGGCTGCTGATGTGAATGACACTACTGTAAGTTTTAATTTATAAAGGAGATTTTTAACATGACTTATAAAAAAGCGTACAATTATTTAAAAGAGCTCGCACGTACGCATCCAAAGACTTTTAAGTTAGGTAATTTTAGTCGTGAATATGTTAGAGGCGAAGTAAATTATACAGTCAATTTTGCCATTGATTTACCTTTCACGAGAAGTCGTGCTAGCGTTATGTTTGAAACACGCTACTTTACTAACGACACTTATCGCAAATCATTTATTGAATCTCTTGATAAGATGATTTTAAATTCAAATTATAAAAATCTGAAAGACGATTTGACGTGTGGATATGACAACATTTTTGTCGCTTGGTCTATTTATAAAGAAGGATTTAGTTACACTGCGGGTAAAATTGGATTGACTAAAGCCTCAACATTTTTTAATAATATGCCAAAAGAGTCGAAAGACGTAAATGCAGTACTGATTTTAAATCGCAATGTGGTTTTGGAAGAAGTGAATTCATTTGTAACGTCACAAGTTTATCAATTTGCAGATTATAACACGTGCTTGAGTGCGATTAATGAAATTCGTCAGACAATATCATCACGCATTAATAAACAGCTTGTGTCACATTTAACTGAATCAAGCAAGTTTACATTTACGACAAGTCTTATGCCTCGTAATATGTATGCAAAAGCAATTCTTAATGTGGTTGACGGTGACTCATTTGAATTTCAGGCAGGCTATTTAAGTTATCTTATGCCATTTATTGAGCCTGTTGACGACACCGTTACAAATAACAATACAACTGATTTTGATTTATAAAGGAGGATTTTTATGACACAAGCACATAGCGTTGAACCATTGTCTAAACAAGCAATTACTTATTTGTCTGAGTATTGCAAAACTGGGCTTGATGGCATTGAGTATTATCCAGCTTTGCATAGTTTTGATTTATATTTTAATATTGAATCATTAGTTGGACCATTTATTAAAAGAAATGATTTTAAAATTCATGTTCAAAAACCTTATGTGAATGAGGAATTATATGACATTTTTACTGATTTAGTTAAACTAATTTATAGTGACAAGGATGATTGGGATGACGATGACGACGTTATACAAATTGAATTTTCACGTTTTCGCAAAGTTGGACCTGACATTCGCGACTTTATTGATACAAATGGAATTGGAACATTAAAAAGTATTTTTGCTCAATATCCTGACCTTACATTTTCGATTCATGCTAATGCCGACATTAAAGAGCGAGCATCAACCATTGTTTCACTAGGTTATCGCACATTTACTGGCAGATTTGGTGGTAGTTTGCCTGCTAAAGTTAAACAATGGGTTATTGATTATCCAACCTTTAAATTGACGATTGATGTTAACTATCCGTCAAAAATTAGCCGTGTTTTATTTGAATCGCCTGATGGTTTTAAAGATTTCTTTCAGTTTAAATATTTAGCGACTCTAGTACGATTAAGTGAACCTGTCGATTTTAAACCTGAAACAACTACTAAACATGCAATTGTCTTTGATTTATAAAAGCCATTTTAATCCATTAAGCAATAGCTTAGCTATATAAAAGTGGATTAAAATGGCTTTTTCTTGTATCATTGTATTAGTGCATTAGTGCAATTTTTTACTATAAAAAGGTTTACTTTTAAAAAATTTATGGTATAATGTAAATATAAATTAAGAAATGAGGACATAAGTAATGGCGGTATCAAAAGAAGCAAAGTATTTGCAAGAGTTTAAAGCTAACACAAAAAATAGTACATTTTTAGGTATTATTCAAAAGAGTAATACTGACAAGTTGTTTTTGGACTTTAGAATTCGTCCTGACTATACTTGGGCAGATGTTACACTAAGTATTCCTGTGGATGAGCTTGCAAATGTGGATGAGCTTAATCAAAAGCTTAAACCGTTGGTTCAAACTTGGAAAACTCAAAGGCATTATTCTCACGTTGCAGGTGGTCTATATTATTATTACCCGCACATTGACAAAGAAGACAAAGCAAAATTGCGCCAACTTTTAGTGACTAAGTTTGACCGTGTGATTGCACAAGTTTCAGATGTAGATGCGATTTTGGAATTGCATGACAACCGTAATGTTCGTCCCCGAATTCAAACTGAGTTGAATGGTTTGGTGACTATGGGACCTTTCCAACTCACAGATTTCATCACGTTTAAGCGTGACCATCCATATAATTATTATAAAGGTTTTGATAACTTCAACAGTAAACCGTTTACGATTACAACGAATTACTTTGGACAAGACAGAGCTACAAGTCGTATGCTTGTGACTAAAGATAATGGCGACACATTTACTATTAAAGCTGGTGACTTTAAGACAGCTTGGAAACATGTTGAACGTATTGAGGAAGTTGAACAAGAAGAAATTGAAGTAACCACGACAAACTTTGAATTATAAGTTATATTATTGTACTAAGACATTAGTACAATTTTTTTATTTACAAAAAGGTTTACTTTTAAATATATTTTGGTATAATAATATAAATAAATAAAATGAGGAAATAACAAATGACAACTTTTAAATATCCAGAAACACAATTTTTGAGTGATTCAGTGAATATGCTTGGCGGTAGCAAGTACACATGTAAGTATCTTTATAAAACTAAAGCCGGCAATTATTACATTAACTTTGAATTTATGCAAAAATTTACACGTCAGAAAATGACGATTAATGTTCCCGTGAATTGTTTGTCAAATAAGGCTGAATTAATTGATAAATTGACTACGTTTACAAGCGATAGTTATAATAGCAATAAGATGCTTGCCTATACGGGCAATGACGGTACAATACGTTATGCGTATGAGGTTGCCGATTATTCAACTAAACGTGAATTTAATAAAACTGGAGTAACTAATCTTAAAAAGCTTATGACAAACATTGCTGACGATGACGCTTTTTGGACAATTAATGAAACATTTAGCCGAAACTCAATGCTTGGCGAAATCGCCACTAAAATTAAAATTGCAAGACGTTATATTTTAGAGGAAATGAATAGTACTGTGGCACTTGGTCCTTTTCGCTTTAAAGATTTTGACAGCTGTAATTTAGTGTCAGACCTTACTGAATTTAATGAAGACTCAATTTTTACATTTACCACAAGTATTTTTGCCAAGCGTGACGCTTGTCAGTATGAGGTGAATTTTAGTGACGGCAAAAAAGTCTTTCTTAAAAAATACAATTGTGACCGCATGTTTGAATACCTTGAAAAAGTTGACAAACCCGTAAATGAGGACTCTGGTAAACCCGTAAGTTTTGAGCTGTAAGATGAAAGGAATTTATTTATATGACTAATGATGAAATTGTAACATTTATGATTGACATTTTAATTGAAGTTGAAGAATACGGCGAATGCAAACTTTACACTGATTATGCAGGTTATATTGAACCCGTACAATATGATGCTGACGTTATGACGAATCTTATTGCCATCACAAATGACAAGGCAAATTATAAAGCTTATTTAACTGAAGAAGTGGCAACTGCATTGATACAACAATACAATGAGGTTTACTGGCAAGTTGGTATTTTGGTTGAGCTTGAGGTGGACCCAAATAAAGAGTTTAAAGGTTTCCGAAAAAATGTTAAAGCGTTTCTTAAACGCAATCCACAGTTTTATGTTTTGCATAAGGTCTATACTCGAGGAAAATCTTATCACTTAGTGTCTGTAACAAATACAGACGATTATGTTGAGACGTCTGAAGCTTTCGTCGACCATTTAATTTGTAATAGTATTCGTTTCCATAACAACCAATTGCCAATTGTAAAAGCTGATAATACTTCAGTAAATTTATAATAGCTCTTAAATAGCCCATATTGAGCCCGTATCGCGTTTTAAAGCTAGCCCATGTATTTAGCCTAGACTTAAGATTAGCCGCGATATATGCTTGATATGGGCTTTTAAACACTATTGTGGCCAATAAGCATTGCTTATTTTTTAAATAGCGACCAATAGCCCGTTTATAGCATACTTTTAGGCTATATTAATTCATTTAAAAAGGTTTACTTTTAAATTTATTATGGTATAATGGTTGTATAAAATGAAATGAGGTAAAAACAATGATTGATAATACAAGTAAACTTGACTTTATGGTTGAGGTTTTAACTGAAGTTACAGGCAAAGTGGGTGAAGGTTACGGTGAGTGCCGTTTTTCTTATTTTGGTTTGCAACGTGATGCTGTATGCAGTGAGTATGTAAAGTATGAAGGTTATGCGAAAGCTAAAGAAAAAACTGATATTATTGTAAAAGCAATGAAACAGATTGCTGATGATAAAGCTAATTATAAAAAATATTTAGATGCAATTACTGAAGAATACTTAGTCACAGTTTATGACCGCATTTTCCGTACAATGATTGTCAAATTTAAAATGACTTATACAAGTAAGACTTTTCCGAAATATTTCCCAAAACATGTTAAAACTTTTGTATTGGAAAACAGCGAGTTTTATGTGATTGGTGACTGTCTTGATACTAAAGCATATAACGCATTAGTTGCTGCAGACGATTTAAGCCAATATGCCGTAACGACACCTGGTGACACTGCAGCTTTGCTTAGCGGTGCGGATGATTGGTCATTTAAACAGCTTAGTCCAATTGCCGGACCAGTACGTGAATCAGCTGATTTTACAAAATTGTAATACAAGAGGTAAAAAATAATGGTTGATAATAAATACAAACTTGATTTTATGGTTGAGATTCTGACTAGTGTAGTTGAAGGTACTTGGGATTATCAATGCCAGTTTAATTATTTTGGTTTTGAGCGAAACACAGCTTGTGGTAACTACTTGCCTTGGGAAGGCTACGAACAAGAACAAGGACAAAAACGAAGCCGTAAAATTGCAAGTGTTATGAAAAAAATTCTTAATGACAAAGTAAATTATAAAAAGTATCTTGACGATACGACAACTAAATATTTGATTGCCGTGTATAATGAAGAGTTTCGCCGAATTGCAGTTAAATACAAAGTTACCTATACTAAATCGACATTTAAAAAAGGGTTTTGGTCAGTTGTTAAAAAATTCGTTACAGCCCATAATACCTTTTATGTTGTCGGCGACATTTTCGGCAATGACATTAACAATATGTTAGTTGCCGCGGATGATTTAACGCAATACATTCCTGCAAAGCGGGATTTTATCGATTATTTAATTAGTAATGCAGATGATTACTCATTCGAACAACTTAATCCCACAATTAAAGTCGAAGAAAAACCAAGCCATGTAATGGATTTATAAGAAAGGAATTTTTATGAAAAACGGTTATTTTGCAAATAAAATGAATGAAATTGTAAACATTGAACGCCAAATCAAAGGTAAAGGCCAATTGATTAGTGACAATCTTGACAAAATGTCAACTACCAGACTTAAAAAAGTTTGTGAAGAAATTCACAAACTTTGTGATAAAGCAATTCAAAAACTACAAGAACTCACTGAAAAAGGTCCTGACAAGCTACAAGCACGTTGTATTGACGACGAAGGCCAATTGATTTTACATTTGCAGACAAGCAATTATGTTGTTTTGCGAGACTTAAACATGAAAAAAGACTAAAGATAATCTTTAGTCTTTTATTTTATTATTCGACATCGTTTGACGTAACCAAAGAGGTTGCTCTGAAAAAAGTTGTCAATTATCGACCATCCATCTATTAAAATTTAGATGATTCTTTTTCCTTACGTTCGTCCACAAATGTATTCCCATATCCACTCATGGTGGGTAATGACAGTGACATTCTCTTAACGCTCCTAGAAGATATATTATATCTTCAGAGACTGAGCCAGCCTCCAATTTTTATTTTTATTTTTATCTTATTTAGCTAATGCAAGTAAATTAAGCACTGCGTTCTTATCACGGTCCGTCTCAAAACCGCACTCATAACATATATACTCATTATGGGCAGTTCCATACTTTTTATTTCCGCTGAGAGTAATTTTATCATCCCCCGTCTTTACATGCCCGCAATTTGAACATCTTTGTGTAGATGGATAATATCTGTCAGCAATGATAAGTTCTTTGCCAAACTTTTCTGCTTTATATTCCATATAAAAGCGAAAACGTCCAAATAGAGAACGGTGAAGGTTTTTAGCTTTCTTAGACATTTGCATTGCTTTAACGTCTAAATCCTCAATGACTACAGTATCATAATTATGATAAATCTCAGTAGTAAATTTATGAAGCAAGTCATTTTGAATGTTAGTTACACGTTGATAACACTTTTGAAGTTTGGTTCTCACTTTAAAGTATTGTTTTGAACGTGTAGCTTTTTTACCATTTACTTTACGTTTCCTCGCAAGTAATCTTTGGTAATGCTTGATTTGACCATATAAAACATCCAATTGTTTTGGACAAACAGCAAATGAGCCATCGGTATAATCGAAGTGGTTGACATTGGCATCGATTGCCGTTTTTTTACTGGTTTTAGGTAATGATTGTTTGGGACAATCAATAACTAGTGAAGCATAATACTTATTATTGATTTTAGTTATCGAGCAATGCTTGATTTTACCATCAGGCAAATTATAGCCTTTAAATGAAATATCATACCAATTACCTTTATAAGCACGAGGTTTATCCAAAAATAATTTACCATTTTTAATAGACGCGCGGTCAGTTTTGAATCCTTGTCTTGGATTTTTCTTAGTTCGGAAAGAAGGCTTTCCAACTTTAAGTTTCTTTGTTTTAGACTTGGACCTAGACTTAGACTTAGACTTAGACTTAGACTTTTTATCATTAAAGAAAGCTGACCAAGTGTTAGCTAAATCTTTAATTGCCCAAAGTAATACGCGCGAAGATAATAAGTATTGCCAATCTCCTTTATCTTTAACCATTAAATTTTGAACAACATAATATGAAGGCGATGGAAATAAATCCAACAATTCTTGTTCTTTATCGGAAAACTTAATAGTTTTATCTTTAATAGCCAATTGTGATTTCTTTCGAAGACTGGTAGGAACCATTTCAACCCGTTGGTCATAAAGGTCATTCCAAAGTTCCAACCCCTGGTTCCAACAATAGCGACGGTAGTCACATAAATTGTCAAGTACTTTGGCCATTGTTTTATTGGGATATAGTTTTACTTTCCTTGACAGTTGCATAAGTAATCACCTCCTTTATTTGTTTTATTCACATAGTAACAGTGTGATATATGTCATGTTATCATATTATCATTGACCTCATTTGGACGAGCTGACACATAGCCACTTGCAAAGAGAAGAATTGCAAGCAGTGCAACTACTGCAATGACAATAAGTAAAATCATATGAAAATACCTTTCCTAAAAATAAAATAAATTGCAAATGTTAGTTCATTATTTGCAGTCTGCCACAGTAAACAGGAGATTAAAAACTGTGGCACATTGCAAACAACGACCCGTTCAGATAGTTTTGCAGTGAAAGATATTGTCTATAATTTTAAGTTTAGTGTCGGGCAACTCATAAATTTTATTATCAGTTAATGATTGCAATTGCAATTTGCTATTAGTTTGAATAACTTTATACCTAGCATTATTCCAACGCACAATGTCACCGTCAAATAACGTTTGATTAAAATAAAGTGATTCATAACCAAGCATCACTTTATCATCCTTTGCAAGTGTAAAGTTTGTTAAAGGTGTGATTAATTGTTTTGACTTTTTAAAAGCAAAGACATTATTATCGAATACAGCGCAATGCTGGTATAACACATGCTCACGAGCTCTGTAAACTCTAAATTTAATCATAGTTTACCCCTTTTCACGGTTTTATAGTGTTTGATTTTTAAAAGGTCCAAACCAGTAACGCCACGTTTACGACGACGTTGGATAGTTTGAGGTGACGCAATGCCATTTAACTTTTTACCAAAGGCTTGTTGTAATTCATAATACGTCTTATATGATTTATTTTTAATGACAATCGGCTCTTTAAACGTGTGCTTGTCACGTTCCTTTAGTTGGCGTTTATAAATTTTAAATGTATCATCATCCTTTGCAGCTTCAAGAGGAATGCCATTGTTAAAACGTTTCATAAAAACGGCCCAATCAGTAGTGATGAATAAATCTTTTTTAGCCTCTTTGGTTGTATGATAGACTTTGCCTAGTCTCCCACTTGTCAATAATTCTTTAGTTGGCGACTCGGGCAAATCAAGTGACCCATGTTTTTTGACATAACGGGAAATGGCACTTAATGATTTGCCGAGTGTTTCCGCGGCTTCGCTATATGAATCAAACGTCTGACCATGCATGGTGACTTTTTTCTTTTTAAATTTTTCACTCACTTATTTTATCAATCCTTTGCTCATTTAATTTAAACTTAATTATATTATACTGCAATTACAATAAAAGTAAATGCTTTCAAGAAAAAAAGTTAGTAAAAATATGAAAACTTTACGAAAGTTTCGGGACTGGATATAATAAAAATAAAGATTGCAAATTATATTAATTTTCCTTTTAAATAAAATGAAAACTCATGTACCACTAATACATGAGTTTTATTTATTTTAGTCAAGACATTGTACAAGGCCTTCAGGTGTGTATGTGTTTAACGAACAATATTCAACGCGTACACCTGAGTTACCTGAGTTTAGGTTAAGTCTAAATTGATAAAATTTGTCAGACACGCCATAGTCATAATAAAATGGTTCGGTGTTTTTATTACTTGACGTCATAAAGTGAGCTTTCAGACGATTTTCCACACTGTCAACCGCAATGTGATAGTGAACAGTTGAATTTTGACCCGACATCATAACAGAGTACATTGATGAGCCGTGATAACCGACACCATAAGGCTTAGCGTTATATTGGTCTTGTGTCAAAAGTTCCATTGCCGGATGAGCATTAAAAATTGCAATTTGTTTACCTTGAATTGGACGCTCTCTAATGTGAAGAGGTGATTGTTTATTCATTGTGCGGTATTGTTGCATAAGTTTATTGATATACAACTTAACAAAAATCAATTCATTCATATTGTCTGGGTTTTGATACACAAAATCACGGCAATCGTTTGTGTATGACACTTTCGGGTCATTGATTTTAGTTACGAGAGGTGTCTCTTGAGCCTTTGTATAAATCTCGTGAATGTTTTTGTGATATTGGTCACGCATACGTACGCGAACGTCGCTTGACAATTTGTCAAGGTTGATAATATTAAGTTCAAGAATTTTTGCAAAATAATCAAATGGCAAGTAATAAATGTCTTGTCCGATTTGAACAATAGGCGACATCAAAAACATCGGTGTTGACATACGGCTTGTCAAAATAATAATGTCGCCGCCGTCTGTATCTTTAGCTTTAGTAATTAGCCCTCCATAATCTTCACTGCTCAAAAACCCAATAGGTAATGTTTGAGTAGTGATATTGTCTTTAAGGTCGTAATCACTTGTGTAAGTACCAAAATCTTTGTCATATTTGCCATCAACTAAAAGACTATTCCAATCAATATTTGTAAAGTCGATAATGTCAGATAAAACACCATTGTATTTTTTATACATCATCATTTGTGATTTGTTAAGCATCATTTTGTTTCCTCATTTCTTTATTCATTACTTATATTATACCACAAATAAAATAAAAGTAAACCTTTTACATAATAAAAAACGTTAAGAAATTCTTAACGTTTTAGTTACGAGACAGACCGAATGGGAAGTAATCATTACCCATTTTTGATTTGTCTTTCTTTGCAATCATCTCGTTATTGAGTTTGTGGTTTTCTTGCAAAGCTTTTGTTTGTGTTTCTTGCATTGTATTTTCATGATACAAGTAAATAACTTTTTTGTCATTTCGAGAACTTGACAAACGAGTAATACGTCCAACGCCTTGCGCATCTTGTACAAGTGAAATAGGTGTTTGATACCAAATAATTGTGTCTGCATGAAGGTCGACACCAGTCAAAATATTACTGATATTGATAACAACAGCACTTTGTTCGAGTTTTTCGTTGATTTCAGCTTCAGCAGTTTCACGTTTAGACGTGTCTACAAAGACAGCTTCAGTACTTTCGGCAATACGTTTAGCAACTGAGTTGTCAAATGTATAAATCAAAGTACGTTTGTCGTAAGTTTCGAGCAATTCACTGACAATATAATCTTTCTTTGATTTTGTTTTATGAAGTTTCTCGCCGATAAAGTATGAATTAGTGACAGTTTCAATTGTGCCATCTTCATTTGTATTACGATTTGTCTTTTGAATAAATTCAGTACGACCAGGCACACGGTCCAAAGATTCATTCAATACACGCATACGTTGGTCTGGACTAATTTGTAGTTTTGCAAGACGGCTCGACATAAAGTCATAAAAGGCTGATTCCTCATCATTCATTGCGATTGATTTAGTGTATGTATCGATGATAATTGCGTCGTCATCATTAGTTTCAATAACGTCGTCTTTTGACAAACCAACAGTCATTACAGGCTCGATAAACAAGCGAGCATAAGCAATCATATCGTGATAACAAACTGATACGTTTTTGTATTGAGGGAATTTTTCACCTTTATTTGAAAACGCATTTGTGATATTTGTAATATCGCGAACACTTTTATCAATAATTGAGCCTGTCAACCCAAGTACTTTTTTGTGAGTTTCGACAAAATCATTGAAATGTTTTACTTTAGTTTTAATTTCGTGAATCTCGTCATAAATAACAGCAAAGCTTTTGTTGACATCTTCAGCATTAAATGTTGATTTCACAGTTACATTTGCCATGTCAACGCCGGCTTCAGTAAGCACTTTTTTCCATTTTGCAATAACTTGTTTCGGCGAAATAACCAAAAAGTGTTTATCAGGATTTTCTTTTTGCCATTGTCGCAAAACATAAGTACCAATATATGTTTTACCGACACCAACTTCACCAGTCATAAACATAAAATCTTTAGTTTTAAAGTTTTCAAGCAAGATTTCAGCTTTTTCTTGTTGCTTTGGATATAGCTTAAATGTCATGTTTTGTTTCCTCATTTCTTTATTCATTACTTATATTATACCACATAAAAAATAAAAGTAAACCTTTTATGTAATAAAAAATAGGCTAAATTTAGCCTATTTGCGTCCTACTTGGAGGATATAACGAATATCAATTTGATTTGGTTGAACCATTAGCTCGTCACGATTGTAGCGACCAGCGTCGTGAGCGTGAACAAGGTTTTCGCCAGTATAATGTGTTGAGCCATCAAAACGCATACCACCAAGCTTAATGTCAACTTTATCTTTGTAATAAAGGTCAGCCACAATAATATATGTTGTTGGGTATGAGCTGTCCATATAATTGATTGGTTTTGAGATTTGGTCAAGGCGAGCAAAATAAATCGCGTCACCAAAAGCTGAGCCCATATATTTAAAATCAGCTCCATCTTTTCGCAGTTGACTTGCCAGCTTAAACCCACCATTTAAAATACCAAGCAACGATTTATTAGTCGTTCCGTGAACGCCTCGCATCACTTTCCAACCGTCTTTTTTAGGGAATTTACGACGCTTAAAGCCAGGTTCAAAGATAGCTTCAATGGCGAAGTGGTCATTAAAATACTTATCTTGTGATGCCATCTCAAGAATTTCTTTACCGTGTTTTGTACGGGAATCAATTTTTGTAAGTGTTGGCAATTTAATATTGTCAATATAATCGCGCAATTCGGCAGGGTGTGAATCACCATACAAGAAGTTATATTGATTATCAGTAAGTGTTTGACTATCTTTGCCGACACCGGCTTTGATACGATTGATAAGGTCAACCATTTCGACTTCAGCTAACTGTGTCAAATGGGCCATAGACGCAACTTTAGCTTGGTACTTTTCAAAGAATTCTTTTGATTTTTCAGAGTTGTCAAAAGGAGTTTTTTCAGACGACACTCGTGAGATTTTCTTTTTACTTGTAATCGCTTTGATATACGCAATGTATGATTTAATCTCGTCATAACCATAAACCACATTTTGTGGATTGCCATTCATTGCCATCCAAAGCAAGTTAATTTTGTCTTCATAGTTTAAGTTTTCAATCATTTTGTCTCGTTTTGAAACCATTTTAATGTCCTCATTTCTTTAATCATTACGTATATTATACCATAACTAAAATAAAAGTAAACCTTTATTTGATAAAAAAAAAATAAAGGAATTTCCTTTATTTTAAATTTTAAGATGCTTTTGCATTGCAAATAGTGATGAGCCGGCACCAATTAATGAACTCAAGATAATCATAACTAAGATAACTCGTGTTACCATTGAACCTGGCGTTACCAAAGCTAAGTTTTGAGCGGCGATTGATTGACTGTAAGTTGCATAAATAACGTTATACACCCAACCAATAAGAATCGATGGAATCACTGAACCTAAAATACCAATCCAGAGACCTTCAAAGATGAATGGTAAACGAATGTAACTGTTTTTCGCCCCGACCAAACGTGTGATTTGGATTTCCTCTTTTCGAGCCATAATTGTAATACGGATTGTATTTGAGATAAGGAAGACTGCGACAAATAATAAGATAAGAATACCGATTGCTCCCCAAGTTTTGGTAATATTTGCAATTTTAATAATCTTATCGGTAGTCTCGCCACCATAATTAACTTTTGCAATATTATTTAATTTTTTAATTTTTGCAACAACTGATTTTACTTGATTTGGATTGTTAACTTTTACAATATAAGTATCATGCAATGGGTTGGCGTCACCTGAAATATTTTCCCATGATTTACCCATTGTTTTGACAAGTTTTTTCAATTGCTCGTCTTTACTTGACCATGTAACCGATTTCACACCGTCAATTTGAACGAGTTCAGTTTTGATTTTTTGATATTCAGGGTTTGGTACTTCTTGGCCTTGGTCATTTTTAATGGTTTGGCTATTGTCGGCGGTAGACGTCGCCAAATATGTATTGATTGTTACTTTGTTCTCAATATCATTTGTTAATTTCGACGTGTTCACAAGTACTCCGACAAATAGACCAACCAAAGCAAGCATTACTGAGGTAGACGTAATTGCGATGACAGACATCCAAATATTACGTTTAAGATTTAGTAATGATGCAATTACGAGCTTCCAAATTTTTTGGCATTTACGCTTGAACATATTTATTCACCTGCTTCTTTCTTATCAGATTTGATTTTGCCACTATCAATGGTCAATGTTCTGTGGCGAAGTTTGTCAACAATCTTTTCATTGTGTGTTACCATAAGAACAGTTGTCCCATTAAGATTGATTCGCTCAAGTAGGTTCATAATGTCCCAAGACGTATCAGGGTCAAGATTTCCCGTAGGTTCGTCGGCAATGATAACCTTTGGTTGATTTACAATCGCGCGAGCAATTGCCACACGTTGTTGTTCACCACCAGACAATTCAGTTGGGAACACATTAATTTTATGGGCAAGACCTACGAACTTAAGGACCTCAAGAACACGAGCTCTAAACGTTTCGGGGTCTTGGTCAGTCACATCAAGGGTGTAAACAATATTTTCATAAACAGTTTTATTTTTAAGGAGTTTGTAATCCTGGAAGACAATACCGATTTCTTGTCTGAGTTTATAAATCTCAGAGTCACCTAAAGCAGTGACGTCATAATCATTTACTGTAATACGTCCTCCGTCTACACGTTCTTCACGATACAGGCTTTTAATGAGTGTTGATTTACCTGAGCCAGACTGGCCTGTAATATATACAAACTCTCCTGGTTTTACAGTTAAATTAATATCACTCAATGCTTTAACGCCGTTGCTATATGTTTTGGCAACGTTAGTCATTTTAATTGCATTATTTGTCATATAATGAATCCTTTCTTATTCAATTACTTATTTATATTATACCACAAATAAAATAAAAGTAAATGAAAAAACCTTACTTTTGTAAGGTTTTTTTAAAGTTTTTTGACAATTTTAATGATTAAAGAGTAAAGTAATCATTCAAAACTTCAGCAAGTGTGTCAACGTCGTCAAGGCCTTCAACCTCAATCTCGTTTACGAATTCAATCTTGTGGTGTACATGCGCATGGCCTGAGACGATACTTGTAATAAAACCATCTTCATGAACAGGTGCTGGTTCGTGTTCTTCTTCGGCAATATAATCCACACCTACAAGACTATGTTCGTCTACAAATGTAAACACAAAATCATTTCCGAATTGTGGCAAGCGTACACTGAATGTATCTTCGCTAAGTTTTACAAACTCAGCATCTGGGTATTTAGCTTTAAGTTCTTTAAAGTATTCGTAATCGTCTTTAAGCTCATAAAACTTATCTTTACCAGCTTCAACCACGTTGGTTGCTTTTTCTTTTGCCTTAGCGAACAAGCCAGTTGCTTTTGATTGTGCTTTGTTGAACAATTCGTTTTCACGAACTTTTGCAACAGTATCTGAATCTTTAACTTTAGTGAACAATTCTTCACCTTTAGTTTTCACAGATGCAACAGCGTCATTGAAGATTTTACCAAAATCAGGTGTTTCAGCTTCGCCTTCACCACGAGTTTCAGCAAAAAGTTTTTCAAGTTCGTTCAACTGTTCGCGAATTTCGCCGTCAGTTGCTTCGCCATCATCAAGCAAACGGCTAAGTTCAGCATAAGCTTCAGGTGACACCTCAACGACATATACGTCTTCGTGAGTTGCTTCGTGGTCCTTGTTAATACCAAGGTATTCTTCCAAATCAGCTTTGCGACCTTCTTGAGCTTTATCTTCAGTTACTTTTTGACCACCAAAGATTTCGGCAATGTCACGGAAATTAAATCCGTGAGTTTCGTTTTCTTGTGCTTTTTTTGCTTTAAGTTCAGCCAAATGAGCTTCAGCTGCTTTGATTTCGTTATCGTATTTTGACATATTAATATTACCTTTCATTAATTAGGGAAATTCAACTATTGTTGTTTCCGTTACACTTACATCAACATTATGCTGTTTGAGAGGTTCAACCTCTGCATGCAATTCCGGATTAAATTCAGGAACTGTATCAGCATACAATTCAGGCTTAAAATTCGTTAATTTTTTAGCTTGTTTTTCAGCTTTAATCAACGAATGCTTGTATTTTTTCTTTTTTGACATTCTTATCCTCGCGATTTTAATTCATTAAGTTTCGGAATATCCAAGCCTGAAAAGACCAAATCACCAGATTTAACCACTGGAAGTGACGTAAATCCGAGGTCTTTGACTTCTTGAATGTACTCAGGTTGTTCCGAAACATTAATTTCGTTAAATGCAATTCCATTAGACTTCAACCAGCGTTTTACACCTTTGCATTGCTGACATTTGTCTTTTGAATACACAGTAACAGTCATTTCATTAGCCTCCTATACTTTTATATGATTATTATATCACAAAATCAAAGTAAAGTAAGCCTTAATTTTACTAAAAAATAGCCTAAATTTAGGCTATTTTCAGATTTAATTACCCATTTTTACGACGACGGTTCGCAAATCCAGCCAATCCAAGAGCTGATACAATTGCGAGTCCAGCTGCACTGAGCATTGAACCATTGTCACCAGTTGATGGCAATTCATTTGTATGTTTAGCCACACGTGAGCCAACAAATGCGTCATCAGCTTTTACTGAACCAGTTTCAGGCGTCGCTTGAGCCACGTAATTCACGTTTACGTGTGTACCATTGGCTGTTTGAGTCGCCACTGTACCTGGTTGTACTTGAGCTGTTTGACCATTTGTTTTAGCCGCAGTTTGACCATTTGTTTTAACACCTGCTTGAGTGTTTGCTTTAGTGCCTGTTTGACCTGGTTTCACTTCAACTTTTGCCCCCGGTTTCACTTCAACGTTCGCACCTGGTTTTACTTCAGGTTTTGGAGCTTCTTTAGGTGTGAATTTAAGCACGTCAGCTTGAGCTTTTACGTAGGCTTTAGTCAATTCATTTGCTTTTGTTTTCGCAGCTTCGTAAGCAGTTTTAGCTTCAGCGACTTTCACTTTCGCAGTTTCGACAGCTTTATTCAAACCATCTTGTTTAGCTGCAAGGCTGTCACGAGTTTCAGTCAAACCTTTAATGTCAGATTCAAGTTTTTGAACGTTTTCTTTAAGAGTTTCAACTTTATTGACAGCTTCAGTGTATTTAGTACGAGCTTCAGTCAAAGCTTTGTTTTGAGCTTTGATTTCGGCAAGTTTCGCGTCAGCTTTTTCTTTGTCAGCTTTTGTCGCATTCACGTCAGCAGTAGCTTCAACAAGACGAGCTTTCAAATCATTTGAAATTGATTTAGAGTTAGCCAATTCAGCTTTAAGACTATCAAGAGATGCTTGGTGTGATGTCAAATCCGCATTAACTTTAGCCAATTGACCGTCAATATCAGCTGTTTGTGCTTTTGCATCATTAACTTTAGCTTCCGCTGTTGCCAATTCTTTGGCAGCTTCAGCTTTGTAGGCGTCAAGGCGTGCTTGAGCATCTTGTTTTGCAGTTGATGGTGTTACGATTTTCTTGTTTGACACATAGTTAAATGTAATTTCAGGCAAGAATTTCACACGTTTACCGTTAAGGTACATTACAAGACGACCATCTTCAGTTTCGTAAGTAACATTTTTAAGCGCTTCAGATTTTGAGCTTTGACCTGGGTATGCAAATACGTTCAATGACGCATAACCGTCGAATTCATTGGCCCCAGCGCTAGGTTTATTTGTAGCACCAAATCCAACATTACCTACTGAGAAGAGCAATGCAAGGCGGTGTCCATATTGTACACTTCCTGCACCTGACGCGGCATTACGGTATTCAGCAAACCAGTGAGCCAATTCCATGTAAGCAAATTGTTGGTCAGACAATACAATGTACGGATTGTAAAAGTAGTTGCTGCTAGTGTTGTACATAACGCCACCAATGTTTTCCCAAGAATGTGGATGACCCATTGATGAGCGGTGAGACAATACATCATTTTTTGTCAATTCATCTGCACGGGCTTGAGCGAATGCTTGAACAACATCATCTGTTGTTACTTTGTCAGTAATACCATTGATTTCGCGAAGACGATTAATGTAAGCAACCAAATGTTTGTTCACTTCTGCCATATTTGGTGTGTAAGTGAATCCACCTGTTGATTGGTAATCTAATTGTTGTTCTGGAGTCAAATTAATATTAACAGTTTCTTTACCGTCAGTGATGACAACTTCCTTAGTTTTACCTGCGCCTTCATTCGCGTCGTCACGGTCATAGTCAAATCCGTTAAGTGTTTTCGCATCTGTGCGTTCGTATGTGATAATGTCATCAGTTGACGCATTGTCGACGTCACTTTGCAATTTAGCCACTTTTGTGTTCACTTCAGTTTGTTTTTCAGCCAATTCACCCTCAGCATTAAGTTGTGCATTGTGTGCATCAGCTGAAGTTTTAGCCAAATCTTGTGATTGTTTAGTCAAAGCGTCTACTGAACCTTGTTCGTTTGCAACTTTGTTTGCCAATTTGCCTGCAGATTTGTCAGCTTTTGCAATTTCTTTTTGCACGTCAGCTTCGTGGTTTTCAGCGGCAACTTTTGCTTGATTTGCTTTTTGAGCGTCAGTTTCAGCTTGAGTCAAATCAGCTTCAGCTGTTGGATTTTTGGCAACTTCTTTATTAAGAGCTTGTTCAGCTGCATTGACATCAGCTTGTGCATTAGCCTGGTCATTCTTAGCGTCGCTAAGTTCAGTGGCTTTTGAGTCAAGCTGTGCATTTGCATCATTCAAAGCTTGTGCATTTTGGTTTGCAGACTCGACAGCTTGATTTTGTGCATCAGTTGCTGCATTCAAGTTAGTTTGTGCATTTGATTGTTCGGCAACCGCATTTTGATAAGCAGGTTCAATCTGTGAAAGATTAGTTTCAGCTTCTTGCAAATTAGTTGGTTCAGTAGTAACACCTGTATTTTCAGCAGGTGTTACTGTTTCGACTGCAGGGGCAGTGTTAGCATTAGCAGTTGCATCATTTGTGTCCGCATGTGCAACAACTGTACTTGATGCAGCTACGACGGCTGCAGCTGCAGCGATGGTTGGAAGTGTTTTTTTATTAGATTTCATTTTTAATTACCTCTTTTTATTTAATATTTATTGATTATACATACATTATAACGCATTTAAAATAAAAGTAAACCTTATTTTTATAATTTTTTAAAAAATTTTTTAAGATTAGGGTTATTTATGTGTATAATGCGTATGAACTAGGCTCTAATTAACCTGTACATTTAACATTATAACATAAAAATGATAAAAGTAAACCCTTTTTTATCGTTTTTCTCAAAAAAAGTGTACTTGTATTGAAATACCGTGAATAAAATGTACATAAAAAGCGCATTTTAGGTAATGAATAAATATTATATTATAATTATAACCTAAATTGAATAAAAAGAAAAGGCTAATGACGATGCATTAGTCTTTTTTATCTTGTTTCTGATGGCTTGTTTGAGCAACCATATGTGACAGGTGTTCTTTGAACATTGGAAGCTCGCGAACATGTGTTGGTGCATGCGCCATCAATTTGTGAATGTCTGAATTAAACATTTGTTTATTTTATCCTTTCATATAAAAGTCTGCGACAGGATTCGAACCTGCGAAAAATAGTGGGGTTGCTAAATTTAAGAGTGTAGAGGGATTCGAACCCTCGCATAACAAGGTTGCAATTTGTTACCTTAAGCCTCTTGGTTATACACTCAAAATAAATGATTTAATTTCTTTAGATTTTGTAGGTAGGCCTCGTTTACGTAGCCATTTCCTATAAGCATTATCACTAATATCATACTTAGATGCTAATTTTATAAGAGGTTCACCTGATTTTAAGTCTTTAACAAGTTCATCCTTAGATGGAATTCTTGCTGACTTTTTGTCTTTGTAACAGTTAAGACAAAGTTTACCATTGGTAAGTTCACCACAAATTTCACAGTGATTATGCTTTATAGTACCACAATTACAATTACGATTATTATTATTATGATTACATTTATGTAAACGCTCAAATTCGTCTGGTTCAAACACTTTAGATTTAATATACTTACTCGGTAATCCGTCTTGATTAGTAAGTCTATAGCCCGACCTAGATGATGGTTTTAATTCAGGTGCCGTATTGATATTATTAGCATTATCTCTAGGAGTTACACGCCTAAGATTTTTATAATAATTATTTCGTTTATTTCCGTCAATATGGTCAATTTGTAATCCATCAGACGTATCAAATGGACCAATATTTACCCAATAACTTAAATGATGTGCAGGTTTATGTATTGTTTTGCCATTGGCGCTTAATCTATACATAATATACCCGCGTGCATTTATATAAGGTCTTAATTTTTTAATTTTATGATTATATAAACTAAATAATTCGCCATATTCATTTACAACATAATTTTCATTATAGTACCTTAGTGTCATTATTTATACCTTAATAATTATTTATTATTTTTTTCAACTTACGGCCTTAAACCGCTTGGCTACGCAGACAACTTAATAATATACTGAATTAAAAAGTTGTCCAACATCGTTTTGTATTTGTTTTCATTTTATGTTTCCTCATTTCTTAATTTTAAATGGAATTCCGAGAGCTGGATTCGAACCAGCGCGTATGAGAGTCAAAGTCCCAGGCCTTACCGCTTGGCTATCTCGGATTAGTTATGCCTGAGATTACGGCATTAAAACGTGAGCCTTTAATGACCTTATTGGTTAGCCACATATCCACAACCATTCCTGATTGTATCTCACAAACATTCATCATTTACGGTTACAAACCCGAGAGCGATGCTAACTCTTAAGACCTAAATTTACTCAGCCCGATTTCGTTAGACCTGAATTGTACGGTTCAGGTTTGCGGAAATGCTTGGACTAAAGCGCTACTTACTTGCGAGCTCGTAACGCCTCCATATTCAGATAAACTGTATGGATTTAATGTTCTTTCTCTTTAAGTCTGGCACAGACTTTCGCTTAAATAATGGAGTGTAATGTGGGAGTTGAACCCACAACCTTTCGATTCACTGTCAACTGCTCTACCAAATTGAGCTAATCACACATGAGACATTGACGCGCTATGCCTCGGAGTTTCGTCAGCTTTTGGCCGACAAAATGCTCCACGCTAATTTATTATTTCGCCACCCGCTACGGCTTAAAAACTCAATAATACTTATCATAATCCGCCGACCATTTACGTATTACCATGGATTCCGCCAGCCCCTGCATAGGCTAACTACTAATCCTTCCATTTTACTATTCCGTTATCCGACAGCCTACGTCACTAGCTCGCTAGACTGACAACTTTATGCCTAAAGTTCCCTGAGGACTTCCCGTGAGGGGACTCTGGAATATTACATTGGTTTGATTTAAAAAATGGATTGCCTAATGAACCCAACTTTCGTCAGGCGGAACGCTGTCTCAAACAATTCCTTTCAACATATTACTATGTTGTATTATCCCTAGGCTGGATAACGGTCCCGACGGGATTCGAACCCGCGACCCCTTGCGTGACAGGCAAGTGCGCTAACCAGCTGCGCTACGAGACCATATTTTAAAGTTAAAATATATATTTATATTATATCATATTTAAAATAAATGTAAACCATTTTTTAAAGTTTTTTTCACATTTATTTTATGGTCACAACTGGAATTGAACCAGTGCTCCTCGGGCTTCAACCGAGTGCTCTACCTAACTGAGCTATGCGACCTAAATCTTAATGCTGAAAACTGGAATCGAACCAGCAACCGTTCGCTTACAAGGCGAATGCTCTACCTATTGAGCTATTTCAGCTTATCTTTTTTTATAACTTTAATACCGGGAACTTTATCTTGTAATAATTTAACGGCTTTTTCACGTTGTTCTTTCGTCCATTTGCCACTAACATAATCACTATGAATAATCATTATATGTCTCCTTTGATTAAAGTTTTAAGGAGTCGGTGGGACTCGAACCCACAAACGCTTTTACACGCCACTGGTTTTCAAGACCAGCCCAATGCCAATTATGTCTACGACTCCATATTAAATTATCATGTGACATCCCAGACTTGAACCGGGAAACATCCGATTCACAGTCGGACTGCTAAGCCAGTTTGCACTATGCCACCATAATATTATTAATTGACTGTACAGGATTCGAACCCGTATCGTCCGGTTCGTAGCCGAATGTCATGTTCCATTAGACCAACAGTCATTAAATTGTCCCAACTGGATTTGAACCAGTGACACACGATTATCAGTCGTGTATTATAACCAAACTTAACTATAGGACATAAAGTTTTAATTTTTATCATAATTGAACATTTTAATTGAAAATCCAACAATTACAATATAAAGTATAACTCCAATGATTAAAAGGGCAATTGTATTTAATGCAATCAGTAATAAAACACTTAAAATTGGTATCATCACCAGTAATCCTAAAATCAATGATAAAATAATTGTTTCAGTAGTTGTAAGCATTTTAATTAACTTCCTTTTCATTAAAGTATAATCTGGATAGCAGGATTCGAACCTGCGACCCCGTGTTCCCAAAACACGTGCACTACCAAGCTGTGCTATATCCAGTAAATATAAAGCGGATAACGAGAATCGAACTCGCAACATTAGTTTGGAAGACTAAGGTTTTACCATTAAACTATATCCGCATTGACAGGCTTAGTAGGATTCGAACCCACGACAAGAGTTTTGGAGACTCCTGTTTTACCAATTAAACTATAAGCCTATATTATAAGAATACACCAAGCAGGACTTGAACCTGCACGTCCGAAGACACCAGTTTCTAAGACTGGCGTGTCTGCCTAATTCCACCATTGATGCTTGATACACCACATTAAACATTACTATTAACGTTTTATGTGGGAAATATCCCGTATAGGATTTGAACCTATGACTTCCACTTTGTAAGAGTGGCACTCTACCAGCTGAGTTAACGAGATAAATTTTAATGGAGCCTAGCAGAGTCGAACTGCTGATTTCGCCTTGCAAGGGCAACGTTTTCCCACTAAACTAAGGCCCCAAATATTTTTGGAGAAATGGACCCTATAGGATTCGAACCTATGACCCCTCGATTAAAAGTCGAGTGCTCTAACCAGCTGAGCTAAGGGTCCAAAGTATTATAAAAAGATTGTAAACACTGTCGCTTACAATCTTTCACTCGAGTATTGAATTATTCGTTGCCGCTAGTGTCCCATATAGGCTTCGCCTATACTCCCAACTAGGTTATACGAATATTATGTCTCTCGATGAGAAAGATTGTTCTTAAATTTGAGTACTCCAAATACGCCCCAGGCACGTGAATCGACTGCTGACGGTTGAATATCACAAAAATGTTTTTTAGTAATAATTGTTTTAATCATCGTATTTGTTTCCTTTCTTTTTTATTGTTTACGATTAATGGCGAGAGGTATATATTATTTTTCGCTTTAAAATTGTTTGAAATAGGAACCTCTTTGTGCCTAAAGTTTAAAATTGTTATTTTGACGGTACGTAATCAACTCAAATATAAAAAGATATTTACCAAATAGGAACGTACTTATGTCATTTCGAATATATTTATATTATATCACAAAATTGATTTACTGTAAACCTTTTTTTTTAAAGTTTTTACAAAAAATTTTTTATGATAATTGCAGGGATGGGATTCGAACCCACGACCTTCGGGTTATGAGCCCGACGAGCTACCACTGCTGCTACCCTGCAGTAATTAAATTATATATTTATTATATCACAAAATCAATTCGCTGTAAACCCTTTTTTTAAAAGTTTTTTAAATTTTTTTGTGACTATTGCAGGAGTAGGACTCAAACCCACGCCCTCCCGGTTATGGGCCTAGCGAACTACCACTGCTACTAAAAATATTCTTATTCTTAGGTCAATTTTAATGTTTTTCAACATAAGGTCTTACAGTTAACCTTTTCCATATAAGCTCGTCCTATTTCAACACGTAGCTTCGCAATAAGACTTCTTGCTTATACTTCTATATCTAATATCACCTTAAAGGGAAATGCGCCACTGCCTTGCGTAACTACATCTTTATAAGGTTAGGTATTCTATTTGACTATTACTTAGTATAACCTTGTCCACGTCGAGCTATCACGTAAGATGCCCCTATATGGATATTTAATTTCATGGTTGGGCAATAATTTCGCTTAGCTAACCAAGATGTCCATGCAGGGTTAACACGCTTTGTATAAACTAAATGCCTATAACCACATTGTTCAATACTATCTACAAATTGTCTATATGCTAATGAATGTAGCATCTCATTATATTTCTTATTTTGTCTTCGCTGGGTTTTTGCTTTAGTCCTTTTAAAGTCTAAGTTTTCGATACAAATATCTTTACCTGTCTCCAACGCAAGTGTAATTACCTGTTTAGCTATCTTCTGTAAATCAGTTGTCGTTTTATGACCTGATTTGAAACGATACGGTAATAGTTGCGTTTTAACTAGATGACCATATTGATTTGTCTCTGATAAAGTTACAAAACCTTTATTGAAATCCAAACCAATAGTTCCATAAGTTGAACGCGTTTTGAATTCTTCAGATTCAACTCGGATTTCAAACGTACAGTGAAGATAATATCGGTTATTTTTCTTAATAATTTTAAAACTTAGAGGACTATTTTTATCACGTAAGATATGTTTGATGATATTTTTATGATGATTGAAATATACTTGTCCGTAAGCATATTTGTCATCCGATGATTTAAACCCACCAATATCTTTGCGTAATTTAATCCGAAATTGATTATTTTTAGGATTAAACTCCAATTGAAGCATTTGATTGCAAGATGGTTCTGCTTTGCAACCAACGAAAGATATTTGAGAATCCCTTTGCTCGGCAAAAGCTTGATAATCAGATTGTAATAATCGCTTAGACCCAAAACATAATTTGTACTTATTGTTATCAATTTGATACACTAGATTTTGGTACTTTTGAGTTAATTGATTCAATTGCGCTTTTTTAACAACAAGTCTACGCTTTAAATTACGATGTTTGATTAAATTAACAGCCTTGCCTTGCTGCAATTTTTTAATATTTGTAATCTTTTGCTGTTGAAGTTTCTCAATAAGCTGTTCTAAAGACTCAATCTTATAAGCTAATTGCTTTTTTTCAAACTGCTTTAATTCTTTTAAAGCATTCAATCTACCTTGAGCGTCTGAAATAATAGAATTAGCAGTACGCTTTAAGATTCCAAATTCAGATTGAATAGCCGTATTATAATAAGATTTATTAAATGTAGATTTGTTTTTAATAATATGAAACGATTGGCGTACTGCTTTAGCATATGTAAAACGTGCTGATTCAAAATAATGAATAATATCTGAATTATTCGCTTCATGTAATTGTGAAACAACAGTAAACTTATGTTTAAGCATATATTCGCCTTTCATATATTTTATCTTTATATTATATCCTAAAATTACTTTTAGGAACGGCGAGTGCAGGACTCGAACCTGCGACAATCCGGTTAACAGCCGGACGCTCTACCAACTGAGCTAACTCGCCTAAAATTCATTCAATCAATTCTTTTATATTATACCATAAAATTAATTCACAGTAAACCCTTTTTTAAAAGTTTTTTTAAAAAATTTTATGATTTACCACCGAGACAGGAATCAAACCTGCTCCACTATCCATTGAACAGCAATGAATAGTATGCGTCGTTTACAACACTCGGTGCAATTGTAGCAGAAACGGCATTGTCACCCTATTGCCTTTTTAGAGCCAGACCACTGTCACCTTATGTCGTCACACTAAGCCAAATATTATATGACAATCATAAGTCTTTTGGGGGAATCGAATCCCCACTCTATCTGCTTGACTTGCGCCCGCCCTACACAAATCGTGTGATAGCCTCTATGCCACCACGTATGCAACAGATACGCTGTTACGCGACAACTTTACGGATTTTTTAATGAGCTTAATCTGCTCAATCAAAGTATTTTTTGAAAATTAAATTGGCGAAAATGGATTATGATTACCAACTCCACAGCCGGTATCAATCGGATGCGTTGCCCAATATGACGTATCTTCTTCCTTTTTCTTAAGCTGACTTTTGACTTCAGCAAGCTCTTGTCTAATAGCTCGGAGCTCTTCAAGTTCGGATTGTGATGTACACATAGGCTATTTCCTCTTTTCTTTAATAATTTATTTGAGTAAAACGGAGACGACAGGACTCGAACCTGCGCGCGAGCTTTCACCCACCTAGCTGTTTAGCAAACAGCCCCCTTCACCAACTTGGGTACGTCTCCATAATTAAGTTTACTTTTATATTATATCATAAATAATTTAAAAGTAAACCCTTTTTTGTAAATTATTTTCCAGATTTCGCGTCTGAATTACCGTCTTTATATCCTTTAAGATAATCTGACTTCTCTGTATCATTACTGAACTTGCCTTTTTCAGATTTTGAATCTGACAACTTTTTAGAGTTGTCAACTTTCTTTTCGCCATCCTTATAACCATCTTTGTAGCCTTGCAAGTAAGCTTTACTTTCCATATTTTGTTTGTACTCGTTTGATTCATTACCATAACGTGAACGGTTGTGATTCATCATGTACATCCAGAACCATGGATTGTTAAAGATTGATTGGCTTCGGTATGAGTTATAACCATATGACCCATAGCCATTGTCATTGAAGATACGTGACGCATTTTTGTTAGCTTCAGTTGCATCAGATTGTTTTGCGTATTTGTTCAATGTTGAATCATCTTTAACTTTACCACCAGTATTAAATACAGATTTTTCATCTTTATTCAATTTTGGAGCTTGTTTGTCTTTAATTTTAACTGTATCGCCAGTTTTACCAGATGATTTTGTTGACGCAGACTTGTCAGTAACTTTTGAACCTGATGATTTTGTCTTATCTGATACTTTAGGTCCTTGTTTGTCTTTAATCTTAACTGTATCACCTGTTTTACCAGATTTTACGCTTCCACCAGTTTTACCTGATTTTGAACCACCAGATTTCACGCTTCCGCCAGTCTTACCTGATTTTGAGCCTCCGAAGTGCCCACCACCTGAGCGACCTGCGTGTCCACCACCAAAGTGGCCTCCACCTGAACGACCGCCGCCGACATGTCCGCCACCAACGTGTCCACCGCCGACGTGTCCTCCGCCTGCATGCCCACCACCAAACCGAGTCATAGTTACTTGTGGTTGGCCAATCTCATCGGCAAATGCAGACGTAGCAGGTACTGCCGCTGAAACAGCAATAAGTACAGTAGCTGAAAGTGTAATCAATTTTTTCATTTCGAAATCTCTTTTCTTTATATTTTTATTTTAATTGACACAAGTTGTATCAATATAACGATAGCAGGAATCGAACTCTGCATTCGGAACAGGAATATCCTGCCCTTACCACTATTTGAAGCCGTACATAAACGCCATGTACAAGCGTTGACTTCTTTATATCGCTACCATGGACCTTGCAGGACTCGAACCTGCATACCTTCAGTTATGAGCTGAATGCTTTAACCAGTTAAGCTAAAGGTCCAATATAAAAGGATAATGAACTCTCATGGTTACTATTATATCAAATCGGATTTAAAAGCAAACCCTTTTAAGTTATTTTCCTTTAAAAATTCTTTTGTAATATCACCTCACTAACCTGACCAAAAGTTAGTAAAAGTCAATCACAGTTAACATAAATAATAACAACTTACATTTATTATTATACCCCATTTTAAAATAAAGTAAACCTTTTTTTTTTTTATAAAGTTTTTTATTTTTTAGTAACGACTCCTGTGTTTGCGTCAGTGGTATAGGTTTGTCCATTAATGTTAAAGGTTTCCCCTTTTGATTGTTTTCCGTCAGTATGGAAATAATAATTCAAATGGTCAACCGTCTTAAATCCTTTTAAAGCTTTACCATCCTTACCAAAGAAATACCAAGAGCCATTAATTTCTTTAAATGTATTTGTCACAACTTGTCCAATATCAGGTGTCGTATAATAGTAGTCGCTGTCTACTTTGATTAAATCACCTTTAGCTTGGCGACCGTCATTATAAAAGTAATAATTGATACCGTCAATTGTATTAAAACCTGTCACTTTATTTCCGCTATTATTATAGTAGACATAATAACCACCCTCGTCGACAAAACGATTACGAGGCTTATTATTACTTACTGTTTTGGCAGGTTCATTACTAACATTATTGTTAATATAATTAACTAAATTTTCATTATCTGTTTTGTCATTTGCAAATGAATATTGGACTTTATTGTTTGTTACATTGATATTTTTTAAATCGCCACGTTGACGTTCGAAGTCAAACGCTCCACGTTTTTGACCATATAAATCAGACGTTGTACCTGTGCGATACAAATAGTTGTCATGAATATTAATGCCTGAATCATTTAAATCAAAATTATGTCCAGCAAATACAGTGCTCACACGAATACCCGCATTTGCAAAATTATCTTGTATCTTATTATATGCAACCTCGTGACCACGACCTCCAAAGATACCGACGCCACCAGCTCGCCAGCCTAATTCAATAGTATTATAAACAAATTTATTGTTTTCGGCAATGGCGGATTCAGTACCGTCTGAAATACTTGCCCATGTAGCTAATCCGTCGTCGCCATTCCCTCGAATGTTTGAATTTTTCACAACCGAATTTTTTGTTCCTTGTGCAAAATTCACACCGTCAGCTAAATTGTTACGAATACGAGCATTTTCCACAACCAAATGGTCGGTGTATTTCATGTTTTTTGCGTCTGTATAGTCGCCAATCCAAAGGCCACACTCAAAATGCTGAATCCAAACATTACTGATTTTTGAATCTTTACCTAAAGTACCAGCAATAGCTTTGTAATTAGCTCGCTCGTCATATCGTGATTTTAAATTTGAATCCATTGATAAGTTGCTCAACTCAATACGGTTCGAATTATGTCCAAACTCAAAACCACCACCACCTTGGGCATCACTTGTAAAGTATAATTTCGTATGCCACATTCCTGCACCAGTAATTTTCAAATCGTTTGCTTCCAACCAAATTTTGCGGTTAAATGTAAACTCACCTTCGGGAATATAAACCGATTTTCCAGTTTGTTTCGCCTGATAAACTGCGGCAAATAAAGCGTCCGAATCATCCTGACCGTCATTAGGTCTTGCACCAAAATCAGTAATTGAAACACTGTTCGCTGGTTGTTTGATAGGTTCAGGTGCTGTTTCAAGCTCGACAAAATCAAGACCAATTTGAGTTCCTGACTCATTGACTAATTCGATAGTGTCGCCATTATGAACAGTTTGATTGAGTACAAAGTAAGTTTCATCAAATCTGAAACGCGCATGAGCGTCGTTGCTGGCGTCATTTGAGGCCTTATCTCCCGATAAGTATTGCCATGACGATTGCGACGACAACTCAAGCGTTTTCACGATTTGTCCATTTACTTTCAAACTCAATTTCCCTGTTTGGCCATCAGGCACTGTAAATCGAATATTCATAGCATTAAATTCGCGTGACGCTTTAAATGAGACACTCGAATGATAATTTGATAATGCCACATACGCTTGTTCAGATGCCTCAACTGCAGTTGATTCCATATCATTTGATTTATTCACAAAAGATTGAACAAGCGACATTTTGTCTGATTCAATACGTGAATAAGAGTCTGTTGACCCATAACTGTCGGCACTAGCTAATGTAGGCACTAAAGTTACGGCAAGGGCCGCAATTGGTAATGTCAATTTTTTTAAATTCATATAAATAATAATCCCCTTTTACTTATTATTTATTATCATATCATAAAATAAACCTTTTGTAAATAAAATAAAAAGGTAAACAATCAAAAATGAATTGCTTACCTTATAATCATAGAGGGAGAAAAAATTTAAAATAAAATAAATTCAACTAATTAAGAGAGAGTTTAATTAGTTAAAGCTGAGTTGAGGAATCGAACCCCTGTTCACCGACTGCTCAGCCATAAATAAAGAGAGCATGAATGCTCTAATTATTTATTATTTTACAGCTTCTTTAAGTGCTTTACCAGCTTTAAATCCTGGCACTTTAGTAGCAGGGATAACGATTTCTTCACCTGTTTGGAAGTCACGACCTTTACGTTCTGCACGGTCACGAACATCAAAGCTACCGAAACCAATCAATTGTACTTTTTCACCAGCAGCAAGGAATTCTTCGATTGCTGCAAATACTGCATCATAAGCTGCGGCTGAGTCTTTCTTAGTAAGACCAGTCTTTTCTGCTACTGCATCAACAAGTTGTTTTTTATTAATTGCCATAATTAATTTTACCTCTTAATTTAAAATATTTTTTATTTATTAAGTAAATTGCTTTACCTTTTATATATATTATATCATATTTTCATATAAAGTAAACGCTTTTTTTAATATTTTTTTAAGTTTTTACTCATATTCCAATATGATTAGAGCTACGCAAGCTACTTAATAATTGATTATGAATATATTATATCGCGATATAAAAGTTTTGTAAACCCTTTTTCGCGAAAAAATCCTCGTTTTTCACTAATTTTCTACTCATAAATAAAGTAGGCACCGCCACCACCAGATGATGGCCAGTTAAAAGGCCCACGATAATTGCCGACGCCACGCGGGTCAGCGGCATACGCACTTCCACCATAATTAGCCTCTAAAACCTCAATGGTATTTGCGTCAATCACCTTAGACACAACGGCGACGTGTCCATAACCGCCACCTTCATTAGGCCATACAATAACCGACCCAACTTTAGGTGTATAACTAATCGTATGTCCTGCCGCTTGAGCACTAGCTCCCCATTGGTTTGCGTTACCCCAATAGTCACCGACCCAAGGGAGTAACACTTTACAACCCCAAGTACACTGACCTACAGGATATGAATTCGCCGCATAATTAGGTGTGAAATTACCCTCGCCAGCTTGAATCGCTTCATTACTGCGGTCCTGAATACCATTGGCTCCAGTTCGTGCTTCTTTAGCTCTTTGTTCCGCCGCAAGTAACTCTTCTTCATTATTATAGCCTTGCTTATGCAACAAATCTTGTTTAGCTACTTCCAAATCGGCTTTGGTTGTTTCAAGCTTCTGACTGTTACTATTAATCTCATTAATTTTATCCTGATTTTCTTTTTGCTTCTTCTCAAGCTCAGCTTTTTGTTTTTTCAAATCAGTAATCGCGTCATTATTTGCCGATGACACTGTTCCCATAGCCGAGAGCTTAGACAATATATCAGACAATGACCCCGACGAAGTAACTGCGTCAAGCCATGTACCTTTAGAGGTCGTTTGCATGTCTGCAGCTTGTTTGTTTAATTGTTTAGTCCTTGCAATGACATTTTTAGCTAACGCTTCAACTTCCTCATTTTGCTTGTCCACTTCAGCTTTTAATTCATTGTTTTTTGCTTCAAGGTCTGAAATTGCCGTTTGCAATTTTGTAATAGACGCATTCAATGAACTAATTGACGAACGGTCCAAATTAGAGGCTTCGGAAACAATACTGTCGACTGTTGCGTCTTCAGCAAATGCGTGAACACTAGGCAAAGTTACTGTCGCAAATGTTCCTAAAAGCATTGTACTATATAAAAGTTTTTTAATCTTCATAAAATTTCCTTTGTTTTTAATTAAGTATTTATTTAATTATAACAAATAAAAATAAAAAGTAAATCCTTTTTAAGATTTATTTTTTATTTTCTGACAATTATTGATAAATATAATATACTGAACTTCCAGACCAAACAGCTTGTGGATTAAATGTGCCACGGTAATTACCGATTGACATATTACCCGCATAGTTTGACTCTAATACTTCAATAGACGTTGCACTGTTTACTTTTGAAACCACGGCGACGTGTCCATAACCGCCACCATCCTCAGGCCAAACAGCAATAGCCCCAACCTTAGGCGTATTTCCGATAGTGTGTCCTTCAGCTTGCGCACTTGCTCCCCATTGGTTTGCATTACCCCAGTAATTACCAACCCAAGGAAGTAGTGATTTCACGCCCCAAGTACATTGGCCAGCTGGATAAGTATTACCTGAGTAATTAGGCGTGAAATTACCCTCACCTGGTTGTACAGCCTCATTGCTTCGCGCTTCGAGATTACTTGTTGCATTTTTCACAGAATCAGCGTTACTTTCAGCCGCTTTCAAAGCTTTTGCCGTTTCCGCCTTTTTAGCTTCGTCAGCTTTACGAGCTTCTTCTTGTTTCGCTTGCAATTCAAGTTTAGCCACGTCTAAATTTGCTTTAGCCTCATTCAATTTTTGTGTGTTTTCCACAATCTCATTGATTTTAGCCTGATTTTCCTTTTGTTTCTTCTCAAGCTCAGTCTTTTGTTTTTTCAAATCTTTAATGGCATTGTCATTTGCTGACGAAATTGTTCCCATTGCTGTTAATTTTGAAATCGCATCTGAAATTGATTTCGAAGACGTCAATGCTCCAATAATGCCATCCGAACCTGTAGACGTTTGCATGTCAACAGCCTGCGACCCTAATTGCTTGTTACGAGCAATAATATCTTTTGTCAATTTGTCCAAATCTTTAGCCAATTTGTCAACCTCAGATTGTAATTGCTTGTTTTCAGACTCCAAATCTGAAATTGAGTTTTGCAATTTTGTAATTGACGCATTCAAAGATTGCTCTGACGACTTGTCAATATCTTGTGAACTTGAAATAATTTTGTCAATTTTCACAGAATTACTGTCATCAGCTAATGCTGTTACAGGTGAAACTCCTGAAAATAAAGCCACACCCAAGATTACTGAACTATATAAAATTTTACCTTTTAATCGTTTATGTGCCATCTAATCTTCCTTTTGTCATAATTTTTTTGTTTATAATAATATTATAACGCGAATTATTAGAATTGCATATGCAATTTTAAATTTTGTAATACAGTTGTAATGTGAAAAAGCCACCTAGTTGAAAACCAAGCGGCTTTAAGTTGTTAAGATTAACTAAAAAAATAAATCAAAAGAACTATATGTTACATTTTCTTAATTTTTAATTTTAGTAATTTTATTATATCGCATAATTGCCATTTTGTAAATGGTTTTATCGTGATTTCGCACTACGAATTAGTGATGCTTCAAGGTCAGGCGTGATGTCACGACCAATTTCCTGTTTGTAACGGTCTAAGTCTTGTTTAGACCAGCGTTCAGGAAACGACTTTTCAGGAAACATTCGTCCAACCTGTGTTAAAGCTTTCAAGTAGCGTTTTGATGTGCCCAAATAGTGAGATGCCATTCGGCGAGACATTAATTTATCAGTCATTTTTTATCATACTCCTTATGTGTTTAATTGATATAATTAATTATATCATAAAATTAATAAAAGTAAACCGTTTTTTGCTTAAATTACGTTTACTTTTATTTGATTTATGATATAATAAAATTATATATTAAACTTTGTTAAATTAAGGAGACTAATTTTTTCATGTCAACAGCAAAAGAAAAGCTTTATCGCTGGCTTATTGACCACGTAGCTTATAACAATACATATTATATTGACGAGCTTGCCGAATATGTCACAGTAAACGAAACGCCGATATATCGAGGCTTTGACGTTATCGAAACTGACGGTGATAAACTTTTTGTTAAAAATAAAAGCTTTTCACAATCATATGACGTTGCCTATGATTTTGCTCAAATGTCATTTCATAAGGACTGCTGTATTGTCGAAATTGATGCGTACGAAACTGAAGTTGTCAATGTTAGTGACGTCTACAACGACTTAAGGTCTGAATTTAGTTTTACAGATAACGTACAATCCATGATTTGTAATGAAAAAGAAGTTCTTACACTAAATGATTGGATTCGTTTGACTTTAGTAAATGAGAAACCTAATTTGACAAGTGCAACTATTTATAATTTCAAAGGAGATATTATCGATGAAACCACAGAAGAAACAACGTTTGTTTGAGCTCTCAACAACCACACAAACCCGCCTATTGCATTTAATTGCAGATAAAAGCACTCAAGTGTCAAAAATCGTATTTATTGACCCGTCGCGTCTATACTTTAATGCTTTAATTATTAAAGATAAGTTTGACGAACCTCTTGAAACACAATGGGTAACAAATAACACAACTGAGTATATCCAAGACGAACTTAAAACGCTTCGCGATACACTTATTATCATCGGCGACTACCGCCACATTATGTACGAAAGTCATGTTGAGCACAACCAAAAACTAAGCCGTGCCATTTATAACACACGTACCCACTTAAAAGAAAATAATAATATTTTAATCACAATCCCATAAAAAATGCACCAAAATCGGTGCATTTTTTTAATACCATCCACGAGATTCCCATTGAACACCAGCAAAACTACCGTAACGCTCGCGAACATAATTGTACATCCAAACCAATTGTGTGTAAGGATTAGTCATGTAGTCAGGCCCATAGACCGCCATTTTGTCGGCAGGTAATGCTTGACCTAAACCATAAGCTCCTGAACCACCACCATTCCAAACAGTTGTGTTCCATCCTGACTCAGCAGTGATAATTTGTTCCCAAATTTGCTTCTCATAACCTGTGACGCCATAATCTTGCGTGATTTGTTCAAATGCTTCTCTAGCTTGACTAGGTGCAAATTGTTTTGTACCACTTGCTTGGCTAGGTAAATTGCCACCATTAGTTGTTTGTGCAACTACAGTCGACACAGATTTTGCATTTTGCATATTAGCTTTTACTTGTTGTTCAGCTTTTGCTTTAGCTTCTGCGTCATTGATTGATTGCAATTTATTTTGCAGGTCAGTATTCGACGTCTCAAGGTCTTGTTGTGATTTTTGCAAATCTTTTAATTCTTTTGTCAAACTTTCCTGTTTGGCTTTATTTTCTTTAATCAAAGCGTTCATCTTTGTAATATTTTCGTCATTCGCGGATGCAATCGACGAACTTGAATTAAATATATCAAACACTTCAGCTAATGATTTTGCCTGTAGTAATAGTGCAAATAAATTAGTTGATTCAGCATCAGTCTGCATTGCTCTTGCTTGACTGTTTAATGTCTCACGAATACTTTTAATTTTAGCTTCATTATCTTTTATTGTCGCTTCATTGTCGCCAATTTTGCCAAGCAACTCTGAAATTTTAGTTGTTGTGTCAGTTAACTCTTGGTTAATTGTCGTAATCTGATTTTGTACATCTGTCTTTTCGTCTGCCAAAACTGGACTTACTGTACCTAATAAAGTCACACTTAATAATGCAAGTGAAATTGTCTTTTTAATTGTTTTTGTCATCGTCTTTATGTCCTTCCTTATAAAGTTTGTCAAATGTATAAACAAATAAGTAGCGGAATCGAATCAAAAATGGTACGATACAAATGAATTCACTAAGCAATACCAAGAAGTTATAATTCTCACCTAAAAACATAATGTAACCGACGACAATTAATACAAAACCAAGAAGACACGCCCCGATAAACGGCAAAATCATTGTACTGTAAGCTTTAATTAAGTCACGCAAATGTGTACTTGTTAAGTTTTTACTTTGTTTTAAATACAATGACAATTTTGTATCAGAGTTACGATTTTTATAAAACAATAAATTCGCAAACCCATACATTATCCAATAATACAAAATCGCAAGTAAAAACAAACTAAATGGAATCCACAAGTAAGCACTGAACTTAAGCACACTCATAATAATTGCAACAACAATGAATACGCCTGAACGTCCAAGAATGTTTAGCCACTTAAGCAAAAATAATTTAATAAAACTGGCCATGTTTAAATCAAATCCAAAATTGCGGTCGCGAATGTCAAGTAAATTAAGCATTTCGGTTTGCTGGCTTTTGTCCGATTGCATAACCGAGTAAAAATTCAATGAACTTGTCACCGAAAGTACTGAAAATACAACCAAAGCAATTGCGAAAGCTAACCGTGAAAAAATATTGTCAAAGGCAAGTAGTGCAAAAAATGATAAACACTCAGCAATCAAATAAATGTGATTACTAAATAACTTGTCATTACCAACACCTTTAAAAATTTCTTGTATTTCCTTATATTTCATATCCTAACCTTTCAAATATAATTTTAATATATATTTAATTATATCACAAAATCAAAAGATAGTGAACCATATTCTCAAAAATAAAAAGACTAATCACTAGTCTTTTTACTTATTAGACAACCATGACTTTATTGCTGCCAAGCTCAGTCTCACGCATAACGTTTTCAATGGATTTGAATTCAGACGCGTCTGATGGACAATCCAATTTAACCGTTACTGACGACTGATTCACACCAGCAGTTTTCACGTATGACGCAATAATATCACTAACCATATAACCATATTTCGAAATGGATTGTTGATACGCATGGTCATCTGTTGCTAACGCACGTAAAACTTTTGTGTTTAAGTTCACACCAAATGATTTAATCTTTGGTAAGAAAACGTCAGGAACAACGTGTAATGTCGCAATCGCTGTATCGAAAATTTCTTGCAATTCATTATTAATTGCTTCTGTGTCGGTAATTGTTGGGAAGGATGAACTCGATGCAAACACAATGCCAACGTTATGATTGTCTTTACAAATAGTCACAATATCCCAAACTTGATTTGTACCGGCAATAACTTCTTGATACGTCATTTCAACTGCAATTTTTTCAGTTAATGTTTTTGTTGACCCATTAAAATCAAGTGTACGATTGGCAACTTGTTTCGCAAGCATCAAATTACGATAATAACTTAATTCAAGATATTTTGCTAAAATACCTTTTAAGTTAATAACAAGTGCTGAGGTGTAATTGTTATACGTTGATAAAATTTCGCGTTTCAAGGCGTCAATCATCACTGTAAAATTCATTACACTGTCAAATACGCCATCATTTCCAGAGTTTGTGAATTTTTTAGCAAAGTCGATATATCCAACTTCTCGTGTTTTGTACCAAAGCGTTTCAATGTTCGGAATTTCAATAATCCCGTCTGTGATTGCTTTTTGCCAATCAGGTCTAAGTGAATAACGCATAGCTAATTCCTTAGCTGTTGTGCGTTCAACAACAAGTTTGTTTTGACTAACCGGTAAATCAACAGACGATGAAATATCAATCAAATCTTTTAATGAATCAAAGACTTTATTTTGACTGTTTTGAAACTCATGATAAGACACGTACCGTTTAGCTACGTCATCACGAACTTCAAACAAAGCATTGATGACAATATCATGAACTTCGTCAACAGGAATTTCATAACTGTTTTCGTCGTCATAAACAGCCAACTTGTCATAAATATAATCAATGACAGCTGAAAGTTCATTCGACGAAATCGGCTTAAACGTATGTTCAGCGGCTTTTGTGATTGCAGTGATAATTTTATCTAAATTGAATGCTTCAATCATGCCTGAACGTTTAATTACTTGTAAATCTTGGATTGCCATATAATTTTCCCTTCAAATATTTAATTTTTATATGCGCCCAAAGTTTCTTGAAACTCTTTAGACAAGCGAACCCACAAATTGAATTCATTGGCGACTTCAATCATGTCAGTTTCGTGACGAGCCGCTAAGCGTTTAGCGATTTTTTCATAATCAGCAACAACGTTATTCACGTTTACACTAACTGAATGAATCAAGTCGTCAAGACCTTCGTTAAATTCACCTGGATTGCCACTGTCATAAATAATTTGAAAACCATCCAAACTATTTTTTTCAATAAACTCAATCACATAAGGGTCTTTCAATTTATTTGCAAGAAGACCACGCAAAACTGAAATGTGTGCATCGGTATAACCAAGAGGTGCTTTAGGCGCACTCTTAATACCACTGTTTACGAAATTGTGCTCGTCAATAAATTGTTCAAAACCAACAAGACTGGTGATAATTACTTTAACAGGGCCGCGTTTTGACATACCGTCAAATACATTGCGACCATGAACAGCATCTAATGCTTTGGTAACAAGAACGTCCCATCTGTAATAATCACCGCCATTATTGATTGGTGGCTGTTTGATTGGCCCACCTAACACATTTCGATTACTACTAAATAATCCCATATTTAAAACCTTTCTCAGATAAATAATTTATTACAATATTATTATATCTTATTTATTTTCTTCTGTAAAGACTTCTTTGAATGCTTCTAAATTGCCATCATTAAAATCAGGAATTGCAAAGACAACTTTTTTAAAGTTATAATGAGGCAAGAGGTCTTTAAAACATGTTGCCACGTCATATGGGCTTTGACCAAAGACACCGCAACCAAAAGCACCAAGAATTAAAGTGTCAACATGATTTGCTTCTGCAATTTTTAAGATAAAATCAATTCGAGATTTTAAAATAACAAGATTTCTAGCATCAAAATCATCTGTACCATCATAAGCTTTCATTGCATTAGGTGCTGCAACTGTAATAACGTCTGTAAAATGCTCATCATTGTCACGAGTCAAGATGACTCCAGGCGAATAAATGCCCCGATTATAATACAAGTGATTGCCAAGGTCTTTTTGATTGATACGGTAAAACAAACTGAATTTATCGTCATTTAAAATTTCAAACAAATTCGATTCATGACAAATGGCTTCTTCCTGAGCTCGACTACCAAACAAGAAAGCACCACCCGGATGGGTAAATGACGCAAAATTCAATAAAGCGACACGACCAGACATTTCGTAGTGATAAGCCGCAGTGATTGAATCGAGGTCGGCAATGACTATTTCATTATTAAATGTTCTATTTGATTGTTTTTTATTGTCAAAAGCATCTTCAAGATAAATCGTTGATTCTAATACAGTACCGTCAGTATAAATTGACTTTGTATTTTCCATCAACGCATGATGCTTCTTCGCTTTTTCTGCTAAATTCATAAAATAATATCCTTACTTTTATCTATAATTATATATTATTATATCACAGATTAATTGAAAAGTAAGCCTTTATGACTAATATTATTAATGGAAAATTATAATAGCAAGAATTTTCTAACGCATACGGCATATTGATATGATAAGACGATTATACATTGGAAATTTAGAAGAGGGATAATTGAATTAAATAGAAATGCAATAATATCAGGTAGTTGAGTATATTGGAAAGAACTTTCTAATACTAAAAAATTAAAAGTAAACTTTTTTCTGGAAATAGTAAACCTTTTGATGAAAATGGTAAACCTTTTCACTAAAACAGTAAACCTTTTGACAAAATCAGTAAACCTTTTTTCAAAAAAGTTTACTTTCTGAAAAACTTGGGTTATTGGTTGTTACAGAGTTATTGAAGGCTATTCATGAAAATATCGACTAAAACGCAAATTACAGGTAAAACAGAACTAAATGTATGAATATCAATTTAAAGACCTTAAAATTCAAAATTTGATAAAAACGCTAAAAAGGTTTACTGTTTTGGTGAAAAGGTTTACCAATTTCACAAAAAGGTTTACCAATTTCGCAAAAAGGTTTACCAATTTTATCAAGTTTAATGAAATTCCTTCCAATGTGTTTCAGGTATTGGTATTATAAGTAAAACTGAATAAATCAGGCTTGATGATAAATTCAAGAGAAAGTTCAAAATTATAGCAAAATAGTAGTTAGTTATATTGAGTATCAATGATTCAATGGTATTTTCCAATGTTTTCCAATGTATGAGAAACTTTCCAATGTAGGTGAAAAAGGTTGGAAAGATACTTTAACTTTGAGGCAGAAGTAATTCAGGATAATACTGTGATTATGGTATAAAACATTGGAAAGGACATTGGAAAGGTCCTGAAGTATTGGTATTATTATATTTTTTATTATTATTTTCCAATATAATTTAAAAAATATATATAATGGGTATTTTACTGTAATTCTTGTATCATATATATATATGCTTGAGAAAAAATCACATTACATTGGAAGATTTCTTGACTTGACCTGTAACATCAAACAACCAATGTAATTTTCCGTTGTATTACACCATAATCACGGTGCTATCCTGAATTACTTCTGCATCAAGGTTAAAGTACCTTTCCTATACAATGGAAACTAACATTGGAAAATTTTTAATACATTGGAAAATTATAATACTTTTCATTGGATAAGTTCATATATCAATCAATAATATCAAATTGAATCAACTTTGTTTAAATTTAATTATGAGACTAAATTACCTGTTTTCGTTGCATTATCAATATATAATATACATTGGAAAATATTTTCCAATTCTGTATATTTCTTTCCAATGTATTTCAACTGCTGATAATATAATAAAAATACTTAATGATGATATTTATACCTTGTAAATCATTTGAAAATTACTTTATTATTAATACGTAATCTATTCTGACACATATAATTTTAATAACAAAATACATTAGAAAGTACACTAGAAAGCCATTGAGATATTGGTACCATTAATATTTTAGAGTAATTTTTTAATGTACCTAACTAATATTGATGATAATTATTCAGCTAAAATATATTCATATTAAATTTAGTTGAATAAAACCTCTTATACATTAGAAAATTTTACAATCCTACTTGTAACGCCGGCTCTCTAATGTACTTTCTAATGCTATACACTATAAATGTAATATAAGTCATAATTGTAAAGTTATCAGCACTTTATGTACTTTTCTGTACAACTGAAAAATTTTTATACATTAGAAAGTTTCAATCAATACTACTGATTACGAATCAATCCCATTGAGTTTTATTAATATCAACTAAACTTAAGTTACTAAACAAGCTTAATATTATCAGCATTTCATACACATTGGAAAAAATTTTCCAATGCTAAAAAATTAAAAGTAAACTTTTTTTCGGAAATAGTAAACCTTTTCACCAAAACAGTAAACCTTTTGATGAAAAATGTAAACCTTTTGGCAAAATCAGTAAACTTTTTTTCAAAAAAGTTTACTTTTCAAAAAACTTAAGCTATTAACTGTTACACAAGCAATACGGTTAGTTTAATAAAATATCGATTAAATTGGAAAATATTAGCAAAATGATGATAAATACCTGAGTATCAAGTAAAAGGTCTTAAAATTTAGGATTTAATTAAAATGCTAAAAAGGTTTACTGATTTTTGAAAAAGGTTTACTAATTTCACAAAAAGGTTTACCAACTTTTGAAAAAGGTTTACTAATTTTGTCAAGTTTAGCGAAATTCTTTCCAATATACTTCAGGTATTAGTATTACAAGATAAAGCTAAATAAAGTGCAGTAAAATACAAACTCAATGAAAAACTAAAAATTACAGCGAAAACTTATTAGCCATATTGAGTATCAATGATTCAATGGTATTTTCCAATATTTTCCAATGTATATGAAATTTTCCAATGTACAGGAAAAAACATTGGAAAGACGGTTTAACCTTGATACAGAAGTAATTCAGGTATATATGATTTTTTCAGTAAAATACATTGGAAAGTACAATGGAAAGGTCTTGAAGCATTGATGTTATTATATTTTTTATTATTATTTTCCAATATAATTTAAAAAATATATATAATGGGTATTTTACCTAAATACATGAATAATATATATATATGCTTGAGAGAAATTTACATTACATTGGAAGATTTCTTGACTTTACCTGTAACACCAAACAACCAATGTAATTTTCCGTTGTATTACACCATAATCATAGTATATACATGAATTACTTCTGTATCAATAGTTAAATAACTTTACAATTAAAAAATTCCAACATTGGAAAATTTTTAGTACATTGGAAGAAATCTCATTTATATTTCGTATACTAAACATTTAAGCCATTTCACTATAATTATTTATAATATTATCAAGTTAATATAACCTACATGAAACCTGCAAAATCAATACCCGAATTACATTGGAAAATAAAAAATGTAGATAATTGGTTATCTACATTTCATCGATTATGTTCTTATACGTTATTGCATCATCATCCAATTTGTTAGCAATCAAATAATCGATAATCAATAATCGTTTGTAATTCACGTCATAGTCTAATTCACCTGTACCTAATTTCATTTGAATATCCAAAATATCATCATTTGTTACTTGGTCTGGACAAATAATCGTACTTGCATTAGAATATTTATTAACGTCAAGCTTGTAATTATAGTAGTACTTATTAAGAGTCATAAAGTTAAAATCTTTATTATCTCGCGATGACAATGGCTTTCGATTAGTGTCATAAATGATACCAAATTTTGGACACTGAGTCTTGACACGAGATAAAAACTCTTTTGATTTTAAAGGTCGACTACCTGGATTTTCAGCTTTATTCCATTGGTCATACATTTTATACAATACATTTGTCGGAATATTACCAACAAGTTGTTCTTGTTCTTGTAAATAATTCAAAAATTGATACACTTGGTCTGCGTCATTGACTGCTTCGGCAGAATCTTCTTCGACAGATTTAATATTGATGAACTTTTTAAATTTACCTGTATCACAAAAAATATATGAAATAAATGCCTCGATAAATTCAGGGTCTTCAATTAGACTGTCTAAATCAATATTTGTTTCAAGTTTACTGAAATCTTTATCTGTCCATTGCACTAATTTGATACGTCGTAAGATTGCATTGTTATTTTCAAAAATCTTAGGAACAGTATTTGTCGCTTGAATCTTAACACAGTCAGCTGCTATAACTTTTGCATCTTTAAACTTCACATTAACTTTGATTGGGTCTCCGGTTGCTAGTTGTTTAATACGAGAAATCATATTTCCTGTAAATTTAGCATTAGTTGCCAACTCATGTCCTAAAATTAACTTTGTATTTTCGCTAATTTCGTTGATTTTATTATCGTCACCAATATCTTGCATATCGAGGTTAGCGTCATAACCACTTGCAAGTTTAGTGAGCATATTTAGGTAGATTGATTTACCATTACCACCGGCACCAATAATGATGACATAAGTGTTACGGCCGTTACCGTCAATAACCCCAATAGGAATTTGTTTTAATAATGTAACTTTTTCCTCGTCGCCATCAACCCATTCACTTAATAGTTTTTTTATTAAAGCTAAGTGGCTTTGTTTAACCTTAGATGGTGGTAACAATCGACGGTTGACTTTAGAAATAAAATCGTATTCACCAAACGCTGTAACATTATTTGAAAATTCAAACGTCTTAGCATTAAACACACCGTTTTCAAATAAAATAATATGAGACGGTGCTAAGTTTAATTTTGACAATGAGTTGTATTCAGGAACAATAGTCCTTAGTTTAGTTTCAACATTTGTAAGTAACGAACTAAAATTACTAATGCGAAACACGTCATTGATAATATTAATAATTTGTTTAATCTCAACTGGTTTGTATAAACGAGTAGTGTCGTTGTAATCTTTAATCCAATATGAAATTTCATCACGACTTCCTTTTTTAGTTGAAACTTGCGTTACTAATAGTTTAATAATATCGTACTCGACCAACATGTTGTACACGTCAATATCTTTGAAAGCCGGTACTTTACCTTTATTTAATAAAGATGCTTTTTCCTTATATTGCTCAGCGCATTTTTTAATATACGCATAACAAATCTTATTTGACGAAATATCAAACCTAAAATCCTCTTGTTTAACAGTTAAAACATAGCTGTCAAAATTGTTGGGAAGACTTTTGGTGATTAAATTTTCTTTACATTTAACGAATTTAACTGTCCAATTTGCATCCAAATCAGACACAACTGTTTCTTTAACCATTCACTATTTGACCTCCATTGATTCTAAGTAATCTGCTGTTACACCAAAATATTTTGCAATTGATTCCAAAGCCTCTGAAGGTGTTTTACGTTTGCGATACGTTGTTGCGAAGTTCGCATAATTAATATTGCAATCATCACACATTTTCTTAAGAGTAATACCTCGAAGGCCACATTGTCCTTTAATAAAATCGCGGAATAACATAAATTTACGTCCTTTCGTTATTTAAAATATAACTTATTATATCATAAATAAAATATAAGTAAACGCTTTTCATCAAAAAATTGGCGAAAAATTTTTCGCTCAATTTTTGAAAAATTTTTCGAAGTTATAAAAATTACTTTGTTGAAATGTTCTGTATCAAAGCTTTTGCTAACTATTGAAGCAAATTCTTGCATATCAATAACTTCTTAGCGATTTTTACAAAAAATTGGCCTAATTCGCAATATTTTGCCGATTTTATGTAAATATATAATCCACCATCTGAAAACAATATATTTTTACGACACGCCCTTAAATAGCCCTAATTCGTCCCGTATCGCGTCCATTGATATGGGCTTATACATATACTAAAACGTCATTCGGGCGTGATACAAGCTTAATATGGACCTCTCAGGTACGTCCAGACAAAATTCCTCTGTAAATTTATTTGTAAAAATCATTATAGCATACTTTTAGCATGCTATAAAAAATTCTCATGGAAAAACATTAGTCACTATTTAGCAATTAAGCTTGCTTAAATTAAAAATAGTTTTCATGTTTTACCACGAGAACTTAAATAGCCCTAATTTGCTCTGTATCGCGTCCTATAATCGCCCAGTATAATTATACTAAAAGCTAATTCAGACGCGATACGGGCTTAATATGGACCTCTCAGGTACGTCCAGACAAAATTCCTCTGTAAAATCCTGTGCGAAAATTATTATAGCATACTTTTAGCTTGTATTAATTGTAAAATAAAAAAATCCCAGTTTAATGAGATTTCAGTTGATAAGACCAGAGTTTATAGCCACACGTATAAATAATGTCATAGCCTTTTTTATTGTCAAGCTGATGGCTTAAATCAGTTTCGATGGCATTTAAAAACGTATCGTCATTTAAAATTTTAATTGGAATGTCTTTATCTGTATAAAAATCGATTGGATTGTCAGGCGACACAAATTTCACATTAGGGCCAGTTTCGTGCATAAACTTCCAACCTGTCTGTTTAAATTTATTGCCACAAGTCCAATTGTTATCTGTATAAGTTAACAGTTGTTTGATATTAAATGGCAATTGATTGATATAATCAAGGATTTTGTCAAGATAACCGTCAATCCAATAGTTTTGTTTCACTAAAACATTTAATAATTTCCATGTATTATTATGCAAATAAGACAATTCAAACATGCCAATCACTTCATTTGTTGTTGCAAGTTTAAGAATATAGGTACAATCGCCGGTAACGTCTGTTTTAGCTTGATTTTGTTTTAAGAAAGTTTTAATCACTTTTGGATTGTGGCAAGGCTCAATAAGCACATTATTTGTATGAACAAACGTTGTATCAATATTAAGGATTGATTTAAGTTTTGGAAATGTAAATTTTTCGAGATTTTTACCATACAAGTCATATTCAAACAGTTGAATCAATCTGATATTTTGGTCACGAGCTGAGACATATTTATTAAAATGATAGTCTTTAGCTTTGGTTGTGCCATATTTATTTTTGCGAATGTGATTGCTGTTGTGTGTGTATGACGGATTAATCTCAATACCAATCTGATAATCTGGTAAATAAAAGTCTAATTCCCAACGCTCGTCATTAGGTCCAGTGATAATTGAGCGATTATTTCTTGTATAAAAAACACCGAGCTTATCAAAGAATTGTTCAAATTTCAATTCAATTTGTGAAATGTTACACGCTTGAATAATAATTAAATTTTGATTTTCAAGTTGTTTTGCTTGTGAACGTGACACTGTGACATTAAGTTTTGATTGAATTAATCCATTTGGATAGGTGTCAGGCTCATTATTATACATTTTAAATGTGCTGTAAAGTTTACTTACATCTGAGTTAATAAGTCGTGAAATATTAGCTCTTTGAATAAATATATCAGTATTTAAATCTGATTTAAAGCAATTCAATTCGGGAATCGTTTGAATTGCCTGTGCGATTTCAGCGTATAACTCTTTATTTTTTTGAATGGCGGCATATTTTGCCGAGATTTGTTGCCAGTACAATGAATTTCCGGTTAAAACAGTGAATATTTTATTCATTAGTGATACAGGAATTTCATGTTTTGAGGCAAAGGCTAATTTTGAGTAATATCCTTTCGTAATATTTTTTAAATCAGGATGATTTTTTAATTGTGTGACATACTGATTAATCCAGTATTGTTTCATTTCGGTTGACACTTGAGTCGGTAAATTATGATTTCGTAATACTTTTTTAACATAATGAGCCTTAACATTAAGATATAAGACAATATCATTTACTGTGAAGGCTTTCTTGTGTAATTTTATAATTAAATCTTCATTTTTCATATTTATATTATATCATATAATAGAGCCAAAATGAGTGATGAATTATAAAAAAACTCAAGAAAAAATCTTGAGTTTTAAAGGTTTGCTTATTCAAATTTTGCGAGGTGGTCGTTAAGTTCAGCAAGTACTTTTTTAATCGCACGGTCACGGTAAGTTTTAGCTTCGCGAACATTAGGGAAGCGCTTGTCCATAAGAATTTCATCTTTCAAGTGAATACGCACGCCATACATACCTGAATCTGAACAACGGTCATAGTGAATATATTTTTGACCTGAGTCATTTCGTTTATTTGTCATATCTTTAGCTGAAAGGCGTTTGATTAGACCTTTAATTGCTTTGACATACTCAGGATTTTCCGCGGCAAGTTTAGCTTTTTCAAGTTCAGCACGGAGCTCTGCATTTTCTTGTTCAAGGCGAGCAATTTGTTCATCGACAACTTTGTCACGGTAAATCAACGCTGGGCGAAGGTCTTTAAAACTTTTGTTTGAAACAAATTCACCATTAACTGTGACACGAACACGGTAAGGCGGTTTTTTATGCTTTTCAGCATAAGTGTCAAAATAAATATAGCGTTGGCCCAAATGTTTGTTTGCACTTGACATCATTGATTTTTGCAATTTTGCAATAAGTTTATTGTTAAATTCAATTAATTCGTTTGTGTTCAAATTTTAATACCTCGTTTAAGTTTTTTTTTTAAATCATATATTTATTATACCGCGAATTTAAAAAAAGTAAACCCCTAAACGTAAAAAACTCATCGTAATGATGAGTTTTGATATTACCAGCTAAATGTTTGTTTAGGTTTCTTGATATGACGTTGGCTCATTGGCACGTCATCTTCATAGTCTTCCATCCATTCAGCAAGTCCATTTTCAACACAAATGGTTTTAAAATCAATACGGTCAGGTTCACCATATTTTTCGCGCAAGTGGTCAAAAATGGTATGCAATTCGCCGTCTGAAATGAATGGTCCTTGAACCTTGACCATTGACCCGTCGGTCAATTTAACGATTGAGTCACCATAACCTGCAAGCTTTTCACAACCAGGTTCGTCAATAACAATCATTGAGTTCATTGAGTCAGTTGTTTTAAGACCAATACGAGCCGGAACGTTCGCTTTAATTGTTGAACTTACAATATCCGCTGAGGGACGTTGTGTTGCAATAAGAAGCGAAATGCCTGCGGCACGGGCTTTTTGAGCGAGACGGATGATTAAATCTTCAACTGACTTTTCAGTCATAACAAGGTCCGCATATTCGTCGATGATACAAATGATATAAGCCATACGACCATCTTCAGGGATTTCGTCTTCTTTACCTTCTTTTTTAAGTTCTTCGATTTTTTGGTTGTAATCTTCAATGTTACGAACTTTCATTGCTGCTAAAACCTCATAACGACGGTCCATTTCCCAACAAAGATATGACAACAAGCCATAAGCGTCGTTCATATCAGTAACAGGGTCAATCGGACAGTAAGGTAAGCCTTTATAAGGTTCAAACTCTACTTTTTTAGGGTCAATAACCATAATTTTAAGTTCATCAGGTACAGCATGGAACATTACTGACGCCATCATTGAGTTAACGTATACCGATTTACCACTACCTGTCTGTCCAGCAACAATCCAGTGAGGACCCTTTGAAATTGGTGTATGAAATACTTCACCATTAGTGTCTAAACCAAATACAGCGTCTGTTGGGTCGTAAGCTAATGTCTTCAACAAACTGTGTTTGGAAGGTTGTCTATTATCTGCCATAAAATTTAATTTCCTTTTATTTTAAATTATTCTCTGCATTAAGATTTACTTTTATCTTTAATACTGTATAATTATAATATATCAAATTGAGAGGAATTTTTAAATATGATTTATGGCTACTTAAGGGAAAATGAAAAACAAGTGAGCAAAGAACCTATTGACCCAATTACTGGATTACCACGAACAACTTTAAAAGAATATTTGAGTATTATTTTTCCAGATATTAATGATTGGGTATTTGATAAAACTACAGGACTCATTGATAAAACCACGGGTAAAAAATCATTAAGACGACCTGACGCAAGAAGTGAACAACTTAAGCTTATTATTGAGATTGACGGTTTACCGCATTATCAAAATCCGGATATTATTATTCGAGATGATAAGTCTACTAGGTTTTATGAAGATTATGGTTATAAAGTTGTTCGTATTCCGTACTTTATTCAATTAAGTAATGATACGGTTGAACAATTGTTTGGTGTTAAAGTTAACACAAAATTATTTGATGATAATTTTACATCATTACATCCTGATTTACGAAATACACCAGCGTATTTATGTCCATTAGGCATTGAAAGAATGAAAGCAATCTTTAATCAATTTCCAAAACAATATCGCGTAAATAAATTGTTTCTTGAACAATTAAATCAACCACTATTAACAGGCATTGATTATTTATAAAATAAAAATAAAGACCGTGTAGGTCTTTATTTTTTTGCTTTCTTAGCTCCGGTTGCAATGTCAACAATATCCTCGAGCATGCCTTCTGAAATTTCCTCACGGTTTGATACACGGTTAAACAATTCTTGGTCGATATTGTCTTCAGCAATCAAATAGTATTGATTGATGGTTACAGCATTACCGTCATCGTCTTTCATACCGCGTCTACGATTACGACCTCTTGCTTGTTCAAGAACATCATAAGACGTTTGGTTTTGATAATAAACGGTGCAATTTGAATTTTTCAATTCAATCCCTTCGGAACCGGACTTGTACTGAATTAAAATCGGGCTTAAGTTGTCATGGTCTAATTCGCCGAAGTTATGTTCGCCATCAATAACCTGATAGTCAAAACCATGTTCTTTCAACTTCTCGGCAATAATATCTTTAACCACAATATTATGATAAAAAATCAATGGTTGTTTATTGTTTTCGTCTTTGACAATTTTAATCAATTCATTAATACGGTTTTCCTCTGAATGCAAGCGTTCAACATATTCCATAAAGAAATCACTGAATGAATCGAACATACGGTCGCGATAAGCCTTATTTAATGAGCGCATATCAGCATTTAATTGCTCGCTAAATGGCAACTGAATGATATGTTGTTTGACGTCAGGCATATCAAGTGTTGACATGTCGATATTTGGACGGTACAATACATTAGACCATAATTCAAGTAAGACGTCATAATAAGGCCATTTAAGTCTGTCAATACTTCCGTCTTTATTATAAACCATTAATTGATTAAACATACCGAGCCAATCATTAAGACCAGATTCATTCATAAAAGCAGTTTTATTTTTATAATAACCGCCCATGATAAGATAGCTGGCTGAGTCCATGATAACGTCATTTGTTAGTGGTGTTGCCGACAACCCTAACTTTTTAAAATTGCCGAATTTTTGCAATTGTTTAGCTCGTTTACCTGTTGGATTTTTATATTTTTGAACCTCGTCTAAAATAATCATCCCATTATCGCCAAGTTTTTTAATTAACTCAACATAAGTTTTGCCATGCTCAGACGCGGCTTTAAAACGGTCAATCGATACAATCAATAATGGTTCAATGGTATTGTCTGGATTATCTTGATTCCAGTTAAAAATCGTTTTGTGCCAACCCAAACCTTGAATAACCTTTGGTGGAGCTGTGATAATTAAAGGAATCTTTTTCCCTTGTTCAAGTTGCATTTTACCGATTGTTTCAATAGCTACGGCTGTTTTACCTGTTCCTGGTGGCATACATAATAACTTGTATTTTTCTTTTTTAAAACCATCAACTAATTCAGTTGAGTGTTTGTCTGTCGAATCGTCAGCCCAATCGATTGGATATTTTGGCATTTTAATTTTTTTATTATCCATTGGTGTCCAATCGAGATTTGGTGCTTTTTTCTTTGCATCTCGAGGTTTCATTTTAGCTAATTTTTCAGCATCTGCTTGTTCACGTTCAGCTTTTATTTTAGCACGTTTTTTTGCGGCAAAAACCCCGAAATTATTGTATTTCTTTGCCATAAATTTTTTAATCCTTTACTAGTAAAATTTTAATTATCTAATAATTATATTATATCAAAAAAAAGCATTACAGTGAATGCTTTTTTTGATATTTTTACTAATTAATGATATTGACAAAGAGTTTGTCAACACTATTTAATTGGCTAATTGCTTGTTCGATTGTGACAAGCAAACGACGCATTGCTTGAATATGAGTATCACGAACTTCTTGTTCGTTAAGGCTCTTCATACTGTCTGAGTACAATTCAAACATCTTTTTGATTTCATAAATGGTTTGTGACACTTCAATCAATGCTTGCGGAACTGCAATTTTAAGTGTACGAGCAATGTCATTATTGCGAATCGCTGACAATTTCATACCTACGTCATCGATTGATTGTGTGTTGATATTGATATTTTCGACAATTGAATCAGCCACGTCTTTAACGTCAACCATACCTTGTTCACGTTTTTGAGCTTTGATTTCAGCAAGAGTTGAATGTTTGAAAATTTCAACTTTTTCAAAATGCTGAACTTTTTTGTAAGCAATTTTAAGATTGTCAAGGATGTTATGAATCTTGGCATCTTGATAAATCTTAGTGATTGTTTTAATATCATTTGGTGATGGTGCAAATGCGGCAACGTCCCAAGACTTAAATGTCTTTTTAGTTGCATTTAACTTGTTAACCACACCACCAATAATCGTTTTAACTGACGCACGGATATAGGGTTCACACAAATCAAAGCGTTCAGGGTTTTGATTACCGAATACTTTAATAGCTGACCCTTGAATCGCTGTTGTCATTGGATGAATTTTGTAACTGTTTGACAATGTGTCAACATTTGACGTTACTGATACAATTTGAGCGTCTGAATCCTCATCAGCTTGTTCAACATTAAATTTGACGATAATATTTGGATTAATGTCAACTGACGAAATGATTTGTTTGGCACCTTTATTATAAAGTGTAGTTACGGCACTCATATTTAATGCATCGACAATTCCTTTTTCAAGAGGAATACGTGTTTGCAAAGATTTGATTGACGGAATAACAAATGTTAATTCATAGTTACCTGGATTCGATTCTTTGATTGAATCAAATGTAATTTGAGTGAATGTTTCAGGACTAATAAACTCATTATTAGCGAAAAATTCCGAGAAATATTGTGACACTTGAAGTGCGAGTCCTTTGTTTTGAGTCATTAAAAAACAACCTTTCATAATTTTGTTACATTCATTATAACATATGAATTCAAGGTTGTAAATAAATTAGCGCTGATTTAGCGTTATTTTTTCAAAATAACTTCAGATGTTTTAGTGATTTTAATTTTCTTGGCTTCGAACTCACTTTCGCCAATTTCATTACCAATTGCCACTTTTGGTAATTTACCGTCATCCATTTTATTAATATCGAAGTCTTCTTGGCCAACGATAAAACGACCGCCTGAGTTTAAAATTTTAATTGCATGTCGCCATTGGTTAATAACCGGAGTTTTCTTTGGAGCCTTTGCTTCAATTCCTACAAAAACACCATCTTTATCTTGGGTGATAAAGTCAGGTGTACCATTTTGAGAGTATGTGCTTCCGTGTACATTGATATAATACCGGCCTTTTGCTTTTAGTTGGGCTTCGATATAATTAACAACTACCTGTTCTTTCATTGGTTAGCTTCCAATGTTTGACGAATGATTTTAAGCAATTTAATAGTGGCATGTTGTTGCAATACTTCGTCTTCTTTAGTCATTTGTGAATTATCGGTGATACACACTTGGCTCCGTTCGTCTACAAAAATATTTTCGTCAGCTGTATAAATGAAATGGTCTTTTAGTTTAATTGCGGTATCAATGTCAGGACATTTAATTTTAACACCTGAATATTGTGATGGCAATGAGGTCGCAATCAATTCATACAATCCAATTTCAGCTGTATATTTTTGGAAATCAAGGGTTAAATAATTCCTAACATTACTTTCACGAGCAACATTGATAAATGGTGACAGTGGTAAACCAACAATTTTTGTATCTTTTGAAATTTTCAATACGTTTTTAAGTTTTTTAAGTGGGAAATGCGAGTTAACACCCTGTGTTACCAAAAGCAAGTTGTCAATATCAGTGAAATCGTATTGGTTTTGAGCAGCTGATGTAATAAAGCCAATTTTGACCACGTCGTCGTCGAGATTTTGGATGGTTTGTACTGATTCCTCGCTTAAGTGTTCGCTAAGCATAAAGATTACTGCGTCACTAATATTAATATCGTCAGTTAAACGAAGGCCTTGGTTTTCGAAATCTTCTGACGTGAAAACTTTTTTAAGAGCTTTTGCAAGTTTACGCTCAATTTCATTACATGGTTTGTTTTCGATAAAGTAAATATCCAAAAAGTCGTCAGCAATCAGTGAACGATACAAATAGCTTTTTAGGGTTTCATTGTCGTGTTCAAGTGTTTCGGGAATTTCATTTTGATTTGTTTGAATAAGTTTCATTCGATTATCCTCATTAAATGTTTATTTTATTAATTATATTATAACATATATAAAATAAAAGTAAGCCAATTATTATAATTAACTTACAATTTGTCTCAATTATAATTTTTGAATTTGCGATGTGCTTTTTGTTTTAAATCTGGATTGACAATCAGAGCTGTAATTTTTGCTGTGATTGCGTCGCTTTTATCCTGCAAATCTGTATTTTTGGTTTCAGGAAAAGTAATTTTGTTAGGAAATTCAATTTCTTGAGACGGGTCGTATTTTTCGATTGTATCTGCAAAAGTGTCTAAAGCGTCGCTGATACGATTTAATTCAGTCATTAAGTTAGCATCTTTTTCAGCAATCTCTGTTAATAGAGCTTGGTTGAAATTATAAAATGTAACTGTTGCATCTTTGTATTGTTTCAATTGTGACAAGCCAAGCGCAAGGAAAGTAAGTAATGCAAATAGTGTCACTACTAAAAATATAATAATCATTAGTCGTCATCCTCAAGATTCAATAAAGATTTACGAACGAGTTGATACTCGTCATGGGAAATTTCAGTGCCACCAAGTGCTGGGTCCGCCGTATAATATTTATAATTTAACGCAAATTTACGGCTTTTCTTGCGAGGCATTGTCCCACTAAAGTCGGCAATTGGTGAGCCTTTAATTTTACCAGTTGTTTCGTCTAACAATTCGCGACCAATAACTAAAAGATAATCGGTGATTGTCTTTTCAGTTTTAATATCTTCCATTTTGTGAAGGGCTTCTTGAACGGTTTTAACGCGTCCGTCGTCAATAAGTTTACGCAAACGCATCATGCGTTCTTCTTTTTGCTGGATTTTGGCAAATCCCATACGACTTACTTTAGAGCCAAACTCACCCAAGTCTAAATCGTCAGATGATGAGCGTTTCGCTTTAGTAAGTTTTAAAACATTAGGGTCTGTCCAAACACGAATGGTTGGGTCTGGTTCCGTGGGTTGTTTGAGCCCCCAAAAGTCAAATAATAATGCGTTTGAATTATTAATTTTTGCTGATTTTGTCATTTATTAGTTACCTTTTATACCTATATTTTTATGATAAGACTAAATCTTCAGATTCGTCTGTTTCTTGCAATGCGTCAATAACATACAATTCGTCGAGAGCTTCGTAAAGTTTTTCCTTTTTGGTTTTTCGTTTTTTGCTCGACACTTTGACGGCTTTAATAACTGTGTCGTCAACTTTTTTCATGCCAAGTTGTGGCACGTCAGCTGATTTTTTCCACAATTTTAATTGTTCTTCAGCCATTTGTACGTAAGCGTCAATGTTAAGCTCGTCATAGTCAAATGTATGTAATTCCTCAGCTGAGTTTAATGTTTTACCAATCAAGTATGGATAGTTTGTCACTTTATCTGACATTTTCCAAATTTTGATTTGGTGCCACAGGTCATTGTCCTCGTCATAATATCCTAAATCTTTAGACTTAAATTTACCAAGGACTAATTTTTTGTCAGCTTCATAAGCTGTTTTAGTTGCGTATGCCACATTAAATTCCGGAATTTCAATGGGCTCTTGTTCGGTTGGACTAAACACGTCAACTTTACCTTCTTTTGATTTTACGACAAAATCAAGTTTTACCTCATCGTGGGACTTAATATATTCTTCAAACTCAGTTTCGTACTCGTAAAAATCAACTTCAGGGAAAACAACTTTATCCCAATCAACTGAACCATTTTTAATGTATTCGTTCCAGATTACAGTCATTTCGCTAGCTTTAAGCTTACGTAAGTTTTCACCACCAAGTTTATAACCTTCGTTAGTGAACACCACACGATTAACTTTTTGTAAACGTTCGCCGTTAGCTGTTAATTTCGCCGCTTTGGTACCGGTATGCACATGATACCAAGCTTGCTCATTCTCGCGAGCTTGTTTTTGTTGCTCAACAATATATGCTCTCATACGGTTACGGTCATATGGTTTTTGCAACCAGTCTTTATCTGTTGCCATGTAATGCAATACTGCATTTGCCGAAATAAGTGGAATTGACACATTACGTCCAATTGAGAATGGACTAAATTCAAGTGTAATCGCATGGCCAAGTGTTCCACCTGCGCGGCTAGGCTCGTCTTCTTTATGGTCAAATTCAACACGTGTTGAGGTTGTCGCATTGATGAATCGAGTGACATACTCAGGGTCTACTGGCATGTTGTAATCTGCGATATAGTCGTCGATGATTTCTTGTGCTTCATCAACTGTCAATCCGCTCAAGAACAATCCATCAGTATTTGTTGAGATAATGAATGCGCCAGCTTGTGCGAAGCGTTGGCCAAGTACCCAGATAAGCATGTTACCAATCAAACGCATTGACAATGTTTTGTTATCAAGAGGCAAGTTTGAGTTTGGTCTGTGCATGTTTGCAGCACCTGTTGTCGCATTAAGTACCAGTTTAAAGGCCAATTGCAATGATTGCAAGTGTGCGTATTCTGGAGTTTTAGTTTTATCTTCTTCTTTTAAGACTTCGGCTTGAGCTTTAACTTCGACACGATGGTCAATCATCGGTGTATAGCGGTCTTGACCATCTTCAGTAAGATAAAGCTTCATTTTCTTAGCCATCATCGGATAAAATGACGTAAAGTCGGCGTGAATAACACCGGTTTTGTCAACAGTGAAACGATTTTCGCTCTTACTTCCGGTACCTTCGTCAGAACGAATCCAAGCTTCAATCTCTTCAGGTGATTTTAAGCGAAGACCTGCACAAGTTGACCCGTGAGCTCCACCGGTTGAAAAACGGATATAAGTGTCGATTGGTTTGCCATCTTTATAGTAGGGCAAGTTCATTTTGGCATCGTGAGTGATTGGTTGTGACAGTTTGACACGTTTGTCATCCATGAAATCACGTGTATCTTTGCCTCTAAAATGACCGAAAAATTCAATAAAGTACGGGTGTACGAATTCTTCTTTTTCGACGATATAGTCTAATAAATCGACAATTTTTTCATTTTCCTTGTCGCCTCTTGTTGCAGGAACAGGGAAATCATATCTGACAGTCTCGTAGTCTTTTGATTTGATACGTTTAGGACCAATCAAAACGAGTCCTGATAATGACGCAGACGTCATATCACGTTCTGGAGGACTCATGCGCTCAATGTCTTTATCAAGCGACACGGCACGAGCTGATGTGTATGGATATAAGTGACGAACGGCGTCACGAGCGGCAAGCTCTGATTCAATAACGTCATTTGTACCGATTACTTTAGTTCCCAAAACGTCATTGAAGTTATATTCAACGAGGTTAGCTCGTTCTTCGTCAGTCCAAATATGGTAAGTTTCATAAGTGACGATTTCGTCAATGATAATGTCAAGACCGAATCTTGCCATTTCTTTTTTCAAACCAGGAGGTGTGACTTTTTCGTCAGTAGCTTCAATGGCTGATTTTGCGAGTTTGGCATAGTCAATGTGACCGTCGGCCCATTTTGCGATATTTAAAGCTCGGTTAAAAGCTTTAGCTTCAATAAAGCCACCTGAAATTTCCTCGAAATATTTACCTTTTCGCCAGTCAGGAACTTTACAGTTGATGACCCAGTTTGACATTTGACGAATGTCTCTTGGTGTGAACTCAGCACCTTTTCGAGCTGCTGCCATTGAAATCAAAATGTTTAAGATAACGTCATAAGCGGAACCGTTCCAAGACGCATATTCGACAAAATCGACACGTTTGTCACTATGCTTATGTAAGTAAGCCTTGTCACCTCTTAACGGTTTACAAAGCTGAAACATTTTCATGTCAAGAGCAAGTTTTCGCATTGAGTTTTCGTCACCAACATGGTAACGATACAAAATATACTCAAGGTCGTCTGGGTTTTTAATACCCATGTATTTTTTTGTTTCGCGTTTTGCTGCGAAAGCCTTCATTTGAGCGATGATGTCTTCATCTTTTAAGTCATCGAATTGCTTATCTCCAAAAAACATAAATGAAAACGAGTAATCATTAATGAACGCACAGGTCCATGCTTCAAGTGTTGATTCATCATCGTATGTGGTGCGTAATGCGTTTTCCTTGTAAGAAAAGTCCACATTCTCACTTAAAATTATAGGTTTGCGATATGCTGTATAAGCCATGTAATAACTGTCCTTTTCTTATAAGATTTTTTACTTTACTTCTTTATTGCCTGACGAGCCAAATTTTGCATTGGCATCTCTGAGGCCTTTATTGGATTGTAAAATACCAGTTTCAGCTTCGTTATCGAAACTAAAGTAAGGGATAAGCATTAATTGGCCTAAGCGTTCGCCTTTTTCAACAGTAAAAGGTTGGTCTGTATAATTTGTTACAATTGATGAAAATTCACCTTTATAACCAGGGTCAATCATCGTTACAAATAAGCCCACACCTTTTTTAGGTGTGCTTGAACGACTAAATACAATGCCCGCATAGCCCGCGTCTAAATCAAGCTGGGCTCCAGCTGGTAAATACGCGGTTGAAAATGGCGGAATTGTAGTCGTTTCCTGCACAAATAAATCGATTGCCGCATCGTCTGCATGCGCTTTTTGGGGAATAATACGCCCATCAATTGGATAAATATGATTTGCCATAAAATGTCCTTTCGTGATAAAAAAATATAAATAAAAGTGGCTGGTTCTTTGGAACCAACTACAATTAGTCTTTTGGAACTTTTAGTTTAAGAGTTGCAGTTACGTCATAGCCTTGAGCTTCGAGTTTACGTACTTCGTCTGCTAAAAGTTCAGTTGTTGCTGTGTTTTCGTCGAAAATCACACTTTGAGTTGTACGAATAGTTTCGCCATTGTCACCAGATACTTCGTTTACTGGTACTGAATATTTAATTGTTAACATAATTTACATATCCTTAATTTAATTTTATAGTGATAACTGAATTTTTTTCAGTCAATTCAGTTGATTTGTTGACGAGTTTTGATAAAATATCTTTTAAGTTTTTACCGTCAACTTTTTGTGATTTGTTATAATTGAATTTTGTTTTTGAGTTGTCATACAAAAGGATAATTTTGTACGCTGAATGAATTGACTTTGCGTCAAGTTCAAGAAATTCAATTTCCTCATTTGTCTTCTGATAAACCAACCAAGTTGATTTGGCTAAGTCATTAAAGTTAATGATAGCCTCACCCAAGATGGATTGGTCCATGTACACATACTTTTTAGGCTTTTCAACTGTTGCTGTATCTTTAATCATTATTAAACCCCCGTAATCGTGATTTTTTCGTCGGGTTTAGCAGAATTTGAAACAACTAACGCTTGAGCCACAAAATACTTTGCATTATAAAATTTAACATACTCTTTAATTAAAGCGGATTCAATTGGCATACCTTTAATTTCAAAAATCTCGTCTGTTAATTTAAATTTATTAAATTGTAATTTAATAAATCGCGGTTGGTCTTCGCCAATGACAGCTTTATCTTCAAGAATAATTGTTAAACGGTCATCTCTGACAGTATAGTCATGAACAACCACCAATTTTTGTTTGATATGATTTAAAATATCATTGTTAAATTGGAATAAAATCATTATGCTTTCATCCTGCTTTCGTAAATTTTCGAAATCGCTTTCATATATCTATTATACCACAAAACGCAAATACAGTAAATGTTTATTTCCTAATTTTTTTGAAAAAAATAAGGATTAAATTCAATTTAATCCTTAACTTATTAAATTAGTCGTTTTCGGTTTCGTTATCTTCAACCTCAAACCATTCAAAACTAACAAATGGCAACGACCCTTTTTTAGTGTTAACTTTACTACGTCCTGAACTTGCCGCACTGTCGTCAAATTCACTAAGTTTTTGCAATTCAAGTTTACGTGTGACTTTACCGGATTTTTTACTGTCGTCTTTAAGTGTTACGGCAATACCACGGCTTTCGTAAAAGCCAGCTTCGTCACAACCAACGAAAACAATTCGGTCAGTATCATTTTTAAGTTTAAGTCCTTTAGACAAACGTTTCACATAACCTTTGTTTGTCACTTTAGGCAATAAGTTTTTCACTTTACCGTATTTGACAACGCCTTCAGCAGTAAGCATAAAGTAACGTTTAGTGTCAGGGTTATCGCTCGGTACGACAACGCCTCCTACAAATTCGCTGTTAGCTTTGAGGTCTTTGATTTCCTCATTGAGACGTTTTGCTTTACCATCAAGTTTGAGACTTTGCAGGTCGTTAACAAAACGTGTCACTGCTTTACCTTCGTCTGTAATCGCGACAACGTAATCAGTTGTCATTGCGGGAATAGCTGACACAATGTCGTCATCTTTGTATTTGTCAATTTGATTGTTATACGCTTGACGACCAATTGTAAACATTTGCAAGTCTTTCTTAATAATAACCATTGTTGGCGTTGGCTTAATCATATCTTCAGCTTTGATTTCGACATATTCCTGAACGGCATTTGCATTGATAATCTCGGATTTACGTGTTAATCCTTTAAGTTTTGAACGAACGTCTTTCAAATCGGCAATAAGTTCTTTATCCTCACGTTTGATATTTGTCAATTTATCTGAAATGTCAGATGCAGTTTCAGTAAGTTCGCCATGCTCTTTTTTCAAAGCAACGAAGTTTTGATTACCCAATTGGTAAATTTGCATGCCGGCAATGTAATTTGCTTGACGTTCTGTCAAATCAAATTCAGCTTTTAATTTTGAAACAAAGTCTTCTTTTGAATTTGATTCCTTAGCAGTTGCGACAACTTTGTCAAGAATGTCCTCGATTTTAAACAAACCATTGATAATTTCAAGTCTATCATTAGCTTTGTCGAGGTCAAATTGCCATACTCGACGAAGTGTTTCGCGTCTAAATTGAATGAATTTTTTCAAATAAGGAATAACACCAAATGATTTTGGACGGCCTTTGTCAAGCAAGTTGTTATTTACTGTATACGTTGTTTCAAATTTTGTCTTTTTATACAAGTAACTCTTTAACTGATTGAGTTGCTCTTCAGTAGTTCCAGGTTTACAAATGATTGCAATACGGAAAGTATTGTGGTCAATATCATTTTCAAATGATTTAATCCCAAAACCAGGCATAGTGTCTGCAATATCGGCAATTTTATTGATTAGTGTTGAATCGAACAATTGTCCGTATGGCAATGACGTAATTTCAAGTTTAGGGTCAGTTTTGGACCATTTTACATTGATTGTTGAACGCATTTTATACTTGGCACGTCCAGTAGTCATTTCTTTAGCCAACTCTTTGTCGTCGACAATAATCTCGCAACCTGTCGGACTGTCTGGGCCTTTGATAATCTCAAGCATCTCTTCAAGTGTTGCGTCTGGTTTTTTAACCAATTTAATCGCACCGTCAATCAATTCAAGTGGATTATGAGGCAAAATATCAGATGCAATCCCCCAACCAATACCTGACGCACCGTTAATCATTGCAAGTGGCATACGAGCTGGCAACACGCGAGGTTTTGTGGTTGTATTATCGAAGTTTGGAATAAAGTCAACGGCATTTTTATTAAGCGATTCAAGTAACAAACTACTGTACATTGATAGACGCGTTTCAGTATAACGTGGAGCACCAGCTGTTGCACCTTCAATTGACCCATTGTTACCGTGAATATCAGTTAATTTCAAATAATTAACCCAATCTTGGCTTAAACGAACCATTGCTTGATAAATACTGGCGTCGCCGTGCGAGTAATATGCACCCATGACATGACCAATACTTTTAGTTGATTTTTTATGCGGTTTTGTATGGGAATAACCAAGGTCATTAAGACCTACAACAATGTCACGTTGTACAGGTTTTAACCCGTCGCGAATATCGGGAATGGCTCGAAAAATATTCAATTCACTTGCATAGTTATTTGCCGCAATATCCATATAGTCTGTGGCATTTAATGGTTTATCAATAACTTTTGACATTAATAATACTTATCCTTTCTTTATTATAAAGCTTCATAAATGGCGTCATAGTCGACATTCTCAGTAACCCACTCAGTACGAAGTGAGGCATTGTCGCCCATAAATGTAACCATTTTTTGATTGAATTCCGCGTCATCTTCAATTTTAAGTTGACGGAGTACTCGGTTTTTAGGGTCAGTAAGCATTTCCCCAACTTCGTCAGGGTCCATTTCCCCAAGACCTTTGAAACGGTTGATAATGTATTTACCGTCAAGCAATTCATTTGTTGCAGCACTCATCTCGTGCTCAGTATAATATTTCTTAATGTCGACAATTTTACCACCTTTATATTTAGTTGCTTTGTAAAGAGGCAACTCGGCAATGTAAATGAATCCTTGTTCAATAAGTGGACGCAAGAATTTACTAAAGAATCGCAAGAAAAGCAATGCAATGTGATAACCGTCTGCGTCGGGGTCAACCGCGATAACAACTTTTTTGTATCGCATGTTTTTAATGTCAAATGATGGACCAATACCGCAACCTAATTCATGGACAAGTGTTGCCAATTCAGCATTTCCCAAGACGTCACTAATTGAATATTTAGACGTGTTTGGAATTTTACCACGGAATGGAAGTACAGCTTGGTATTTTTTATCGCGACCGATATTTGAGGCAGAGTCCCCTTCCACACAAAAGAGCTCATTTTTACTTGGGTCTTGGTGTGTTGCGGCTTTTAATTTACCATTTGTTCGAATCAATGACCCGACATTACGATTTTGGCGAGCTTTTTTAGACTCGGCACGAGCTTTCTTCGCAGCATCGCTAGCATTTTTTGTTTCGATAATCTTTTCGATAATTTGAGCTGCTGCATCCATATTATCATACAACCAGTTTGTAATGGCATTGTATACAATTTCTTGAGCAACGGGTTTTGCTTGTGTTGTTGCCAATTTTTCTTTAGTTTGGCCTTCGAAGGTTGCAAGAGCCCCAGGTACACGAATTTCAAAGACACAGTTTAGCCCGTCAAGTACGTCACTTTGACTAAACAAGCCCATTGGTTTACCTTTTTTACCTGATTTTGTGGCAGGACGGTTCAAATCATTTACTTTTGCATAATCATTGATTGATTTTGTAAGTGCAGTTTTAAATCCGTCAACGTGAGGTCCGCCATCATGCGTTGGAATACTGTTAACGTATGAAATTAAGTTTGAATCAAGTTCGTCAGTGAAAATCATTGCACATTGCAAGCGATAGTCATGACCTTCATAAGCCATAATTTCATCAAATGAAATAGGCGAGGTCATTTTACTTAACAATTGCTGTGATTTTGAAATCTCAGTGACATACTGTGTCAAACCATCTTTATAGTGCCATGATTTAGTTAAATAATCAGATTCGGCATCTTCGTCATCTAAAGGTTTACGTTCGTCAGTAAACGTAATTGTCAAGCCGGCATTAAGGAAGGCTGAACTATTGAATCTTGGATAAAGGTCGGCGTTTACCCAATTGATACTCTCAAAAACAGGTTGATTATCGTCCTCTGAAACAGGGCCATCGTCTGGTAAATACGTAATTGACGTGCCTGTATTGATAACGTCACCAGTTTTCAAATCTTTAAATGTATTCAGTGAGATAATCTCAACGTCTTCTGCGTCCCAAGTTCGCAAAATCTCAGCTTTAATGACTTTTTCTTGTTCAATTGAGAAGATATACTCTTCAAAACCACCAGTCAGCTCGCGATTGTCTTTGTCGTCAGCTTTAACTGAATAACAAATTGCTTGCAGTGTCATATAACGTGACGTCGCTGCAGTTGCTTTAAGACCAATCCCGTGCATACCTGCTGTACCCATTGCAGCATAGCCATCACCTTTAAATTTACCAGATGAGTGAGGTACAGTAAGCGAACGTGTTACGTCGTCAAAACTGTCGCCAGGACCTTTTGGCATTCCACGGCCATGGTCAGCAATTGTAATGCTGTTATCTTTATGAATTGTAACTGTAATGGTATCGCCAGCGCCAGCTGTATATTCGTCAATTGAGTTTGACACAGCCTCTTGTACTGTCTGTGTTAACGCTCGAGGCGCATGAATTGCGTCTAATAAAGTAGTCGCACCAAGATACATGGCGCGTTCATGTCTAAGACCATTCAAACCTTCATATGTTGCAATACCTGTATATGAATTTTCAATCATTTACTTAAATGTCTCCTTTATTTTGTTTAAAGTTTTCGAGTTCTTCTTTTGTCATTTTTTGACTTGACAAATTGAGTGTCATACGAAAGCCTTCTTCCATTTTATCACTTAGCACCATATCAAATATACCTGTCACGGAGCGTTCCTCCACTAAATCCATTTGAGCAATAAGCATATCTAATAATTCATGTAAAGCATCAATTGGCGTTGCCGCATCAAAATTAGTTTTTTTATCGTAAGAAACAAGCTGTCGCTTAATTTCACTTGGTTTTCCGGGCACATACTGTTCGGCTTTTGCCCATTTATCAATCGTCATAAGAACTTTTCATCCTTTCTTAATGTTATATTAATTATATCACAAAATTGATTTACAGTAAACGCTTTCCGAAAACTTACGTGAATTTTAATATATGAGCATAAACTTGGGTTTTGCTTAAAAAATTTTTTAAATATTTTGAAATGAAGTGTGTAACTTTAAGCAAAAACGGTAAAACCTCGCGAATTATCGCAAATTTTAAAAAATAATTAAACGAAAGTATTGATACGTCAACATTTACTTATAAATGAATCCGAACGATTGGTACTCACGGCCTTCGTTATATAATTTCGCGAACATTGATTTTAATTTGGAAAAAATAAGGTCCAAAGGACCTTATCTTAAAAAATTATTAAAATGTTCGTGAAATTATTTAGTTAGGCCGATTAAGTAATCGTCGTCATTCATTGGTTCAGCTTGTCCAACCAAGTAACCATTACCAACTTGTGAGAAGAAGTCATGGTTAGACGTACCTGTTGAAATACCATTCATGACGATTGGATTGACGTCTTCAGCTGTTTCAGTAAATAATGGGTCAAGTCCAAGATTCATCAATGCCTTATTACAGTTGTAGCGAAGGAATGCTTTTACGTCATCTTCCCAACCAACTTCTTTGTAAAGCATGTCAGTGTATTTTTCCTCATTTTCGTACAATTCCCAAGCTAAATCATATGTCCATTCGCGAAGTTCTTCAGCTTCCTCCTCAGACATATCCGCAAGGTGCTTCTGAGCCTTGTATCCCAAGTATTGGCCGTGGACGGATTCATCCCGGAGTATGAGTTTGATGATTTCGGCAGTGTTTGGCATACGGTTTGTACCTAAATAATAAAGTGGGGTATAAAAACCTGAGTAAAACAAGAATGATTCAAGCAAAACACTTGCCGCTTTCTTCTGATAGGCATTGCCATTTTGATACCAGTTATTCACAATTTTGGCTTTATTTTGAACGTAAACATTATTGTTTGTCCATTCAAAAATAGCTTCAATTTCAGATTTTGTATTTAGTGTCGAGAATATGGTACTGTAGCTCTTGGCGTGCATACTTTCAATAAAGAAGATGTTACTTAATACAGCTTGTTCATGCTGGCTACGAGCATCATTAAATACACATAATACCCCGTCTTCGGATTGCATAGTGTCAAGTAGGGTAAGCCCGCCAAACACTTTACCAATCAAATCACGTTCAGCTTGTGACAATTTACGCCAGTCGTCGAGGTCATTTGATACAGGTACACGTGTATCAGTCCAAAATTGGGCAACAAGTTTTTCCCAGACTTCTTTGTCAATCTCGTCTTCAATACTGTTCCAGTCAATGGCTTTATAATAATCAACATTTGACGGATTGTGTCCATATTTTAATTTATTAAAATAGTTGTTTTGCGACATTTATTTTCCTTTCTTAAATTGAACAACTCTCACATTGATTTGCGCCGACTTCCTCGCCATTATCAGTAAACGTACGAATGTAATAAATTGATTTAATACCTTTGTAATACGCGTAATTACGGAGGATTGACAAATCACGAGTTGTTTGTTTTGTTTGTCCTGGTTTCTTCCATTCATACAAGCCTTCAGGAATCTCAGAGCGAATGAATAGTGTTAATGACAATCCTTGGTCAACATGTTCAGTTGCTGCGGCATACACGTCAATAACAGCTCGCATGTCCATATCATAAGCTGATTTATAATATGGCAATGTATCTGTTGCCAAGCCAGGCGCCGGATAATACACTTTACCAACTTTCTTTTCTTGACGTTCTTCAATTCTTTGTACAACTGGATGAAGGCTTGACGTTGCATCATTAATGTACGATATCGAGCCATTCCTTTATACCGTGAGTTTCCTCATACTTTAACACTACATATTTTGTAGTCGGAGTAGACTATACAATTATCTTATAGGTAGATTATAATTATGTAACTCAGAAAATAATTCGCCGCGTGAAATTGCCGCTACAGTATGGGGCTTTATACCCAATTCAGTAGCAATTTGTTTGCAAGTTTTTGTTGTAAATAATAATTCATTAAGTATTTTAGGTAATAAATCTATATCAATAGGCCTATTAGAATATTTATAATGAAAATTTGCATAATTACTAATTGGAAATGATAACTTTCTTGTAAAATTATTAACTTTATATCCTAAATTCATAGCTTTAATTCTCGTTATTGATTCGCCGGTCAAATTAGAAATTTCATCATATGTATATGTTCCTAACAACAAATAATAAAATATCTGTTTTCTTACAAAATATTGTTCGTTTTTCATATTAATAGCATTTTTTCCGAAAACCGAAAAATTACTATGATGATTCTGACCTGAATGTCTTTTTCTATGACATCCTTCACATAAAGCTACTAAATTAGATAGTTCATTTGCATCTTTATAATTATCAAAACTAACAAACGGTATTATATGATGAACCGATAATTGTTTACCATAATTTAATTCGCTTATACCACAATCGGCGCATTTATATTCGTATTTATTTCTTATTTCATCCCTTACATATTGCCAATTAGGACCATAATCTTTATGTCTTTTAACTTGTTTATCATGTCGTTGGCAATATTTCATATATAAATTATGACAATTTGCTGAACAATAAGCTAAAGGCCTATCATTAAAACCTTTTTGTTTTAATCTTTTTGCTCTAGATTTTGGAATTGCAATTAATTTATTACACATGCTGCAATTTAAATATATTATATTATTACTACCAATTCTCCTTGCATAAGACGAACAGAAATGGCTACAATATTTTAAATTTTTCATGTAAGAATGATGTTTTAATTTATTTTTATTTTTTGGAATTATTTCTTTATTACATATAACACATAAGTAACTCATTAACATAACCTCGATTCAATTAATAAGTTGCTAATAAGATAAGGTTATTATAGTCGTTGAACCTCTCCACTTATCGTAGATTTGGCTGCTGATTGTCCATTTTACTTACCCTTAGCAATTTTATAATATATATATATATTATATCATAAAATCTTGTATTTCAACATAGGTAAATCTAAACTATTTTTTCTAACTTTCGTTCGCATTCACACTTATTGTTTCCAATTATGTTGTAGCTAGTTTAGCTTTAGGAGTTTCCAGCAATTTAAACCTTTTTGACACTATCTTGCGATAGTGAAAGCCCTGGTTAATCGTTAAGGCGCAACAGCCATACGGTGCGAATTATAGAGACCGTATTTTTGTACATTATCTTTAAGTTGTAACCAATCTTCAGTTGTTGGTAAGAAGATATTTTCAAATAAAGCTTTAACTTTATCTGATTTTGGAAGGTAATCGTTTGTCAAATATTTGTCAAAGTATTCACCTGACGCATATTTCGATTTCTCGAAATTATGGAATGCTTGATTGCGTTCTTTTGCAATTTCATTTGACGCAACAAGAGTCCAATAATTCAAAAGCATAAAGTAAGTGCTCGTAAATTCAACGGCTTCAGGTGAATCATAATGAATATGATTTTGAGCTAAATAACCAGCTAAATTCATACTTCCAAGTCCAATGGCATGGTTTAATTTATTTCCGTTTGCAACGGTTGGAACAGTCGAAATATCAGATGTGTCACTGATATATGTTAATCCACGAACCATAACATTTACAGATTTTCCAAAATCTGGACTAGCCATAAGATTTACAATATTAGCCGAGCCTAAATTACATGAAATATCTTGCCCTAATTTTTTATACGATTGGTCATCGTTAATCTCGCTTAAGACTTGCGGTTGCAAGATTTCGGAGCAAAGATTACTCATTATAATTTTTCCGTCAACGGCATTGTGTCGATTGGCCGTATCAACATTAAGAATGTATGGATAACCTGATTCTTGTTGTAATTTCGAAATTTCTTCTTCAAGTTCCCTTGCATTAATTTTTTTCTTACGAATATTTTGATTTAAAACTAATTCGTCATATTTTTCAGTTATGTCAATCTGTGAAAATGGTACGCCATATTCACGTTGAATCGAGTATGGACTAAATAAGTACATATCTTGATTTTTTCGTGCCAATTCATAAAACTTGTCAGGAACAACAAGACCTAATGACAGTGTTTTGACACGAACTTTTTCGTCAGCATTTTCTTTCTTTGTTGACAAAAATTCAATAATATCGGGGTGGAATACGTTCAAGTACACAGCCCCAGCACCTTGCCTTTGCATTATCTGTTACTATACGGGTGCTAACATATTGGACTTTATATTGACTATAAAGCGATTAAGTCTTTCAACTTAATTCTCATAATTTCTTATGAGTTCGGACTATATCTTTCTTTCGTTAAATTCTGATAAAGATTTTATATTTGTTGATTCAATGATTTTATGACAGTTATGGCAAAAAGTACCCAAATTATTATCATAATGAGCATCATCCGGATGTTCAAAAGAAGTTAACTTCGTAAAATGGTGAACTTCCAAATCATTGACACTTCCGCATAATAAGCATTTATAATTATCACGTTCCTTTATGATTTTAGTCCAAGAATACCAAGTTTTACCATAGTGGAATCGATTACGCGTTGCATAAGCATTATGATTACAGCGTTGCGAACAATAATGGTTCGCATTACTATATACATTGAATCGAGCTTGCTCGTATTCTTTACCACAATAATCGCATGTCAGTGAAACTAGGTTCTGCTGATTATATGCTGTTTTGCATTCTTTTGAACATAAGAAAGTTTCATTATGCGATGCAAAAAATTGTTTTTTACACATTAAACATTGCTTTTCGTAGCGAAGGGATTTACAATGTTCGCAATAAATCGGCAAATTTGAATTAATTACACTTTTTGAGGTTGTGGTATTTTTACCGCATCGGCAACATTTTTCTGTAACTTGTTGTTTTTTATAGGCTAATCTAGATGCACAAGCCTTCGAACAAGTTTCTTTTTTTCGGCCTCGTTTTGTATCTTTAGTCTCAAAATGTAATCCACAAATTTTACATGATTTTGTAATAATAACGGCTTTCTTCATTCTTAATATAAAATCCTTACTTTATCAAAAAATTTAACTAACAGGCGCGGGCAATAAATCACTTTAATTACCTCGTAGTCTCTGAACCTTCCTAATAATATTAGGCTCGGCTGCTGATTGTCTTTAGCATGACCTAGTAAGACGTTCCAGCAATTTCCCTGTTTTATACTGAGCCAAAGTTAACCCAGTTGATTGGCATAACTGAATGAGTCTTCAAATAATTTCATAACGGGAACAACACCAGATGCGGCATTTTCAATTCCTTTAATTGGAGCTCCAGCCTCGCGAATGTCTGATAGCGAGAGCCCGACACCCCCACCAATTTTCGACAACTGTAAGGCAGAGTTAATCGAACGGCCGATGTCATTCATACGGTCGGAAATTGATAATAAGAAACATGATACAAATTCACCACGGCGTTTGCGACCCAAGTTAAGATACGAAGGTGTTGCCGGTTGGTAGCGTTGATATAAAATTTCCTCAGCCATATCTTTCGCTAATTGTTTGTCACCATTAGCCATAGCTAACGCATTAAACAATACACGGTCTTCATATTCCTCAAGGTAATACTTACCATCGTTAGTTTTTAAAGCATATTGGGCATAAAACTTATAAGCTGCCATAAATGATTTAAACTTGAAATTTAATGCTTTCAAGTAGTCATGCAATTCCACAATAAATTCTTGTGGGTATTTATTTAAGATTTCTTGCTCGATATAATCATTGTCGACAAGATATTTTAGTTTTTCAACATATGTTGTAAATTTCATGGTATTAGGTTCAACATTCTCTTTAAAAAATGCGTCCCGAGCTTCAATATCCTTGTTCAAAGGAATTTGGCCATTTACTGGACGATTGATTTCATTATTTAAAGTGAAATATGAAACGTTACCAAGTGTCTTAAGACTCATATTGTCACCTCATAAAAATTTTTCTTATAATAATATTATATCACAAAACTGTCCGAAACTAAGCCTTTTCATTAAAAAAAGATTAAAATTATCTCTAATTTTAATCTTTCATTTTATAGCTTACCCAAGTGTGTTCAAAAATGATTTTGCTTGGTCTAGACCACCTTTGTCATTATCGCGAGTAACAGCTTCGGCAATTGCTTGATTCATCTCATTTTGTGTTTCGGCGGAAACTTGCAATGCTTTTTCCTGTTCGGGCGTCATTGTTTCTGAATGAATAACTGCTTGACTTTTAGATTGAGCTTCAGATTTTTCAGTTTCACCTTCAGATTCATCAAGAGCTAATTGTCCCAAAGCGTCTTCCTTTAATTGGTTAAGCAAGATATTGCTGTCACTAAAGAGGGTTACAGCTTCATTTACTGAAACATTAATTGCATTAATCAATTTTGCACGTGTTTCTTTATTAGCCTTGTCAAGAAGTTTTGCTTGTTCAATAACCTTACCAGCTTCAGTTGAGGCTGTTGACGTGATATTGTCAGCTTCCTCACGAGCTTTCTTAAGCAATTGTTCACTCTCAGCTTCAGCTGTTTGCAAAAGTGTATTCGCTTCTTCTTTGGCATTGCTAATAATGCTGTCACTGTTAACTTTAGCTTCGCCTAATTTTGTATTGTAAGCAAGTTCAGCTTTGCTGTTAATCGATTGGGCTTCAGCTTTGGCTTTGTCAATGATGCGTGAGGCTTCATTGTTAGCCTCAACGACACTTTCATTAGCTTTTGCTCGAATGGCGTCAGCTTCGAGATTGGCGTCACTGATAATCTTTTCAGCTTCAGCCTTGCTATTATCAACTGATTTTTTAGCTTCAGCTAAGCGTTTGCCAATATCTTTTTTAGCTTCTTTAACTGTGTCGTTGTAAGCAGTTTCAGCTTTTGCAATGTTTGTTTTTAATTCATCACGCAGTGTACGGAATAAACCCGCGTCATATTCGTTATTATCGGCTCGTTCTTCAGCTTTTGTGAGTTTATCCTCAAGGTCTTTCACGTAATCTTGAATAATCTCGAATCGTTCTTCGACAGATTCAGCTGTAAATCCATTACCAAGTTTAGTTTGTACTAAACCATTAGTATTAATCTCTTGATAAGTAAATGTTTGTGCCATATTTTTAAATAAAACCTTTCGTTTAGTTAATTGTTGTAATTAGTCCAATAATTGTTAAAATTGCCAAAATGACGACAATTGCAGTTACAGTCATAGTTGGTGTCCATTCAAAGCCTTGTTTTTTCACTGGCTGAATGTTACTAACGTCGAACATTTCTTCAATTTCATCCTCGTCAATATCAACGTCTTCGATTTCGTCGTATTCGTCTTTAAACGTTTCAGACGCTTGTTCAATAGGTTCAAGTGATTCGCTTGTCTCAGTGCTATTTAGTGAATCGTGTTCATCACTAACGATTACTTCGTCAACCGTGTTTTCACTTGACGATGCTTCACTTTCTGAAAGATAATCAGGGTATCTTTCAAGAAATGCGTTATATTCATCATCGGACAATGCAGACTTCAAAGTTTCAGGTTTCAAACTAAGTAACATCTCGTCGGAAATGAGTTTATCATCATACGACAAACGTCGTGTTTGCTGTTTCACTTCGTCTTCAGAGATAGTTATTTGTAAATCAACTTTTTGTTGCATTGAATTTACCGATAATAAAAGGTCATTATAATTTGCCATTAATTTGTTTAAACCTTTCTTTATTAAATTACCTTAATTATACCACAATAAAAATAAAAGTAAACGCCTTTTTATTAAAAATATCCAATTTCTTGTAATTTTTTAATGGTATCACTTTTAAGGAGTTTTTTGAGTGCATTTACAGCTAAATAATTCATATTTGAAGCGTCTAACAATTCAAAATTATCTTTGAGTTTCATAAAATCATCGAACGTTTCAAATTGTTCAGCTAGTTGTGCCGTTGCATTTTTACCTAAATTTGGAATTGCCAGAGCTAAAATCACTTTGTCATATGAAACAGTTTTACTGTCTTCAATTTCTTGTAACAACTTGTCAATCGTCTTTTTGCCGAGACCATTGATGGCAATTAACTCGTCGTATTTATCTTTGAGTGCAAAGAAATCATAAAAGCCGGTGATAAGACCGTGGTCAATAAATTTTTTAAAAGTTGTCTTTTTAGCAGAGCTAATTTTTAAAACTTTTGCAAATTTATCCAAGCGGTCTTCAAGTGGCATTTCATATTTCGCCGAATACAAAACTTTACCGACTTTGCCATTGCCTGTCTCACGAAATTCCGCATCTTCAGGCATTTCAATGTCAATTTCAGACCCATCTCGGTAGTCAGTGTATACTTTTTTAATGTCAGGAATGACGTCATTTGCTTTCGCAACTTGGATTTTGTCACCAATTTTCAAATCAAGCTTTTGAATTTTATCCCAACTGGCAAGTGAGGCACGATTGATATTTGAGCCTGTAATTGTAACTGTGTCAAAAATAGCCACAGGCGTCATACGGCCTTCATTTCCAATTGTCCATTCAACTTTTCGCAACGTACTATCAGCTGTCGCTGGTGCGAATTTGATGGCAATTTGATTTTTTTGATGATGACCTGTGTATTCAGGGTTTTCAGTTTTAAGATTTGGTTTAATTACTAAACCGTCAATTGGATAAATCTCACGTTCTCGCCAGGCATTTGCTTTAGTATCGTCTTTAAAGAATTCAAACAATTCATCAGTTGTCACATGTTTATAAGTAACAACTTTATAACCAAGTTCTTTGAGTTTTTCAAGACATTCAAGTTCAGTTGTGAGTCCAAACTTAAATGAGTTGATAATATCATAAGCGACAAACTCAACATTGTTTTGACTGCTCATGGTTTCGTCTTTTGTACGGAGTGATGCCGACGCAAGATTTCGAGCTGACGCATACTTATTATCAACAACCGTAATGAAATTTGAAATGAGTTTTTGAACAGATTTGCTTGATTTGTAATAAGATTTTACTTTTGTCATATCACTTTTTGACGATTCGCCAAGCAAATAACCATTACAAACGGTAACATGTTCAGGTTCGAGGACAACTTCCAAAGCTGTAAGAGCATTTGTGATTGTTTGGTCTTGAGTGGCAACGATTGTTTCAAATGTTTTATTATTAATAAGGCCTTCACCTCTAATAATCATTGCTTCAGGTGTTGCTTCGATTGCTTCAGTCAAATCTTTATCAAAGGCTAATTGGTTGGTTACATTTTCGCCTTTATCGCTTTGTCCACGAGTGGCAAACGTTGCTGAATTTTTGGCTTTATAATTCATTAATGTAAGTCCATCTTCTTTAGACTCAATGACCCAGCCTTGTCCTGTGTCATATTTTTTGACAAAGTTTTTCAGTTGGTTTTGGAATTTTGGTCCATCGATTTTAATTTTATCAAGTGACAATACTTTAACAAGGTGTTTTACTTTGTCAAGATAACTTGACTGAACGCCTAAGGGCATATCTCGTTTGCCTAATGCTTTAATCACGTCTAAGTCTTTGAGCAAATCATCAAGTTCGAAATAATACTTGTCATATTCCTCATCTGAAATCAACGGTTTGTTGTCATTAAAATAAGCCTCATCCCATTTATGAATGTGGCTTAAAAGCCATTCCACACGTTTAATTTTATCTGCCATTATTTACTTCCTTTCACAATTTTATGTTTTATTTCACGCAATTTACCTTGAAATAAATGAATTATAGCGATAACATCCTCAGCTAATCCTTCCAATAATGATTTATCATTTTCTTCATTTGAAACAATAGGGATTTCAGTATTATGAAAGTCACAAATTTGTTCAACAGTATAATCGAATTCAAAATCTTCGTAATCTTCATCGCTAAATTCATCATCAGCCACGGCCGTACATGACCAATCAATACTGATTTTTAAGTCTGTACTTTCATAAACAGTTTTTCCAACTTTAATTGACTTATAAAAACCATATCCTGCATCAACTGTATCATAATCTGATTCATATTGCTTCACTGTATACTTATCAAAATCTCCACCATTAATAATTTCAAATTCATGGTCTACAATCAAATCATTAACCATGTCTAAAATTTTGTCTGTCATTGTTTAAGCTCCTCCTTAAAATTATAAAAATAAATCGTCATCATCGCCAAAGATGATTCCGAGAATTCTGTCATAACGTCCATTAAGAACATCTCGCCTGAAATTTGCTTGTTCAAGACGTTCTTGCCTATCGTCGTATCTGGCTAAATAATCTCGGTAATCATCATCGCCCAAATCATAATCACCGTCGGCAAAAACATCGTCGTCTCTATAACTCATTTAAGTGTCTCTCTTTCTTACAATTTAGTCATTATAATTATACCATAAATGTAAAAAAAGTAAGCCTTTATGGCTCACATTTTTTTATTGTGCTTCTTTAAATGCGTCAACAAATGGTTGATATACATTTTCAGTAACAGCCTTAACAAGTGGATTTAACACATAACGGCTATCAATTGTTTTAACAGCTAATTGTTTCAAGTGATTTTCAAGTTGTTTGAATTCAGTTGGGTCTGATTCCACATCGAAAATCTCACGAGCTCGGTTGATGGCAAGGTTTGCAACTTCTCCGGCAAAACGATTACCATAAATAACTTTCATTGGCTCTTTGATTTTTTCGGCAAATTGGTCTTCAGTTAATTGTGCCAATTCAGCTTTAACGTCACGCTTTTGTGTATTGATATACATTTTAAATTGACCAGTCATTGGTTGTGTCAATTTTGCGACAATTGCGTCATTTGAAACGTCGTGGTCACGAACCAAATCTGAGTATTGATTGATTGTTGATACACTAAGCAAATATTGAGCCAATTTAGCTGATTTCTTGCCGAAATTAATGCTTGTAATGTCTGAAATATTAATACGTGCAAGAATTGTCAATGTGTCCATCAACGGTTGGTACAAATCAACTGTACCTGGGTGATTAGTCATTTCGTTGTGTAACAATTGGCGTTGTTTAATATTTGAATTTTGTGTGTCCAAGAACGCCTTTTCAAGTTTTAATTGCAATGTCAAATTGTCCATATCTTTACTTTTTGGGTCATTGGCAATTTTAATAAACTCATTTGCTTGGTCAGTGAATTTACGCATTTGTACTTTAGTGATACGAGCTGCAGTTCCGGTTTTCGCAGTGTCAACCATAGTTTCAATATCTGCAACTGCTTTTTTCAATTTATTACCAATAAGGTGAGCTGACGCACGTAAAGCAATCCCTTGTTGATAATCAATTTTGAGTTGTAAAGTCATAATTCTTATATCCTTTGTTTTATAAATTTTTATATCTTAATTATATAACATTCAGAAATATAAAAAAAGAACCAACAAATGGTTCAATTTTCTTTACAAGTTACTTTGAGATTCTTTAAAGAACTCATCAATTTCCTCTTTTGACACAAACATTTCAGGGTCGTTTGGGTCATACGCGAGACCACGATAAATTTCGTAACCTGCATCTTCACTGTTAGCAACTGATTTTTGTAGTTTGTCTGTTAAACTCATAAATTAAATACCTCTAATTTTCTTTTAATTATAATTATATTATATCACATTTGAAAAATAAGTAAACGCTTTCGAAAGCTTTATTTTATAACTTTTCAGCTTTATTTACTTGTTTTGTGAGCCTCGTTAATGTTTTTAATCATATCTTTAATGGCTTGATGCGTGTCTAAACGTTTGCCGTAAACGTACGCGTCTTTCACAGCTTGATTTTTGTTATCCTTATTCACATAAATCAAATAAGGTGTTTTAATTCCTGCGAAGGTATTTGCCGGAAAAGCATCGATAAACCAATCAGGAACGCCATCTTTTGTATTAATGTATTGAACGTTAATACCTGTATCACCCGCTAACTCGTGCATTGCAGCTTTGATATTAGGCATTTGCTCTTTACATTTTTTACACGTGGGCTTGTACAGCACATAAACTTGCTCATTAGCCTTTTGTGTGTCTTTAAATGATTTTTGTGTCAACATCTGAGCTTGAGGAAAGTAAAACTCTTGCTGTGTTTTTGAGATTGTAATAGCCCCAAAAATTACCGCAACGCCTGCAATCAAAGCCAAAACTGCCTTAACAATTATTGACTTTTTCATTGTTGCCAGCCCCCGTCATTATATGGTGTATAGCCATAATCATTTTGTTCGGACTCATAGTGTTCACTATAAGTTTCAGACTCACTTGTTTCAACGTTTTCAGTTTCGGCTTTAGACTTGAAATTGAATTTGCGACGCAATAACATTTGTTCAACATCACTAATGCCTTCAAGTGTTTGGCTCTCACGAGTTTCTTTAATGAGATTTTTAAGCTCTTTAATCTCTTCTGCTTGTTTGGCTTTTTGTTCTTTGACATCTTGGCGGGTTTGTTCAATCGCATCTGTCATAAACCATTCAGAGAAGTACGCTTCCTCAATAACATCATAAGCCGATTTTTCGCGGGCTTCAAGTTCTTCGGGTGTTGCATTTAAAATTTCGTCTCGTGTGATTGGCAATTTACGTAATTCGTCAATATCGAGCCCGAAATACTCCGCAATTGTAAAGTAAATCTTTTCATTAGGCACTTGTGTCCAAACTTGATTAAATGTATTTCGTCCAATATGAACTTCCTTTAAAAAGTCGTCCAAAGTTTGGTCTTTTAACATCAACTCAAATTTGACTTTAAGCCCAAGCGTCATAATTTTCATTCCGGCTTGGCCGTACTCATGCTCATAGCCTTTTTTAATTAATCCTTGTTTCATTTAACTTAAAATCCTTTGCTTCTTTGATAATTTCCAACAAGCATACCAAATAAACCACAAAACAGAGATTGCGGGTACACCTGTAATTAAAGGAAATACTATATATTTAATTATATCAGAATTTGGCAAACTAATAAACATAAAACTGAAAATAATTGCGAAAAATAACAATAGGCAGGCTACAATTGTTAGCCAAACATTCGCAAGTCCATCGCCTACAACCATTTTTGAAAGGTATTCAACCTTAGTCGCAGTAAGCACAAGCAAATTACTTTTTTGTTTTTGTTCGACAAACTTATCTTTAGTTGTTCCATAATACAATTGAACAGCTCGCTCAATGTCGTCTAAGGAATTTCCAAAGAAATTATATTTATTAGGCTCGCATTCATTAATACTAACACGAATACCTTGGCGATTCAATTCTTGCTTAAACGCATAAATACGTTTAGCTTGCTTATCTTTTGTGTCGCCAAAATCAAATAAATTGTCTTCAAACTTTAATACTTGTTTCATTTATTAATCCTTATTAAGTATATTATTTATAATATTTGTTAATTGCACGTTGACACTTTCAAATGATTTGTTAGCATCAACTCTTGCAAATAAATCTTGTTTCAATCGATACATTGTATCATAATTGTTTTTGACGGCTTTTAATAATTCGGCATTTGATTCATACTTGTCATTGTCACCATGTTCGCCTTGACGACTCATACTGACATCCACATCGACATCCATATAAATCACAAGGTCTGGTAAAACAACGCCTGATAATAATGTACTTAAATAACCATAAGACGCATTTTGTAAGCCATACGCAACCTGTGAATGCACATAACGGTCAATCAAAATAAAGTCATATTGAGTCAATAGCTCATTTAATTTATTACTGCTGTTTACTTTATCCGCAGCAAGCAATAACTCAAATGCTTTTGGTGTTAATTCAAGTTGATTCGTCAAATACTGGCGAATTAATTGGCCAATTAGTGTATCGTACTGTGGGAACGACAACTTATAAACTGAATAGCCTTTTTGCTCAAGCAACTCACAGGCAAAATCCATGGCTGAATGTTTACCGCTTTTGTCTAATCCTTCAAAACTAATTACTTTTCCGTTCATACAATCTCCTCCACTGACATGAATTGACTGGTCAATTGTACGCTCTTATAACCATTATAAACATTCGTTGACAATTCACCAATCATTGAAATATTACAATTTTCGTCATAATAGTACAATTCTTTAACTTTTTCAGCTTGTCCCCAAGCGATAATATTAAAGCCGCCAATCGTAAATTTTACGTGTTCTTTATTTTTACCCATGAAACGAACATCATCACACTCAAGCAGGGTAAAGTGAATTTCACATTGAGGTGATGGCACTTCACTTGAATAAGGTTTGATTGTATCAAACACTTTATTAGCTTCTTCGACTTGCTCAAATGTTGGAACGTCGTACACATCCAAATCAATCGCTTTAGGTGAGGTTAAGTGGTCATACTTCTGATAATGCTTTTTGTTTTCTTTGGCAAAATCATTGAACAGTTGTTCGAATTCGTCAAGCTTACCTTTATTTAGCGTCACACCTGCTGCAGCTTGGTGTCCACCCCATTTTTTAAAGATTGAGTTATCTGTTTGTTCAACCTGCTCTAAAATCTCAAACAAATTCGCATTTAAAGGGCTTCGACCTGAACCATGATAACCTTTACCGAGAGCAACTGATGGTACATGATATTGTTCTGTAATAAAACTTGACACAAGTCCGGCAATCCCTGGACGCAAGTGCTCATCATAAAATACGATACCATAATTATGCTCATAAATGTCATCGCCATCATCGTTTTGGGCACTTAATTTAAAACGTAATTTTGATTTTGCGGTTTCTTCTTTCCTGGACGCATTAATTTGACAAAGCTCATTAATGACATTTTGGTTTTCAACACCAAATGTTGTAAATACTTTAAAGGCCAATTCAGACGAGTCAACCATACGTCGCGGTGCGTTTAAGATTGGACTTATGACAAATCCAATTGTGTCATAAGTCACCTCACCTTTATAAATAAGGTTTTTATCACGAAGAGTTTTCATAAAAGTGTGAAAACCATTAAACAATAACTTATATGACATACACACGTTTGGATGCAATGCTTTAGTGATAAAGTAATTTTCGTCACTAAGTCTTTCGTAAGTTTCGCGCAAGATACGACGGTTTTCATTTAAGACAGGCATGACATCTGAAATAATACTGATACCTGATAAAAATTCCAAATCGTCAACTAAAGGTCGTTTGTCCGGACAATATTTGTCTGCATAGGCTTGCATAATCTTCCAAACAACCTCAGTTCCTGAAATGCCTTTAAACGGATAAGTTTCCGGTTTGTCAATACGGTTTGGATTGACTACGGCAATCGCTTTATCAGGAAATTCGCCATCTTTAGGCTCGTGGTGGTCAGTTACAATCACTTTAATACCTTTTTCATAAGCGTAGTCAGTGGCTACTTTTGTATTAATCCCATTATCAATGGTTAAAATGTATTTTGTATTAGGCCATTTTTCAATAATCTCGTCAACAGCTTTTACATTTAAGCCATAGCCAAACGTGGTTTTTGGATAATACAAGTTAACTTTTTTAAATCCAAAGAGGTCAAGGCTAACTTTACCTGTCATACCACCAGCTTCACCGTCGACGTCATAGTCTGGATGAATGGTAATCTCGCTATCTTTAGCTTCATGCAAAGCGTCAATAACTTTGTCAGCATCAGTTAACAAACTTCCACTATGCAATTCAATCTTACTGACATCTTGAAAGACAGTGAAATCTGAATCTTTAAAATTATGTAATTTTTTATATTTTTGTAATAATGGATTATCCATTGAACACTTGTTTTCCTTTCATATAAATTGATGGGTCCGAATCATTTTGTTTGAACCCTAACGACATGTAAAACGCATGCAATTTATCAAGGTCTGCGTCAAAGTCAGATGATACGCGAATTTTAATGTCTTTGTTTTTAAACTCATGGCAAAAATGTGTGAACGCCATTCGTGCATTACCTTTTCCTGGTTTTAACGAATGCAACAAGTAAACTTCCACAGTGTCATTTACAAGTGCATAAGTAATATAAACATTTGTTTGATTATAAAATCGTACAATATGACTATTTGCTTTTGTTTTTTCAGTATACAATGCCATAATTACTACTCTCCTGTATAATTTCGTAATCCTTTAAGGTTCTCAACGTCTTTTTTATAAGGCCCACGAAGTTCTTCTTCAAATGGTTTTAAAATCAAATCAAAGTTGCGAATCAATATGTCACTGTCAATCGCGTCAATACCGTCAGCACGATTGCTTAAGTTCGTATTTTTCCCGATATTAAACACTTTAACAGCCAACTCAAATTGGGCCTCGTCACCAAGCAAATTGTCATCAGATTCGCTGTCTATGATACTATTGATAATATAGTCAACCACAAATAAATCATACCAAATCAAATAAACAGCATAGTTGACAAATTTATACTCTGGACGGTTTTTGTGAACCTCATACAAGGTCTCAACATAACTTCTGAAAGCACGGCACAAACGATTGTAAGTGCGACGTCTAACAATTTCAGGTTTTTCAATCATATCAAATCTCCTTACCTAAAATCGATTAGTTGTTCACTTGACTAGTCGAACTTGATTGGTCTGTTTGCTTAGTGGCATCAGTTGTTTTACCTTCAATCAATGCACTAAATGTAGACTTGTAGTCGTCATCCATAACTTTAAAGTTTTGTTTTGCCAACTCTTGGCGAACAATTGCGTCAACACCGGTTCCATTTGCAAAGTTAGTTGCTTTAATGGTGTCAATCAAATCATTTTTAACTTTATCCATTGAACTAGGCTTATCTTGTTTTTTAACCATTTTGGCAATGTAATAAATCTTTTGACCTGACGTTTGGTCTTCATAAGTAAGCACGTCAGTCACATCATTATTATTAAGTTTATAAATGGCTTCTTTGATATTGTCAGGAACCACTGTATCAGTATAATTCATTGTATAGTCTGTCTTTTTAGACGCGGACTTTTCAGAGGCTACTTTATCAAAATCCTCATTGTTATTAAGTTTATCTTTAGCTTCTTTTGCAGCATTTTCGTCAGTAAAAACCATCAATTTGACATTTTGATTCGGTTGGTATTTTTCCCACTCAGCTTTAATCGCGTCGTCAGTAACCTTCATGTTCTTTTTAACGCCATACTCATAAGCGAGTTGTTTTTTCAAATACTCTTTAAATGTCTTTTCAGTATAACCTGACGTTTTCAAGGCTTCTTCAAACTTACTGTCAGACTCATAATTTGATTTGTATTTTTTTAATACGTCATTAACTTTTGAGTCTGAAATTTTGTCACCATAAGCTGAATTGTAAACATCCAAGATTGCTAAATTTTTCACAATCGCCTGATTTTGTTGATTAAATTTCAGAGCACTGTACGCATCTTGTCCTGATACTTTTCCACCTTTATAAGTTGCAACATCTGACAACTTATTACCTGAGCATGCTGTAAGCATTACTGCTGATGCTAGGGCAACTCCTGCCACACTCAATACTTTTTTATATTTGTTCAAATTTTTATTCATAATTTAAATACCTTATTCTTTAATTTTACTATATAATATAAACATATCAAATTATGAAAAAAAGTGAGCCCTTTTTCTGAAAAAAATTTAATAAAATTAAGAATTTTTTGTGAATTTTAATGTACGTCTAATAAAAATTCATGATATAATATAATTATGAATAAAGATTATGAAATTGTATATTTATTACAACACAAAAATATACCTGAATACACTAAGATTGGGTACACCACACGAAAAGATTTGAAAAAGCGTATGAATGAATTAAACACGGCGTCTCCAACTGGCATTATTAAAATAGCGGAGTTCCATTTGCCAAAAGGACGTGCGTATACTGTCGAGCAGGCATTGCATGCGAGATACAGTAGTTACCAGTCCAATCTCGAATGGTATAAGCTATCTGAAAGCCAGATTACAGAGATTACAACATGGGTAAATGGCCTAATTAAAAAAACCTCTATATAGAGGTTTTTTCTTTTATTTTGCTGAAAGTACTGGTTCAGGTTTGTACTTCGCAATAACGCCATCAATGATTGAACGGTTTGACATTTCAGACGATTGTGCTGTAGTCATAAGTAAGTCTTTGATATATTTAAGACCAGTCTTGGCAAGTTCGTCGGCTTTTTCGTCAGCGACCGTTGAGAAGGTCGCTTTTTTAATCAACACAGGAATAAATTGGCTAAACAATTTATTAAATTGTGTTACAGCTAGTGTATCAAAATCGGCAAACAAGATGATTGTCGCAACTTGCAAGCGATAAATATTATAGCTGTATTGGCCAGTATAATGCAACTTCACAAAGTCTTTCATGATTTGTGGTGCGCGATTTTCAAAGTACTTTTCGTAATTTTCGTAGTCTTTATAAATACAATACACAACCACATTTACTTTGTCTTTAGCTTTGTAATAAATGAATCTGTCACGATTGGCAAATTGGAAAAATTTTGTACGTTTTGTCAAATAGTTGTCACTCTTGTTTCCAGCATCACTACTTGAGTACAATTTTTTAAAGAGACGGCCATCACTGCCACAACCAATAGTGAAAATGTAGTCATAATCAAAGTCTAATTCGCTCAAATATGACACCAACCCACGCAATTGGCTTACATAATTAACAGGGTCTGCATCAGGTGCCGTAATAATACCTTGTGTAATCAACGCTTGACAAATGTCTATGCCTGAACTTTTAATCGTGTCAAGCATTTCTTCAAAGTCGGCTTTATCTTGAATCAAAAATGTTAGTGTTTTATTCATCTCATCAATATCCTCTTTATTATCCTCTTCGATTACTTCATACTCGACAAGTAAAGACGAACCATCGTCATCATCATCAAATATGTCATCAAAAAACTTAAAGTAATCGTCATTGCTTTTAAAAATGTGAAAGGCGTCACCATTTAGTGACAATCCTTCCATATCTTCAAAGTCGAATTTAAAATCATCATCAAACATAGCTTTGTGTTCCAATAATGTCGTCTGCAATTTTATTAGTGACGTCTTCTTCTTCTTTAATCAACGATTGCTTAATCACGTCTAAAATTTCGTCAGTATCTTCAAGCATTTTAATGTTTTCACTGAAAACATTACTGAATACAGGCTTGTATTTACCAAGTAAAAGACATGTTTTTTCAATATCATTGACGGCGCTTTCGAGGCGGTCAACGTCAATATTATACAAATCATTGACATACGCAAATTTCAAAGCACGCAAACTCTCGATTTTGGTACGGCAAGATTTAAGCAAATCGACAACTTTTCGTTCGTCAGGATTAGACGTGTCAAACACATATTCATATGTCCATTTATCGTCATTAATGGTGAGTTCCTCGCCATTAAATTCAAATGTTTCATTTCGACGGAAAAAATCAAATAGTCCCATGAATTTTACCTCCCTATTAGTGCATCTCAATGTACGGGTTTACAGTTTCATTAGATTTAAGAATTGCAAGCAATTGGTCTTGGTTTTTACGCAATTCAGCACTTGCTTCACGACGTTTAGCTTCAGCTGTGTTTGTAACCTCCGTGATACCACGAACAGCTTCAAGAACTTCAGCATGTGTATGGCGAAGAGTTTCCATTTTAAGAGCCGATTCTTTAGACTTACGAGCAATACTTACACCAGTCTCTTTAACTTGAGTTGCAACACCGCGAAGGAGTTTATCAGTAGTTTCAGTAACCACGTCAAGTTGTTTCAAGGCATTTTCAGCACCCAAAAGCATCAAACTGATTGTCATTTGTGATTTCCAAATTGGAATGATTTGGAAAGTAGCTTCTTGCAATTTTTTAGCCAACTCAAAGTTACCATTTTGCAAAACAAGTACTTGGTTACATTGAATCAATGCAAATTGTTGTGAACGTAACAATCCGTCAACGTGCGCCGCCAAATCGCCACGAACTTGTTTCAATCGCATAACATCTTGAATAAGGAATTGGTCATTACTTTCAGCAGCTTTTCGTTCCAATTCAGGAAGGAGGACAGTATCGATTTCTTGTAGTTTAAGTTCACCTGCTGCAACTTCCACTTTCAAATCTTCCGCATAAGCACGCAAACTTTCATATTGTTGCATCAAAATGACATTATTATTAAGCAATTTGTCATGTTGATTTTCCAATTGTCCCTTAAATTGTGAAATTGACCCTTCAATGGTTTGAGCCTTAACTTGCATGGCAAGCATACGTTGTTTTGCTTTCTTTTTCGCCCAAGGGAAAAGCCCAGCTTTTCTAGCTTTTGCAATATCGTCAGGCATAACTTCATTTACCGAAGACATCAAATGCGTAATCATACGAGCGATTTCCTCATTGTCGCTACCATTTGTACTTCGCAACAGTTGGTCACTCGCAGCTTCCAATTTTTGTTGAGATTGATACCCAAATTTCATAACAGATTTTGAATCTTGAAGGTTCAAATCTCGAGCAATAGCTTTCGCTTTTTCCAATTGCATAGGTGTTAGAGCATTCAAAACAGCGGTTGGTGTTGGCATCTGTTCTGCAGGTGAAACTACCGCAGTTTCAAATGTGCCTGTTGCCACAGCTTGGTTATTTACCATTGAAATACCCACTACAGGCTCAGGAGCTACAACTGTAGGCATTTCAATGGTTGTTGTCAATTCATTTACTTTTGTCATATGTTAAATTTCCTTTTCTTAAAAATTATATTAATATTATACCATGTTCGCATTAAAAGTGAGCCTAATTTTATAATAATTACTTCACATTTCGACGCAAATCGTCCAAGTCAAAAGCAATGAGCCAACTTGGGTCATTTTTTGGAATAATACTAAATTCCTCATAATCTGCAGACATTGAAATCTTATAATTGTCAGGGTCATCTAATAGTTCTAAATAACGATAAAATATATCCTTATCGATGAGGGCCTCCAAATTAATTCAAAGACAGAGTAGGCCTATAAACTACCCTTTGCAAGAGCCTCTTCATATGTCATTAAACCATTATCATGACAATAACGCTTATGACATATTTTAGATGCCTCCTGAACCCGACATCTTACAGTATAACTTGTACTGTTCTTTTTATATACTGGAAATTCCAACATCAGAGAACGTCTCCGATTGATTACTCTCCCAGCATTCACGTCAGCATTACATGAATAATGACAATGCCGACATACAAAATCTTTTTGTGTCTTACGATTATCTTTAGACACATAGTGACAACGTGAACATTCTTGACTTGTATAAGCAGGATTAACTGCTATAATTTGAATACCATATTGCTCTTCTAAACGTGCCAATTTAGCTTTAACAAATGAACGGTAGGTACGTCCAATTAAACGATTCATTCGTTTAGATAAGCCAGCAGCCCTAAAATCAAGTTTTTCAACCACAAAAACGCCAACGTTCTTTTTAGCCAATTTGTTCAAAATGCGACCAATCTCATTTTTAAAATAAGATTTAATGCGTCGTTGCAATTGATTATAACGAGCATTTGTTGACAATCTAATGGATTGCTGTTGAAGTTCTTTAGTTAATGCTAAAAGTTCGTCATCCCAAATTTTCAATTTGGTGAATGATGACAGTCCATGACGCTCACCGTCACTCGTTGCGAACATGGCAACCATGCCAAAATCAAGTCCAATACTTTCTGTTGATGAACGTAATGGTGCTTTATCATAACCAACAATAGTTGAAATAGTACATGTTTTATCTGTCAATCGAACTTGAACAAAAGGTAAACGTTCACCTTTTTTAAGGCAATCATCTAAATAAGGATTACGTTTTAAAGGTAAGTAAATCGGTTTTCCTTTTTGTAACGTTGACAACTTCAAGAAATAATCAAAATGAGTTGCATGTTTTGAGACCTCCAAAACAGCAACATTTTCGTCTAATTTCAAGGTTTTAACACGTTTTAATTGCGGAAAACGAATACATTTTCTAGCACGTTTAATCAATTTACGCATGAAAAAGAGAATATCAGATGAAACAGGTAAGGTTACATTTGCTTTATATGTTTTGGAAGGAACTAATAACTCACCATCTTTAGTTTGATGCCAAGTTAGTTCAACAGATGAATGATGCCAAAGATGGAGCTTGTTGATGCGATAACAAGTAGCTAAAAAATGGTCATCAACAATAGACGAACCTACCAAAATTGCGCGAACCTTATCTTCAAGACTTGTCAACCAAGACGAATACGTTTCCAACGTTTGTTTGTAACAAGTTTGAACGTAACGTGCAGATAAAGGCGTTTGAACAGCATAAGTTTCAATTGTTTTTAACTGATTATCTAAAGATTCTTTAAGCGTTAGTCCTTTTTCAAGTTGTCGTGCATAACGTTTTTTACATGACTCAAGCAATTTATTATAATCATCTTTTGTTTGATAAGGTTTAGCTTTAGTAAACGACAAATATTCATTATCACGGACAAATCGTAAATTAATATCAGATAAGAAGTGAACCATCAAATCAGAATAAGGAGCCAATAAATCATTGGTAATATCAATCTTGCCTATGTTGGCTAATGATGGTGTAGGAATAGTAGCAATCCATTTTAATGATTCGACCATAATTATTGACTCCTTTCTAAATTAATGGTTTTATATTACTTAATAATTTTTCTAATTAGTCTTGCTTATACTTCTAACATTGTTTATAATAAAGACAAGTACAAAGTGATGAGACAATGACCATAAAAACTACCAACAAATTATCTTATATAATGTAATTATACCACAAATAAAAATAAAGTAAACCATTTTAAGTAAAAAATATAAAAAAATAAAGCCTAAAATTAAGCTTTATCCTTTTGTCTTATCGTTTCTTTTATTTTTTATTTTTCAGTTTTAAGTTAGTTTAACTTACATTCCCCAAGCTGAAAGACCTTGCGAGTTGTAAGCATTTACGGCCGAGTTGATTTGGTCATCAACTGTTGCTGTTGACCCCCAACCTGGCATTGTTTGGAACAAACCTGACGCACCTGAAGGGTTGTAAGCATTTACTTGTCCATTTGATTCACGAGCAATGATATACTCCCATGTAGACGCAGGTACACCTGTACGAGCTGCCATTTGTTGAGCCGCATAAGACCCAGTGGCACCAGCGGTATTTCCATTAGCGAGAGCTACTGAACCTCCGCCGTAAGCTGAGTAATCAGCGGCGGGCGTAGTGGCTGTAGCTGCAGTATCAGTTGCGTATGTTACCGGAGTTGTAACTGTGTTTGCTACAACATTTGAACCTGCTTGAACACCAGCTGACAAGTTATCAGCGCCAGTTTCACCAAGTTCTTTAACACCATCAAAAGTCAATGTTTGGCCTTCGTGGATAACATTTACGTTTGCAATATGATTCACATAAGCAATTTCCTCAACGTAAGCTGTTGTTCCAAATTGTTCTTGTGAGATTTTTGCAAGTGTATCTCCTGCTTTGACTGTGTAGTCCACTTGGTCAGCAGACGCAATACCTGAAGTTGCGAAAATCGTAGCAACAGGCGCAATCGCCATAAGTGTACGTGCAGTTGCAGTTTTAAAATTCATATAATAAATTTCCTTTCATTCTTAAAGAGACAAAATGTCTTTGTTTAAGTTTATGAATCTATTATATCAGGTAATTGTTGAAATAACATGTCACAACCGTTGTAGTTTCGTTACAAATTGCTTCAAATGCTACGAAATAAAAAATAATAAACCTTTATGGCTTATTATTTCTTTGGTTTATTGATTGAAACTTTAATTTTTGGCTTAGCTTTAACCTTAGCTTTAGGTTTTGCTTTAGGTTTAACAACCGATTTTGGTTTAACCTCATCTTCAACTTTTTCGGTTTTGTCACTAACAACGGGTTTCGCTTTTGGCTTAGCCTTCGGTTTTGCTTTAGGCTTAGCTTTTGGTTTAACTGTTTCTGTTTTTTCAACAGCTTTTGGCTTATCTTCAGTTTTTTCAACGGATTCGCTTTTATCTTTTTTAGACTTAAGTTTCACACGAACTTTTGGTTTTTTCGTTTCAGCTTTGTCAAATTCATCTAATTTAAGGTCATAACTAAACATATTAGCTAATGCCGACGTTGCCAACTCATCATAACCTAAATCGTCAAGTAACACATCACGGAAAGCTGGATAGGCACATAAAGGTGCCGCACTTTTATAATAAGAAGGAATCGACAACACACGATTTCGTTCAATCGCATATTGAGACCTGTTATTAAGTTTCCAAACTAATTCTTTGTCATTATTGTCACCAGTTTCTGCAACCCAATTTAAAATTTTGTCAACTTGTTCAGGTGTGATTTGTTTTTTATCCTCTGCCCGTGCAACTGAATGTAAAAATCGCCAAAACGTATTATAATCTTTTGCAAAATCAGTTTTGGCAAAATCATGAACAGCTTTGTCTAAAAATTCGTCACTTAATTTGTACTCATCGAGCATGTTATGGTCGTCGAAATTTTGACGCTTCGGAAGTTTCGGTTTGTCATACTCTTTCCAAAGGCTTTTTTCAAGTAACTCAAGACCTTCCTCTTGTGTATTGTCATAAATCGCATCAAGTTGGTCAAAGTTAACAAAAAATGGTGCATTGTTATTTGAGCGAATATTTGTATTAGACGTATCTGCAGCATCAACCAAGTCTTTTTCAAGACCTTCCAATACCTCATAAACATCTTGGTCAGCTCTGGCATTTTTATTAATCATGAAAATACCCAATTGGTCATACCACCAAGACATGGCCTGATAATACTCTGCAGCCCCAAGCAAGTTTTTAGTAAACATCACGGCACGAAAACGTGGTTTTTCAGGATATGATACCGTTGGATAAATAATCAACGGCGTGTTGTGCTCTTTCGCCACCTCAATGATTTTATTGTACAAATACTGTGAGGATTCTTCCTTACCAGCATCAAAGTCAGCATCAATAATTAAATAACGGCGTCTTGCTCTGTCATTCATATCAGAACGAATTAATGAAAAGTCAAAAGCAGGTTTCATTGACGAAACTGTAGACGCAAAAATAACGGGTGTGTTATTTTTCTTAAGTTTTTTAATTTCATCGTCTGACAATGATTCAAAATAATTGCTGTTTTCGATAAAGACTGATTTTGCCTTTTCAATCAAATAGTGAAAAATCGTAATATCATCACCGTCGTAATAAGTGACATTACGTTGGTAAACATTTTTTGTCATATACATTAGTTATCACCACTTTCCAATGAATCAATAATCTCATCAAGACATGAATCAATTTTAATCAACTCACAGCCCGCTGATTTCGCAAGGTCATAACAAAATGAATCATTATTATAGTCATTAATATAATAAATGCGTTTAATACCTGCTTGCAAGACTAATGGCATACAGCGAATACATGGAAAGTGCGTCACATATAATGACGACCCGTCAATATCCTCACCTTGTCTTGCACAATTCACAATGGCATTCATCTCGGCATGCACTGCACGCAAACAATGGTTGTCGACAATATGACAACCCGCGTCAGTACAGTGTTCTGAGCCATGAATCGCTCCATTATAACCCGTCACTAAAATGCGATGGTCTTTAACTAAAGCCGCTCCAACTTTGGCTCTTGGACAAGTAGCCCGTGAAGCTGCAACTTCCGCCATACTCATAAAATAATGGTCCCAATCCGGACGATTTTTCATAGTGTAATCCTACTTTCATTAGCTTTTATTATTATTATAACATAAATAAAAAATAAGTGAACCAAAAATGGTCAACTTATTAAAGTTTTTTATTCACTCTTATACGAACCGTCATTGTAATTTAAAGTATAATTATTAGCTGTATTGAATAATAATACCGTTTCGTCTAGTTCATTATCATTTGATAACAGTTTAATTGTCAATGTTTCAGGAATTTTATTGTCATTTGTATAATTTGGAATGGCAATGTATTTAATCAAGCCATTTTTATGGGTGTCAAAATACGATTTCACTGTATGTGCAACGTAATTTAATCCACCTTTATCGTCAGTCCCTCCAACATTGCATTGATGTGTTAATACAATACCGTTATCAATGACGGCACTTCCACCTAAAGCAATCGGTAACAGTAATGATTTTTCCCATAATACAGACTTATTGCTTTGTCCATAAAGCCAAGGTACATTCACTTTATATGACGAAAATTTATCGTTCCAACCTTGGACTTTATCTGAATCTTTAAAATCAAGTTGTAAGGCTTTACCATTAACTGATTTTGGATTTGAACTCGCACTAGCCAAAATGGTGTCACGACTTATCACACTCTCAACGCCTGTATTACGCTCAAGCTCATCTTTGTCATAATACTTGACGTATTCTTTAGTTTCAATATCTTCCTTTTTCAACCCTGACAATCCAACAATTTTATAATAGTCAGGGTATTTGCTAAAAGACCATTTGTCACTACTGTCTGAATCTGCATCTGCCGTAATACCACTTGCTGAACTACTTTCAATTGTTCCGCCAGCTAAAATTTTACCTTGATTAAACCAGCTCTTGCCGCGATTGATTAAATTTCGACCTGTATCTTCAATACTTTGACTGTTAAAGGTTGACCCGATAAATTTAGTCACTTCACCTGTCACAACTCTAATCCCATTTACGGTAGGTTTATACAATCCAGCAGTAACCATATTTGTAATCCCAGCATTTTTATAAATTTTAATGACTGAATCATAATTTAAAGGCGAGGTTCCTGTTGTTAAAGTCGTCGTTGTAACACCCATTGGCACAACACCTATCATATATGTAATCAATAGTTTGTACAAATGCCGTTTGATAAAACGATATGGGCGTTTAAACAAAAATCGAATAATTGCATTTAAAATCACCATTTTTTTAATCTTCCTTATTTGTATTTTATATTATTATTATATCAATTTTTTATAAAATAAAAAATCTGTATTGCAATACAGATTTAATTAGTTAGACGTATTACTATAAGTCTTGTCGTCAAGAATATCTTTAAGAGTTGGCAATGTTCCTTTATTCGTTGTGTAATACGAATAAACTGATTTTTGTTCGTCATTAAGGTTTTTAGCCCAATCACCAATCTTGTAATCATTCGGAACACCAGATTCAGTCTTTTCTTGACCCACTGTTGGATTTTTCAATTTAATCTTAGCAAAGTCTAATACTTGGCTCATATCGATAATGTCAATACCTGCTGGATTCGTAATTGTTGATGTATTAGTGTCATTAGGTTTATACAATCCATTACCAACATTTGTGACAGTGTTAGGCATTGCCCAATCACTTGTGTCTTTACCTTGATTATAATGCTTCATCACGTCCACATACAACCCATATTTCATGGACTCATTAACATTAATCCAGTGACCATATTCGTTAGGCGAATCATAACCTGTCCAAATTGATACAGCAATCGATTTTGTTGACCCTGAAATCCATGAGTCTGGGGCCACGTCACCAGTAAACCCTAACGCTGGGTCATAGTTTGTTGTACCAGTTTTAGTAATCATTCCTGCAAACTCTGGAATTGCCGCTTTTTGAGCCGACATGTTTTTATTAGTCGTTGTTTTAAGCATTGAATTCAATACATAAGCAGTCGATTCTTTCATCGCTTGTGTTGCCTCAGGCTTAATTTCTTTCTCAGAGCCATCTGAGAAGGCTAATTTTGAAATGTATTGTGGGCCTATATACTTACCGTTTTGTGCAAGTGCTGCATAAGCTGCAGCTTCCATTTCAGTTGACACATTTAAACCAAGTGCATCTGAACCACCATACGACTCTTTCACGTCAAGACCAACCTGTGACAAGAATTGTTTCGCATACGCCGAACCTACAACCCCGTCTAAAATACGGTTAACAGGTGTATTCAGTGACATGGCAAGTGCATATTGCATTGTAACAGTTCCGTAAGTATAACCACCATAGTTAGTCGCAACAGCATTAGTTCCAGGATAACGATATGGCGACGAATCCCACATTGAATTTGACCCATAACCAAAATACTCAATCGCAGGCCCATATCCAATAAATGGTTTCATTGAAGACCCTGAACTTCGCGTTGTTTGTAATGCACGGTTTAACCCATTTGCAACCTCATTTCGACCACCTGAAATCGCAATCACATGACTATTCGTTGCATCCATTACCGTTACGGCAACTTCTTGCAAGCCGTCTTGATATTGCTGATTTTTTACAGCGTTTGTCAACCAATCTTGTTGCTCGGGTTGTAAATACGTATGAATTTGCAAAGGCGTTTTACTTAAATCATAACCTAGGCTACTTAGCTGTTGTAATGTTCCTGAGATATAAGCGTTGTATTTACCAGTTTGTTCCAACACTTGTTGGTTTCGCCAGTAACGTTCTTGCAATCCGTCAGTTACAGGAACTGCTTTTGCCGCTTTGTACTGCGCTTCAGTAATTACGTTATTTTTTAGTGACGCATACAATACTTGATTGCGACGTTTTTCAACTAATGCTGGATTGTCATATAAATTATAACTCGCTGGAGCTTGTCCAAGACCTGCCAAAATTGCGGTTTTTGAAATGTTCTCGGGTGTTTTCTCATTCAAATCCATTAACGACTTGTTAAAATATGTTCGTGAAATGGTTTCAGCCCCATAAGAACCTTCACCTAAAAACATTTTGTTTACATAAAATTCCAAAATTTGTTTTTTACTAAAGTTCGCGTCAAGCTGTTGAGCCAACCACAATTCCTGGATTTTACGGCGAATGGTTGACACTTGGTTGGTCTCTTTACTTGTGTCAAAAGCCGTCATTTTAATCAACTGTTGTTCAATTGACGACCCACCACGGCCTTGGCCTTTACCAGTAAATTTCGATAAAAGTGTCGACGTTACCATATTGACAACACCTTTTTTCGAAAAACCGCCATCAGTTTCAAAAGTCGCATCCTCAGTTGCTAATAACATTTTTTTATACAAATCACTAATATTATCAGCTTTCACATAGTCACGTCTGATTTCCGTAGACGACCAAATCACATTGCCATTTGCGTCAAACATATTTGACGTACCATCTGATTTAAGCATTTGCTCAGTAATTCGCGGCGTCTTCTCGAGTGTATTTTCAACATACCAAGCTACGCTTGACACACCTAAAATTCCAGTGACTACTGTTATCCAAAAGAAATAAAACAGTATTGGATGGCGATGGCGAAACTTGATTTTATTTCGCTTTGACCGCTTTTTAGGTGTTACAACTTCTTCTTGGTGGATAGTCTCGTCTAAAATTGGTTCTTTGTTATCGTCATTCATCCTAATCACCTACTCTTCCAAAATGTCTTTATTTTCCAATTCGCTATACAAGCGATTAATCTCATTCACAAGTAAAAATACCTTGTCAAGTGAATCGTTTTGTATAAGACTTGAAACACTGTCTCTTACATTTTTGTCATACACGGCAATGTTTCTTGCTCTAATAAGTTGGTTCTCATCTAAAATTTTATTGAGTTCATCCAAATTATCGGCAATCGCATTTAGGCGTGTCAAAACCGCGTTTTCAAGTTTCGAAAGCTCAGCACCAATTTCAGCTAACTTTTTTTCAAGTTGTTTATTATCCATAAATTAGTCCTCTGTAAGTGACTTCACATTTCGATAAGTTGCTTTAGACAACTTAAATGTTTTGTCAATCTTGTCAGCCAAATCTTCGACGTCCACGTCGAGTTGAGGTGTGTGAACACCGTCTGCACTAACTGAATTTTTAAGTGCATCGTCAATGGCATCATAAACTGTATTGTAAATGGCATCTTCTGTAACCTCTTGTACAGCACGTTTCAATAAATTATATGTTGCCACATAAACTAAAAGCAAAAACACAAAGACAAATGGAATCAAAATAAGCCAAAGTGTTGGTGATGTTAAAACTGCTTGCATAAATTATAATCCTCTTTATATCATATTTTTTATTAATTGACGTCTTCCTGAAGTTTCAACTCCAGGATTCCTGTTTACTCTATAGTAAACACGCTCAGTTCTCGTCTCCAACTCACAGGTGAACCAAAGACGACTGCTTAACAGCAATGACCTGCTTTAGGTAAAGACCCAATCTCAGTATGTGTCTGAGCATTGGAAGTTTCACAAGAATGAAGACATATACCAAAACACACGTCTTCGGTCTCAAAACTTCTTTATACCACGTAGAAAGAAGAAGCTTTGTCTTGTGCATTAACGAAGGAGCGTCAGTCCCTCGGGTTTAGTGTCTTTTCCTTGACAATGATTGTTTAGTTAAGATACCAAACTAAACGCTTAGTTTCAATTGGTTGATGAAGGAAGTCCTTCATTTGTTGGTAAAAATCAGGAAAATCCTGATTGAGTTGTTCTTGTTGGTAGTGGCCGTTCTCAATATGTCCAATGAGAAAGGCTGAGTATAAATCGCGTTGTACTCCTAGGTATTCATCTGACAAGTCATACACACGAGTAGAAAGTGATTTCTTTTCAAATGTTTGAGTGATGTGATTATATTGGCTTGGCTTCACGTCTTTCGGCGAAATGGTTTCCACGTCAATACCGAGTTGAGAGGCTCTTGCTTCAAGAGCTGTTCTAAAACTACTAGGAGCTGCCCTAAAAATGGCTTTTCCAAAACGTTTTTTACTATAAGGCCTATTGGTCTTCGGATTGATGCGAATATCTCGACTTCGTTTTTGAAGTCCTTTGACATTCAATTCCTCAATCCGGATGCTGGACGCTTGTGACACCAGTCTGCTGACTAGCTGTCCTCGATGCTTGGTTCGCTCTTCTGATAAAGAACGATAAGCTTTACGTCTCCGAGTTTGTAAACGCATTTGCCGGTTTGAAGGGCGTTTGAATCGTGCGCCCTTCTTGATAGTTCCATTTTCCTTATAGCACTCAGGATTATTCACTCGTCGACTACGCTCAATTTTTCGGTCGAGTTGTTTGAGGAGTTTTTCCTTCTGAGTAATGTTTTGCGGTACCAAATCAACCAAGGCAACTTCGCTGGGTGACGCAAAAGCTACCGTCGAAATACCAGGGTCGATTCCAACCACTCCTTCCCCTTTAGTAACATTTGATGGTGGAAATCCCTGACAGACAATCTGTAGGTAATATACCTTCTTACCTCGAATGGTTTTTCGAATAATTTGGACATATTTGATTTTCTCACTACGTAATAAGCTCATCTGTTGGTATTTGTTAAAGGCTTTAACGGGAATATCCACAAAGGTTGAAGCTTTATGGATATAGAGTCGATAAGCGAAACCTTTTCTATCAGATGGTTCTAGTCGAGTTCCTGTCGTATTGACACGATTACGGAAACTAACGTCTAAATCGAACTTACTTCTAAACCGCACTTTATGTGGTTTAATTTGATAGAAAAGAACTTTTTCTAAAGTTTTATAGGCTTGAGTGACAATAACCTGAATTTCTCCCGCGTTAAATTGCTGGTATGGTGAACCTGGTTTTCTTCGCTGATGAGCTAGATATTTGTGAAGTTCGAATTCAGTCAAGCCATATGTTTTTTGCAATTCAAAAAGAGCATCGTTGTAGTCTTTGACTTGTTTGCTTAAAACTTTGTCTTTTTTCTTAGCCTTTTTTAAAGCAGTCAACTTCTCGACAGCCAGACGCCGTACTTCCAAAAGTTCTTGGTATTCAGAGTTTTGCTTAAGAACTTCAAAATGTTTGAGCCCAAAGCTCAGTGCGTCATTATAAGCACTATTTGAGATGCGAAAGCTTTTTTCTAACCGTTTTATAATCGACTCGGGCAACAGAACCTTTGTTGAAACCACATAACTTGGGGTTTGTGCTCGCATGCGACACCTGCCTTTCAATTTACTTATTATAATTATGATATCATAAATGATATCAACTGTCAAGTTTTTACAGGCTCATAAACTTACTGATTCATTTGATGAGTGATGGGAATAGGCTATTAAATCCTCAATATTCGAAAATATAGCCGACCTGATTCATTCCAAAGTTAAAACCCCCGAACTTTCTCAGTTCTTTCGTGTAAAAGTAATAATGTTATTACATTTTAACATTATTACCCCTTGTGCGATTAGTTAAGTTACCTTTTTGTTTGATTTTTTTAGTAACTGTTAAATCGAGGCTCGATTCACGATTTTTTAGTCGTTTCGAAAACTCTTTCATTTGTGATTGGTCAATCACTGTCTTATCAGATGTTGCCACTTTTCCCATGGCTATCCAATAAGCCTCACGCTCGTCAAGTTTTTTCTTGTCATTGCGGTCAATGTACTCAAGTACATAAAATGACCATCCATCCTTAGACGAGAACTCGGAGTCATGACCATTCACTTTAATTTTCCCATTGCGGAAATGTTGCTTTAACCGATTGCCCATATTTACGGATTGGCCAATATAAAGTAACTTGCTTTTTGCATTGTAATACGCATAAATCCCGCCAACTTTTGGCATTGTATCTTCATCAAATGCTGTTGTCAAATAATTTGCCTTAAATTGGTCCAAATTAAACGAATCTTTAGGCAAAATTAGCAATTCCTGATATTTTTTATCCAAATGCGTATAATCATTTTTCAATCTCGCAAGTTCATCTTTTACTTTTGCCAATTCCTGTTTCATGGTGAGATTCTCACGAATAATTGGTGCAATATCCATCACTCGTCCTCCCAATAAAACTCAACAGGCTTTGTATTAGTTCCCATGGTTAATTCCAAACTGTCAACTAATTCGTTGTTGTCGGCTCTACGAACCACATTAACCCACTTAGCACCATAAGGTGTTTTCTCAATACTAGTCAGCCAATGCACGTCATAATCTTTATCACTGATTCGGTTTTCAAAATCCGCGATGTCATTACGGTTATGTTGTGCGCGCCAACCAATCACTAAAACAGGATTGTTCTCTATTCCAATATAACCAAATGGGAACAAATGCGTACGGTCAAACTGCTCATTTTTAGGATAAATTTTAGCTTTAAGCTGGCGACGTAATTCGTCATTTCGCAACTCTTGGCCAAATTTCTTACGGTCTCCTGCTTTAAAATACGCATAAACCTGATGCTTGTCCGGTGAATGATAATACCAAATTTCACCTTGTTTTGGTCCTTGTTTTGCAAAGAACGCTTTCTCAAGTGAACGACCAATTCGTTTAATGATAAGTTTTGGTTTATCTGGTTTCACGTCATTAGCCTCAGGCTCACTTGCAACTGGAGCTGATTTACGTTTTTTAGTTTTCAATTCTTCTGGCATTGGATGCCAGTAAGGCTGAAAATATTGTCTAATTCTTACATATAAACTGCGTTTGTCATTTGACATAATTATCTCCTTTTAATTTCGATTTGTTGAATAATTACGTCTGCTTGACGGTGTTGTTGATTCAATCACCGAAGATGACGATGAGCTTCGGCTTGATGAACTACTTGAACTTGAACTTGACGAACTTGATTGGTTATAAGACGCTACATTTTTCTTAGCGACAACCACGTCAATACTTGACCCTCTAACAATCTTAGTGTATTTGTTAGTTGATGGCGATTGTGACAAAATCGTACCAACTTGTTTATCAGAATTTTGTTCAGTTGTGTTCAAACGAATATTATTATCACTTGCCCATTTTTGCAAGTCACTAATATTTTTGCCTTCAAAGCTTACATAGTCAACAACGCTTGCTTTCAATGAATTCATCGTATTAATATACTGGTCATAATATGATGAAAAATTATTTTTAGCATTTACGTCAGCCTCATACTCAGCATAAGCTGCTCTGTTTTTCGTATTACGAGCAACAGGCTCTTTTGATGCTTTTAGTATAGGCGAAACAAATTTCGTAATTAAATCATATTTATATGATAACATATCTGTACTATTAATTAAACTGTCTAAATCTTTAGTTGACATATCCGTTTTAATTTTCAACTTGTTATCATTTTTTGAAATATTATATGACTTACTAAAGTTTGTAATCACAGCCGCATATGTATTAGCGTCATTCGCAAGAGCATAGGTAATGTCACGGTAAGTATTTGCTTGTTTGTAATTATTACCTTTAACCAAAAAGTCGTCAACTTTATCAAATACTTTATCCACGGTGTCAGACATATCTTGAATACTTACTGTTTCTTTAATCTCACTGAAACTGTCGTCAGTAAAAATACCTAATAAAGCCTCTCTTGCATCCCAAAATGTCATCAACTCATTATATTTTTTAGTTAAATTATCTTTTGGGTCTTTCGCTTTTGCATACATTGACTTAATCTCATCAATTTGTTCTTTGTCAACGCCAGATTTGAATTCATGGTTACTAAAATCCCAAACAGCATTCATTTTTTCAGTTAATTTTAATTTTAACTTTTTATCACTTGCTGTACTGTACAACAACTCTGGGTCTTGTTCAGCCAATTTAGGTCCAGTGATTTTAGTCCACTTAATTGAATTGTGATAATCGTCGTACAATTTAATCGAAATGGTCGAAATGAAATACACAAAGGCAACAAGTAACCCAATAACGATTGTCTTAAGACCTATCCAAGCATACTTTGCAATAGGATGTTCACTAAGATAATCCGCTCGCTTTCGTAAACGCGCCTCGCGTTTTTCTTTGCGAGCTTTAACCTTAGCGTCCAACCTATCCATCTTTTCGTTGAACTGTTGTTCTTTTTCGCTTTCAGTTAATTTTCGTTTTTCGCTCATTTACTCACCACCAACTTTTATGTAAAATATATTCCATAAGTTCTTCAGGCGTTTGTTCATCCACAATGTCAATCAATAACACTTTATCGGGATATAAATATTTTAAGAACTCACCCATAGCTTGATAATAAGCATTTGATTCACGTAACGTTTGCTTTTCAAGAGGCGTCATTCCTTTGCCACTTTCTTGTCTACGATTTTCAATTCGCGTCTCAAGTAAATCGGGATTGCTTGAATACAAAATCACATACTTATAACGAATTTCATTCATTAATGTGTCAAAATGATTTTTATTAACAGGCTGTTTCAATGAAACAGATAAACCAAGATAATCTTTTTCCACACATTCGGACAACCCATTGTTCCAAAGCCAATCATACAATTGATATGACAATAAGCCTCGGTCAAAGATTAAGTTGTATGGCGCATCTTGTGCATCGAGTAAATCTTTGTAGCCAACAATATTGTCGCTGTCAAAATGCCGAATTTCAACTGGTGCTTTATCATGTACCTCATGATAATTCGCTAACAACTTACTTAAGGTTGATTTTCCTGTCCCTTTTGGGCCTTCAAAATTATATAATAACATGGTATCACCTTTCAAATATATTATACTATTACTTATATTATATCACGTTTTTAAAATAAAGTGAACCAAAACCTTAAACTTTTCTAATTTTAAGCCAATTTGCCGCAATTTTTCGGAAAAAATTTTTAGTGTGAGAATTTTAGAGGCTTTAAAAAGCCTTGTGTATCAAGCGATAGTGAGCACTTTTAAAATTGCAAATTGGTAAAGTGCTTTAAAAGCTTGAGTACCAAGGCTTTGTTAAGGTAGATAAAATGAAAAAACAGCCTAATTTGGACTGTTTTTAATTTTTATTATAAGTTAGTCACAAACTTCGCAAAATATCGCAAAAATTTTATTGTGTGCGGATGTAACGTTCAAAAGTTGCTGTAAAATCAAGGGTAAAGAACGCACCGGGGTCAATATAGCCACGTTGTGCATGCCCACGGGTAAAATCTGGTCCCGAATAGCTAGGCAAACGGTCAACTAAAAGCTCGATTGGTAATTCAGTATTCTCATAAATGAATTTACCATCCCAGCCTCGTGATGAAGGAGCTGCTTGTGCATGCGCGAATACGCCCTGGAAATCAAAAGTATCACCGACTTTTTTAGTATTGCCGCGAGCAGGAATATCAATCGCAACAACAAAGTTAAGGTTAACACTAGTATCGATTGTTCCTGTAACTGTTGAATTTTTTGCAACACCTAATTCTTTCGCAACACGACGGTCGTCAATAAGAATTTTTTGCGGCATACGCATATAAACAGTTGCATTAATCCCAAGATAACTATAGTTCAAACTAAAGTTGACGTCAAGGATTTGCATTGAATGAATATCAACGTCATAAATATAATCACCAAAGTTTTCAGGATTAAGTCGTTTAAGTTCAATGAGGTATTGTTCGTTGCTTCGCGCCTCATATCGCAAAGGTTTTACATGTGTTCCAATTGACATATTTTTAAGTTCTTTCTATATAAATTCAAATTTATTTTTCTTATTAATTCTATTTTATAACATCATTACGGAAAAGTAAAGATTCAATGAAATTTCTCCATTCATGCGTATTATACCACAAAAAATATAAAAGTAAACCGTTTTTAAAAAATTAGCGTAAAATTTCCTGGAAAGCGTTCACTTATTTTTAATTTTGTGATATAATAGGTCTATATAAAATTAGAAACATAGTATGAGGTTTAAAAAATATGAAAGAAACACAACTTAGACGTTTTGAAATTTATGAAGAATTTACGCTTCGCAAGAACATTGACATTTTTTGCTTATTTAATGATTTGACAAGAACACAGTTTGCATTTTATTGCGGATTAGAAGTGGGAACAATTACCGCACTAAACTCGAAACGTCCGACGGATAAGACTTATAAGAAGATTAGTAACTTTACTGGTGTACCAATTCGTATATTAAAAAAACTAGCCATCACTAAAGATGAACTAGTTGAAAAAAATGTAAAGGAAAATTTTAAAAATGATAATGAGTAAATCATTTAAAAAATTCTATTTACTTTATTATATCACGAATTCTACAAAAAGTAAAGGAAAATTTTCAATATGAGTAAAAAAAATTCTAAAGGGTTGATTTTACTAGACCCGAACACTAAGAAAATTACAGAGCCCATTGAAGATATTAGAGCCTTTACATCTGAACGTGAACTCAATCGCCATTTTATGGACCTGGTTAACAAGGAAGTTCAAGCAAGACAATTATTAAACAAAGGCAAAACACCACAGTTTACAAATAATGAAATTTTAAAAATGCTTGTTCAGTATTTAAAATTAAAAGTTAAGGTTGAAAAATCACGAACAGGTGATAGCTTTAATATGCTTATGGTGCTCGACACAGACAATCCAGCTGGGGTTTGGAAACCGTTCAATCTGGAAAAGTATATTACACTAATTTCAATGGCTATTGAAATTAAAGACGTTAAGAAGACAATTGCTGACATTGCATTACGTGCAATGCACATTGACCCTGATTTCTTCGACATTGAAGAAATTAAAGAGCCCCCCCAAGAAATTATTCTCGCACCTAATTGCGTGGTGAATCTAAAAACAATGGAACAATCTAATAGTCGAGATGGTTTCGGCGAGTACGATTTTCTACAATCACTAAAATTCAATGTACTACCATTAAAATATGTAGACCGTATGATGCTTGAAATTACAAGACGCATTCATAATGACTGGACGCAAGGTGATAAAGACGCGCAAACATATTTAAAACAATTGGAATTTTCATCAATTGAAGGTAATGGTCGTAAGGTTTATAATGTATTGAAAGGTGATGGCGGTAACGGTAAGTCAACATTCTTGAATATTCTCGAGAATTTGGCAAATCCAGAGTATGCCGTTAAACTAGACATGCAGGATTTGATGCGGGATAATTCATTAAAAGACATTCTACCTACAACTAAGATTGTGTTAGGTCACGATATGTCGACAAATTCAAAAGTAAACAGCACAATGTTAAGCCGATTTAAAGAGTTCACACAAGGTGAAGGCTTTCAAATTGAGGTTAAGTATAAACCTAACCAGTTGTGTTACACTAATGGTTTGAAAATTCAAAATACAAACTCAGACATTGCGTTCTTCGAAAATTCGAGAGCGATTAAACGTCGTTTAATTGTATTTAATTGGACAGACCAAGATTTCAGTAAGCTAACAACTGAGGATTCTGAATTTAATTTAGAGGACCTTGTTAACGGAAACTCAGATAAAAGTAAACGCTTTTATGAAGCATTAATTGCAGATATGTTTTCAGAGATGGAATACTTTGATAAGTTTATTACAATTCAAAGCTCTGTTGAATATACAGAAAATATGATTGCAAATGCAGACCAAGTATATGCGTTTATGAATTATTTGAAGGACCAAGATTTGTTAGTATTTAATAAGATACCAGTAACAATTCTATATCAAATGTATGTATTGTGGATGAAGTCGGAAAATCCAGGGTCGTCACCGTTAAAACGTCGTGGATTTACAGACCGAATTATGAAATTAGCAAGTCAATTTGATTACACATATGAAAAAGAACAAACACGATTGAGTTCGATTCCATTACTTGACTTTAATGCTGAATTTTTAAACACAATGTATTTCGATAATAATATCAAATATAATCGTTATGAAACAACAACGTATTTGAATAAGAAATCAAACGGAATTACTTCGGTAGACGTGAAAAACTTCAAGAAACGAATGAGTGAATTAACGTCAAATGACTCGTTTACAACTAAAGAAATGCTGATTATTAGACACTTAAAAGCAAAGGGAAATATCGAAGCAGCAGCTTTGATTGACTCGGAGACATAAGAAAGTCGTAATTTCTGATTACAGCGAAAAAAACTGCTCACAGTGATTTTGGGTGGTTTTTTTATACAATCGTGTTTCGTATAAATATACGAAAAAATCGCATACTCAAAATCTCATTTAGGGTTATTTCCCTTCTCTAACAGGTAACAGTGACTATCGCATAAAAAAGGTTTACTAACATGTCCTTAAATGACATAAAAGTCAACCATAAATAGTGACATTTTGACAGATGAATTCATGGCTAAACTTACGTAACCATAACTGTACCAGACATTTGTTGAGGAGGTCAATAACCCTAAATTGAACCTTTTATAACGGTATCAAGTAAAAGGTTCAATTTTTGATTATAGTGATTACTATAATCAGTAAAATTTTGTTCACTGTAATCGACAAGACGATTCTATTGGTAATCAAGACATTGAAGCTACCTTCTGATTACAGTACTGATTACAGAAAAATTGACTGTAATCAGAAAAAAAGTTAATGTTATCAATACCTTAAGTATATTTCTGATTACAGTAAATTAAAAATAATAAAAAACTTTCATAAAATATTTCCAACTATTTTCATTTTAATTGTTACATCGTTGAACAATATTACCAAAAGTGTTCGATTTACTGTAATCAGTAATCAGAAATTAACTTCGTTAATTGGTACTGTTACGATTACAGAGCTGATTACAGTCAATTTTCTGTAAGCAAAAAAGGCTTCGCTGTAATCAGTAAACATCAAAGGGATTATGGTTCTCAATACTTAGGACTGACACCCCCCTTAATTTTTCTTATAATACCAATACTTCGACTGAAATTTGGCTAATTTTTACCGGTTTACTTTTATATTTTTTGACGTTATCAAAAATGCAAAGTCTGACGAAGTATTGGTATTATCGAGAAAATAACCCCCTTTTGACCAAAAATTGGGCCTCGTGAAGTACTGGTGCTATAACCCCTGAATATTGCGCATATTTCACTTTTACACCATGATTGTGGTGTAAAATTGAGCTATTTTAGCCAAATTTCGCTTGATAAGCTCAGAGTACCAGATAAAAGATATAGTTTTTATTTCCCTGATTTTAGCTAAAATCAGTTGTAATCAGAAATCAGTCAATTTACTTGGTTTATCAACGATTTTAGTACTGTAATCAAAATTGCTCACAGTGAAAATAACCCCTTTTTTGCCCGAAAATTTCAGAAAATTAGACGAAAATTAAATTTTATCTTCCGAAAACGCTTACTGCGATTGCATTTTATGATATAATATAATATATAGAATATTAAATTAAAATGAAAGAATAGGTTATCTAATTATAATGGTTAAAGAAGTAAACGAAGTTTCAGTAATCGAATCTCAAATGTTGCCTGTATTCAATGCTCCAATTGAATTAGAAATGGTTGGCAACGAGTATCACTTGAAGAATTATGACACTTTAGTTGATTCATTGAAGCAATTTAACAAGCAAGTTGACAATTATACATATAATGATAATGACCGTCAACCAATTAAAAAGATTAAATCCGCTGCAAATAAGACAATTAAAGCGTTTAAACAAGAAGTTAAAAAACAACAAGAAGCATTATTTTCACCTGTAACGTCTGAAGCAAAAGAAATTGAAACTTTAATGACTAACTTGTCAAAAGGTCTTGCCAAAGGTTTGGATGAAGACGACAAACGTGTTAAAGCAGAAAAGAAAGCTGAGCTTACGGAATTGTTTGAAGACGCAAAAGAAACAATTCCAAGTTTAGCTGACCTTGATTTTGATTTTGATGACATTTATGACGTTGCTTGGTTGAATCGTACAGCATCACGAAACAAGACAATTGCTAGTCTTGATAGTCGTATGGAAACAATCAGTATGCTTGTTGCAAATCCAGTTTTAGCTAATAACGATATTCAAGAAATCATTGAATATCTTGAAGATGCTGATTGGGATGGACTTAAAGCCCAAAACAACTTGGCTACATTAAATGTTAATCGTCAAGAAGAAGAATTAAATCGTCAATTACTTGAAGAAGCTAGACGTCGTAAGGAACTTGAAGAAAAAGAAAAAGACATTTTGAGTAAAGATGAGTCTGTATCATCGGCTGAATTAGTAACACTTAATGACGACGAAGCTAAATCAATGACAGAAGCTAAAAAATTGATTAAAGTTAATGTCAGCGATTGGGCTCGTGTTCGTGATTTGTTGCTTGCAGCTCAAATCGAATTTGAAGAAGTTCTTTAAAATAAGAAAATAAAAACTTATAAAATTAGTTTTTATTTTTACTATAAACAAGATATAATAGATTATATATATTAATAAGAAAAAGGAACTATAAATTTTATGACACAAAATGATAAAATTAAATTGAAGGCTTTGTTGCCAACAGTTCAAGGGACTTATGGATTAGTTAAATCAGCATCTGCTGTGGCAAGTGCAACTGTAGAAAATCAGCTTGTACCACTAAACCGTCTTAGAAATGTTTTAACAAGTGATGTTATCGTTTCAACTGGAACAGATATTAAAACTAGAGATGACTTCAGTGTTGCTTGTCTTGATTTGAATACTTTCTTGCAAACATATTTTGAATCATTGCGTGAAGCTACTGAATTAGCTGAATCGTATCAATCAAATGTAACACGTGACCTTGACGCATTGTTAGAACGTGATATTGACGTTAATATTGACGCGTTTGTTAAAACAACAAATAAATCAATTGAAAGTCTTTCAGCATTAACGTCTGACGGCAAAACAACCACAACTAAATTTACTGAATTGTTTGGTAAAATCGACGAAACATTTAGACTTTTTGCAAAACAATTGGACGGTAATAGTTCAGCAAGTGAAATTGAAGCACTTATTGATGAATTAAGTACAGCAAGTAAACAAGTTGTTAATTCTGTTAATGTTGTTGCAACAAGTCTTGAATTGCTTAAGTCGCTAGTTGCTAGCGAAGCTAAATAAGAGGAGTGATTTGTTTGGAAAATAAAGAATTAAATTTTGATATTTTTATTGCAAATATTGATTTGAATACTTTGGCTCTTGAGTTAGCTAATGAAAATCATAAAGTTATTAAACATGACAATCATCGCAATCCTTTTATTGTAACAACTTTGGGTGAGCTCGCACAATCAGCTAAACGTTTGGCTGTTATTTATCAACCAACGGCTGATAATAATGCGTCTCAAAGTGAAAAAACAAAAGTTATGGGTGATTTGATTAAATCCCACCAAACACTTTTGAATTTGCAAACAAAACTCCGAGAAGACGACACCTATCTTACACAGGCGTTATCTCGAAGTGCAGCCTTGTTGACACCGCTTTACCCACTATTCTTGATTAATGAAGTTTTTGAATCACAAGCTAAAAAAACAGAAGTACGTAATTAACAGGAGGTTTGATTTATGAGTGAAAATCTTAATTTTACAGATACAAACCTTTCGTCAATTTTAGCATTAATTTCTGATACAGCAAGTGAAACAACTCAAGAAGACGCGTACAATAGTGTCCATGAGACATATAATTACACTGGTGAGCTCGTCACAAAATATGATTTGAAGGATGAGCCTGTTGGTTCGGAAGAATATCAACAAGCTTTGGCTGAAGTTGAAGCTTTATTGAAAGATAAATTTGAACCTAAAGTAACGTCTGATGATTATACAGATAATACTGAAATTGTTGATACAATTAAAAATACAGATGTTATTAGCAACGCATTTTCAAATATCATTTCAATTGCCGAAAAAGATGAGCAAGACTTTAAGAATCTTGGCACAATCGGTGTTGGTACAATTGCCGTTGAGCAAGTTAAAGATATTGACGGACAAGTTGTTGTTAAGAGTGTTGATGTCAATACTGATGATGTGATTAGTGAACGCACTTTTAAAGTTGCAATCAATGGGCAAGTAGTTGATGGCAAATACAGCTTTGATGCTGTACCATTTAAGTCTGATTATTTGCTTAAAGACGACAACTTTGTTTTATCAGGTAAACAACCAAAATTGATTAAAATTGGTGCTGACCGTGTCGGACATGTTACTGTAACTTATGATTATGTGTATGCTGATGCGGGTAAACCTGTTCATAAAGTGGTAACACGTAAAGTCATCTTTGTTGACGAAAATGATAATCCTGTTGATTTGACAATTATTCCAACTAACGATAATTACAATCAAACTTTGGAATTTGATGGTGTTTATAATTCGGATGGTTCAATTGCTTGGACACGAGATACAAAATTCTTTGATGCCGTTTCAATGCAAGAATTAAATAAATACTTGGAACCTTTTGGTTATAAGAAGACAGGACCAGACGTTCCGTCGACTAAGGCTTTGGCTAATAGTGATAAGACTGAATATGTCGAAACAGTTAAAGTCATTCCATTGCAAGAACCGTCGGAATCTTTAACTGACGTCGCGTCTGAATCAGAGCTTATCTCAGTTGAAACTTCTGTATCAGAATTACAAACTGAGAGTGAATCTCTGGCGACAAGCGAATCTGAAAAAGTTGAAGAGGTTGTATCAGAAAGCATCACTAAACGTGAAAGTTATAATAACACAGAATCACGTACGGTAAGTTTTAAATTGTATGGAACGAATACAAAATTACATGATAACGTGCATCAAACACGAGTACGTACATTTGATTTAGTTGACGGTAATATTACTAATGAAAACTTTACAATGTGGGAACCAAGTGTTGACAGTATCATTAATACGCTTGGCGATGAGTATGAGTATCATATTAAGTTGCGTACTGGTAAACAAAAAGATGTTATCTTTATCTTTAAAGATATGTATGTGAAACCTAAGTTGACAATTGATACCATTTTTGAAGGTGTTACAGCATTTATTGATGACATGCCTGTCGATTTGATTAGTCTTGAGTATGCACAATTTGACACTATTGACAAGTTAATGCAACACACTTACAATGCAAAAGCATATAATCCGGTACCAATTAGAACAGTAGCTAAACGCTACAATGCTCGTTTATTGGAAAACATTAATAAGCTTAGACAATCATTTGGCATTCGGCCTTTGAAAGCATTGGATATTGATACAGATTCACTTGACATGATGCTTGGCGAGTTGAAAACACAACATGACGAAAAAGCACACACAAGTGGCTATGCACATTATAACTTTGATATTCAACATGAGGATTATTTAACAAGTAAAAATGTGGCCGGTTATGGTACAGACTTCTCACCTGAAGCATTAGCAGATTATATTTTGAAAAACATTTTATATGAAGCAAATTATGTTTATGGTGGCGACAAGTCTAAATGGCCACACCTCTATAACTTGTTGAACACTGATGACTTGTTTATTGGATTAGTTTATGTTGGCGATTATACTTATAAAGAAGCAAACGATAAAGATTTACCGTTTAGTGAAATTCCTAAGTATATTTATAACTTATCAGTGTCTAATAAATTTATTTTGAATAAATAAATTAAAAAAGGGTTGTAATATTATTACGAAATGTGATATAATTTTAATTAAAGATTATATTATGTTTAATATGATAATAAAATTACAATTTTTTTATTAAGAATTAAGAAAGGTTAGTATTTTTAATGCAAAATAAAAATGAGATTACGATTACGCCGAGACGCTATGTAGCGATTTCGTTGAGTAACTCAAATCGCGAACAATTTGACTTGTTTAAATCAAAATTTGAAGCACTAATTAATAAAGCTGGTGTTAATCATAAACCTGTCATTTATAAACGTTCTGAGCCATATTCAGAGGTTATTGACAGCACTTATGCAGACGAGGCTATTGAATTGGCAAAACAATTGCCAAGTGGTCTTGTCGAAATTTCAATTTATGATTTAGACGAAGATGGCGACCGAGTACTTAATACAACTGAAGTATTGTACCCGGAAATTACTCCTGAGATGGAAGACTTGAATCGTTTGGAAGAAGAAGACCAAACGTATGATATTTCAGATGACGACGACGCAACGGACGACGATGATGAAGATGACGGCTGGGGTGAAGCTACGGCTGACAATGATTTAGCTTATGCAACACAATCAGAAACACAATCTGAAAGTATTTCTGAAGCACCTGTTGAAGTTTATTCTGAAGCTCCGGCTGAAGTATATTCGGAAGTCCAATCAGAGAGTGTTGTTCCTGAAGTTGAGGAAGTTGTTTATAGTGAGCCGGTACAAGAAGTGGTAAGCTATGAGGTTCCACAAGTATCAAGTGAAAATTCACTTGACGATTTGATGCCATCAGCAAATGACATTTTGGATGATTTGAACCCAACGATTACTGATGTTCCGATTGTAAATAATCCGATTGTGACATTGACGGTTAATCAACACCAATCAAACTTGTATACATTGTATGGTATGTTGGGTAAAGCTTTGTCTAATGTTAAAGCAAGTGATTTGACTGCTGAAATTGAACGTTTCAAACATTCAGGGTCTGCTGAATATGTTCCTGAGGTGCAAAATTACTTTGCAACTAAAAACAAAGTTGATAGTAAAATTGACGAAATGAATTCAAATGTCGAAATTATCAGAGGAAGCTATGACAAAGAATTTGAAAATTGGTTGCAATCACGTATTGAAGAGTTAAAAGCCCACTACGCCGTTGACCATCCAAACATGACTGAGCAAGAAGTTGCCAACTATTTGGCGTCAAATAAACCGGCCTTGGATGAATTGCAAGCTGAATTAGCTAAAAATAAAGATTCAGCAAGCCAAGCATTGGTTCGTGCCTTCTCAGTTGCTCAAGACAATGAAGAGTTAAGCGACGCAATGCGTTTTGTCATGATTAAGGACAGAGCAAAAGCATCAATTAACGCAGTAGCTGAAGCTTACAAACAACAAGATAATTCATTGAATTTTGAGCCCGTTCAAGAAACTGAACATGAGCCAATTGTAACTCCAGCGGTTACACCACATGTGACTGATGACGATGATGACGACGACGCATTTGCAGCTCAAATGATTGCCGAGAATGAAACACCAAACGAGGATTCACACGAGGACGAGACTGAATCAGTTGAGGAATCAAGCGAAACACCTAGCGAATTAGACTTTGCAAACATGACTGACGAAGAACTTATTGCATACTACAATAGCGTTCAAAATCAGGAAGAAGCTGAAGCTGAGGATGAAACACCTGAGGATGAAGTACACGAGCCCGAACATGTTGAAGAAACAAACACCGTTCCTGACCATGTTGAGGATATGTTTGCCGTTGAACACATGGACGAGCCTGAAACTGAACAAAATGCAACAGTTGAAGATGGACTTGACGTTGGTGTGACTCAACCTGTTCCTGTCATTTCAGACGAGGACATTGAAGAAATGTCACGAAAACTTGAAGAGGAACAAGAAAAACTTGAAGAAGATTTAGCTAATAAATCAGAAAAGTTAACACAACGTGAAGACGACCCTGACGCATTAATTGAAGGTGATGATGATGACGACCTTGATTTTGCTGTTATTGGCGAGGAAGACGTCGACCTCGATGACCTTGACAAAGAAGTTAAAGAGGATAAGAAAGCTAAGAAAGCTAAAAAAGGTAAAGCCGAAAAAAAGCCAAAAAAGCAGGAATCTTTGGATGGGGCAAACGAAAAAAATAAACCGAAATCCAAAGTGGGTACTGCTATCGGTATTGGCGTTATCGGATTGTTCATTGCTGGAGGTCTTGGTTTGGCAGGTATGACAATGTTTGGCGGTGGCGGTAATAAATCACCTAAGACTGCTCAAACAACTAAATCGTCAGACCAATCAGCTGCAGTTAAGAAGTTCTTTAAAGAGGCTAAAAAATATGGTATCGACGTTGACAAGGAAATCACAGTTCCAATCGACAAAGTTAACCATAATGTAACAATTACAGCTTTAAATTCTGACGGTTCGATTACTGTTAAAGAGCCTGGAAGTTCACAAAATATTAATGTGCCATACAGTATTGTTAAACAATTTGTTGACGATGAGAAAGCGAAAACTGACAACGAGGACGTGGAATCATCAACAACAACTGATAAAGACAATGGTATTAAAACTAAAGAAGGTAGTGCACCTTTGACAGGTGAATCAAGTTCGTCAAGTAGTTCAGAAACACCAACTGAAGCTAGTTCGACAGCTGAAGGTTCAAAAAATTAAATAAAAATTAGACGAATGATATTTTAATATTGTTCGTTTTTTGATATAATTTAATTATATAAAAATAAATGAAAGGTGAATTAATAAGTTGCAAACTTTTAAAGAACGCTCGAAAGAGATGGACTACAGCAATCTTAATTATCCATACGCGGATAAAGGTCCAACTAAGATGCGTCGACTTGAGAACACTATATTTGCGATGATTGCCTTTACGGCATCAAGTGCTTTATTTGGCTACATTGGTAACTCGATTAAAGTTGAGAATCCTGTTAAGCCTCAAGAAATTGCAAATCAGGCTCAACAAATTGGTCAATCAGCGAATGATTCATCACAATTAATATCGAAATTGTTTAATACAGATTTCGGATTAAGTAATTTACAAAATGGTGGAAGTACTTATTTACTAAAAAATACATTAAAAAATATTAGTTTAGGTGCAAGTTCACTTTGTAAATTCATTGCAATAATGCTTTTAATAGTTAGTTTTATTTTACTATTAAATTATTTATTAAATGTGAAACGCAGAGCTCATGAATTTGAACGAAATATCATTAAAAATGATATTATCGCGGTAGCTTTATATCGAAAAATTCAGAATTCTCTGAGAATTCATAAACGCTTGAGTGAAGCAAAACGGGCAGCGCGTCCAAAAAGCTCGGGTAACGGGCCTAGTGAAGCGCCTTCGGCGGATAATATCGCCAAAGTTGACGAGCTTAAAGCTATGCGTAAAATGGACATTCGTGTGAATACCAGACAAAAATTAGCGTCAGATAAAATCAACACGATGTATTCCATTTATATGGATTTGCCACTTGATGAAACTGTCGCAAGTAACCTTTTAAAACGTGTTGAAAATCTTAACGAGACAGTAACACGCTTGGCCAAAGGTGTTGTTACAATTGGTGGTTATCAAGTTACAGAAGACCGTCAAACTATTGTTTTTCAAGGCGAAACACCTGATATTGACGACCCTTACAATTACGACGAACGTTTAGCAAATAAAGCTGACGATAATGTTGAGGTGGTTTATTACGAATCAGCTTATCCAATAACAGATTTAGTTGACCGTCAGGACACAATTGATGCGAAGAAGGAACTTGCGTCTGAATGGGCCCAACGTACAGGTGCGATGCTTGACCGATTCTTGATTACTGCTAAAATGAAGGTAACTCGTATTAACACGAATGTATCAAGTTCAAAAGCTACTTATTTGTATGACATGGCTTTGGATTCAAACTTGTCGGGTGGTTTCAATAAGTTTGACGATACGTTGGATAAGACCTTTAAATTGAAAGGGTCGACTGTAAATGTGGTTAATGGTTGCTTGGAAATTGTATTACCAATTCCAAAAGATTACAATATTCCAATTAATGTTCCAACTCTTTATCGACAAGCATTTGGTGAGGTTAAACATTAATGATTGATTTTATACTTGATAAACTAGCCTATTATTGGCAGTTGGTCGTTAATATTATTGTTTCGCTGATTAATGAAACAAAACACATGATGCCTGAAATTGCAGGTGCAATAGGTGGATTGTTAGTTGTTGGCTTTATAGTCGTTTTATTGACTGATGATACATTTATGTAAAATTAAAAAATAAGGAAAAAGGAAATTGATATAATGGCAAAAAATGATGATTTTTTGGATTTAGACGCATTGGATGAGTTTGAGGAAGTTAAAGAAGAAAAACCAAACGATGAATTTGAGGATATTGAATCAAGTTCATTTGGCGACGACGATGACTTATTAAACGAAGCCGATGATGATGATAAAAAGAAAAAGAAAGAAAAACGTACCGAAGCTAAAAAGGAAAAAGAAAAGAGTAAAGGTAAAGTTGGTAAAATTTTATTAGCTAGTGTCTTGCCTGCCTCGGTAACGTTAATCGGTGGTTTGGTTTTAGGGATGATGATGGGAAGTACAAGTACCACTCCTCAAGTAAAACCAATTGAGGCAATTAGTAATAAGGTATCACTTGAAGACCGTGTTTCAAATATTAAAGACTCACAAATGTCAGCTTTGAATGCACAAATTGCAAATTTATTGAAAAATACAACAGATGTTGACAATAAAGCCGCGGTTGTAAATGGTTTGATTAATCAAGCAATCAAAGATAACTTGAATAATTTAATGGGTGCGGTTTTAGCAGACAATCCTAATAAGTCTGATAATGAGCGTATTGCAAATATCAAACAATACTTTGAAATTCAAGAAAACACTGCAAGTGATTTGAAACAAAAAGTTGACGACCAAACCAAACAAGTGACCGACAACATGAATAATTTTGTTGCATCGAATAGTTTGGCGAAACAACTTGGTACGTCGACAGCTAAGGCAGGTAATGTGTTTGCGTCTGTTCTTGCTGTAGACCGTGACTTATCGACAATTTATCAAGTAATTGTTCCGACAGTTGCAAATGATAATACTGTTTATGAAACATTATACATTGTTCGTTTGAATTCAGGTAACAAAGTTACTGCTATGTCTTACATTGGTTATGTCAATGGCGATGAGGGTACAGGTTACTACGATTCATTTGAAGAATTGATTAAAAATAAAATCGCGAATGCTGACGCTGACAATGGTTCAACACAAGCTGACAATTCAGATGTGAAACAAAACACTAGTGGAGTTGTTAAAGAGAACAAATCGGCTAAAGCAAAATCTGATAAAAAATCAGATAAAAAAGAGGATAAAAAAGAAGAAACGAAGGAATCAAGTGCGCCAGCTGAGTCAAGCTCATCAAGTCAAGAGCAAGCACCAGCTGAGAGTTCTGCTCCTGAGGCTTCTGGAAATTAAAATAAAATGAAATTGAGGGAGAATAATTATTGAATACATTAAAAAAACGATTAATAGGTGTTAGTTTATTATCACTAACTTTGGTTCCAAGTGTCGCAACAGTAGTTACCAACCCTCAAATCGCACAAGCTGTGGTTTACAGTTACGGTGGTGACGACGAATCGTGTGACGTTGTAGCTAAAAAAGATGATAAATCATCAACAGTTGGTAGCGTTTCTGAAGGAGATGCTGGTGGTGACTGGACAACTGAAGGTTCAAAACAGTATCAAATTGCCAAAACATTATTTGAAGTTTTGACAAAAGAATTTGGTTTGTCAGGGACTGCCGCGGCTGGTTGGCTTGGTAACGTACAAGCTGAATCTGATTTCACGCCAAGCATGGTTGAGGCTGAGAATGGCCAAAACTATTCTGGACGTGGTTATGGATTGTTCCAATTTACGCCTGGTGAAAAATATTTAGGTAGTAAATATTACAAAAAAGGTGCAGGTCTTGCCGAAGAAATTAAAAACCAGGTTAGCTTTGTAATGGACTCTGAGTTCCGAAATGGCGAATATCGCAGTTACTTGCCAAATGCACAAAGTTGGTTTGGTATTTCAGCTAGTGGTATTGAAGACATTTTTGACCAAAAAGACCCAGAAAAATCAACATTGATTTTCTTTGCGGTATATGAACGTGGTGACATTGCTCAAATGCACAGAGAGCGCCGTGTCAATGCTGCCAAAAAAGCGAATGAATTATTTAATAAAGATAACATTCCCGCTGACAAGTCTAAATGGGTGACTCAAGGTGATGGTTCTTCAAATTCATCAACAGTTGATACTGGTTCTGACGGTTCAAAAGGTAATACCAAAGACGATTGTGATACTAAAGAGAAGAAATCTGTCGGAGGTGGTGCTTGGGGCGAAGACGGTACAGGCGAATATTCAGCTAATAATGGTGGATGGCAAGGTTGGACTCCAGACGAATTACCTGAAGAACTTAAAAAATATGCAATTAATCCTGAGTCTGTGGGTATGAAATATGGAGCTCCATGGTCATATTCTCAACCTGAACCTAACCAATATGGTTGGATTGGATATTGTAGCGGATGTGCCGGTCAATGTACTGAATTTGCCAACTCTATCTTTTATAATGTTTGGCAAAAAGACGGAAAAGGTGTTTATTACAACTCACCTAATGGTGACGGTGTAGTTGCAGCCTTGGTTTCACAATTTGGCGGCAAAGATACTAAAGAGCCAAAAGCTGGTGCAATCTTCAGTTATCACTATGGTGCTTATGGACACGTTGGTATGGTATCGCACGTATTTGCCAATGGTGACTACTTGATTATTGAACAAAATGTTGCTAATAAATCTGGTTATCAAGTTGGTAAACCATGTACATGGAATTATCAATATGTAACTAAGAGTTCTGGTGATACAATGGGTTATCACTTCTTCTACCCTGGTGATGCTGGATTTACAGTAAATCCTAATGCCAAAACAGTGGGATAATTTAATAGATAAAAACTAAAATATAATTTTATATTTTAGTTTTTTTATGATATAATTATAATAGAGGTAAATATATTTTAAGCAAAGGATTTTAATATGACAAAAAATGTAAAAATTATATTAGGTGTGATTGCAGGTATCATCGGAGTATTTGTAGGCTATTTAACGATAACGTCTGTTGTTTCAAATATTTCAAATAACAGACAACAGGAACAGGTTAATTTGAAAGTCGGAGATAATTCGAATAATAAAAAGAATGCAAATAAAAAATCTGGTAAATCAAATAATTCGTCTAAACAAAGTTCATCTGATTCGAGTTCTGATAAAGAATCAGGTAAATCGACGAGTGAAAATGATACAAGTTTGATTAAAACTCCCGCCAATTCTGATTATCAATATGACGCGAATGCACCTCGAGAATTATTGAGTGTTGAACCTGTACATTCTGATGATTATTATAACGACAAAGTTAAAGACTTGTCTCGTGGTAGTGTCAATGACGACAAAGCGAGTGCTGATGAGCGTGCCGCATTTAATAATTATTGGAACGAGATTGTTGCGTCAATGAATCAATTAAAAGATATGAATGTACAAGCTGTAACGCAAGAATCAGCGATGCTTACTCAAGAAATTTATTCAAAATATCTGGGAACAACAGATTCAGCACGCCGAATTGTTGACGCTTATACATTTTTAGACATTAACAATGACGCAAATGAATTGCATTTGTCTTCACCTTCTGGTAGCTTATCAAGATTCTCATTGATTATTTATGGTAAAGACGGTCAACAATATATGTATATTACAGGCTTTTATAATAAAGATACAAATTCATTAAGAAGCGTGGCCTCAACATATCTTAAGGACGGTGCTGTCGCTCGCGACAAAGTTAATGTGTCTCGTAAAAGCATTCAAACTGCCAACTAAGAGGTGATTGCTAATGAAAAAAAGTTCAAAAATTTTAGTTTCGTCTCTTGCTATTTTATTATTAGGTGGTTCAGGTACAGGCTATTATTTGTATACAAATAATACCGCTAGACAGGCTCTTGTTAAATTAGTTGTCCCAAAACCAACCGAAAAACAAACAAAGCAATCTGATACACCAGCATCAAATAATAAGTCTGCAACAGTTAATGAGGCTAAAAATAACAATAAAGAAGCAACCGGTAAAGTTGATAGTGGTTTTGAAAGCCCTGAACTTGCAACAGGCGACGAAATTTCAGAAGTTACAGCCTACTTAAATACATTTAATGACGAGATGGCAAGTTTGTCAGTTGATGAATTAAACAGTAAATATTTTATTGACGGTAAAGCTGATTTATTAAAACCATACTATAATATTGGTTATAAATTAGACATGAATTCATTAAAAGTTCATAAAACAAAAGCGGGTTATTTGCTTGAGTGGGGAGCATATATAAAACGCAATTCATTGTCTCATAGAGTAGTTGGAACCTACGATAAAAACATGAAGCGTATTCGCTTAATTACAATCGAATAAGAAAAAAATTGATGAAATTTTATAATATAGGATTTCATCTTTTTTCAATATTTGATATAATATAAATAAGTAATCAATTTTATATAAAGGATGAAAATTAATATGAAAAAAACAGTAATAGCATTACTTTCAGTAGCAGTTCTTGGAACAGGTGGATATTTTGCATACAATGCAATGACAAATTCAACTAAAAAACAAGATGTAACACAATTGAAAGTTGATGATTCAAGTAAATCAAAAGATTCGAAAGATTCGAAAGATTCAAAAAAATCGAAAGATTCAAAAGATTCAGATACTACAGTAAAATCAGAGGATAAGAATTCTGATGATTCAACTGAAACTGATTCAAAAGATTCAAAAGATTCAAAAGATTCAGCGACAATTGATGATAATATTTATGCAATTGGTGAGCTCGTTGAAAGTCTTAATAACTTTAAAAATGCAAGTAACAAAGCTTACGAAAACCTTAAATCACAGTTTGCAAAATACAATGTTACACTTGACGATACCGTTAAAGGCCCTTACGGACTTTTTGACCCAATTTCAGATGGTTCAAAACAATCTGCTGTTTTAGCAGGTATTACCTTAGATACAAATGGTCAACAAAATGAAGCCGGTTACTCATTTAAAAACACAATTCGTGTTGGCCAAGGAGCAATGAATGGGTCTGCATCGGCAACAGGTGGTATTATTCAAAAAGCTTTGAAAACTGACAAATATAAAGACACTAATAAAGAGGTTGAGTATCAACTTGACGTAAGTGAAGACCGTAAATCAGCGACACTTAAACTTGTTAGTGGACAATGGTGGTAATTAGTATGAGTAAAAATAAAGTAAATAAGAAACGCAACTTAATTGCAAAACAAAATACTGTTGGAAAACCAAATTTACAAGTTATTTCGAATCCACGGTTGGAAGCACTACAAAACCGTGAATTGATTGACGAAACCGAGGAAACAGTTATCGAAACAGTAGATACTGAAGAATTTGTTGAAAAAGAAGCCAGTAAATTTCGCATAGGCGTGACATGGTTTTTAACGATTGTTATTGGTACGCTTATCACTTATTTGTTAGTCGTTTTAGGCGCGCAATTGACTGCTGGTGTTACTGCAATGACTTTAGCTTATCAATCAGTATTATCTTCAGACGCTATTTTGGTTTCGTCTACAGCCTTCACGACAAGTATCGTTTGGGCTTTAGTATTTAAAGTTAAACTTTATGAACGCTTGTTCAAACTATTTAGTCGTCGTTTTGGTGGAAAATAAAATTAAGAAAGGATTAATTTATGGCAAATAAATTTACTGAAAAAGTAAAAAAAGGAGCAAAGACTGTCGTGACTGGACAAGATGGCTCAATCTTAGACGTTATCGGACAATTTTTATTGTTCTGTAAAGAATTTATTATGGCTATTAATGAACGCATGGAAATGCGTCGTAATGAAAAGGCCAATAAGGAAAAAAATGGGGAGTGAGGTGATTAATTAATGAATGAAGAACAAACTGTCGAACAAGCTCAACCACAAGTTCAACCTTATGGGTTGAAGAAGTTTAAAATGATGTCTAACATTGTTCAAGGGGCAATGCATCAAACACGGTACATGAAGTCACTTGAAAAGATTACAATGGATGCTCAGGTAGCTTATAATCGTATGTTTATCGCAATGGGTATTGCAGCCTTATCGACAATTTTATACTTCCAATTGACTTTCAGTGGTGGTAAAATAGGCTATGTGTTCATCCCTGCAACACTCACTTTAATTGGTATTTTTATCCTTGTGATTAACTTTTTGGTGTCGTCCCGTACAAAATCAATGTTGACGTCCGCGGGTAAATTGGCGTTTCACCCATTTATTGAATCGACTCGTCGTCGAACTAAGACGGCCGGTGATTTGAAGAGCCTCGGGATTAAATCATTTGATAAAGGTGTGTTTAAGTTCCAAAATGGAGACTATGGCCTCATTTATAAAATTGACGGAGCTTTGAGTTTATCGGCTTTGCCATCAACGGCAAACATGGTGGCAGATGCGAAAGCGTCATACTTAGTTGCAAGACCAGCCTCATGTCAAGAATCAATGGTTGTATCAGTTGTTGAAAACAGCACAAAAGAACAACAACAAAACTTGCAATCATATATTGATAGAGCAAATTCGGGGTCAATGGGTGATTTGTGGATTCAAGCCATGGCGAAGAAAACGCAAGAGTTGATTAAGTCTCGTATTGACGGTGAGTATACCGTTATTGAGCATATCATTTTAAGAGACGAAACGTTAACAAGTCTTAAGAAATCGGCTAAAAACCTTGAACAATCTGTAACAGTTGGTTTATATGCCAAAGTTGACCGATTGACCGACAAGGATGAGGTGGTTAAAGTACTTGCACCTCTTGCACTGCTATCGAAGAAAGGAATGAAACAATATGGCAAGTAATGATATTACCGTCAAGGAAGCGTTTGCCAATATTAAAGACCAGTACTTTAATAAAAATGGCGACACTGCGACAACACGACAATATCTGATTGAAAAAACACCTTATAAATTTACACCATCATTCATTGAGCATAATGGTAAGGTTATGTCAATTTTGAATTTTTATGTACGACCAAGTTCAAACCGTAATTTGAATTTCCAAGATGTTATTGATTTAATTCCAATTTCGTCTGTTGAAGGCGTGGAAATTCATTTAGTCGCTAAAGACATGATTTTAAAAGGTGCTGACAAACAAAAGATTATTAAAAAGAATACAAATCAAAACCGTTCAGCACTTGAAGATTCATCGAAGCATGAAAAAGAAAAACAAACGTCTGACCGTTCAACTGACGAAATGCGTAAAGCAAAAATGGAAGATTATGACAGTTATGAGTTAATTCTTGATTCACAAGAACCTCTTGTCATTTATAAGTGGTTGCTTTTGGTTATTGGTAACTCGCAAGAAGATGTAGACGAGCAAATTGAAACAATTAACCGTTTGCTTGACCAAAACCACGAGGGCGCACGTTGGGATTCACTTCCGGCTGAGCAGTTATCCGAATTTCAGAATTTATTCGCAGCAATTGAACCTACAATTTATGACCATACGTCAACAGGTTCAAACTATGCGGGACTTAACTTTTCACTTAGTGCAGGTTTGAAAGACCCTAATGGTGTGCCACTTGGTATTGATGCCTTGTCAATTTCAGGGTCAACAGCCTTGTTTGACTTCGTGGAATCAACTAAAAAACAAGCCTTTATTGCAACACCACGAAATTCGCGTATTCCTTTGTATTCAAAGAAAGATGAGTTTACAACACCATCAATGAGTTCGATGTTAGCTCAAGCGGCCGCAAATCAGATTATGATGGACCAACACAGAGCCTTTCATATTGTATTGAATGACTTTGACTACTTTGAACATGACCGCTATTATGCGCCAGTTGAAACTGAGGAAATTTTTGATAAGATTGACGTGTCAAAACAATCAATCAACCCTCTTGAAGGATTTGGTAGTATTGACCAAGTGTCCCAAATTTATGACCGTTTGATTAAAAAAATCGTAAACATTTTCAATGTATTGCTTGATTTTAAAATGGATATTAAACAGCAATCAGCAATTTTAGGAGCTGCGGACCAGTTTTATCGTAACCAACACTTGTGGAGTGCGAACGCCGATAAAGACCCATTGTCAACTCGTATCGTAAACATTACTGACCCGGAAGAATATCCGACTATGGGTATGCTTTTGAATGAGTTCACTACGCTTGCGACACAAGCTCAAGCTAATGGCCGTGAGAATCGAGCTGACAACTTGGACGCTTTGAATTCGCTTTTACGTCAAACATTAACAGCTCACCGTGCGGTTTTAGGTCGTACAACAAGTATCGAAACGTCAACTGCACCTCAAGTTTATTATGATTTTAGTAAAATTGAAGCTCAAGATATTAAGCAGGTTCAATTGCTTAATATGATTGACTATATCATTTATCAAGCGAAACCTGGAGATGTTATTGTGGTTCATGGTTATGATATGATTTTAACACAAGTTGCAAAATATCTGGTTGAAACAATCAAAGCTGCTCAAAAAAATGGTATTAAATTTATCTTTGCATTTGATTCAGTACAAGCACCGATGACTGCAGCTGGTAAAATGAATGACATGTTTGAGTTACAGCAATTGCTTTATACTGATTTGGACACAGACGTGGATTGGTGTGCAATTGGTCGTGTACTTCCACATGAGTTACAACTTGTTAAATCCGCCCTAAACCAAGAATTAGGGCCGACAACTGAAGCATGTTTGCAAACGAAAAGACCTGACCAAGTGTTAATTCACAGACGTCGCGGAAATATTAATAACTTTATTCAGTTAATGCCTATCATATAGCATACCAAGCATCTGGTATGCTTTTTAATTTTCTGAAAATTTTAGTTATTATTTCGAATAAATAGTTTAAAATATTCGAAAATTTTGATATAATTAAAATATATTAAAAATAAATGAGAAAGGATAAAGATACTGTATGTTTGGAGACTCAAGTTCACGAACTAAGACGATTTCAAAGCATGCCATTTCAGTAATGGTTGCGGCTCTTATCTTTATGATTTGTATTCCGTGGTACTTCTGGGGAAGTCATACTTATAAACAAATTTTAGCACGTTCATCGTCACCGATTGGAACACAAATGACATTTAATCGTTCACAGGCGGACGTGAAAATCGGTGATATTTACACTGACAAAAAACGTAATGTATTGATTGCTCGTATCAGTGTTGATACAACCGCTCAAGCGAAATTGCCATATAAAGGTAGTGACTATAAAGTATATATTACTTCAAAATCAACTAATGGATTGAAGTCAATGCCAATTTTGTTTGGACGTATGTCAACAGACGGTGACATGTTCTTGGTAATTCCAAAACCAACTGATACTGTATATTCAGTTTTCATTCAAAATAAAAATTTCATTGGTGATGGAAGCTTGTCAGCAAGCGATAAAGATACAAGTGATGTCGCGGATTTGTCTGATAACTCAATTGCAGCAGCTTTGTCAAATTACAAATATGATGATAATTCAAAATCAAAATCTCGTGGTACATATCAAATTGCCTCAGATGATAACGATACAATCTCATTCCGTTTGACAATTAATCCTGCGTCAAAAGATGAAACATTCCGACCTAAAGTGATTAATGCAGACCTTTTGAAAAAAGATGGAAATTCAGAAAGCTTTGACTTCGACGCATTCTTTAACAAAGTGTTTAAAGAATCAGCTTTGAAAAAAATGAATGAGCAATATAAAGTATTGTCTGATAATAAAGCTCGTCTTGAAAAAACACTTCGTGACTATCAAGAACGTTATGCTGAAAACCAAAACGATACAACAGCTAAAGCTCAAATTGAATCTTTATCATCACAAATCAAAGATGCTGAAAATCAATTAAATGAATTAGGTGATAAAATTTCAACTTATGAAGATTTGAAATATGACGATAGCATGTTTAGCAATTTGCAAACAAAAGCTAAAGTAATCACTCAAAAATAATTATTAACGAAAGGATATAAAAAATTGACACAACCTTATGTAAGTGTTTGGAAACGACTTGAAAAGCAACCACGTTTTATGAACGCGTTTAATAAATACAATAGTATGTGTGGTAATGCGTTTGTTCGTTTGAAAGAACAAAAACATGACATTCAAGGTCGTGATAAAGAATCAGCCATGTTGGTTCGAATCATGGAACGTCCATTAACACCAATTGCGTCATTGATTGGTCCAGCCGGTGTTGGTAAGTCCGCACTAGTTGAAGATTTTGTTAAACGTGTTGGTCGTGGTGAAATTCAATCATTGCCTGGGCGTGAATACTTCGTTGTTTCACTTCGCATTGGTAACTTGAAAACGTTAGGTAATGACAAGCTGCAAGCTGTTATGTCTAACATGCTTGACGAGATGGCAAAACTTGAAAAGATTGCTCAAGAAGTTCTTCAAAACAAAAAAATTCGATTGATTTTGTTTATCGACGAATTCCATATGTTAGTTACCATTTTTGGTCCTGGTACTAAAATCGGTGGTGACTTAATGAAAGACGTTTTAGCTCGTGCATCAGTAAAAGTTATTACTGCGACAACTCGAAAAGAGTTTGACTCGACGATTGCCGTTGATGAACCATTCAAAGAACGTTTCAAAGAGATTGAATTAAACGAATTGCCAACACATGTTGTTTTGGATATTTGTAAAAACTGGTGGCAAAGTAATGTTCCAAAATTACCAATGCCGAATGACCAACTTATCATGAAAGTGCTTAATGCGAATAAAGCCTTTCGTGCTCAACAAGCTGAACCTCGTAAATCTCTTGATATTATGGAAGACTTGGTTGCAAGTATGCGGGTAACACAACGACCTGTAACTGAAGATGTTATCGACGAAATTTTCAAAGACCGATTCCATATCAACTTGAATTTAGACTTTGATGCAGATGGTATTTTTGCAAATGTTAAGAAACGCGTTAAAGGACAAGCGTTGGCTTTGTATGAATTGCAAAGAGCGTTACGTGCTGTTGCTTTCCAACTTGACAAAAACCCTAATAAACCAATCATGACGCTACTATTGACTGGTAGTACTGGCGTTGGGAAAACTGAGACCACTAAAGCAATTTGTGAAACGCTTTATCCTGGTGAAAATGTCTTGCAAAACTTTAACATGCCTGACTACAAACTTGAATCTGCCGAACCTGCGTTTCGTAAGAAACTTGGCGAAACAGTTCGTCACCAACCAAACTCTGTAATTCTTCTTGATGAGTTTGAAAAAGGTTCTGATGCGATTAAAGACTCAATGCTTGCGATTCTTGATGAAGGAATTGTAAACTTTGAAGTTGAAAACCGTGAGGGTCAAGTTGAAATTCATAAAGTTTCGTTAAGAAATACGATTGTAATTGCGACAACCAATGCTGGTCACGAAGTGTTCCAAAACATGGCTGAGTTTGCACAAGATAACGACGGTTTCTCACTGTCAAACACTGCGAAATCACAATACGAACAACTACGTAATTCGTTGAATAACCACTTAAAAATGGTTGGATTTAAGCCAGAAATGCTAGGACGTTTTGACAGAATTATCCCATATCGTAATTTAACAGAAAATGTTATGATAGAAATATGTGACGCAATTATCGATAATTACTTCGACAAGTTGTTAAAACTCAAGGGTATCAAAATTGAACGTGCGCCTAAAGTTAAAGCAGTAATTAATAACAAGCGAGAGCTTGTGAATGATTTATCGGCGTTTATTACTAAAATCCGAGCTCGTTCGGAAGATAGTACCGCTGGTGGTGCTCGTCAATTGAAGCGTGCGATTAAAACTGATATTGAAGACCCGATTATTGATAAGGTGCTCGATAATCCCGGTAAGAAACATTTCAGAGTATATGTTTCAAAACAATCGAGATTGTTTGACCCAGGAGCGTCTGACACTAAAGGAGGTATAGTTATCGATGTCCTTGATTAACAAAGGAAAATATAAGAAATCAAAAGTTGTATTAACCTCACTTTTAGCTACTATTGGATTAGCTGGTGTATTTTATCAGAGCGAACATGTTTTGAACACGTTGAATAACCCTGTGACTGCTGAAGCCAGACTTGTTATTCACGACAAAGACGGTAATGAGATTGACTCAAAAAATGGTCGCGGTACTGATTCAAGAACGCCATCAACTGAAGCTGAAAAGAAAGCTAAAGCAGAGGCTGACGCGAAAGCAAAGAAGGATAAAGAAGAAGCCAAAGCTAAAGATAATAACACAAAAACGAATGGCGACAAAAAATCTGACGAAGCCAAAGAAAATTCGAAAGGTAATCCGAATTATCAATGGGACATGGGAGCTGATTATAACTTGTCAGCTGACCCAACGTATTCAGACCTTTATGCGTCAATTATCTTTACAAAAGGTAATGATAATACCGTTAACCGTGTAAGTTTAGGTTACAATGAGATTGCTCAATATGGTGGTGCCGCAGTCCACGACGGTGGTGACGGTCAATCAAAAGACCAACTCTATGGTAACTTGACTCAAGACGACTCAGCCACAACAAACGGTAAAATTTTAGCTAACTATTTGTACACTTTGAACAAATATCAATGGCTATCAACCCATGAGTCTGAGTCTGATAAGAATATTGTATCACGAGCACTTGGTAAGTTGTTCGGTAAAGGTAAAACTGTTCTTGTCAAAATGGCTTTAAATACTGCGATTTTTGGAGCTGGTGCTTATGATGGATTTAGTAATGCGATTGATTCGTTTGGTAAATTCATGGGACAAGTTGACGTTCCGGCACAATTTGGTTTCAGAACGCAAAGCAAAGCTGACCAAGGGAACTTTATTAACAAGTTCTTGAAAGCTGTATTCAGTAAACTTGGAATGACTAACGACTCATTCAAAATGATTAGTAAGTTTATCTGGGTGTTCTTGTCAGCTGGTGCTGTTGTTGGTATCATGTTGCAAATCAGCCGTATGCAAGTTAAACGAGCTGTCCATAAAGCGGGTATGTTATTACTCCGTATTTGGGCAATTGGTATGACTATGTATGGTACGGGATTCTTGCAAAAGATTATCGACGACTTTACAGATGGTATGACAAACGACATGAAATCAGTAGTTGACTACGATAAAAACTATGTCGTTGATACGCTTGATTGGGCTGTCTATGGTAACTTGGATATTAGTATGACTGGTAAAGGTACTATGGATTCGTTTAATACGGATGACAAAGATGCCGCAGCCAAGAAATTTAATCCAAGTGAAGGAGCTATCCGTACCCTTAATGCGGCGATTGACGCAAACAAAGGGAAAGGTAAAGATAGCGACGACGAAACAAGTGCAGTTTCATACTTGAACGCGTTAGCAAGTGGTGAACAAGCTACTGTTAATGACTACTTTGCGGCAATTAAGAACAATTCGACTGCTGCAGCTCGTAAAGGTCCTGGTAGCTCATCGTCTATCACCGCTGGTTACTACTACTCACACAAATGGTATAGTAATAAGTTCCCACCATACGTTTACTTCTTAAGTAACAATGGTTCAAAAGATAAAGATGCAAAATATGACACATTAACTAAAATCTTCGAAGACCCATCTTCAGATGAGGGTGAAGAGTACAAAGGTAGTTGGTACTTGTTTGGACCAAATGAAGGTGTAGGACAGCTAGCTGTACCTTATATCCAATCACAAAGTCCATACCGATTCCGTCGTATGAAGTTATCAAATCCTGAAACATATATTTATGGTGCATCAGCAAGTAACTCTGACCAAACAGGGAACTACAATAACTTTATCAACGGCAAGGGCACCGACCAAAATAATGACCCTATGACAACTAAAGATGACGAGTACACTGGTGACGAGTCACTTAAGATTGCAATGTACACTAACTCACTTGGTATTGCCATTGACAACCGTTATGGTGGTATTGCTGCTGGTAAAAACGGTGGTAAAACGTTGTCAACACAATCAACGTCGTTTGTATTACAAACTGCATTGACTGACAATAAAGCAATGTTCCAAGGTTACAACACGTCTGTATCAACTACAGATAAAGGTAAATCAACTGAAGCTGACGGTGCGACATTCTCAAGATATGTTATGCCTGGTGCAAACAGTGGCGTACGTATTGCTCGTATGGGTGCATTGAACCTTAACTGGTTATTAGCTGGTACTTGTGCGGCTTTGGCCTTCTGGTACTTATTGACAGCTCCAATGATTTCAGCAACAATTAAAATGTTTGCATCATTCTTCCGAGCTCTAGTAACTGGTAATGTTATCTCGCTCGCGCAATATCTTGCATATTATGCAGCGATTCAAGCATCATTTAGTTTCGCTCAAATTTCGATTTACATTGGTTCAATTATCGGACAATTAGTAATTGATTACGTTCCATTTATTGGTCATTTAATCAACTTTGACCCTGTTTCACAAGGTGCAAGTTTATTGACAGGAACCGCAATTCCATCTTACTCAGCGATGATTGTAAGTTTGGCAATGGCATTCTTACTCTCTTGGCCAATCTTCACAGTAAACTTCGGTGGTCGTCGAAATGCACCACGAAAAGTTGGTTTGATTGGTATTGTAGTATTGATTCCATACACATTAGCTGAAGCATTTGATAATTGGGTTGACCAATTTGAACGTGTTCTTTACGGACGTTCTCACAGAAACTCATTTGTTCACAAAATGGGACAATCAATCACACCAATCAATCAAAAAGAAAAACTCAAGAAAGCTGCTCAAACTACAGCAAACCTTGCCGCAACTGCAGGCGTTGCCATTGCAACTGGTGGTACTTCATTAGGTGCCCAAATGGCTGGTAAAGCCGCACTTGGAGCTGCTATGGGTGCTGGCGGCGGAGGAGCTGCCGGAGCAGGTGCTGGTGCATTAGCTGGTGCTAATCCAGAAGAATTGTCAATGGCTGACTTTGGCGACGAAGGACAACGTGGTCTAAGCTTGTTCGGACGTATCAAAGATGGTTACAACAATTACAAAGCTGGTGACAGTGCTCTTAATGAAGCTCAAGGTATGGTTGACAGTCTTGAACGTGACGAATATCTTGACCGCTTGAATGCCGGTATTCCTACTAATCCACTTGATGGAATTGAGCGTACGGAAATTAAAGATTCAGATAAAACTGAAATCAATAATTCTGACCAAACTCAAGTTGAAAAGACTGATACTGTTAAAGCAGAAGATGCTGATACAGCTGAAGTTAAAGCTCAAAATGCTAGTGTCGCTCTTGACAAAGCTCAACTTGACAGTAATGATACTGATTTGGAAGCTAAGAAATTCAATGGACTTGGTGGCGAAGGTAATACGAAAGACCAAAACTTGTTGCAAGGTATTCATGACGAATTGGTTGACGTTGAAAAAGCGATTACAGACCAAGACGTTGTGGCTAAGCTTGAAGATAAACCTGAAGCTATTAAGCTTGGTGATAATACAGACGTCGATGCCAAAACTATCACAACAAACACTAATGAAACCGAAGTCCAATCTCAACGAGCTGAGCTCGATAATAATGGGCAAACTAAGGTTGAAAACAAAGGTGTTGTTGCAGGCGGTGAAGGCAATTACGGACCTAAAGAACCAGTTAAGCTTGATAAAGGATTTATTCCTAAAGTTGAACCACGTACACCTCTTGAAACCCGTATTAATGACGTCTTGATGAAAGACCCTAAATATAATAAAGCTGAAATTGATTATCAACGTAAAGCTGATAACTACAATAACGTTAAGACTCGTCTTAATGAAGCTCATAAAGAGGTCAAAGAAACCGGTTCAGTGCAAGCTGCTAAGAAAGCTCAAGCTCTCGAAAAACTTGCAAATCTTAGTTTACAACAAGCTCAAATTGCGAAAGATAAACGTGACGGTATTCGCTCAACTATCTTGAACAAACCTAATGACATGACTACTCGTGCAGACGACTTTGCTAAAGCTTTGATTAAGCAAACTAACAAAGCAACTGGTAAACTTGCTCTTGGAACAGTCAATCATATGCTTGGATTTGAGGCTAAAGACGGTATTAAAAATCCGTTTGACCCAGCTAACAATCCTTATCTTAAAGGACCTGATGGCAAATCTCAAGTTTCACCTCAAGCGTCTAGCGCGTCTATTAAAGATTCCGACGAAATTCTTAAAGCTCTTAAAGAACTTAACACTAGCGTCGAAATTAATAATGACTTGAGTCAACGAATGAATGATAACATCGAAAGTACACCGAATCCGGATAGCTGGTTATCATAAGAAAAGAGAAATTAGAGGATAAAATCCTCTAATTTTTTGCTATTTTCAGAAAAATTAGGTTTTATTTTTTATTAAAGTTTGATATAATTAATTTATAAAATAAAATAAATTAAAAAATTAAGAAAGAGAATAATATTATGCAGAAGTTAGTTCAACTTATTACTAAATACCAATCTGGTATTGAACAAGTAGCTGCCGTTGTAATCACTTTGTGTGCCGTTGTATTTATCTCAATTTTGCTTGTTAAAGCAATGAAAGATTTCTCTGGTGGTTCACTTGGTGAAGCGGTTAAAAAAGTGGGTTACGCATTGGGTGTTGCTTTGATGGCTTACATGTCATTCAAAGGTATCACAATCTTGCTTGAAGGTATTGCACCTGATACAGGACTTATCCCTAAAGGTCTCGCAATCAATCAGCAAATCCTTGATAAAGTGCCATTTACTAAGCTATAATAAATGGCTTATCTGGTACGAATCAGTTATCCGAAGTTGAATAAGAAGCAACTTGATATTATTAATGAATTATTTGATGGTAATGCCAAAGAAAAGTTCATTTTTAAGCGTCAAGATAATGCAGTAATTATTCAACCGGCCTTGTTTGATTATTTAGAGTACGATTTTAATATTAATCCAGTAATAAAAAATAAGGCACAATTTATGTTGCTGGAAATGAATAAACAAAAGAAGGCACGTAAAATTGTTGATAACTGCAAGTATGGCTCAGATGAATACAATGAGCTAGTGAGAAAAATCCGATTTTAATTAATCGGGTTTTTTTCTTATTTATTTTTACGAAAACGGTTTACAACTATTTTCATTATGATATAATTAAAGTAAAATTAGTAAACGAGGTTGATATAATGACTGAAATTAAACTCACTGAAACGCAAAATGACTTTGTATCAAAAGTCCAAGATGACGCGTTTAATCCAAACAAGCATATCTTTATTTTAAAAGGATATGCCGGAACTGGTAAAACTGTTACGTCATCATTCGTTGCAAAATCAGATAATTTTAAAAATATTTTGATTGCAGCACCAACTGTTATGGCAAAAAACGTTTTAAGAAAAAAATTAATTCAAAATGTGGATGGTTCGAAAATTTCATATTCAACTGTATCAAAACTGTTGGCAATTCCAACTGAGATTATTGAAGTAATGAATAACACGTATCAACTTGACAAATCAGGTATGGATAAGCTTCGTCAAATGATGACTAAGCTTAAGATGGACCATAGTGATGTTATTATCGAGCGCGAGTTCATTAATACTGACGGCTCTGGTGAACGTTTTAAAGATACAAAATATATTATTAATGAGCCACGGCTTCGTGAAGAATTTGTTAAACGATTCAAAGGAAATGGTGAAAAGTTTGTTGGTTCGGTTGAACCGTCCTTCAATTTTAAAGCTGACGATTTGATTATCGATGAGCTTTGCCAATATGACCTTTTAATGGTTGACGAATTGTCAATGGTTGGTGACGAAAGCTTAACAGTACTTGTCAATGCTTGGAACAAATTAAATGAATATTATGTCAATAATAATGATTTTTATTTAGCTGAAAATGCTCGAAAACGTGGTCAAAAGGTTGGACGTATTCCGACAATTGTTTTTGCCGGAGACAGTGGACAGTTACCACCTGTTGACGAAGCGGTCAATAAATACTTTAGCTTAAGTGACGAAGAACTTGAACAAGAAGGTTTGGTTGGTGGTGTAACTACCTTGTCTGAAATTTTGCGTTCAACGGACGATATTGCCAAAATGGCATCACTTATTCGTAAGAAACTTGACCCAAAAATCGTTGCTGAAACGTCACCAGATGGTGAAGTCTTTTATGGCGATGTTGACGATTATATCAAGTCTCATGGCGACGTCCTTCGCGAAATTGATATGGCATTGGCTTACACTCGTAAAGATGTTGCAAAACTTAACAAAGCGATTCGTACTGTCAAAGGTTTTACCGGTAAGAGTGCAAAAGAAGGTGAACGTTTAACTGTTATGGCTAACTCACCTGTGGATGAGTACGGTGAGCCATTCTTTACGAATGGTGAAGAGTTGATTATCACTAAAATCTTTGATAAAGAGACAGCTCAAAACTTCTTTAATGATGAGATTTATGACGATATTCGAACTGGACCTTTTGCAATTAAAAGCACGGATATTGATTTAATTAAATCGGGATTGGATTTAGACCTAATTAATTATGTGGAAGTTGAAGATTCAGCTGGTTTTACAAAAACAGCCTTTATTTCAACAGATATTGAAAAACCAATTGAAGGCGAATTTAAAATCTTATTTGAAATCATCAATGACATTGCCAAGCTTGTTAATGGTGTTAATCCGATGATTAAAGTTGATTTTGGCTATGCAAGAACAATCCATAAAGCTCAAGGGTCCGAATGGAATGACGTTTTTGGTTGGATTACAAGTAAAAATATTTGGGGATTGAAACAACGTGACCCTAAGAATTGGCAAAGTCTACTATATACAATGTACACACGAGGTAAAACTAAGGTCCGTTTTGTCTATGCGAACACTTAATTTTTGCAAAAGAAAACCTTTTTGAAAATTTTTGAAAAAAACTGAAAATATTTTCGAAAAAAGGGTTCACTGTAAGTCCAAAATTTGATATAATTATAATTGTTCAAGGGAAATATTAAACGAATTTAATAAATCTGGCGAACAACCCTTTATGAAAATTTAGGCCTAATTTTTATAAAATTTAACAGTCGTAAGACTATAATCAAAACTTTTTAATAAAACTTTTTTACAAACTTTTTAATAAAACTTTTTTACAAACTTTTTAATAAAACTTTTTACAAAACTTTTAAGAAAAATTTATGAGGTAATTTACTATGTCAAAATTTGATGAACAACGCCACTCAGCTACTATTTTCATGGTTAACGAAACTGAAACTGGAGCATTGCAACTTATCGGGTCAACTACAGATACAGACGAAGCTGTTGTATTGACTATCAACAGCAAGAAATTCGATGCTGAAAACCGTAAATATGTTGACGACGCTGAAGCTCTTGAAGCGGCTGAAGAACGCGTTAAATCTCTCGGAGCCAAAAGTTGGGCTACAGCTCAAGCCGATTTCGAAGCTAAAATTGATAACGACGAAGGGTTTGAAATTGAAGAAGTGTATGTGAGCGATGACCGTGCGTCATTCAATCCAATCAAGAACTTCTCTGGAACTCAATGGGCTAAAATTGACGCTAAACTTGCTAAGGCATTGAAAGCTCACAAAGGTGAAACTTTCGAAACATTGCCTATCGAAGAATTCGACGGTTATCGTTTCAACATTGGTGTAAATGTTGACGGACACAACGTTCGTGTATCACAATTTGTGTTTGCGGATGAAAATGGTGACGTTGACGATGAAATTGATGCAATTTCACTTAAATATACTAACAGGAAAATCGACGGATTCCGCGATATGATTAAAGAAGGTAAAGCTACTGGTGCCAAAGAAGACGCTTTGAAGAAAACAATCGATAAAATGATTGCATCATCTCGTAAGAAAAAAGTAGCTGAATTGTCAGACTTGTTCGGACAAGACTTCGAAGAAATGATTGAAAATGGAACTACATTTGAAGGCCAAATCGTAACTCAAAAAATCCCTAGTGGCCAAGGTAACTACTACGCACAATTGGTACTTGACACTGCTGGTGAAGCAGAAGACGAAGACGAATAAGTCGTAGTTTGAAATAATAGGATAGGCCAGCATAGTCATTATGTTGGCCTATTTTAGTGAAAGGACCACATAAAATGAGTTTTGATATTAACATTATAGGAACAGGTTCAAGCGGGAACTGTATTGTTATCAATGACGAATTAGTTATTGATATTGGATTGTCATATTCAGCTTTAAAAGATGTATTAGACAATCGCAAGACAAAAGCCATTTTTGTCACTCACAGACACATTGACCACTTGCAACCGTCAAACATTAACCAATTGCGAATCAATCGCCCTTGGGCTATAAAATATAAACTGTATACGAACGCGAATGTTCTTGAAAAAATTAGAGAAAATAAGAATTTAACAAGTTTTAACGTAGGCAATCCTAATAAACAGATTATCGACGAACATTCGGAATTTGAGATTAAAGGTGAAGAGCACAATTATAAAATCAGAACTTTTAAGCTTGTTCATGACGTGCCAAATCAAGGGTTTGTTATCACTAATGAATTAGGTGAATCCCTAATTTATGCAACTGATACTGAAACCATGGAATATGCACCTAATGAAAAATTTGATTACATTTTAGTTGAAGGTAACTATGATGAAGACAAAGTTAACGAGGACTTGGACTTTGAATATAACTTCCTTCGCCTTTTCCGTCAATACGAAGATGAAGGCGAGATACCTGAAGGCTATGATGATTTGAGCGACGATGAAGTTCTTGATTTAGTTGCGACAGATTTGAGTGAGTTTGTAGACAAATTACAAGACGAAGTAATTGCTCTAATTGATAGGGCAGACCGTAACTCTCGTCACTTGTCTGTACAAGCCTTTGAGGATTTTTGCCGTAAGCACTCAAAACCGAATACTGTCATTTACCAATTACACGAATCTGAAGGATTTGGCTTACGTTCTGACTTGTCTGAAAATATTGACTAAGGAAGAACATTGAATGAATGAAGAATTATTGCCTATTTTAAAATGGGCTCGTGCACAAGCTTGGGACTTGGCCATCGAAGATGAGCTTTACGGCTCTTATATTACTGAAGCATTTCCGAATGAATTTTCAGTAAAATTAACATTGACCATTAGACAAGTGAATGTTTATAAAAATGAGTTTGGCCATAATGTCCTTACATTAATTGCCAATTCGCGTGAAAAATCTGATAAGTCTAAATATATTATTAGGTTATATTCACCGTCAATGCCAACAGTTAAAAAACTTAAAGAGCTTGTTGGTACTAAAATCACAGCTGTCCAAGCATATTGTAGTATTGTTAACCCTGAAACTGGTGAAACAATTATAATTGCCGATAGTGTTAAAGTGTCTAAAAATTTAGACATTCAAAAAAGTTGGGCGATTCTTAAATCCGATGAGGAACTTGAACAATCACCACTACTTAAAGACTTAAAACTTGATAAAAAATACGTTTCAATCGGCGAATTGCCAAAAACATTAAAAATTGCTGAAACGTTATCGGGACCTGAGGTTAAAAAGCTTTGGTTTCCATACCTTTAAATAGCCTGTAAAAAATGTTAAAAATTTTAACATTTTTTTAATTTAGGGGTTTTATTTTTAATCATAACTTGATATAATTTTATTATAAATAAAAAATATGAAATTATAAAAGGAAATTAATTATTATGGCAAAAACAGCTAGTAAATATAATGTGACTAAACATTATGATATTATCAAACGTGTGGCTCAAAAAACTGAGCTTTCACAAGCAGCAGTAACTAAAGTTTACCAAGGAATTTTCAACGAAATCGCTGAAGCTCTTTGGTCAGGTGAATCAGTTACAATTCCAGGATTTGCATTCTTCGAGCTTGTTGATACTCCGGCTCGTAAAGCCCGCAATCCACGTACTGGTGAACAAATTGACGTACCAGCCAAAACTGTCGTTAAAGTTCGCCGTCGTAAAAAACTTAAAGACGTGCCTGAACATTTGGCATAATTTATGTATGAAACCTCGATATTTTCGGGGTTTTTATGTTTACCCGCAAATTTACGAAAACCTCGCGAATTAGGCCGAAAATAAGTTTAAAATAGCCGTTAAATCCTTGAGTACCAATACCTTATAAAAGAACCGTGTTCTTGTTAACGGTATCAAGCAACAAGGGCTAGTGGCTAATTTAAACTTATTTTTTGGCGGAAAACCGTTTACTTTTAAAATTTTTGCGTTATAATATTAAATATAAATAAACTGTTATATTTGAAAGGAAAAATACACATGAGTAATTTAAACACAACACTTCGCATCTTTAAAGCTGTGGTGGTTAAAGACCATCAAACTTATAACAACATGGCAGAAGTGAAACGTATCAAAGACGCTTTATTCCTTCGCGGGATTTTTATTGATGAAGATACATTGACACACCTTGACGTATCGGCAATGCCAATGGACGAAATTGTCCGTGAAGCTGATGCCTTATATGGCGTTAATTTGATGAAACTTAATTCGTCATTTTACAAAACATTCAGTGAAATGCAATCTAAATCTGATTTTGAATTGTTTGTCGACCAAATCCTCCACTATGGTTCAACTTATGGTGAGATTACTTGGTTGCAAAATCATGGCGACATTTACGAACCTGAAACACTTGACAATGACACGATTGTCGAATTGCAAACAAAAGCAAAAGCCTTTACAATCATTGAAGGTATCACTGAAACTGAACTCGAGGATAAAATCAATACATTGTTTAGTTCAGGTATTGCTTTGAAATCTGAAGACATTGCGGATTTGATGAAACTTGCGTCACATTATACACTCGAAATCAATCCTGACACAGTTGCCAATAAGGAAGTCCAAGCCATTCTTGGTGCCACTTATGGTGTTTTGCCACGAGATTTTGACGCATTTATGCGAGTAGTTTTTTATAAAGTGACAGGAACAACTCTTGTCATTAAAGATGGACTTCGTAAAGACCAATTTTTGACTATGGACACACTTAAAGCAGATGCTATTGCACAATTGTTCATTGATTATCGTAATCATTATGGCATTAAAGCAATTACTGAAAATATCATGCGTTACCGTAAATACATTTTGTATATTCGTAAAAACGCAAGCGACTGTTTCAATAAGTTCTTTAACTTTATTTTGAAACAATCAAAGGTTGACAAAAAACCTCGTGCGAAATCAGTGATGGCTAATGTCGTCGATTCAAGTGTAACAGTTGACATGCTTACAAAATCAGCTGAAAATGCAACAATTTTCCAAATTGTTCGCGCCATTAATGTGATTAATGAACGTTTGAGTGGTTATGGGCAAGATGCCGTACCAGTTGAATATCGTATTCGTAATGGCTACTCTTGGATTACTGAAAAATCATTTAATGTTAATTCAAGTGATTTGCAAGTAAAACTTTATACACTTGTTGCGATTTTGCGTGCGAAAACAAATGCAAACTTTAAAGATAAAGTTGTGTTTGCACCTGTTGACTACAAAGTGCCAACGTCTACAAAGACATTTGTCGCTAATGCAACTCCTGAATTGACACGCATTCATGTGCTAGGAAACGTCAAGATTGGTGTTGCTTGGTCTAAAGATGCAGACATTGACTTGCATGCTCGCACAATTGAAGGTGATAGCCTTGGTTGGAACTCAAGTTATCGTGATGGTGGCGTGTATTATTCGGGTGACTTGACAGCTTTGAATAGTCATGGATTTGCTGCTGAATACATGCTGTTTGAAGATTACAAAGGTACAGCAATTCTTAATGCTCATCCATTTAACCTCCGTGGTAACTCTGAATTGGCACTTGACATTGTAATTTCAAAAGATACGAACCGTAGTGGTATTAAGTCAGACGTAATGACAACTTTTGACGACATTGTGTTCCATGACAAGTTAACTGTCGAACCTCGCAAAGCATTGTCATTCGCAGTTGTAACTAAAGTTGAGGACGGTTACGACATTATCTTGAGCAGTGCAAGTGAATTTGGAAATCACGTTCACGTTCCAAACATGAACGCACAAGATATGCGTCTACAAATTCTTAAACGTAAAGCTGACACATCAATCGGTATTCACGACTTCGCCATCCTTAACGGGGCAGTTGTGACAACTGACAAGGCTGAATTTGACGCTTATGTTAAAGAAAATGAGGTTGACGAAGACAATATTATTGACTTGTCACCTGAAACAATGACACAAGATAAACTCATTGAATTGCTTGAGGTGAATTAATGAAATTATCGAAAAGAGACTATATTATAGTTGGTCTCGTGAGCGTACTTATACTAGCGGGATTTATCCCGCTTTCTTTTTACAAGTTAACACCAGGGCCATCCGAAACAATCACTAAAAACTTAAACACATTGTCAGTTTATGCAAGGAAAACAAATGTTTATTCATATATTGGTTCATATTTCCAAAAGGAATCTGAATTAATTTCAGTTCCCGATATTTCAGAAAACAAAGCTAATGCAGGTTATACATTAGCTGAAACGTCCGCTAAAAAGTCCGCACTTGACTTGACTCAAAAATCATATACTGAAAAACATATTGGTTATATGGTTATTGGTATTAAACCCGATTCAAAATTTAAGCAAATTTTGCAGGAAGGCGACATTATCACTGCAATCAATAATGAGTCAGTTGTCGATAAGTCACTTGACGAAATCGGTAAAACAAAGCCATTTAAAAATAAGACGGTCACTTTTGAATTTCACAGAGACAATAACATTTTTAAAAAGTCAATTAAAGTTGCAGATGAGACAGGTAGTTTGATGCTTAGTGATTATGTAGACTATAAATCAGGTGACATTAAGCTCGACGACGACACAACACTTAAGCAAATTAATATTAATGGGTCGTCAGTCGGATTGGCTTATGCAACATATTATTACTTAAAACTTAATAATTATGAGCTCAAAGAACCTGTCGCAATGACAGGAACAATTGGCGATTCAGGCAACGTTGGGCCAATTGAAGGCCTTCGCGAAAAAATCATTGGTGCTCACAAAGCACATGCAAAATATGTGTTTGTACCTGAACGAAATTATGCAGACGCTATGGCAACTAAAAAAGAATTTGGATATAAATTGGACATTTATCCGGTGAAGTCTTTGGCTGACACTGTGAATTATTTGAACGATTTAGAGCTAATTATGAAAGGATAAATCATGTTAAAATTAATTTGGGCGGAAGACAGTAAAGGTAATATTGGTAATGGCAATAAGTTGCCTTGGCATATTAAAACTGACCTTGAGCATTTTAAAAAGACAACACTAGGCCATGCGATTATCATGGGTCGTAAAACGTTTGAGAGCCTAGGCAATAAGCCTTTACCTTACCGTGACAACTTTGTATTGACAACTGACGATGAGCTTATTAAAAATGAGCATGAGTTTGACAACGTGACTTACACTGGCCGTTTTAAAGCAATTCTTGAAATGGCTAAAACTGAAGACGTTTTTGTCATTGGTGGTAAATCAGTTTATGATTTGTTTATGCCTTATGCTGACGAGATTTATCGTACGGTCATTCAAAAGGTTTATGAAGGCGATACACAAGCACCTGTATTTAATAAGCGTGAATGGCACAAAGATTCGTCAGTTGAAGTTAAAAAACCCCGTGAACCAAAACTTATTTTCGAGCATTATAAAAAGTTAGACGTCATTTAAGCTGAAAACATGATATAATATAATTAAGAAAATATTAAGTTGGGACGTGGTAATATTAAAAAGAAGATTGTCATTAATGTATTATTAATTATAACATTTGTTGTATCACTGGCCTTGTATTTTGCCCCACCGAAAATGTGGATAATGAAATCAAATCAAGAGCGACCATATAAAGTGGTTAAATCTGAGGACATTAATCCCGAGGTGGCGGACGATACAGACCAAAAAGAGGCGACATTTGAAAATGTCATGGAAGCAAGGAAACACCAAACAAATGCAGTTGGGAAAGTCATTATTCCACAAGCAAACGTTGGTATTTCCCTTCCGATTTTGCAAGGGATTGGCTATTATAATATGTTAGCCGGTGCTGGTGAACAAATGCCTCGTTCAGTTGTTGGTCCTGGCGGTAATGGTAACTATATTTTAGCCAGTCATTACACTCCTTGGGCAAATATCTTGTTTACAAATTTAGGTAAAACTAAAGTTGGAAGTATGGTTTATGTTGCCGATACGGAAAATGTTTATGTGTATCAAGTTGACAACGTTGTTTTGACAACCATAAGTCATCGTGAGTTTTTAGACCAACCTGAAGACAAAGATACAAAAATGATTACATTATATACTTGTCAATATTATGGCTCGCCAAAGCGTTGGGTTGTACAAGGTAAACTTGTCGCAAAAACGCCTTTGAATGAGATTGATACTGAAACTAAAAATGCGTTTGCTGACTGGTTGTCAGCCATTGGTAAAGATTAAGAAAGGTGGCATATTATGTCAAAATTTGTAGTAAAAGAAATCAAACACTCATCAGGTCATATTGACCGTAACCACATTCACATTGGCTCTGTGATTCACTTTGTCGAGGATGAAGCTGAAAAATTCAAATTGTATGTCAATGACAAATTTACAGGAACTGAATTTGACAAGCATGGCAAAGGTAAGTTTAAAAAATTGTTTGAATTGAAGGAAGTGGATAACTAAAATGAAAAATTTTAATGATTTTAAAACGCAATATGCCAATTATTTAAAAGATAATGTAATTTACATTGTCGTCATTGCTTTTTGCTTGGCTTTGTCACGAAGTTTTGCTTACGGGTCAATTCATCTTGGTACAGCGGGTTCAGCTTATGCACTGAATACTTGGATTGTCGAAACTTTGCAAACATTCATTTGGCTGGTTGAATTTACAGCTATTTTCCCAATTGTTTGTATGGGTTGTGATTATTTAATCAAGCAATATGAGTATTACAGAGCAAATGAAAAACCACTTGAACCAAAAAATGAAGTGGCTGAAGCAAAATTGCATGACGAGCCCTGGAATACAAAATTAGTTCAAGAAAATTCTGAAAATTCGGCAGATACAACAAGTGAAGACACATTTGTAAAATTTGCAGATAATGGACATTCAAATAAAGGTAAATTTTATATCGAAACAATGTTGCCTCCTGTATTGAAACCTAAACATAAAGCTGTTGTCTTTTATAACGGACAATACAAAGAATTCATTGCAAGAGATGGCGATTTAACAATCTTTGTGCCTGATAATGAGCTGTCTGAAGACTCATTTAATTCACTAGTTGACAGTGACTTTACAGATGTCGATTTAGTTATTCAAAAAGATAAATCGTCAGATTTACCAGATTATGACAAGCTACAACTTGCAGGTAAAAATGTTAAAATTTATGTCCATTTTTAATGTAAAATAAGACAAAAATATGATATAATATATAATATATGTATCATATTTTTTTATTGAGGTAACGAATGAAGGAATCAACTTTTATGATTTTTAAGCCTGACAGTATTGAAGGAAATCACGTTCAGCAAATTCTTGAACGTATTTTCAGTGCCGGACTTGAAATATCACATTTTAAAGCTGTTATTGCGACACCTGAGCTTATTGAGCAACATTATGCTCATATCACCGATAAGCCGTTCTTTAAAGCGATTGAAGACTTTATGGTTAAAGGCCCACTTTATATCGCCATTTTAACCGGCGAAGACGCCGTGAACACATGGCGAGGGTTAATGGGCGCAACCAATCCTGAAGTCGCTAAACAAGGAACAATCAGAGGCGATTTTGGCTATATAAAAAATGGTCAGGTATTTAATATGGTTCACGGGTCAGATTCAGTTGACAATGCAAAACGTGAAATTGAGTTATGGTTTGGAAAGGATGCAACAATTGACTAAAGCAGATAAAATTTTTAAAGAGCATATTTTGGATATTTTGGAAAATGGCGTATGGTCTCATAATGCAAGACCAAAGTATGCTGACGGTTCAACCGCAAATTCGAAATATATCACAATGACAAGTGATGAATACGATTTGTCGAAAGGTGAATTTCCGATTATTACGCTTCGTCGTATCGCGGTTAAAACAGCAATCAATGAGATGCTTGTGTTTTATCAAGATAAATCAAACAAACTTGAGGATTTTGAAAAACGTGGGGTTGGTTATTGGAAGAGTTGGGAAGTAAACGATTCAGGAACAATCGGTAACACTTATGGTGATATTGTTCGCCGCCACAATATTACAGACCGAATGCTCGAAGCTATGGAAAAAAATCCATGGAATCGCCGAAACATTTTAAGTTTGTGGGATTACCAAGCATTTGACGAAGAACCGGATTCATTGTTACCATGTGCTTGGAATACAATGTTTGATGTTCGCGAGGTTGACGGTGAGATTTACCTTGACCAAATGTTGACAATGCGTTCAAATGACATGTTAGTTGCACAGCATATGGACACAATGCAATATGTGGCTTTGCAAATGATGATTGCAAAACATTTTGGTTGGAAACTTGGACGATTCCGCTTTAACGTAATGAACATGCACATTTATAGCAATCAAGGCTTACAAGCTGGTGAATTGCTTTTGCGTGAAGGAAGCGACGTTGAGCCGAAACTCATTTTGGATGTTCCTGACGGCACAAACTTTTATGACATTACAGTTGATGATTTCAAATTGGTTGACTATAATCCTGTGACACCACAAGTGAAATTCCCAGATTTGGCGGTTTAAATCTTGAAAAATACTTATAAAAGGGCTAACAAAATTAGCCTTTTATGATATAATAATAATATAAACTAAAGAAAGACGAAGGTAAAAAATATGATTTTTACACGCAATGAAAAAACAGTTGACGGTGCACGTAAATTTGAGGTTCGTACACTTGGTATGAATTTTTGGATTGACGAAGCTGAGTTCCGTCAAGAACTTGAAGCTGGACACTTGTTCTTTAAAGCAAATAAACCAGTAACGAAATGGGCGTGATGTGATTGAGTAATCAAGAATCAAAATTATTAGCTTTAAAAATCCTTCAATGCTTAAGTGTATTTTTCAGTAAATTATTTGATTATATTACTTTAGGCTTTATCACAGTTGTTTTAATTTACGTGGCGAAAACTAATGGTGTGGATTTAACTGAAGTTGGTAAATACATTACAGCATTTATTGAACTGTTATTTGTAGTTGTTATTGGTTCACTTTTTATCCAGTTTGTTAGTTATAATAAATTTGTGAACAATCTTTGCAGTAAATCAGCTGGCTTAATGATTAAATCTGGTTATGTGCTTTGGTTAATCAATATCATCAAAGATACAAGTACAAAAAGCTTTAGTGGTCCGACATCTGAATTATTCGGTGCATTACTTATTGTATTAATTGCAAAAATGTTATTTAATTTTGCATGTAATTATTATGGTAATATTTTAATTGATGAGTGTATTGACCTTGACTATATCAAATTGAAAGATTACAAAGTCACCGACAGTTTTATTGCTGAGGAATACAAGGATATTGAAGTTGACAATCAATCATTGTCTATTACGAAGGATGGTTCGGACGCAGTTAAATTAGCTAAAGGCCATGTAACCTTTAAAGTATTAAAACTGCCAGTAAAACTAGACTTTGTAATTTCACCTTATATGTCAGGAACATTGGTTAATAATGAGGCACAAATTAGATTTGAAATCAGCGAACGTCCATTGGGCATGGCTAAACAAATTAAAAAGGCTATTAAAATTTAGTCCACCATGTTATAATATTATAGAGGTGATTTTAAATGAAACACACATTAAAAGATATTTTAGTATTAATTATTAGCATTGTTGCAATTTTCACTTGCATCTCAATTGCAATTCCAATTGTGGTTTTTGCGATTAAACTAATTATTAGTACCATTTCACTATTGTTAAGTCTTGCAATTCTTATTGCTTTGGTTGCTTTAATTTTATTCATTGTAGCGTTTGTCAAAACCTACATTGACGAATCGAAAAAACCAAAAGACGTTATCAAATTTTAAGAAACATTAAAAAAAGTACGTATTTTTTATGAAAAAGTGTGTGCTTTTTTTATTTAATTTGATATAATAGATAATGTTAAGATTAAAAAATTAAGATAAATTAAAACAAAGAATTGTATAGAGAGGATAACAGTTTTGGAAATTAAAACAAAGAATGCGTTTCGTAGTTGGAAACGCGGTAAACATTGGGTTTATTCAGCAACAGCTCTCGCAGTCGTTGCAGGTGGTGTTTATACAACAGCTCAAGTAGCCCCTCAAACATTTGGTACAGTAGTTGCTTATGCCGCTGAATGGCCAAGTGGTGTTCAAGAAATTGGTAAAATTGATGGCAAACCTGTTGTTAAATCACCAACTAAGGATTTGGATTCAAACGAATTCCAAAAAATCGTTGATAAAATGGTTGCAGACGCAGGTATCAAGAAAATGCGTTATACTGCAAGTAATATCGGATGGCAAGACAATACAACTGCAGAAGGTGCAGGAACAGTAGGTCAATTTACGTCATCAAATGCTCTTGCATTGAAAGCTGACGGTTATAATAGAGGAGACGCCGCTTATGCCCTTCGTGCAGGCGACAGCTTTAAACTTAAAAATGTTGGTACTGTACACGATAACCAAACAGGTGAAGACATTAAAGTTGACATGAAAATCACTTTGAATAGTTTTGAAGCGCCTGCTGGTAGTGCAACAAGCGGTATCACAGTAATGGGTGTTAAAAATCAAGGTGGGGTTATTACTCTTGGTGTAACTAACTCACTTCGTGCTGGTACTGGATTTAGCCATGCTGGTGGTCAAAACGAATCTGGTGGTGCGGGTTCACAAGGTGGTGCAACAGGTGTCGAAACAGGTATCGGTTACATTCACTCATTCACTTATACAGCTGAATTGGTAGACCAACGTACTGGACAAGTACTGCCTGCTGACCAAACAGCAATTATTTTGAAAGCCTCAGATATTGACGCGTCTCAATTGGCAACAATTGATAAGAGTGGTTCAGTAGGTTATGCTGTATCTCCAGACACAGCCCTTGACATTCGTGGCGAAGGCCTTGTATCTCGTACGTCAAACGCGACTACTCTTGATACAAAACAATTGTCATCAAACTCTTATGTCATGGTTAAAGCGTCAAGTAAAGCAACAGTTAAATATGAATATACTGACGGTGCAAACAACCACTTTGATATTGTAGCTGGTATCTTTGGTAATACTGGTCTTGAATTGAAACCATCAACTGGTAAAATTCGTCTTACAAAATCAACTAGTGATGAAGACGTTAATAAACTTGTTAGCGAAAAGAAAACTAACTATTACAATACTCAAAATACAGTATTTACTTTGACTAACAAAGACACAGGCGAAAGCTTTGACATTACTGTTGACGAAAAAGGTGTTGCAGAATCAGGCGAATTGCCATTCGGTACTTACTCTGTTAAAGAAAAAACACCAGGTAAAGGTTTGAAAGTTAAAGATAATATTCCTGATATTACTTTAAGCGATAAGAACGCACAAGCTGACGGAACTTACCGTGTAGACGTGAAAGTTTCAGATGACGTTAACAGACCTCCTGTTAAAGCTGATAAATCTGGTGAAGAGTCAGGTACGAAAATGTGGAACTCAAACTACTCACTTGAAGGAACTACATTTAAGTTGACTCACAAAGACACTGGTAAAGTTTATACAATCGTAGCAGACAAAGACGGCCATGGCGAAGTGCCCGACGCATTGCTTGGTCAATACGATGTTGAAGAAACTAAAGCCGGTAAAGGGTTCACTATCGGATTCAAGAAAACAACACTTACTCACGAAGAAGGTAAACCTTTGACAATCAATGCGAAAAACATTGAAATCACTGGTAAAGTTAAAATCCTTAAAACTGGTGCCGAAACTGGTACTAAGATGTGGAACTCAAACTACTCGCTTGCAGGTAACGAGTTTAAACTTGTGAACACTGAAAGTGGTAAAGAGTACAAAGTTACAACTAATGAAAAAGGTGAAGCCCAAGTTGACCATATGCAATTAGGTACTTACAAAGTAACCGAAATTAAATCATCAAATGGTTTCGCAAATACATTCAAAGAAGTTGAAACTACTTTGAAAGTTGACGAAAATGGTAAAGGGTCACTTGAAGTTGAAGCTAAAGGTACTAACCAAGAAATCACTGGTTCAAATACTCTTGTAAAAGCTGATGTAAAAAATGGTGAAAAAGCAACTGGTAAAGGGTCACTTGCCGGTGCTGAATACACATTATTCCATGCTGACGGAACTCCTGTAACATGGTCTGAAACAGCTAAAGCTAAACTTACTGGTGGCGAAAAAGTTGCCAAATCAACCATCAATGGTAAAGAAGTTGATAACGGAGACAACGTTGTTATTAAAGTAACAGACGCATCTAAACTTAATGTCGGTGTCGAACGTTTAGCTCTTGGAACTTACTACTGGAAAGAAACAAATGCTCCTGAAGGTTATATAATCGATGGTGCGCAACACAGCTTTACAGTTGCTAAGAAAGACGATAAAACAACTACAGTTAAAGCCGACGATACAAAATCAGTGGAAACTCCAATTGTTGCTCGTCTAAACATGCAAAAACTTCTTGAAGGTAATGGAACTAATCCAACTGCTTTGTCTGGTGGTAATGATATTGCATTCACGGTGAAACCTCTTAAAGGTACAAATGCTGAGGAAAAACATTTCACTACTGGTATTAAAGACGATGAAGATGGATTCGGAACTGTTGACCTTGAGTATGGTGATTGGGTATTGACAGAGGACGACGCTCCTGCTGGATTTGAAAAAATCGACCCAATTTACATTCACATGAGCTATGATGCGAAAACAGACTTGTATACAATTACTGCGTCTAACAATGAAGATGGTTCAAAACCATTCTCAACTCGCACATTCTCACAATCTGACGACAGTAAAGAAAAGAATGCCAATGCTAAAGGCACACTTGCTGGAACATTGACTTCGCAAAACTCAACAATCTCATTGTCTAAGATTACTGCCGTGGATAAACAAACACCTCCACCAACATTCGAACCTCATAAGTTTGATGTAACTGGTAAAGGTCAAGATATTCAAGGTGAATCATTGCTTGATGACGACTCTGAATTGAAAGACCGTTATGCTGACACAGCTAAGGACCCTTATGCAGACAAAACTGACAACAACGAAAAATTCAACTTGAATACTAAGACAGTCACTCGTGGACAAACAATTACTTACCAATTGTGGATGGACACAACTAAGTTGAAAACTGATGGCCAATATGAAAATGTTGGTATGGAAGATACATTCGACAATGTTAACTTGACACCTGAACAAGTTGAAAACGTTAAAGTTTACAACAAGAAAACCGGTGAAGACGTTACTGCGAAATTCAATATCAGTTTAGCAGATGGTAAACTTTCAGTTGTTACTAATGACACTGTGAAAACTACTGTAAATCGTGGCGGTAAAGATTATCAAATCATCGACACAAGCAAATTTGACTTTGGAACTTATTACCAAATCGAATTTAGCGGAACTGTAAAAGGTTCAACAGCTGATGATACTGATATTAAAAACAGTGCATCACAATTTGTCACTCAAGTTGGTGGTAACAAATATGATAGGATTACTGAAACTCGTGTAAATAAGGTTAAATCTCCAGATTACAACCCTCACAAGTTTGACGTTAAATCAGCCGGACTCGACATTCGAGGTGAATCATTGCTTGACGATGATGCCGAATTGAAAGACCGTTATGCTGACACAGCTAAGGACCCTTATGCTGATAAGACTGATAATAATGAAAAATTCAACTTGAATACTAAAACTCTTGTTCGTGGTCAAAAATACAACTATCAATTGTGGATGGACACAACAACATTCACTGCTGACATGAACCTCCGTTCAGTTGGTATGGAAGATACATTTGACACTACACGATTCAAACCTGAAGATGTATCACAAGTTAAAATTTACAATAAGAAAACTGGTGAAGATGTAACAAGCCAATTTGACATTGCCCTTACTGAAGACGGAAAACTTTCAATCGAAACTAACGACTCAGTTAAGAAAGAAATCACTGTAGGTGACAAACAAGTCAAAGTTATCGATACCGATAAATTTGCTTATGGCACTTATTACCAAATTGATTTCCCAGGTTCAGTAGCTAACGAAACAAAAGACGATGAAGATATTATCAACGTCGCAAAACAATTTGTTCGTGATGCAGCAAGCGACGAAAACAAAGACGCTCGTACTGAAAAAGTAACTGAAACTCGTGTCAATAAAGTGGTGTCACCAGACTTTACACCTCATAAATACGACCTTAATGCAACTAACCAAGACATTACTGGTCAATCATTGCTTGACGACGATTCGGAATTGAAAGATATTGTCAAAGACACTGCAGCAGACCCTTATGCTGACAAGAAAGACAATAACGAAAAATTCAATATCAACACTGATACAGTGAAACGTGGTTCACAAATTGTTTACCAATTGTGGATGGACACACTTAATTTCAATGACGATATGAACATTTCGTCAATCGGTATGGATGACACATTCGATGGTAAGAACCTTGTCGCTCAAGATGCCAAAGAAATGAAGATTTATGACGGTAAAACTGGCGATGATGTAACGAAATACTTCGATATTACAATCGAAAATGGTAAACTTCATATCGAAACAAATGAAAGTGCTAAGAAGAAAATCACTGTTAATGGTGAGGAAAAATCAGTTATCGATACTGACAAACTTGCACTAGGCCGTTACTACAAAGTTGACTTCGTGACAACTGTAGCTGACGACGCCGAACCTAACTTCGATATTAAGAACGTTGCAAGCCAATTCGTCAAAGATGTTAATGGAACAAGCGTTAAGAAAGATACTGAAACTCGTGTCAATAAAGTTGTCGTTCCTGAAGTTCCAGAACAACCTAAGACACCTGAGCAACCAAAAACACCTGAACAACCTAAGCAAACATTTGCTGAAACTGGTGTTAAAGCCGGGGCTGGTATCTTGGCTGTAATTGCAGCTACTGCCGCAGGCCTATTCGCTTGGACAAACCGCGATAAAATCAAAGGTTATTTCCATAAAGACTAATAAATATAAGGAGTAAACAGTAATTTCAACTGTTTACTTTTTTATATTTGTGATATAATATAATTATATTATTAAAAAGGACAGGTAGTAAAAATGAATAAAATGTCATTAAACAGATTCTTTACTCAAATTTACGCAACAATGGCCGGTGGTCTGATTGTATCTGCATTAACCGTTATTTTAATGCTTACATTCTTCTCATCATTTTATACATTTGTTGCGTCACACTACGCAATAACAGCTCTTGTATTTCTTGCCAGTGAGGTATTTATTGTTGTACAAATTGCTCGAAATGAAAGCAATATTTCGGGGCTGTCATTACCATTATTTGTCATTTTCGCGATATTAAATGGTATCACATTATCTGTTATCATTTCAATGGTATCAATTAGTACGATTATCCTTGCATTTGTCACAACGTCGGCTGCTTTTGCAGGACTAGGCTTAATTAGTGCTGTGATTAAAAAAGATATGACCCAATACAATAAAGCATTTATGTTTATCTTACTTGGTATTATCGTCATGTCACTATTGAATATTTGGTTGAAATTACCAATGTTATCACTTGCCATTACACTTGCAAGCATTGTGGTTTTTGCATTTATCATTGTGTCTGACAATCAAATGATTGTTAAACATTACAATGCGGTACGTTCAATTAACTTTAACATGGTTGTTTCACATGCCTTGTCATTGTATATCGATTTTATCAACTTGTTCATTGATATTATCCGATTACTTGACAGATTTAGTTAAAAAAGACGATACACCTGTATCGCTTTTTTATTTTTCTTTAAAACTTTGATATAATTATATAATAAAACCCGAAAGGAAACAAACAATTATGGCAAGTAATAATGACTTGACAGCAAAACTCCGCAATCCGCGTTCATGGGAATATCGCTTTTTAAAAAGTATTATTGAACGCGAATTAAGTAATCAAAATGTTCAAGAAATTGTCGCTGACAATCTCGACGGCGAAAATAAAAACCTTGATAAAATTCAAATCAATGACGTCCAAAGTGCATTGACTGAGTATTCGCCTCACAATATCACAATCACGTCTCGTTTATTCTTGAGACCAAACAAACGTTTTAAAATCACTCCTGCTAATTTAAAGCATCACCTAAAAAGTGAAACTGATTTGACAAAATCAAATATGGTTACAAATATTTTGCAACGCATGCAAGATGTAACACCTTTTTATGGCAAAGTAAATGCCATTAAACACCAATTGTCAAACCGTCTTTTGTATTTGTATCAATCGCAAAAGAAACGCTCGGCAATGCAAGCACATTTTAATGAAGTGTTAAATTTAAAATACCGTTTAGCCAACGTTGAGGATGAAGTCAAAGAATTCGTCGAAAAACAACATAAAGTAGCTAATCAAGAATTGCACAAATTACAAGGTACAGTTGAGGTGACACTAAATGAAGTTATGGAAGACCCAAAACTTCGTCACATTTTGGCTCAATACGATTTCAATGAGACTTACATTTTCCCGTCTCTTGAAAAAGCAAAATCGCAAATTATGAAAACAGTCAATCCATCAGTTGTAACTATTTCACAATTTATTGCATCGCATCGCCAATACAAATCGTCTAAAGCGATTCTTAAAGACTTTGAAAAGCGAGCAAACCAATACTCTGAAATGCCTACTGATATTGACATTAAAGATTGGGACAACCAACGTTTGGCCATTTCGTTACAAAAATATTTAGGACAGCATAGCGATTATGCCAAAGAAGCTTTGTATCATGACGACGAAGCTCTCGCTAAACTTATCGCTGATGATGGCCATGTTAAAGAAACACTAAAAACAAGCAAGGACCTCTTCGTTCTTATTATCAATTAGTCTAATTAATGGCTAATTTTTTATTTACTTTTATTTTATATGTGGTATAATAAAAGTAAACGATTTTTTAATTTACGAAAGGTATTCACATGAAAACTTTTAAACTTGACACATTTTTTAATGACCCAGATTCATACACGAAATTTTGTATTGCCAACTCGCAGGCTAAAGAGTTTGCCGAAACAAAATGCAATGAGTTTACAACTCGTGATAAAACCACAATTTATAAAAACTCACTGAAAGGCCTTTTAATTGAGGAAATTAATAAATTCCTTTTGGACCAACATAAAAAACATTATTTTGTAGGCAATATTGCCGAGCATTCATTAATCAATTATGACATGTTTGATTTAATGACAGATAATGGTAAAACCATTGACGTCAAATCATGGTCTCAGCGAACGTCAGCTGAAACTACAAAAAATCTTGACCATGAATGGACAAAGAAACGAAGAGTCGATTATTATGTCGTCTTTGATTTACCTGAATTTAAAGACCTTAAGCAATTCGATTACGAAACTGTAAAAAATACGCTCAAATACATTACCTTTTATGGATTTATTCCTTACTCAAAATTTGAGCGTTACTTGTCAAAATTCCCGGACGAAGGTTATGTTAGTCCTGACCAAACTGGTCGTCACCAAAATTACTTTTATGTCATTCCAAAGAAAGCTCCAAGATGGGCAAGTAATATTGTAAATATCAACTTTGACGATTACTTAAAATTATTCGATTGTACTGAGCCCATTCACCCTCGCCAATCTCACATTTTAAGCAGTTGGGAATATACGGCGAGACCTGATAAAGACATTCAAATCAAACCAGCAAAACTAACCAAAGCGGTCGAAACTAAATGGAACGATTCTTATTATAATAGTCTTGGCGATATTCGTCTCGCTTATCAAAATAATGATGGCATTGTCAAATTTTATAAAGACGACAGCTACTTTAACTGGCAAGCTTTCAATGCTTTAGTTTTAAAAACAGCTCTTAAAAATAAAGACAAACGAACGGTTGTTTATATCACAAGGGACATGCTTGATACTGTCGCTTTTGCTTGGATATATACTAATGCTGAGTATTTAAACGTTTACTTTGTAATTACCGATTAAAGGCTTACTTTTAATTTATTTATGGTATAATATACTTAATTAAATTAGTAAGGAAGTAAAAACAAATGAAAACGATTAAAATTGTCATTAGTGATACTGTTATTAACGACAAACAAGCCTTAAAAACAGTCGACCGCTTGCAATCAGCTTTAATGGCGAAATACTGGGACCAATTTTACAAACCAAAATACGGTTCCATTGAATCTGCCTTAGTACAAGAAGGCAATAATTATTACTTGTTTACAACCGATGAAACCATCGCGACAAATCGATTAATGCAAATTGTGGCGAGTGAGCCAAGGCTCAATACAACCAATTTTGAAATCGATGTCGTCAGCGACATTCTGCGGTCTAAGATTAAGTTCGACGAAATTTTTAATCACTCATATTATAATTTTGAAAAAGTATCTTAAGATACTTTTTTTTTTAACTTTTTTCACAAAAACTATTTACTTTCTTTCAATTCCATGTTATAATAATATTATCAAAAGTGATAATATTAAATTAATGAAGGATTGCATCCGTAAGTCGTACATTCGTACGGCATGCCTTCTAAAAAACAATAAGGAGACTATATTATGATTATTGAAAAAACTAAAAACTTTGTGATGAACTTTGTGAATGAATGCAAAGACGTTCCTGCTAGCATGGCTAAGCTTTCAGCAAAAGCCAAAGAAATGGGCCTTAAAGGTGTAGCTAAAGCTACGTTTGATGACTTATTTGCAAATCGTTCATTCTTGCAGTGGTTGTATTTGATTACATTATCATTTATCATTCCAATTGGGATGGAATTTTGGGTAAATGGTCGTATTAAAGACCCAATCAGTTTATTGACAAGTATTACAGGTATTATTTGTGTTATCCTGGTTGCGGAAGGACGTGCTACAAACTACTTCTTCGGACTTATTACAAACACCATTTATCTTATCTTGTCTATTAAATCTGCATTTTACGGTGAGGTTGCAACAATGATTTACTTCATCGCCATGCAACCTATTGGTTTGTATGCTTGGTTAAAAGCAAGTGTCAATGACACAAGCGAATCTAAAAAAACAGACAATTTCACTCGCGAAGCTAAAAAATTCACTTTGAAAGATTGGATTAAATACATTGTCATTAATGTCATCGTATGGCAAGTAATGGGTCATGCGTACAAATCAATCCATTCAAACTCACCATTCCGTGACAGTATCACTGATGCAACTAACTTTAGTGGTCAATTGGCACAAACATCAATGTATCGTGAACAGTGGATTTTCTGGATTCTCACTAATGTATTCAGCATGTATCTCTGGTTTGGTAATGGATTTAATGCAAACACAAACCCTGCGAACCTGTCAATTATGGTAATGTATCTTGTTTACACAATCAACTCAATTGTAGGTTGGATTCAATGGTCAAAAGCAACTAAAAAGTGATAAACCGCTTATCACTTTTTCTTTAAAATTAAAGGAGACTTAAAAAATGGCATATAACATTAAAGATTACGAACAAGTATCAGTATCAACAGACGCAATTTTACTGGCTTATGACGAGAACGAAGGCTTAAAAGCAATTGTCATGCGTCGTCCATCAACTGAGGAATTTTTCCCAGACAAGCTCACACTTATTGGCGGATTCACCCATAAAGGCAACTACTTTATTGACGAGTGTATCAATACGCTCAAACGCAAAATTAATTTGACGCTTAATCCTGAGCAGTTGTACGAACAACACGTTATTTCAACCCCTAATCGTGACCCTCGTGGTTGGATTGTATCTGTTCCATATATCAGTTATCTTACTACTGAGCAATATAAAGAATTGGACAAATCAAAAGTTGTTATTGCGGACGTGACAATTAATGATAACATTACACTTACTCTTGACAGCGACAGACTAACTGAAAGTGATTTCGGGTTTGACCATTATACTATTTTAATGGACACAATTGTGGAATTGATTAAATCAACTGAATGGTCACTCAGATTCACACAATTGATTGGTCAAGCATTTACGCTTAAAAGTGCCCACGAATTGTATACGCTACTTAATCCAAACAATACAGTTGTCATTAATAATTTTAAACGGAAATTTAAATTACTCCTTGAGGAAACACAACTTGTCAGCAAAGATAAAAAACCTGGCGTCAAAGCAAAACTGTATTCAGCTAAAACCTTTTATTAAATAAAAAAAATAACCTAAAATTTTAGGTTATTTTTTAATAATTTGTTCGGCGCCATTTTTGTCTGTATAGTGCAAGCTACCGTCTGCGTCATTGTAAATTGACCCAACTTGAGCTTCAATTTCTTGTGTTTTACCATCTGCTGTCGTTACTTTAACTTTTATAACGTCACCAGTTTTTGCGTCAGCCGGAATTGAGTACTCTGGAACTGCCGCATCATAGTGCTTGGCCAAATCTTTTGGTTTATTTGACTTCGGCCCCGTTTGGACTTTTTCAGTCTTTTGCGTATCAGACGTTTTAGTGGTCTTGTGATTTGACCCGGTGTTTGTTGAACAAGCCACAAGCATTGGAATCACAGCACTAAGCATTGCAATTTTCTTTAATTTATTCATAACTAATAATCCCTTCCTTAGCCAATTGTGCATTAAGAAATGTCACGAAAATGTCGTCGATTGCAATTAAATCATAAATTTTATTTGCATCCTCAAGATAAGGTGTATAATCTTCATATCGGATTGCCTTACTGTCATGATTTACTGACAAAAAGTTAATCAATACAGTCTTCAATACCTCAGTCAATGCTTTATACTCTTGACCAGTCATTGTATCTTTTAAAATTTGCACACGGTTTGCGATTGAATCAACATCTTTGATTGATTCATTATACTTGTCAAAGCGACGTTTGTCAACTTTGCCTTGTTTAAAATTTTGTTTACGTAAATTATGTTTACGTTTCTTTAATTGTGTTGCCATAATTTTTTAATATTCCTTTTATTTCTTTAATTATTATATATTATATCACGTTTTCGAAATTTTTTGAGCCTTTTTTCGTAAAAATATGATATAATATTATTATCGAATTTTTTACAGGATATGAAAGGATTACTTTATGTATGATTTAGTAATTGTAGGCGGCGGGCCTGCAGGTATGACAGCTGCTTTATATGCGGCAAGAGCAAATTTAAAAGTAGCCATTGTCGAAGGCCTTCTTTATGGCGGACAAATGCAAAAAACAGATTGTATCGAGAACTTCCCAAGTTATGACAGTATTTCAGGTGAGGAATTGTCTGAAAAAATGGAAGACCAAATGTTTACATATAATGTCGACGAGGTATTTGGTTATGTCACAAAAATTGTTCCAAAAGATAATTATAATACCTTACTTTTAAGTGACGACAATACAGTTGACACAAAAACAGTTTTAATTGCAACAGGTGCTAAGCACAAACTGTTAAATGTTCCTGGCGAACAAGAACTCACAAACAAAGGTGTATCTTACTGTGCCTTATGTGATGCAACATTCTTTAAAGACAAAGAGCTAGTCGTCGTAGGCGGTGGTGATTCGGCTCTCGAAGAAGCTTTATATTTGACCAATTATGCGTCAAAAGTTACAATTGTTCACAGGCGTGACGAGTTCAGGGCTCAATTGTACTTGCAAGAAAAAGTTAAAGCAAATCTGAAAATTCAGTTTGTTTTATCTGACGAAGTTACAAGTATTAATGGTACAGATAAAGTTGAATCCGTTACATTAAAATCTGGAAAAACTTTAAAAACAGATGGCGTGTTTATTTATGTTGGTCAAGAACCTTCAACTAATTTCGCGAGTGATTTGGGCATTACAAATGACGCAGGCTGGATTTGTGTGAACACACATTTTCAAACTAAAATTCCGTCAATTTTTGCAGCAGGTGACTGTATTGCCAAAGATATTCGCCAGATTGTAACGGCAACTGGCGACGGTGCAAATGCTGCTCAATATATTTATCAATATTTACTTGAGAATTAAGACACTCGTCTTAATTTTTTCTTACTAAAAAAATTGTACTACTGCCCTAATACAATAATACAATAAAATGCCACAAAAGAGGTGTTTTACAAATGTAAAAATTTTGATATAATGTATATTAAAGATTAAAACTATTAGAAATGAGTCATTATGGAAATAAGATTAAAAATTACATACGACACTGAATTTTTCATTAAATCGGCAGATAGTTCTCATAGTGACGACAATGCGAAATTACTGAAAACAATCAATGCACAATTAAAGAAAAAAAGCTCGTCTTTCCGTCGAACAGTACAGACGATTTATTTAAACCTGTTTGAACAACCATTCAAAGATTTAATAAGTGATGACGAGCAAATTGAACCGTTTTATGTTGACTATAAAGGCTATTTGCAACTTGTACAAGAAAATGACCAGTTCCATTTATATATTGTAACAGACGTTCCAGATTACAACTGGAACCAATTTGTCATTGACGCATTTGACATTTATACTGAGAAAATTGAACTACTTAGCTCAATCGGTGACTTTGCCATTGACTATAACGGCACTATCCTAACCATTCAAGCGAAAACTTTCGTGAAAAAAATTAGCCTAATTTAAGTAAAAAGTGTTTACTTTTTATTTTTTTATGTTATAATAATATTATCAGAAGTGATAATATTAGCGTAATTTCAGAAAAACGAAAGGTAAAATATATGAGTAAAGAATCAATCGCAATTGTATTCGGTACATTTGCACCAATGCACAAGGGTCATATCGACTTAATTCAGAGAGCAAAACGTGAAAATAATAAAGTAGTCGTCGTTGCATCAGGCTATAAGAATGACCGTGGCGACGAAATCGGTCTTAACTTGCAACGCCGTTTCCGTTATATTCGTGAAACCTTCCATAATGACGACCTTGTAAAAGTCGTTAAACTTGACGAAACAAATTTGCCGCCAATGCCCGACGGCTGGTCTGAATGGCTGTATAAACTTGGTCAAACAACTGAAATCAAATCAATTGCAACTCAAATTGACGAAGATGGTAAACGTGTCAGTGAATCTGATACTGAAATTGTCTTTTATGTGTCTGAACCTGAGTATGCGGACGAACTTGAAAACCGTGGCTTTAAAACAAAATATGGCACACGTAATTTTGGTATTTCAGCCACTGCAATCCGTGAAAATCCAGCAAAATATTGGAACTTTATCGCACGACCTTTCCGTCGTCACTTTAGTAAACAAGTGCTTATTGTCGGCTCTGCAAGTAATGGTAAAACAACGCTTGCAAGAGACCTTGGTCGCTACTATTCAGCTCCAGTAAGCTATGAATACAGCCGTCACTACCAGCAAAAATACAATGTCAGAGATGACGAACTCCAAGCAAAAGATTACACAAATCTTTTAACTGGTCAATACAAACAAACACAAAGTCTCATTGACAGTAACGAAAACCGTGGCCTTGTCATTGCTGACACTAACTCAACGGTCACTAAAGCCTATTACGACTATTACCTTGACATGCCTAAAGACACAAATGACGCTTTTAATCGCCTGTATCAATTGACTGCCTCTGAGGAAAAATGGGATGCAATCATTTTCATTAAACCTACTGGAACTTACGTCAACGACGGCTATCGTGATATGACTATGGCAGACGATAATATCCGTAATGAGTTTTCAGATTACCTTGACTGTCTTATTACAACAAATCATCCAAATGTTCCTGTCTATTATATTGACGGCGACTATATTGGCAATTATGCCAAAGCTATCGAAATCATCGATACCATTTATAAAGATATTTAATTTTTCACAAAAGTAAACAATAAAGCGTTTACTTTTTTTATTTTTATGGTATAATAAGCATATATTATAAAATTACTGGAAAAGGATTAATTTAATGAAATCAAAAGTTAACTTATCAGATGAACAAAAGCACTTTGTTGATTTGGCTCTTGAAGGTCACAATGTTTTAGTTGACGCTTGTATTGGCTCGGGTAAAACAACCTCAATCCAAGAATTGTGTAATAAGTTCCCAAAAACTACTAAAATTTTATACATGACTTACAACCGACTACTCAAACTTGATGCTCAAGATAAAATCGTCGGGCGAAATGTCACTGTCACAAATTATCACGGGTTTGTTTACCCTTATTTGCGAAAACATAAAGTATATTGTGGTATCGGTGAGTCTATTCGCCAATTCAATCAACTCAATCCCGAGATTAAAAAGTATGACGTTTTAATCATTGACGAATATCAAGACATTAACCTTGAATGTGCAGAATTGCTTGAAATTATTAAAAAGCAAAATCCAAATATTCAAATTATTGCCGTTGGTGATATGGCTCAAAAGATTTATGACTTTACAACACATGACGTTGAGCCGTGGATTAAAAAATACCTTGACAATTTCAAAGCAGTTAGCTTTACAAAATGCTTCCGCCTAGGTGATTCTCTTGCCTCACGTTTAGCTGACGCTTGGAACAAGCCAATCACAGGTGTCAATAAAACTCAAAAAATCAAATTTATGTCAGCCGGCGAAGTAGCTGTATATCTTTCGACAAAAGAACCTGAGGATATTCTTGCACTCTCGCCTAAAAAAGGTACAGGTGTCGACGTCTTAAATGACCTCGAGCACTTAGCTCCTGATAAATTTAATAAATATACAACTTATGCGTCAATCAAAGACACAGACTTTAATGCTGACCCGGATTCCGAAACTGCAATTTTTACAACTTATGATTCAAGTAAAGGAATGGAACGTCCAATCTGTGTTATCTTTGACTATGTGCCTGATTATTTTAATATTCGCATGAATATGCCAGACGTCAATCCCGAAATTATTCGTAATATTTTCCTTGTTGCGGCAAGTCGTGGTAAAGATGAAATCATTTTCGTTAAACCAAAACGCAAACGTGTGGCGAATAATTATGACGACCCTGAAAATGTTGGTTTTATTCCAATCGAAGAGTTCCAAGACTTACAAGTTGCTGAAACAACTTACCAACCATTCAATATTTCAGGTATGTTTAACTTTAAATATGTGGAAGATATTGAAGCATGTTACGATTTACTTGAAATTGAGGAACAACCATTGTTAAAATCAGAATCTCGTGAGATTCTTGACATTCAGACTAGTGACGGCTTGCTTGACATTTCACCAACAATTATTGAATATGCAAAAGGCTCGTTCTTTAAAGACTTTGATATTTACGAACGTCTCGCCCAAATGTTTAATAATGGCGAACTTGAAATTAGTCAGTACCAATATTTCCAAAAAGCTGTCAATTTCCAAAAAGACAAAGCTCATAAAGGCGAGTACGAAACTATTATTGAGCATCCAAAAGCTTTTGGTATTAATGTTCGCAAAGGTAAAAAATACGAAACTAACTTTAAACATGACAAAGACGATTTGCAATGGCAACTGTTAGTTTTACTTGCCGCGGAAACAAAAGTGTATGCGTATATTCGCCAAATCAATCGCCGTTATATCACTAAAGCCGAGAAACAAACGCTTATTGACCGTTTAAACTCACTCTTGTCACCAAACGATACTCACGACGTGCTTAGTTTTATTAACGGTAATCTTACATTTTATGGATTTACTGATGTTGTCAAAGATGATACGGCTTACTCTATCACATACATTGACGAAATCAAATATACTGATTACCTCACTTGTGCCATGAAAATGATTCTTACAGGTGCAAACAAAGGTGTCGTTTGGAGTCTTAAAACTAACCAACGTATGATTGTCACAATTCCCGACCGTCAAAAATTCATGGACCAAGTAGTGTCAACTATCACTAAACGTAGTCTCAACCACTATACAGGTGAAATCCCTGGTATCAACATGGATAAACCAGAATATAACTAAAAATATCCCAATTTTATGGGATATTTTAGTACAAAAATCACGCTTGTCCTTAAATAGCCCTAATTCGCGCTGTATCGCGTCCGGTCTCGTCTGTATATAATTATACTTGGACGATATTTGGGCTTGTTATGGGCCAAAATAGGGATGTTTATGGACGTTTAAATGCGATTTTGTCACTAAAATAAAAATTAAAATTTAAAATCAACTAAAAATGGCCATCGAACCTATGTTTTCATTAAGCACGGCTTAAATTTTAAATAGGTTTACCGACCATTTTTAATTTGATGTAAATTTTATAGCATACTTTTGGCTTGTATTGTCTTAAACAGCCCTAATTTGGTCTGTATCGCGTCCGGCGGCGCCGGCTTATAACTATACTAAAAAGTAATTCAGACGCGATACGGGCTTAATATGGACTTTTAAACGACGTTTTAATGAAATTGCACATAAAACGAAAAATTTTTTGAAAAATACCACAAATAAGGTTTACTGTAAACGCATATTGCGGTATAATAGGCATATAATTAAGAAATTAAGAAATTAAGAAAGGAACTATTTAATATGACTTTTAGCGAATTTATCGGTACAGAATGCAAGAAGCGAGGCATCAAACTTAAACAGATGTGTGACGACTGTGGTATCAATTACCACGGTTTTGCTACTACTTACAAAGCTCGCAAGACACGTCCTGAATGGGTTATTGCAATTTCACATTACTTTAACGCAGACCTTGAAACACTCCTACTAATGGAGGTCAAGTAAGCAAATTAATCAAATTTGTGAAAAGGTTTATGGCAAAAAATACTAAGAAGAAAAAATCAAACCATTGGAGTATTGAGCTAAAACACTGTACAAAATCACAATTGACAACAAATTTGCCTAATAACTTTAAAGCAACAAGCCTTAAAATTGAACGTGAAACTGTAGACTTTGAAATTAACTCAAATCATGAGTATTTCAGATACATTCAAGGGTGTGCTCGGCAATACAAAGAAGCACGCTCACTTGCAAATAATGGCAAGACGCCAAAATTTAAAGACTTAGACGTGTATAAAGTATTAGCAAAATATAAAATTTTTAAAATTTTTGCCAATCCAATCTCAACAACTAAAGGCAGTAAATTTCAGATTTCATATTGGATGAGAGATTATGACAATACACTAAATTTGTTTAAACCTGCCGAAATTGACAGCGTGATTAATGTGATTAACAGTGTTTTTGAGATTAGTAATTTCAGCTCACTTGTAACAAATGTCAACAAAACACTAACGACAGTAGTCCCAGGATTTAATGGTTTTGAGTTATTAAAATCGCCACCAAAGGAAATTCTATTGATGAAAAATGGTGTGCTTAATACTAAGACTTTCGAATTTTCAACTAATATCGACGAGTTCGGCGAATTCGATTTTATTTCTAAAATTAATTTTCGTATGCTGGACCCAGACCAAACAGACCTGTATTATTATAATTTAGCAAATAAATTATTGAATGATTGGATGGATGGTAATTGCGAGAAAGTTAAATATTTAAAACAATTGGGGATTTCAGTAATTGACGGTAACGGCAGGGACGTATATAATATTATTATTGGTCCTGGTGGTAACGGGAAGTCGGTTTATTTGAACATTTTGTCAAAATTGGCGAGTGGTTATGACGTTAACTTGGATATTCAAGATTTAACTGACGATAATAAGCTGATTGAGTTAGACGAAAGTACAAAGCTAATTGTTGGACACGAATTAGCGACTAATTTGAAATTGTCGCAAAACTCAATTTCGCGAATGAAACAAATTGCAACAGCTGACCCGTTTAAGGCAAATGTAAAATTTAAAGACGCAAGAACAATTGTAACTAATGCAGTTAAGATTCAGGCAACTAATACATTGCCAAAGATTTTTGAGAACAATGACGCGATTCTAAGACGTGTTAAGATTATCGCTTGGACTGTAACTAATTTCACAAAATTGGAAACTGAATTGCCCCTTGATGACATTATTCAAAGAGACGAGTTTATGGAAGCTTTTATCTCGCTGATTTTTACAGATACAGAACCATTTACGAAATTTATGACTATTGAATCGATTGAACGTGATTCAAGAGAAGCTGTATCAAATGCAGACCAAGTAAGTTTGTTTTTGGAATGGATGGATGACCAAGGATTCTTATTAGGTAAAATACCAATATCAATTTTGTATGAAGAGTATAAAATCTGGAACATGCAAGAAAATCCAGGAAGTAGCCCATTAAAAAATCGAGAGTTTATTGACAGAGCTAAAAAGTTAAGTGCTCAGTTTAATATGATTTATGATAATGACCGAACAACAATATCATCACTTTCAACTCTTGATTTTAACCCGTATGTATTAAATCATTACTTCTTTGACAACCGTATCAAATTTAACAAGTACTCATCAACAAAAACATTTACTTGTGGTACAGTATTAACTGACGAGGACACTGACGCATTATTAGCTGAAATGGAATCAGACCCATCTGGACTAATTAAAAACTTAAATTATGAAAAACTTATGCTTATCGAATATTTAGTTAGCATGAAAGACGTTGATGCAATTGTATTCAAAGAAACATTTTTGGAACCTGAAAAATAATTCACTGAAATTCAGTGGATTTTTATTTTTTATTCAAGAAAATTTATTCGTTTATCTCAGAAAAGATAAACGAATAAAATAAACGAATAAAATAAACGAATAACATGAAGTATTGATAACATTGATAACATTGATAACATTGATAACATTGATAACATTGATAACACTGAATTTAAACTAAAAAATTTTATTAAAACTCTTTGGCGAGTTCCAACCGCAAAAAGTCGTCTATATTTCTCGCTAAAGATGGAAATACTTGAAAAATGCTTAAGCGAGCTCCAACGACAAAGGGTCAGGTCAATTCCCCGCTTAACTTCTCGCTTAACTTCTCGCTTAACTTTTTTAAATTTTCGCCAAACAAATCGATTTTCTCGCCAAAGTAGATAGGTTAAGCGAATACTTAAGCGAGTTCCAACCGCAAAGGACAAAGTACATTTCTCGCCAAAGTTCCTCGCCAAAGGGGTCAAGTTAAGCGAATATTTAGGCGAGTTCATTTTCCAGTATGTCGGTTAGGTTCCTCTCTTAACTTCTCGCTTAAGTTAGTAAAGTTGAGCGAAAAAATGACCCGAAAAATAATCAAAATTAACCAAGAAAAACCTTTGAGCGGATTCCAACCGCAAAGAACGAAGCTAGTTTTCGCTCAACTTCTCGCCAAACCTTATTTTTAGCTGAAAAAAAGTAAACCTTCCTGAAAAAGTATATACCACAATAATAGTGTAAAATAAGCTAAAAAACTAAACAGAAGTATTGATAACTAAGCTTAAACTTGCTTCTCGCTTAACTTTTTTAAAAAGTAAACCTTTAGGGGAACATTTTGACTCAAAAGTATACCTAATTATGAAAGTATACCTTTTTATCTAGTAGTTGATACAGAGTAATTAGCAAGTAAAATTTCAAGAGAAAAGGTTTACTTTCTCGCTCAAGAAAAATGACTCAAAAAAGTTGAGCGAAAAGTTGAGCGAGAAATTTCAGGATGATTGGTACACATACTGTCAAGGATAATTTTGATTGATTTTTTGGGTATACTTTTATGATTTCAGTAAAGTGTTGAGCGAGTTACAGTACCAATACCTGAAGGTTATTATTCGCTTAACTTTTTAATTTTATATATTAATGGTATTTTTATTTTACAACTATTCTGTGAAAAACTATGTATCATTGATATACCAGTATATTACTGTTAATTTATTTTAAATCAAATAGTTGAAAAATATAATATATTAATGATAAAAAATTAGCCTACTTAAGCGAGAAACTTGTTCCAAGTATTCTGGTTGGAACTCGCTTAAGCATTCGCTTAACTTTTTCTGTAATTTTACAGTATCTCATCCTGTTAACTCACTGTCAATTCACCAGAAAATTCGCTTAACTTTTCGCTCAACTTTTTTGAGTCATTTTTCTTAAGCGAGAAAGTAAACCTTTTTATCTTGATATTTTTCTGAATAAAAAAAGAAATCCACTTTCAGTGGATTTTCTTATGCAACTAAGTTTGAAATAAAGTTATCCCAATACTCTGTAAGGATATGTTGCAATTCGTTTAAATTATTAAAGTCAGGAATATCATCCAAGTATGTTGTATTTGTTGTATATTTAAGTAATTTATATTTTCCATTATTAAATAATAGTTTTACGTTTACCTGATAGTTATAACCTTCCATCTCGTTAAAACCCAAATCTTGAATACTTGTCACTTTAACTTCTTTGATTTTACGTAATACTTCGTTATCTGTATTAACTAGGGTTTGTGCAAAGGTTGTTTGATTGAACATAATATAAATCTCTTTCATTTATTTTTTATTAATATTATTATATCGTTTTTCCGTTAAATCTGTTTTTATGATATAATAATAATATAAATTAAAAGAATAAGGTAATGAAAATTATGTTATACAAAATCAAAACGACTTCTTGGACTTATACTGACAGTGCAAGAAAAGTTCATTCTGAAAGTGAAATGGCTAGTATCTTTGATAGTACATACATGTCAATTCAACAATTTCATAAAGAAGTTTTAACTAAGTTAGCTGAAGCTTTTGAAGCTGATTTGAAAGTAAGTGCTTGGAAACGTTTCAGTAATCAGTTACGAGTTCCTTGTCCGGTAAATGTTGAGGATTCAATGACTGCAATTGAAGAAAAAATTGAATCAAAAATCGAAAGCAAAGATAAGTCTGCTAAAGTTTCAGTGAAACGTGTTGGCGGTGGCGAATCATTACTAATTGAAATTGATTCAACTGTATCAAAAGATGATATGGTTCAATATTTGAATGATAACTTAGAATCATTTAGAAATATTGTACATATTCCGTTCAGTCATAGCACTGAAAGCACACTTTATGATTTAATTAGCCGATACTCGAGCAAATCTGAAGGTAATTTTTCAGCTGAAGATAAGGCTATTGTTGAACAATATATGGCTAAATATAATATCAAAGAAATTTCACAAATTTATGGTAAAGGATATTTCATCCTCGCCCCTGACAAATTTGTCGGATAATTTCACAAAAATTTTTCGAAGATTCACTGAAACACTTACGAAGTCTTGTGTACCAATATATTTATTAAATACTAGTAAAAGTCTTGTGTACCAAGGCGCTGATTAGGTTTTTAGTGAAAATTTGCGATAATTTGCGACTTTTTGAAAATTTGTGATAATCGCACAACAAATTTTCAAAATATTGAAAATTTTAGATTTATAGGAGTAAAAAATATTATGGTTATTGATAAAAATTTATTGTCTAAACAAACAGCACAAGAAACAACTGATGAAATATTTGCCCCATTGAAGGCAAACTTACCTAAGGTTATTAGTAAGTATGAAAATGTTGTTCAAAATGAACAAGATTATATTATGCAAACTATTGATGACTGCGTAACTGAACGTTCACAGTATGCTAATTCAGTTGCTAATGTTGAAAATAATTTTGTATTTAAAGTAGAGTTTCATGAAAATTCGAGATATGACCTTGATTTGTATGCGAACACGTCACGTGATGGCATTGATTATTATATTAATCCAAATTATTATTATAGATTTGATACAAATTTAGTAGATATGTATCATATTCCAATTAGTGAACATGCGAATTTAGTTAAACGTTGTAAAAAATATTTAAATAATGCGTTTCCAACAATTGGTGATATTGACGTTATTAGTGGCGATAATGCGTTTAAAATACAGTTTAATACTAGTGAGTATTTAACCAAAGCAGCGACTGATTTTAGTCGTTTAGTTGTAGCTTATCTTGCAAAACAAGGTATTAAATCAAAGGCCCGTCAAATAAATAACGAAGTAACAGTTGTTATTGAGCGTGACACCGATACTGGCGGATTTGAGGATATTTAAAGGATAAACGATTATGGTTGTTAATGGAAGCTCGTCCGGGCCTTTACTTAATGAAAATTCGCTAGTTAATATTATTAAATTAGATTTGGCGAAATATGATGTAAGTACTCAAAATTATGTTCGAGATAATCAATCTGAGTTTATAAATGGGATTAATACAGTTTTAAACTCTGTTCGCCATTTAAAAATACCATGTGATGCCGATAATACAGTATCATTCGATTTTAATGTAAGTTATATTAGAAGTTTCAACACTAATATTCATGATATAATTGAAGTTGCAAATCACTATGACCGCATTTAGTGCTTGGTACCTGGCAGATATTTTTATAAGCTGGACGATAATTATGACTTGCAAGTTAAATTAGTAAGCGATATTGAAATTCAAAAACAATTTTTAGATAAATTGCAAAAAACCTTAGTTTCAACTTTGCCTGTAAAAGATGTAAGCATTTCACCTAATTATAATGTTCACGTTGAATTTGATTATGATACTTATATTAAGCGATTTGCATATCAATTCTCACAACTTGCAATAGCATATTTATCTAAATTTGGTATTAAAGCAAGAGCTATTTCAACAAGTAAAGGCGTAAGAATTGTAATGGAAGCTGACGATTTGTTACAAAAGCTAAGTAAAAAGTAAGCAATAAAGCTTACTTTTATTTTATTTATGTTATAATTTAATTAGATTTTTTACCTGAAAGGATTTTAAATTATGAGTAAAACAACTTTATTTGTTGGTGATTTACATTTACAGGCGAAATTAATTTTACCGTTAGTTGAAAAGGCAATCGAAAAGCATAATGTCGAACGTGTTATTTTTATGGGCGATTATGTTGACCAATGGAATCAAAACGATAACGACCAATTATATATCGATGAGCTAACTTTATTAAATAAATTTAGAAAAAAACTTATCAAAGAAGGCAAGGTTGAACCTGTATTTTTAATTGGAAATCATGACATGCCGTATCTTATAGGTATTCGTGAGTATTATTCAGTCAATAATGCTGATACATTTGATAAAGTTCATGATTTGTTATTACAATTACAACCACAAATTGCTTATGAAGTTGATGACGATTTTATTGCAAGTCATGCTGGCTATGTATATGAAAGTATTCGCGAAGTTCCTGAATGGCATTTTGAATCATGGTTATATGGTTATACTGATGAATCTGTTAAATTACAGATGCAAGCAGGAATGAGCCGTGGTGGTTTAGGTACATACGGCAGCGTTTTGTGGGCGGACTTTGGTGATTTTGAACGTGGTTCACTTAAAATTGAACGTCAAGTTGTAGGTCACACACCTCAAAAAACCATTACAAATGTACGATATGTAAATAACTTAAATGACAATGTAAACTGTATCTGTGTTGATACATTTAGTATGAATCAATTTTACAATCCAATCGGTGATGGGTCTATGCTTTTATATAAAGACAATAACTTTGAAATTATTAAAAATCCCGAATGGCAATCCGCCGAACTTGGTTTAAAACGTTTATTCCATTTTAAATAAAAAAAAAAATAACCTTACAGTTGTAAGGTCTTTTTTATTATGATTGGATTCGGTTGTATTGTTTATGAAAGGCTTGTTTAACTTCCTCAGGTGAATTGTCCCAAGTATCTTGTTTAACTAAATCACCTTTTACAATAATACGGCCTGTCGCGTTTGCGTCAGTACACGTAACTAAAGTTACTTGTGTTTTCTCTGAATCATTATCAATTACATAAGTGGCCGATGGCTCTACTGTTTCAATTGACGAAATTTCATAGGTAAACACATTGTCTTTATCTGTTAAATAAATTTTCATACCTTTTTGAGCATTTACCAAAGGGGCAAAAAGCATTTTCGACGCACCAGCTAGACCGAACACATTATGGCTTGCAAGTGCATAATTTCCGAATCCCATTTCTTGGTCTTCTTTCATTGTCCCCGCACCATATAACAAAGCCTCATTGCTAACCCCTTTAAAAATTGGAAGGTTTACATTTAACTCTGGAATTGCGATACCTGCAATTACTGGCAAATCGTCAGCTGATTTACTGTTTGAAATCACTGACTGATACACCTCTGAATCACTAATACTTTGAACTTGACTAAAATCAAATGTTGCGGGTTTTTCTTTATTTTTCTGAAGAGTTTTCTTTGAGATTTTGCCAATTTGGTATTGGTTAGTTTTATGTGCCATAATCGAATTTCGTGCTGGCTTAACTAAAATAAACGCTAAGCCAATTAAAATTGTAATGACAATGGCACCATTGATAAGTATATTTTTTAATTTTTTATTCATAATTTAGTTTCCTTTGCTTATAAACTTAATTTTATTATAACATAACTTGAAAAAATTGTAAGTAGTTATTTACAAATTTGTTTAAATATGATATAATAAAAATAATTAATACAGATAAGGAATTTTTACAAGAAATGATATTATTAGTAATTTTATTGGCGGTAGCACCGGTTATACTTGCGGTATTCACGAGTCGTGGTATTTGTGATTACATGATGCGATTTTTATATTTTTCGTTATTCACGTCTATGTTTATCGTGCTTGCCGTGTCACAATTTTATGACAAGATAAGTCCAATGCAACTGTGTTCAATTTTATATTTTGTATATTTGATTATTGGGTTTATTATTGTGTATGCGATAAAAAATTTCGAGGAATTTAAGCAAAAAGGGCTCACTTTTATTTTAAATATGATACAATGTAAAGCATAAATAAATGACATGAGGTAAACAAATAAATGGTATTACAATTAACAAAAGATGAAGTTGTTAAATTAGAGGAACAACTTGAGCATTTAAAATTAGTTAAGCGTCCTGAAGTCATTGAGCGTTTGCAAATTGCACGTTCTTACGGTGACTTGTCGGAAAACTCTGAATATGACGCAGCTCGTGATGAACAAGCATTTGTTGAACGTGAGATTCAGGAAATCGAAGAAAAAATCCGTACAGCTGAAATCATCAGCGCTGACGACATGGCTGACAATGTGGCTAGTCTTGGTAAACTGGTTACTGTACGAGAATCTGACACTGGTAACGTTGTGACTTATGAGATTGTCGGTGTGATGAGTACTGACCCATTTGCATTTAAAATCTCAAAAGAGTGCCCAATTGGCATGGCTTTACAAGGTCATGAGGAAGGTATCACTGTTCATGTGGAAACACCTGTACCTGCCGAAAGCTACGATTTGAAAATTCTTAAAATCGAGAAAATTGACGAAAGTAAAAAATAAGGGCTAATTTGCCTTTATTTTTTATTTGTTAAATTAGGTAAACCTAGTTTTTTAATTAGGCAAGCCTAATTTTATTACTAGTTAGTAATAATTTTTAATAAAAAAATAAGGGCAAGTTTACCCTTAATTTGCGAATGTTTTGCTTATTATATCTGATTTTTTGATAGGCCCAACAGCACGACTATCTTTTGAGATAGGTCTGTCGTCACCTAATAAAAAGTATTCGTCAGATTTAAGTGTGACCTTAAAGGTATCATTACCAGAACTGTCAACAGTTAAGTAGTCAGTATTAAAATCGAAGTTGGCATAATTTGAATTGATTTTTGTAAAGTAATCAATCAAAGAGCCATCTTTTAATTTTTCTTTGAATGAATTAAGGTATGGTTCATTCATTTTTTTGCCATTGACATAAAGTTGGTCTTTTTTATATTCGACTGTATCGCCTGGCAAGCCAATAACTCGTTTTATAATAAATATATTTTCGTCATCGGTTTTTTCTTTGGCGACAACTATATCGAATCTGTCAATTGGAACGTGTTTGAGGGCAAATAATTTTTCATTTGTTTTTAAGGTTGGGTCCATGGAATGACCTGACACTTGTACTCGCTGGACAAACACGTTAAATAAAATTGAGAGTGTGATTAATAACCCTACTAGTGAATAATAGGTTATTTTTTTAATTGTGTTTTTGTTATTCATACTTATATTATATCATGTTTTTGAGATTTTTGATATAATTTTATTATAAGAAAATCAAAAAAAGAGGATTAATTAAATGACTACAAATGAACAAAAGTTAGTTAATTGGGCAAGTAAAGCAGCGGTTAATATTGCCGTGGATTCGGGATTTTGTCGAGTTAATTTCGATAAATACAGTAATGTATTTGCCGAAAATGTCTTGCTTAATTATAAAAGCTATGAAGATTGGTGCGACGGTGACACAGTAACATTTATGTATAATATTCGCCAGATTAAAGGGAATGCGTCGTCTAAATTAATTGACATCGACGTCGACGAAGTAATAGTAACAAGTTTCTTTGACTTGGCATTAAAAGCTGAAAAAATGCCTAGAGATGACGCTAATGAAGCCGTTGATATTGCACGAGCTAACTGGGAAATTGATACAGCTCTTAAGCAGATTGGATGTCCAGGTGTTTCAAATATCAAAGCTAAATTAGACGGTGTGGTGACTTATAATTTACATTGCGACATTTCAGAGTTGCCGAAACTTATTGCAAATGTCGGAGTTTCAGCACTTGCCAAACAAAATTTAAAAGCGAAAGCTGAACTTACTGAACGTGGCGTACGCTTTACAGTTGCAAAGGCACCTGTCGAATAATTAAAGCAGCTAATTGCTTTAATTTTTTTATATCGCAAAATTTTGATATAATTTTATATATAAATAAAGACTAAAGGATAAAAAATTATGAGCACAAATGTTTCAAAACAAACTATGGATGATTATATCGACACAGTATTTAAAGAAATTAAAGCTAAATTTCAAAAAGCAAAATTTAATCTTGACGACTATCAGGATTTAGTTGCGGAAACAGTTTTTGAGCAATACGAATATGCGAAAAAAGAGCAAAATGAAGACAAAGTAACTATTGAAATCGGTATTCACATTGGTTTAAGTCGAATGATGGGATATAAAACACGTCTTAAAAAGTCGGCTTCTTATTTGCTTTTAGTAGCTCCTGTGGGAATTGTAGTACAAGAAAAATTGCCAACAGATGATAAAGAGTATGTACGTAAACGCTTGAAAAATCGTTTAAAAGATTTAAAAGATTTTGAGTTAGAGGCTTTGGCCATAGGTAAAGACGAGGTAATTTTACATTACACTGATTATCCTGACCCAAGTGCCTTAAAACACTTCATTGCAAAGACAGGTGTATCAGCTCTTGCACAAAAAGGCATTAAGTCTCAAGCTTTGCCTAATGGTAACGGCATTAAATTTATTATAAATCGAGATAGTGAGGAATAAATTAATATGAGTAATTATGACTATATTTTATATGAGGCTGACCTTATTGGTAAAATAATTCCACGAATTATTAATGACTCAAACTCGAAATTATATAATGGCATTGCTGAAGTATTAGCTAATGCTAATAATGAGGAAAACTTATATTTTAAATATAAAGTGAATTTTGACACTGTACATGTATTGCCTGTATTGTCAATATTAACCAATGAATTTTATAAAATTAGACCAACAGATATTATGATTGGTTCAAGATTCTCAGCCGAATTTGACACAAAGTCACCATTATCAAATTTAGAGCTCGATGACCTCAAACGGGAAATTACTTCAACATATAAAAATATTAAAGTTGAGTCTCTCACAAGTCAAAAGAATAAATTAAAATTAGTTGTTTCGTATGAATATAATATACCTGAGGTATTGTCGCATATTTGCGCATTTATTAGTGATATTTATTCTGACGGTGACGTATTCATTCGTGGCAATAATATTGAGGTTAAATTTCAATAAGAGGTAATAAAACGATGAATCAAAGAAAAGTTGTAACAGATTTAATTGACAATACAAATCGACGCAGGGTTCTTCCCGGTGAATTTAAAGTTGTCGGTGGTACCAGCGATTGGGATTTAGTAACATTAGGTTATTCAAGTGATACAATGTATATCCAATCAGGCGAAATTCGCATTTATACTGAAGACGACGCAAACGCTTCTTTTAATACGTTTTATAACACTGTTGCTGACATTGCAACACAGGTCGTTCTTCTGAAAAATAGTTTAGCTAAAAATGCAGTGAACAAACATTCGTTTAAGTTAAAGATATAATAAAAAACTAGTGGTTTCACTAGTTTTTATTATAATATAATATCACAAGCTTTAAGGGCTTGTTCAATATCTGACCAAATGGCTTGAAGCTCATAAATATCACCATTTTGACTTTTAAGTTCGACGATTATATTTGATGGATATACTGGAAGTGCCGTTTCGCTAGACGTTACGCAAGGTAAGACTTTTGAGCAGAGCAATTCAACAACTGTTAAAAAACTAACCCCTGAAGTTTCAAAGTCTACGGGTGTAAATTTTGTGAATCCGCGAATGAGTTGCTGTAATTTGCAAGAAATAACCTCAACTGAACTTTGGCGAATATTTACCATTGAATATAGCCATTGAATGACAATATAAGGGGCCAGGTTTTCAAAATGTGGTGTCAAATCATTCGGATTAAGATTTTCAAGTTTTAAGGCTGGACCTTCAACCATCTCGCCATTCAATTCACCATATACTGTAATTATCCAAATCTCATTATCTGATTTGCGAATACGTTTAATCATTACCATTTGTAAGTCCTCATTTCATTTTATACTTATATTATACCATTTTTATTTTAAAAGTAAACTCTTTTTATAATAAAAATTAGTTAACTGGTTAACTAAATTGAGCAATAAGTTGCCAATCAGGGTTGCTCTATTTATTGATAAGCGAAGCTTATGTGGCAAATAGGTTTTAACTGATTGATACTTATTAAAAAATTTTATGAAAAAGCGTTTTAATTTTTTAGTGAATTTGATATAATATAAGTAAATTAAAATATTTGAAAGGTAAATTTTATATTTATGAAATCAAAACTTATTTCAGTAGCAATGCTTGCTACGATGCTTGCAACTCCTGTATCAACAGCACTTGCTGATACTGACGTAAACGCAGTTCAACCAACAGTTGAGGCTGTAAATAATGGTACAAATGCCGATACTAAGTTGCCTGATGATACTAAAGTTGCATATACAATTAATGTTAACTTGGTTGACGGAAGTGGTAAGACACTTGCTACAATTCCTGCAAGTGTTAAAGATTCAACTGAAAAACTTTACCGTGTGCGTTCAAAAGCGCTTTATGACCGTTACAACGAGTATTTAGGTAAAGAATTTAGTGAAGGACAAATTCGCTACAAAGCAAGTGAAATTCATCAAGACGTGCAACGTGTCTTGAAAGATGGCGTGTATGTTTATACTGACAATATCAATGTGAAAGTTGAACCTGCATCTACTGCTAAGCCAGCTGAAACACCAAAAGCTAATACAGATAAGAAAGCAGATACAGCTAAACCTGCTGAAACTGACAAGAAAGCTGATGCACCTAAAACTTCTGAAGCTCCAAAAGTAGACACTGCTAAGAAAGCTGACGATACTAAGAAAGCGGATGCGCCTAAGGTTGAAGCACCAAAAGCTGACGATGCTAAACAAACAGACCAAACACCAAAAGCTGATACAACTAAACCTGCTGACCAAACACCGGCACAAAAACCTGGTGACAGTGACCGTGTGGTTTATGTAGCGAACAATGGTAATTCAGATGTGTATTGGATTAACAAAGCTGATATGCCTGCAAATACTAATTTAGACAAAGTTCGCGAAATGTCTGAAAAAGAAGCTATCAAGCTTGGTAAACACGAGGCGAATGCTGAGTCTGCCAAAGAACACCAAGAAGAAAACAAAGAAGAAAACAAAGCTAAAGTTGACGGCGGCACTGCTCAAACTGATACAGCTAAGAAAGATGACACTGCAAAAGCAGATGATACTAAGAAAGCAGATACGGCTAAGACTGACACTGCGAAAACAGCTGATTCAAAAGCTAATGCAACAAATCTTCCAAAAACAAATGACACAGCATCACTTGCAATGCCTGCATTTGGCACAGCCTTGATGGCTATTGGTGCGTTCTTTGGATTTAAACGTAAAAACGCCGAATAATTTAAGTAAAAAACTGTAACAGAGCTTACAGTTTTTTATTTTTTTAGGAAAAATTTAGACAAAAGCATTTACATTTTACGTGTGATATAATATAATTAATATTAAAGTAATATTAAAAATTTAGAAAACTAAGAGGATAGCGATTTTTATGAGTAAAAATAAAAACATTTCTAAGTTGAGTGCTGTAACTATGTTAGGTTTAACAGTAGCAGGGCCAGTTTTAGGTGCAACTACTGTATTAGCCCAAGAAGTTAATAGTAATGCAACGAATTTGAAAGATGCACAAGGTAAGAGTAAAGAAAATTCTGACAATTTAACCAAAACTGGTCAAGTTGAAGGAAAAGCAATGACTCTTGACGTGCCTAAGACTGCTTTGACAGATGCTTTGAATGCCTACAAAGGTAATGTGACACTTGAAAAAGGTGACACAGTAGACCGCGGTACTTTGAAACAATCAGATACTGAAGGTATTGCAAAAGCAACTGACGAGATTACTAAAGATTATCAAAATCAGGCAAATGAAATTAAAACTTTGTCAGACAAGTATGAAGCTGATTTGAAGTTTTATAATGAGAACAAAGCTAAAGTTGCCGATTTGACAGCTCAATTGACTAAAGCTGTACAAGATGCACAAAAATTGGGTGCAAAAATCGACAAGAATCAAACAATTACAGGTAAATCGTTTGAGGAAATTCAAAAGAGCTTGCAAGACCAAATTGCAGCTATGAAGGCTTTGGTTGAAAAACAAGGTAAAGCTAACAGCGACTACGCAAATGCAAGTTCTGATTATGCAACTAAATCTGAAGAAATTAAAAAACTTGAAGCACAATTGGAAACATTGGCTAAACAAGGTACAGATTTAGGTGCGAAGATTAGCAAAGGAAATGTTACTGACAGCAAGACACTTGATGAGATTAAATCATTGCTTACTGAACAAGTAAAAACAATTTCTGACATTGCGACTAAGCAAAAAGCGATTAATGACAAGTTTGACGCAGACACTAAAGCCTGGAATGACGGACAAGCAGAAGCTCAAAAATTAACTGACGAATTGACTAAAACTGCTGGTGAATTGCAAAAAGCTGGTGCAGACGTGAAAACTGGTCAAGCCGAATCAGGTAAATCATGGGCTGAAATTAAAGCTGGCTTGCAGGCACAAATTACCGAAGCTAAAAAGGTAAAAGCTGCTCAAGATACGACTAATGCGAATACATCGGCGGCTGATGCAGATTATCAAGCTAAATTAGCTCAATATACTAAAGACAAAGCTCAGTACGACAAAGATAAAGCTGAGTATGACAAGAAGAAAACACAGTATGACAAAGACAAAGCAGCTTATGACACAGCTAAAGCTAAGTATGACAAGGACAAAGTTGAATATGAAAAAGCACTTGCTGAGGCTCGTGCAAATACTGGTAAGGATGGATGGTTATCAGAAGTAACATCACAATCAATGAACTTTAAAAACGAACCTTATGCTCGTATTGATTCAATCACAGGTCCAGTTAAATTTATCAAATCAAGTAAAATTGCATCACTAGGTGGTGATTTCGAACCATATAATGTTGATAAATACTCAAATTCAGATTTTAGCAGTTCTAACGAAAGTGACTACTTCATCTTAAATCAAGGTAATTCAGCTGAAGTAACTTATAGTAACTTATCTGAAAGTTATTATAAAGGCCGTAAAATTGCAAAAGCCAAGTTTAAATATACTTTATTACATTCAGATAAAGGCTCAACTGTAGTTCGTGTATTTACAAACCCTGCACAGACAGTTCAATTCGGTTCGGGTTACGGATTTAGTGGCCGAGGAGAAGACCTTAAAATCGAAATGACTCTTTATTATGAAGACGGTACTCCGGTTGAATATGATAAAGAAAATCCTGCATTGTTTGGTAACTTCTCAATGAACCGTTTGAATGACTACTATGAGTCAGTATCAGGATTAACTCCTAATGAAAAATTCATTCCATTTGCAGGAAGTCCAGTACATGACCACGGCGGAATCGCCTATGCTGATTTAAGTATTGACTCAACACCTGGATATAGTGACCATGAATCTAATAATCGTTATCATGGCGGTATCGTGGTACAAGTAAATTCAGGTACAGTTTATACTGTAGTTGTAGGTTCATCACAAGGTGCCGTTGGTCATTGGCATGCTGTAAGTACTGACCTTTATGGGCCAGTTGTTACTAAACCGGTTGAGCCAAAAGCACCAACTGAGCCAAAAGCACCAACTGAGCCAAAAGCACCACGTCCAAATGACAAACCTGGCCAACCTCAAGAGTTTACATATCATACTTATGAAGCTCCAGCCAAACCGACTAAAGAAACCTTGTCTGGTTCATATTCGTCATATGTATTGCCTAAGACTCCTGATAAGACAACAGATAATGGAAGTTACAATGAGTTTACACCTCCTGAAGCTCCTGTGAAACCTAAATACACTTATCACGAAAATACACTTAAAGCTATTCAAGACGGCGTGAAAGCTGTTAAAGATACAAATGGAAACGACATTAATGGTCATAACATTCCAAAATCATCTCAAATTCAATTTGATTTGAACGTGTCACAATTGCCAGCTAATCGCCCTGAAACTAAGACATTCGGTATTACTGACCCATTACCAGCAGGTGCTAAGTTTAATCAAAAAGCAACTGAAGTTTTAGAAAACAATAAGAATTGGGATATGAAATTTGATGAAAAATCAAATACAATCACATTCACACCTAAAGCTGAATACGTAGCTGAATGGAACAAAGACCGTAGCAAAGCATTTGATATTAAATCACCAAGTGTTGTTGTCGAAGTTCAAAATGACATGGCTGTTTACGAAAATGATTTCACAGTTAATCATAATGACAATAAGTATACATCGAATATTGTTAAAGTAAACACACCTACTCCTCCAACAATCACAACTGACGAAAAAGGCAATAAGAAAGAAAATCCTTTAAAGACTGTTCGTGATTTGAAAGGTAATGACATTACAAACCTTAACGTTAACCAAGAAGGAACAGTAATGTATGATTTGACATGGGGTAACAAGAACTATAAAGATATTGTTGCCAGTGACAAAGAAATTGCAGATGGATTCTTCTTTGCTGAAGATATTGACGAAAAAGCAGGTACTCCATTACTTGACCAAATGAAAGTAACAGTTAAAGAAACTGGCGAACCTGTTGAAGGTATTAAAGCTGAATATTACAAGTCATTGAGCGAGGCACCTAAAGAAGTTCAAGAAAAATACAAAGCTGAAGGTATTGAGCCTAAAGGCGGATTCATCCATATTTATGTGGAAGATGCACAAGCTAAAGACCACAATGCGAAGTATAAAGTTACAGGAACTGATTTGAGTATTAAATTCCCAATGAAACTTAATAAAGGCTTTACTGGTCAATTCGAGAATACAGCTTATCAATCAGATTATGGTAATGGTTACAAGACAAATACAGTTAAAAACAATGTTCCAGTACAAAAAGCTGAGAAATTTGTAACAACTGACGATAAAGTTGACGTCACTAAATTGTCTGACAAAGATAAAGCAACTGAAGTTAAGACTCGTAAAGACAACTATAACTGGATTGTGAAGAATTCACTTGACAAGTATTCAGTTGAAAATGGTCTTTACAAGGAACTTGCTTTAACTGATAACAGCTTTGCCGACTTACAAACTGCCGACCAAGTACAATTGCTTGACAGCAAAGGCAAAGACGTTACAAATGAAGCTGACATTCAAGTTTGGGTTAATGGAAAACTTTATTCAGTAAATGGTCAATTGTCAAATGCAGCAATTGCTGAAGCAAGTGACGGAAATATTGATAAAGGTGACAACGTAACTAATAACAAGAAATTGCAAGCTAAAGACAAGAACTTGTTATTGCCAGACGAATTGAATGCTGACGGTAAGAAAGGTACAGTTGAAATCCGTGTAGCCTTTAAAGACTCAAGTAAAGTTAAAGACACAACTTATTACACTGTTTATAAAAATGTAAACACTCGTAAAGCGTCATTTGAAGAAATGAAGAATTATTTGAAAGACGACAAGTTGGAAGTTGATAACAAAGCTCGTGTCGATTACAAATTTAAGTTTGACGACGAATGGAACCACTCTAAGGAAAGTGACGCTAAAGTGACTATCCCTGTGAACAGTCCAAAAGGTGTTCAAACGACTAAATATGTTACAAAAGGTGACATTGACGTAACGAAATTGACTGATGCTGATAAAGCAACTAACATTTCAAGTCAATTGGATGCTTACAACTGGATTATTGAGGCTAGTCTTGATAAAGATGCTGTAAACAGCGGTACTTATAAATCATTGTCAATTGTCGATAAAGATTTTGCAGACTTGCAATCAGTGAAACACGTTTCATTACGTACAGCTGACAACAAAGACGTTACAAATCTTGTGGACATTCAAGTATGGCAAGACGGTAAACTTTATTCAGTAAATGGTAAAGCTGTTGACGGTACTGAAGCTAAAGCTAAAGATACTAAGACAACTGAAACTAAAGATACTAAAGATACTAAAGATACTAAAGCAACTGAAGCTAAAGATGCTAAAGACGTTAAAGTTGAAAAAGTTGATGGTACGAATGAGCCTAAGTTAGTAGACAATAATTCAAACAATATCTTGTTGCCTGAAGGATTGAACACTGACGGTAAGAAAGGCAATGTTCAAATTAAAGCTGTATTTAAAGATGCAACACAAGTAGACCAAGCTAAATACTATTTAGCACTTGAAAATGTGTCATATAAAGATGCAAGCGAACAAGAAGTTGCCAACTACAAATCAGGTGATAAAGTAGTGGTTGATAACGTGGCTAATGCTGAGTATCAAGGTGTATTTGACGATAAAGCCAAAGAAACTGAAGATGCAAAAGCAAATCTTGAACAAGATGCTGCGAAACCAGTTACTCCTGAGCAACCTAAGACTCCAGAGCAACCAAAACAAACATTTGCGAAAACAGGTGTTGATGACGTTGCGAAATATGGATTCTTGGCAGTTGCAATCGGTGCACTTGGATTCCTCGGATTCCGTAAATTCAAAGGGTCAAAACAAGACTAATCATATAAGTAATTAGGACGTTATCCTCGTTGTTACTAATTACACAGAAAGAGACAGCTAACTACTGTCTCTTTGATTTTATCTCAAAGCGATTTTTTAGCTATTTAGTCATAAGCATAGCTTATCTTAACATAGCTTTAAATCGCTTTTTATTAAATTGTCAGAATTATTACAATTACGCTACGAAACATTTTTATATAAAAGGTTTACTTTTTTATTAATTGTGGTATAATAAAGGTATAAAATGAAATGAGGACTTAAAGATATGAAATTTAAAAGTAAGAAAACTAAAGCTGAGTTTGAGTACAATCCACTACAAACGAATTTTATTTTCGGTGAAAATGGAACTGGCAAAACACATTTCCTTAAATTTTTAGTTGGTTGGCTTGACGCACGAGGACCTGTTCGAGGATTCAAACGTCCTGATGCCTATGACTTTGAAATACTTACTGACGACAAACCCCGCGTTCAATATTTTAAATTGGAAGCTTATGATGGTACCTACATTAATCTTAAGGACCGAATGTTTAAAGACGAACAAGTACAAGCTGTACTTAAAGACCACTACAATATTGATTTGACTAAAGACGGTGATTTTAGCAAGTTAAGCTACGGACAAAAGAAACTGGTTGCAATGATTGACGACGTGATTTTTATTAGCAAGTCATTTATGTTTGACCATTCACTTCCAATTGTCTTTTTGCTTGATTTGCCTGAGACTGGGCTTTCACTTAAGGCACAACAACACCTTATGGATGATTTGATTGCTCTTGCCGGTAGTGATACTTATTTTACTGTTGCCACGCATTCACCTGAAATTGTCCATGACTATGAATTTAAGAATAAAGGCAAACTTATCGATTTTAATAATTAATTAAAAAATCAGGTTGTCACTATATAAAAACTAAGCAATGCTTAGACTAAAAATAGTGACAACCTGATTTCTCTATTAAATTGTCAGAATCTTTACAATTGCGCTACGAAAACTTTTTACAAGGGAGGTTTACTTTTATTATAAATGCGATATAATAAGCGTAACGTTAATAAAGAGAGGAATTTAACTTATGAAACTTAATGATTTTTTGGATGCTTTAGTTGATGATTTTTTGCTTGGGCTTATGATTGAAGTTGGCGACGAGGTTTATACAATTAATGATTCAGATTTGGCTTTTTTGCAAGATTCTTTAGTTGATGGTTTGGTAACTGATGATGTGATTGACCGTCGTAAAAACCTTCGTGAGATGGACCTAACGGTACATACAATTCGTTCAGCGTGGTACGGGGAAGATTTCGTCGTTATTGAAACAGTAAACAAATAAAGTAAACTTAAACGGTTTACTTTTTTTTATATTATGATATAATTAAAAATATAAAATACCAGTGAAAGGATTATAATTAATGAAAATGATTAATTTCAGTATTGTTTTGGCGACAGACATTGACAATCTTGAGAACAATCCGAAGTATGACAAAGACAAAGCTTTGTATGAACATGATTTCAAAAAAGCCGTTATTTGTCATTTTGCGGTTCCTGATTCCAGCAATTATGCCGAATTGGTCAATCCTCTTTGGACACCAGGTGGTTTTTGGCAAGCGTCAATTAAAAAATTCAAAGAAATTGTATCAACTTTAACTGACGAAACAGTCAAACAGGCTTGTGAGAGTGTTTTTCCAGAGCTTGTGAAGTATGATGAATCAACCGGAATTGTTTTTGTTTAATTAAAAAGAAAGAAGGGTTAACTTTATGGATATTGGCTCAGGCAGTGGTTATCCGGCAGGTAATTTGTCGAATTTCCATCCATACCAATTTGAGATTGACGGTGTGACTTGCAACTCAATGGAAGGGTTTTTACAGTCACTTAAATTTTCAAATCCAGTTATGCAAGAATACGTTTGTCTCTTGGTTGGAAAAAAAGCTAAATTTAAAGGTAAAAAGAAAAAATGGTTTAGAGACCAAACGCTTTATTGGCGAGGACAGGCTATTAAACGTGACAGTAAAGAGTACCAAGATTTACTTGACCGTGCATTTGAAGCATTAGCTACTAATAAAAAGTTTCAGAAGACTTTGCTTGACACACAAAATGCGACATTGACGCATGCCATGGGTAAAAAGAAAATCGCTGAAACTGTGTTGACCACACAAGAATTTTGTTCGCGGCTGACTAAAATTCGTGAGCAACTTAAGAAGAAAGGATAACTTAATTAATGGCAAAGAAAAAATTTTATGCAGTTAAAAATGGACACAAACCAGGTATTTATTTAACTTGGCCTGAGTGCCAAGAGCAAACCAAAGGATTTCCTAATGCGAAATTTAAAGGGTTTGCGACGCTTAAAGAAGCTGAAACGTATTTAAAAGAAACTAAAATTAAAGAAGTTGCAACGCCAGCTGAATTAAAACAAGCTGTCGAACATGACTACAAAGGTGTTCGTGTATTTTGTGACGGTTCATGGAATAAAAAAACGTCCACTTATGGCATTGGCGTGTACTTTATGGACGACAATGGCAAAGAGATTTTGTCAATTTCAGACAGTGGCTCTGACCCATTATACATTGAGTCAGCTAATATTGCTGGTGAGTGCGTCGCAGCAATGACGGCAATTGAAAAAGCTCAAGAATTAGGTTATGATGAGATTACGATTATCCATGACTATGAGGGAATCGCAAAATGGGTGGTTGATTCATTGGACCAATGGGAAGTTGGTAAAGCTGTATCTGCCGTTTATAAAGCAACTTACGATGAAGCTATCGAAAAAGGCATGAAGATTCATTTTATTTGGGTACGAGGCCATATTGGCGTCGAAGGCAATGAGATTGTCGACGTGCTTGCAAAGAAAGGTTGTGGGATTTTATGACATTTGATGAAATGATAAGTTTATTCGACTACAAATGTAGACGCTACTTTGACAATTATAGTGGTGCATTTGAAACAAAATTTGAGTTGCGATAGAATGAATACGCTGACAACATGAAATGGCGTATGTTTTTAGTTATGCCTGTCAATGATACAATTCCACTTGGTGACTTAAAAGATGCGTATAGTGACATTGTGAAAAAACATGTTTATGCGCAAATTCCTGAGAATGTCAGGGACCAGTGTCACATTACATTTGTATCTGTATTGTCAAAAGGGCCAATTAAGGATGACAACTCACGTGAGCGATTACGATTTAATGTTGGCATCAGATTTGATATTATTTAAGATTTTTAAATGAAAGGATTTTTTTCTTATGAAAAAACAAACTGTAAAATTAGCATCAATTGCTTTATTGTCTTCGCTTTTAATTCCAATTGCATCAGTTAAAGCAGACATTCAAACTGATACAATTAACGAGATGTGGGGCAAACCAACACTTGTTTATGGAGCCGGATTGACAAATAGTGAAGTGAATCAAACTAATACGGCTTTTGGTATTAAAAATATTGACAACGTAAACCGTCAGGTTAATTCTGGTCAGGATTTCCAAACATATTTGGGACAATCAGGAGTTGCCGACAATTCGCTTTTCTCATCAGTACTTGTTCAAAAACAAGGTAAAGGCAAAGGTGTTCAGGTGGACATAAAGACACCACAAAATATCACCCAAGTTACTGAAACACAATATGCAAATGCGGCAATTACCGCAGGTGCTAGTGACGTACAAATTGACGTGGCGTCAGTTAAAAAAGTGACAGGAGAATCCGCTCTTGTTGGCGTGTATAAGGCTTTGTCTGCGAATGGCGTAAAAGTTGACAGCGACCGTACAGCTGTGGCTAATCAGGAACTTGAGACTGTTAATGACATTGCGAATGCTCAAAAAAATAACAAAGATTTCGATTCAAAAGCTCTTGATTTGGCGAATGCTCAAATTAAATCAGATTTAGCTGAGTATAAAAAGAAAAACGGTGAAACAGCTGACACTAATCAAGTTGAAGCAATTATTAATAAAGCTTTAAAAGACAACAATCTTGACGGCGTATTGACAAACGACCAAGTGGATTCATTGGTTAACTTTGCGAAAACGTATCAAAATACAGATGCAATTGATTCACAAGAAGTGGCTAATCAATTGAATAAGTATACAAAAGATACGTATAATAAGCTATCTGATAAGTTTAAAAATGCGGTAAATTCAGATGAGGCAAGAGGTGCGTTTGACAGCATTAAAACATTCTTTAATAATGTTTGGAAAAGTATCACTAACTTTTTTAATAGAGGGTAATTAAATGAACGGTTTGGAACAATATAAATTACTTTATAATTTACCATTCATTTCGGCAGTCAGAGCGTTTTATAAGGCGCATGAAAATACGGGCTTAAGTTATCATAATTGGAATCATTGTTTAACAACGGCTTTAAGAGCTGAATATTTATACGACCATACATGTTTTCCTGTATCGCATTATGAATTAAATAATGCTTTTATTGCAGGCTTATTTCATGACATTGGTTTTAATAAATATAATAAACATGATTCATCAAATGTTATTGACGCTTGTGCTTTGTTTGACCAATTTTGCAATATCGTTTTGACGGATGCTTTGATTGGCGATGCGTTATTACCTGAAGATTTTGAACGTATTCGCGAGCTAATTTTGACAACGCAATTTCCGCATAAACATACAGATGATTTAGCTTGTCAAGCATTGCAAGATGCGGACTTGACACAAAATTGGACAAGACCGGTTGAAAAGATTGTAAAACAATTAAATGAGGAAAATTATCCGAACCCATCATTTGATTTTCCAACTAATAATTTATTAAACAGTCAACTTGCCAAAGACATTAATACTGCGATAAAGACTAAAGATAAAAATAGTCAGGATTTATTGGATTTTATATGGTTTTATAATCATCATATAAACAAACCTATATAAACGTCATGGTTTAGCAGATTAAAACAGCAGAGTTAACCTATTTAAAATTAAGCGAATGCTTATAATACGATAGTTTAACTCTGCTTTTACCATCTGATTTAGTTAACTGGTTAACTAGTTTTGACTATAAGAATTGGCTAATTAAGGCTTACTTTTTTATATATTGTGGTATAATATATTATATTAATTGAATACGAAAGGAATTAACAAAATATGTTACACTTGGGAAATTACATTGACTACTTTACAACAGAGGTTGAGAAACGACTTAAATCATTTGACATTGATTTGAGACCTGAATCAATTATCATTCGTACGTCATTAACTGTAAGTAACATTAGCCATTATATTGCCAATACAATTAAGGAAGTTCAAACGAACAATGAAAAACCTTATTTTGAGGTAACGGTTAAACATAAATATGGACGTCTCACTGACAACAATCCTGTTGAAACAGAGATGTCAATAATTACTGATAACAAGGAAGATGTGATTAATTATATCACAGATTTCGTCAATAAACTTGGATAAAGGTAAGGCCTATGAAAGCTGAAGAAGCGATTGTATCAAAATATTACAAGCAATTTTTAAAAGATATTGAAATTGGTCTAGACCAATTAGACAACGATTTGCAATTTATCAGTACGATTCAAAAATATTTCGTCAAGTATACAATTATTGAAAATACGGATTCAATGAATTTTGCCATTGAGAATTCAACTGGAATGTATTTAGACACACAAAAGCATTTCAAAAATAAAAATGAGTATACCGTGAATTTTTATAATAAAGGTGCGCTCAGTTACATTACTGCAAAATTTCACAAAGTTTATAAATTAACTGACGATGAATTAAAACAGTTGCAATCAAAACAAATTTATTTAGGTGGAACTAGTGATTCCGCCTATATTCGCAACAATAAAATTATGTTTAATAAATGGCAATTCACAACCGAGGAATTGCTTAAAGTTAAAGATAAAACCATTGCCATCATTTATGATTTGTTCAAAGATAATGACTTTAAGCCACAAATTATTTCACAAGATAAACCTTTGCAATTTAAGGTATTTTTAATCAGCAAATATCTTACCAAAACATTTAAATATCATCTGTTATATAATACAGTATTAAATGATTTGAAGAGACAAGCGGATTGTTATATAGCAGCAGATGAAAGCGGTTACGAGGTGCTTCGTGGAGCTATGGCTTTTGGTTTTGCCAGTTGTACAGCTGGTATAGTCGGTAGAGCTGAGGACCAGCTTAATAAAACCATTCATTTTAAAGTATCGTTTGTTCCACGAGACGGCGACGACAAACAAACTATCAAAGATAGTTCAGGTCTTTATAATTATAAGATTGAATTGTTTCACGACAGAGGATGTATAATTGATTGCGACATGCAATTTCTTTCAAACATTGTTGACCACATGGACGGTCCTTTTGGACGAACTGAAGCATTAAATAATGACTTAACAGCTGATTTGATTAGTTATTTATTTGAGAAATATGATGGCAAATATACTGTCAAATTTACTGATACTAATGGCCTATTTCCATTAGTCCGCCAAAAATTTGGCGAGGATGAACATAAAGTTATGGTTGAACGATTTGGACAACTGTTTACTGATAACTGTTCACAATACGAACAAGACCATGATTTAAAATTTACGATATATGCAACAAATGACCCTCAGGATGATTCATTAATTTATCATTTGAGTTGCAAATAAAAATAAAATCAGAGTTTAAATTAGCTTAAACTCTGATTTTTTGATATAATTAAAGTATAAAATTAGAGCAAAGGATAATTAAATTATGAGTAACATAACAGCAAAATTCCATGATACAAAACACGTCCTTGGATTTCAGTTAGATAATGCAATACTTGAAATTATGCACGATAACTACACAGTAAAATCTCTTAAAGTACTTAATGACCAGTCATTTCAAATGACAATTGTGTCTGAGCAAGAATTTAGTGATTGGGAAACTGTAAATGGCGAATTAGCAAATCCAACCTTGAAGCTTGAGGTTTTGTGTACCTATAAAATTACTGATGTTTATGCGGAAGATGGAGCCTATCATATTTATGAGTGTTATTATATTTGTCAAGATAGAGGCATTGTAAACCTTGCTTTTGTCGACCCAAACTGTGAAACTTGGGACCGCAAAGCTGAGGAATCTGTCATAAAAGATGAAATTCGCCGTCATCCGGAAACATTAAATGACCTTGACGACTTTACAGCTTATATTATTGCTAACTAAACCGTTTAAATTTTAAGGATTTTATGATATAATAAACATATAAAAGAAAGAAAGCTGGTAATTTATTATGTCACGCTTACAGATTAAAGCTAATGCGAAACGTAAACTAAGTTTGAACTTAATGCCAGTCATTTTATTATGGGCATTGCCTCTTGTTTTAATGGCTTGGATTCAAAGCCAAACCTATGCAAGTATTGCAATGAGTAATGATATGATTACGTTCAACGTTCCAACACAATTCGTTTCAATTACCATTTGTTTGGTTGAATTAATTGTCGTATTTACAAGTATTCAAACTTTGAAATACTCACGTTCGCAAGAAGCAAAAGATGTTTCGTACAGTGAATTATGGTCTGCGATTACAAACAATGACGCCTTTGATTACATTAAAATTTTCCTTTGGGAAGCATTGTTTATCATTTTATGGGCTCTTATTCCAATTGTTGGCTGGATAATCATTTTTAACAGAGTTTATGCGTATCGTATGGCTTATTACTTGTATCATGATTATAAATTTGACCATGCCAAAGACGCAATCACTGAAAGTGTCAAACTTATGGAAGGCCAAAAATGGCGTTTGTTCGTCCAAGACCTTTCATTCTTCTGGTGGTACTGTCTTGTATCAGTAACATTTGGTCTCGCAAGTTTTTATGTGACACCTTATGTGAAATTGGCTGAAGTCGAATTTTATGATTCGCTAAAAGTTAAGTAAAATCACTCCTTGTGATTTTATTTTTTTATATTAAAAGGGTTTACTTTTACAGCAATTGTGGTATAATAAATTTATATTTAAGAAACGAGGCTATTACATGAACAGCGTACTTGAGCATGCCGGTTATTTGGCAGACCTAATCATTATTGATAAAAAGATTAAAAGTGTTTCCACAGAGCCATCAGAAGCCACAATTTCAGTTATCGACAAAAATGGCAAAACTGAAACCTATGCTATTATATGTAGCTATGAAACAGATGCAATTTATTTGGTTTATTACAAAGATGCACTTGTTTTCAGAAGTAATGACCTTGGAACAGTAATGAAATTTATTAATATTGAACGTCCTGAAAAGAGAGGAGTGTAATTATGTCAACTAAATACAATCCAAAAGATTATCCTGTAATTGCCATTGACCTAGACGATACCATTTGGTCGTCTCACAATCCAGACGGAACACATATTTTCCCAAATGCAGGTATGCCTTATAAAAATGCTATTAAAACAATCAACAATATGATTTGTGCCGGCTATGAGGTTATCATTTGGACAGCTCGCGATTCAGCTGAACAAGCTACAGCTTGTAAAAAGAGATTACTTGAAGCAGGAATTAATCCAAATTTTAAATGGAACTGGTACTCAAATCGAAGTTCCGCTCAATTTGTTGTGAATAAATCAAGTAGTCCAAAAATTGATGCAAATGTATTCATTGACGACCGAGCTTATGGAGCTCCAATTTACAATGACGACACCTGGCAAAAAATTGGTTTTGAATTTTGTGGGAAATAAGTTAAAAATACTTACTAACTAGATTGAATTTAAGTTTGATTAAACCGAGGTTTAGGTTTAATCTTAAACTATTACTAGTTAGTGGTATTTTTTTATTTATTTTTAACTAAATTATCTGAAAATTTAATGATAATGTGATATAATAATAATTATAATAAATCAAATTTAATGAGGTAACGACTTATGCAACTAACTAAAAAAGTTAGACTATATCCTAATAAAACTATGGCAAAAATACTTGACAATCTTTGTAACTACCGTCGTTATTGCTGGAATCAAGGTTTAGAACTCTGGTATGACCTTTATGACCAACGCATTGAAATGGTTCCAGCTAGTCTTCGACAGAAGTCACAATTAGTTATTAAAGATAAAACTATTATGTTTTCTAAAGAAGAACAAGAATTATTGGATATGTTTCCATCACCGTCTGAACGCGTTGTTCGAGATTTAATGATTAGAGATAAAGATGATTGGCAGCGGCGGTTATCTTCGCAGGTATTACCGCTTGCAATTAGAGATTTAGCTAATGCGTGGTCGGCTTTCTTTAATAATCAAAAGTCTAAAACGAAAAAGCGTAAAGTTGGAAAACCATTTTTTCAAACCAAGAAAAATACAAAACAAGGATTTAAAACCAATTATGCACGTATAAAGAATGGAAAACTTGTTTTGGATAAACCTCAAGTTTATAAAGGTGATTGGTACGGTATTTCCTTTAAAGGCTATGACTTACCTGACGGTAAAATCAAACATTGCGTCATCACTAAAGTCAATAATAAGTATTATGCTTCACTTGCCGTCGATTGTCCAGAACAATCTTTACCTAAGACTAATCAAAAAACTGCTATCAATGCTAACGTTAACCATTTCGATTATACCGATGGTTCATTTGTTGTATGTCCTAAGCAATTAGATGTTCTGTATGAACAAATCAAACATTACCAAAGAGTGCTAGCTCGTAAACGTAAAGTGAATGGTAAGAAAGCTACACAATCAAATCAATACTTTAAAGCGAGAACCAAGCTTCAAAGATGTTATAAACGCGTAACTAACATTCAAAATGATTTACTTCATAAGTTTACAACAGAGATTTATCATAATTATGATACAGTTGTGATTGAAGACTTGGATGTTAAAACTATGCAGATGTCTAAGAAGGCTAAAAATTTGCATAGGTCATTGTTTGGACGCTTTAGGCTTTATATGGAATATAAAGCAGATAAGTTTGGCAAAACACTTATACTTGCCGACCGTTATTATCCATCAACTCAGAGATGTTCAAATTGTGAACATGTAAAGACGGGAGATGATAAAATCACATTGCAAGGCAATAAAAAACACGGAACTAAACATAATGAATACATTTGTTATGAGTGCGGCTTTGAGGCTGACCGCGATAAAAATGCAGTGCTCAATTTACTAGCGTTAGCTAAATAAAAGTAAAATACAGAGAAAGGTAGAGGTTGGCTCGACCCCTGAGGATTTCATCCTCTAGGAGCGTTAGGAGAATGTCAATGTCATTACCCACTACGAGTGGATATGGGAATACATTTGTGGACGAACGTAAGGAAAAAGAATCATCTAAATTTTGAGAGGTGATTAGTCACTGATTGACAACTTTTTTCAGAGCAAAGGTAATGATTATTTTGGAACAAACATTTAAGTTAAGAAAATCAAAGAAATTTAAAAACCTTTGTGCGGTAGCTCTGTTGAGCGTCACACTAGGTGGGCCAATCTTGCAAATTCATGCTCAAGAGTCGCACGCACAAGCTGTCACAAGTATAGCTGTCGACAAAAACAATCCAGTTTATACTGAGATTCCTGGCGAAAAAACTGAACGTATTATCATTCGTACACAACAAGACCTTGATAATGCCATTAAGCGTAAAGGGTCAAACTTAAGTTATGGTGGGTTGACATTCGAAAATACTGAAAATTTAGTTTTCCCTGCAGGTGTGTATAAATTTGACCACCCGACATATTGGTTATTCCCTGAAAAATCAAAAGGAAATATCGATTTTTCAAAAGCTGTCTTTTTGACAACTGAAGACGGGAACTTTCAATGGGAATGGCATGGAGACCACTCAACAAATGGTAAACCTCAGGAAATCAAAGGGTTGACTGCTTATTGTACGCCTTATGGGTCATTAAAAGCTGACTTTACCCATGAAACACCTAAATTTAATGCGATTCACAATTTACTTGTTCATACACAAAATGTGACATTTAAAGATTGGACAGTAAATGCTGGATTGTATTTTGGTACGCATACATTTGACATTATGGGGTCAAGTAATATTACTGTTGACAACTTTACATCTCAAGGTCTCGGTGTGAAAGCTTACACTAAAGAGGAACTCGAAGGGGTCAATAAAAATCCGTATGCCCAACACAGCTTATATGCCGAAGCTGTACAAATTGACTATGCGGGTTATGGTGCCAGTGGGATGAAAGATTGGAGTAAAACTGGTTTATGGCGAGACGACAAAGAAGATTTATTGCCTTCATCACATATTACCATTAAAAACAGTACATTTAAAGGGTACAATGGTAAAACTGGTGACGCCATTATTAAAGGAACTAATGACACAATTAATCTTCCTTATGGCGCAACAGTTGGGTCACACTACTTACGCAATCAACCATATAAAAATATTACAATTACAAACAATACATTTGACAATACTATTAACTTTGGTAAAAATGCAACTGAACCAGCCATTGACCCAATTCACATGTATTTAACAAACAGTAAAGTGACAACGCCTGACGATTTAAAAACATGGAATGTTTCAGGCAATCAAATTTTAAATTATGAAGGTGTAAGGTCTGGTAATGCGACAATGAAACGTACTGACCAATATATTACTTGGACGGAATCTGACAAACAAAAATCACAATATCTTAATGGCGAAGCTTTAATTAACGATAAACAAACCATTGATAAAGACATTACTTTGGAAGATGGTACAGTTGACAATCAAAATTATCGCTTGGTGTCATGGAAAAAAGATGGCCCTTATAAGTTGCAAACGTCGTCAAATCCGCTAAATGAATCAGGTACAGCTTGGTTGCCAGCATCAGTTGATAATATTAAAAACGAAGCTAAACGATTGAATACACCTATTTTAACTACTGGTGGTTTTTGGTCATTTAATAGACTTGATTCAGCTGGTCCTGCCAAAGAGATTGCAAATGGCCGTACTGGTTATTTAGTGTCTGACGGCAATAACAATGTGCAAGCTAAAGAGTACAATCCAAATGAATCGATTGTCGACATGATAAAAACAGAAGGAAGTCGCGGTTGGAATGTTGGTGCGTTTGGAGCTATTGTAAAAGATGGTAAAATTGCTGACGGTTATGGCGGAAATAAAGCTTGGAAAAATGACCCTAACGAAAAAACAGGACGTACCATTTTCCTTGAATTAAATGACGGAACACAAAGCATTTTAACTGTTGATGGCCATGCGTCTAAAAAGACAGGTGTTGACCACAACCAACTCGTACAAATTCTTAAAAATATTGGTTTGGATAAAATCAAGCTCGCCTTTGCTCTCGACGGCGGTGGAAGTACACGCTCTTATGCAAAAACAAATTCGGGTAATGAATCAATTGTTGGGTCATTTGTGGATAATCGTCCATTAGGTGAATTCTTGTATTTAACTAAAAATCCATCAGCAACACCAGGTGTTCGTACTGAAAAAGACGCTAATAAAGTTGCAAAAAATGAATCAAAATCAGTTGATTACAATATGTTCATTGAAGCTCGTAATGCCGGTAAGGAAAAAGTTCCTGGTACGAATTATGACACAGGTATCACTTATAAAGACGAGACTAAAACTGACAAAGTACCATTTACAACTGTTTATAAAGCTAATCCAAACGTTGACGCTGGTAAAAAATCAACCATTCAAAAAGGTGAAGATGGCGTTGTAACAACAAAAGTTACAACTAAATATGTTGACGGAGTGAAAGGTGACAGTAAATCTGGTACGCCTGAAACTACAAAACAAGCTAAAGACGAGGTTGTCGAAGTTGGTACTAAGACTAAAGTTGAGACAAAGACAATTCCTTTTGAGCGTGTCACTCGTGACAACGACCAATTAAAACAAGGTGAGACTAAAATTGTTCAAACAGGTAAAGATGGTAAACAAACAGTCACTACAACTTATGAGTTAAACACAAAAACGGGTGAGGTAACACCAACTGAAACAACTCAAAATGAGCCAATGACTTCTGAGATTGTCGAACGTGGTACAATGAAACCGTCTGAGACTAAACCTAGTGAAACTAAACCTAGTGAAACTAAACCTAGTGAAACTAAACCTAGTGAAACTAAGCCTTCTGAAACAAAACCTAGTGAAACTAAGCCTAGTGAAACACCAAAACCTAGTGAAACTAAGCCTAGTGAAACACCAAAACCTAGTGAAACTAAGCCTAGTGAAACTAAACCGTCTGACAAACCAAAACCATCAGACAAAAAGGATGAAACTAAACCTAGTGAAACTCCAAAAGCATCAGACAAAAAAGACGAAACTAAACCATCTGAAACTCCAAAATCGTCAGACAAAAAAGATGACGTAAAACCATCTGAAACTAAAAAATCAGACGAGTCTAAATCTTCTGAAAATTCAAATAACAATAAATCTGATGAATCAAAGCCTGAATTAACAGATAATTCGGATAATTCAAAAGCGAATAAAAGTATACCTGAATCAAAATCCGATGGAAAATCAGATGTTAAACCTGAATTGACAGACAATTCAAAATCTTCTGACAACTTGGATAAACCGGAAGCGAATAAAAGTATACCTGAATCAAAATCTGAAGCAAAATCAGACGTTAAACCTGATGTGCAATCAAGCTCGCTTGATAATAAATCAGCGAATAAGTCTGAGACTAAATCAGCTCAAAATTCAAGTAAACAAGATTTACCAAAAACAAATGACGTTAAAATTCCTTTAACTATCTCAGGTATTGTTTTAGCAACAGCTGGATTTGTTGCTTTAGGTTATCGCAAATTCTTTGGAAAAAATTAATTAAAAAACACTGAAATTCAGTGTTTTTTTATGCGAAATTTGATATAATATAATTATTAGAGTAAAATAAAAAGAAGGTAATGATTATTTTGAATACTAAAAAAACATTTATTAAGTCAGCTTGTGCCTTGGCACTTTTGTCAGCGTCATTAGGTACAATTGCAACAACCGTGCATGCCACTGAAACTGGCCAAGCAAAAATTGAAAATACAAGTCAATCAACAACTGTTGACAAAAAAAATCCAACCTATAAATATATTCAAGGAAAAAGATACAGTGTTGCTGAAGAAATTGTCGATATTAAAACACAAAGTGATTTAGACAATATCGTCAAAGAAAAAGGCTCTGAACTTACAGGTGCCAACTTAAGATTCCAAAACACTGAAAACCTAGTTTTCCCTGCAGGTGTCTATAAATTTGCGGGTAATACAAAATGGGCGTTTCCTGAAGCATCAAAAGGTAATATTGATTTTTCAAAAGCAGTATTTGCATTAGACAATAAGACTGAATTTATTTGGACTTATAACGGAGACCACTCAACAAATGGTAAAAACCAAGAAATTTCAGGTGTAACTGTTTTCGGAACGCCAGACAGTTTTGTCATTGGTCAAGACCGCAAGAAAACTGAAGACGTTAATTACATGCGTAATTCATTGATGAACGCACAACATATCACCTTTAAAGATTGGACAGCAAATGCCACAAGTAAATATGGACCATTGTTCAATATTGAAGGTAGTCAAAACATTACAATTGACAACTTAACAGCTCAAGGTGTCGGAAATAAAGCTTTTACCAAAGAAGAACGTGAAGCGTTTAATACTGCTAAAGATTCAGACACGTCAATGGCGACAGCGATTAAAATTGCAAATGTTGACAAATTTGACAGTAACCAAACTGAAAAACCTGAATGGAAAGGTCTCTTTGTTAAACCAAAAACTGACCACATGCAATCTGAAAATATCACAATTACTAACAGTACATTCAAAGGTTATGAAGGTAAAACTGGTCACAGTATCATCGACAATGCAGACGACAAAATCAGTTTGCCATTCAGCGGTAATATCAAATCTGAAAAATCAGACCTCCCTTATAAAAATATTGTGATTTCAAACAATAAATTAGACCATACAATTGATTTTGGTGACAAACAAAAAGCGTCTGTTGACCCAATCGCTTTATATCTCGGTGGCAAAACAACTGCTCGTGATGATATTAAAGTAACCGGTAATCAAATCACAAATTACGAAGGTCCAAAGACTGGTCTAGGTACAATTAAAGAAAATGGTAATTACATTACCTGGACTGTATCAGACGAAGCTCCAAAACCAGCTGAAACTCCAAAACCAGCTGAAACTCCAAAACCTGTTGAACCACCAAAGGTTGAAACACCTAAAGTGGAAACTCCAAAGGTGGAAACTCCAAAAGTTGAAGAACCAAAGGCTGAAGAACCAAAAGTTGAAGAACCAAAGGTTGAAGAGCCTAAAGTGGAAGAGCCTAAGGTTGAAACACCAAAGGCTGAAGAGCCTAAAGTGGAAACTCCAAAAGCTGAAGAACCAAAGGTTGAAGAACCTAAAGTTGAAGAGCCAAAAGTGGAAACTCCAAAGACTGAAGTTAAACCTGAAGTAAAATCAGAAGTGAAACCTGAAACAAAACCAAGCACGCTTGAGCCTAAATCAGAGCCAAAATCTGATTTTACAACAGCTCAAACGCCTAGTCAACCAGCTCAAAAACAAGAGTTGCCTAAGACTAATGACATTAAAACACCACTTACAATTTCAGGTATTATTTTAGCAACAGCTGGACTTGTAACATTAGGTTATCGTAAATTCTTTAGTAAAAACTAAAATATAAAAAACACTGAAATTCAGTGTTTTTTATTGTCTTAATATGCGAAACTAATGTGAACATGGTCCATGTGATTTGCTGTTGCACCGCCACGGTCAGGCATGTAATTCCATGTGTTTGCGGGACCATAAATATTAGTCATATTCATATAATAGCGTTGTTGCCAAATTTGATAATATACACCAAGTGAGCTAAAGTTTTTAGCCACATAAGCTGATAAGGCATCACCAGTGGTTTTATCTGCCATAAAGTCAACAGCCAATCCTGAACCATGGCCATGACCAGTTCCGTCATCGTCTGGACGTACACCGCCAGCATCACTAATACCAAACTTAGCCATCAAGAAATGTCGCATCTGACGGGTATGTGTAGTGAGTCCTTCGTCGCCACTGTCAACCACGTCTTTGACTTTATTAAACAATTCCTGGTCTTGCGGGTCACTAAATGACGCGACCGGTGTGGACGATTCGGTTGAACTTGCTCTTGTTTCGGCTTTCGCTTTAGGTTTTGCTGCTTTTGCTTTTTCAGCTTGCAGGTCGTTTTCAGTTTTCGAAACTTGACCATTCAACTCATTAATCTCATTGTCGAGTTGAGCTTTCTTTGCATTTAATTGTTCAACCTCAGCTTTCTTCGAATCGATTGTTGTTTGTACCGATTTTTTCTCAGCCTCAATCGATTTATTCGATTTGTCTACTTTTGTAGACACTAAATTTAAGTTACTTACTTGAGTATTCAAGTTTGATTCTTGTGATTTCAATGATTCAAGTTTTGAATCTTTACCAGACACAATCTCACCTAATTCATTGAAAAACTCACTTGCATTTGACGCTTCTTTAAGTTTGCCAAGTGAAAATGTACCTTTAAGCATTTTTTCACGAGCTTCAATTTCATCAGACGTCTCAGCACGCTTGCCTTTAAGTGATTCAATCTGATTCGTGATTTTAGACTTATCAACAGATTTTTTTGATTGGCCCAATTGATTTTTCAATTGCTCAATCTCTTTATTTTTTGTATTTATGTCGTTATCAGCAGTTGACTTCTCATCAGTTTTTGACTGTACTTGCGTTTTTAACTCATTGATTTTATTTGTCAAATCTGATTGTGTGTCAGCATGTGCCACAGTCGCGACAAATGTTGCCGATAACAATAAACTAAAAATTACTTTTTTCATATATCGATAGCGTACCTCTTTAAATTATTTTAACATTATATCTTTATTTTAACATATATTTCATTTGCAGGGAATGCTTTTTATGTACTTTTATAAAGTTTTTTTCAAAAAGTAAAATTGTATTTTGCAAGCTTAAAAATTACAAAATTTACCCAAACATGATATAATAATTATATAAAGAAAAATTAAAGAAAGGCCTATTATGGGAACAACATTTAATTATACAAATAATGACGAAACTTCATATTTTGATATTGACTTAAACCTCAATTCGGCAAAATATGCCAAGCTCAACTACAACTTAAGAGGTAAAATTTTAAATGCAAAAACAGCTAATGACAGATTGTATTTAACAATCGATATGCAATTTAACTTGCAAGATTTTACTTATGAAGGCACTGAGATTACTGATTTGTCTGTAATTATTAAACCTTTGCATTTAGTAGTTGGAGCAGATTCATGGCTTGGGGATATTGCTGTCATGTCATATGATGAACACAATTTAAAAAATAAAGGAATTGACGTGAAAAAATTGTATCGCCTACTTGTAAGCGATATTCGAGAGCATGCTCAATTCATTTCCCATAAGATTAGTTAAAATTATGATTAGACAATCTTTTAAAATTAATAAAATTGACAAAGTTCTGACTATCTCAGCGGAACTTAAAAATGCAACATATTCAAGACTCAAATCAATTGACCTTACAGGATTTAAAGAAACAGCCTTTGACGTTTGCCGTACAAAATTAATATTACGCCTGCACAGTACAGCAATTACTGACAGTGAACAATTTGAAACATTTATCGAAAATGTCAAAGTGTTTTTAATTGTCACATTTGATAAAAATACTGGTGAGGCAACGGATGTGGTTATTGATGACATTACATTTAATGACAATGACACTAATGACCAACGTACTGCAATGTTTTTCCATGAGGAAATTGAAAAAGAACTTGAAAAATTAAATATTTCAATGCAATTAGAGGAGTAAATAATTATGGAGTATATTAATCTTGAACGAGCTTTACCTTTTGGTAAAAATCTTACTGTCACAAAAGTTCCTTGTGATACAAAATCTCATACAGTTGGCGATTGGGAAACAATTGTTCGAAGTTCATTGTTAGTTAATGCGGTTAAAAACGCAACCTTAAGTGATATTATTCTTACTAATGAACTAGGCGATGAAATTAATCTTAGTGACACAACTAATATTGATGACATTATGTTTCCAATGTCAAAATCAGCTTATGTGTCTTTAACCTGTGATTTACAGCCAGAAATCGATAATGTATTTATTAGTGTTACTATTTATAATTTTGCAAGACGACCTGCTGATTCGATTTTTATAAGCCCAAACTCTGGACCAATTATTGACCCGGACAGTGTTGCAACTAAATATGCAAAATTGGTTAAAATGAATGGCGAACAGTTTAAACTTAAATTTACTGACCCAAGACCCAAACACCTCGTTTCATTTCAATATAACCTTAGTTATAGCGATTTTGTTTATGATAAATCATCATCTGAAACAATTTTTAATGCTTTCAAACGTATACCATTACTTAGCGACGTTACACAATCAGGTAAAGACACAATCAGAGCTTTTGCGTTTGAAGACGATTTAATGATTACAGTTACTGAAATTTCAGATTCGAAATATCAATTATTCGCAAATTCAAGTGAGTTTGGCGAATTAAGCCGCGATTACAACACAGATTTTGACGTTATTGATAATGTCAAAGATATTCTTCGAACATTTAAAAATTATCATGCTGAAAAAGAACGTTTGGAACGGTTGTTTAAATAATGGAAGACAAATTAAAAACAATTATCACTCAGGAAATGCAAATCACCGAAGATTTGTTTAAAAAAGCATTTGATTATGATATATTAAAATTAATCATAAATCATGTTTTGACTGAGCAATCAGGTTTTTCCTTTAAACTTGTCAGGAAACCAAGTGATTCATATAGTGTACAGCTTGATATTAATGGTGTGTTTACCATTGCTTATAAAGAGCATATCTTTACAAAACAGTATATCATTGACACGTATGGACCAACGATTGATTGGTATTCGTTACGTATAACCCTTAATAAAATCATAAAAAATGAAGGTATTGAGGGTAAAGTATTCGACGAAAATCCAGACGAGATTAAAATTTGTCTGGATTACAGGAAAAAATTGCGGCCAATTTTAGTTCAAATATTACGCGAATTGATTGCAAAGGAAAAACTTGATTTAAAAGTAAATATTGCAAAAATGGCCATCGAGCTACTTAATTGAAAGGATTAATTTATGGATTTTGTATTACCAGTAGCTGTCGCTACTAAGGCTAACAAAAAAGCTGTTATCACTTTAACCGGTGACAAAGGAAACATGTATCGTCAATTGCAAGATAAATTAGGCATTGAAGACACAACTAAAAGCATTGCTCATATCGAGGTGAACCCTGATTCATTCTTAGGTAAAGCTATTGAAAATGTATATTATTATACTGATGAAAGCTTACTTGAGCTTAATTCAGTTGTCGAAAAACTTAATGGATTTGATTCTTGGCAAGATATTTATGACGACATTGTAAATGACACTTCCGAAATTGACGAAGAATTCAGCAACAAAACATTCTTTGATTTTGACGACCATGGTATGGATGAAATCTTTAGTATTTTAGGACGTGACCCAATGACCTTCGCGAAAGCTCTTACAAACTCACCACACTTTTATTGGACGGAGCCATATCTTTGGTATAGTAATACAGGTTTTGTCGGAACGTCTACTGAAAATACAGACTTTGATTTCAACGACAAAAACTTACAAAAAGCTGTTCTTGAAAATTGGCTTACTGAAATTTAAACAAAAAAGAAAGAACTCACTAAAAATGAGTTCTTTTATTAACATTATAAGGTTTATGGAATATAAAATAACTGTATAACTTTGCGACATTCTTGCAAAATTATATTTATATTATATCAAACTTAAATGAAATTTAAAACATATTTTAAACAATTTTTTATAGCATACTTTTAGCTTACATTTAAATTTTATATAAAAAAGCCATTAAAACTATTTTAGGCTTAAGCAGTGCTTAATTAACCAATAGTTTTAACGGCTTTTCTTACTAAAAATTCAGTGTATTTTAGGAGACGTCCATAAACAGCCCTAATTTGGCCTGTATCGCGTCCAAACTCGGGCCTATATAATTATACTAAAAAGTATTTTAGGCTCAATCTGGGCTAAATATGGACCTCTCACGATGCTTTAAAACAAATCGTCACGTAAACCCAAAAGCGAAAAACACTTCTTCAAGTCAACATTTTTGCCACTAGTGAGATGATTTGGAATAATATTAGGTACAGATTTAGGCTTAGGAACAATATAAATATTGTCAGGTAATCCGTCATTGCAACGGTCGTCGTTAAAATCAATTAATGAACAGCTACCAAAAATATCCACAATCTTATGATGAGAAAAGTCAATAGTTTTGTCAGAAATGTTAAGCAACAAACTGTACTCGCTAACTCGTAAAGCTTCTGATACGTTGTCAGGAACTTTAATTACTGCCTTCAAATCAACGGAAAACTTACCTGTTCCACCATATAATTCTTCAGGTGATTTATAAAACAATTTACAGTTGAGATGCAATTTGTCATTATTATATGAACATGAATGCTCAATATCATACAACTCAAAATCTGCCTCACTAACTTCTGAGAGTTTCTCACTACGATTTAATTTGCTAAAATCGTGATAATAATTAATCAAGTCTTCATCTGACATTTCAGGAAAATCAAATATATCGTCGAAATTAATGCGAATTAGTTTACTAATATCGCAAATATCAAAGAGTCTCAATTTTTCTTTAAACTTAATGTCAACTAAAAACTTATCCGGAATAATAAATTTAATACTATTTTTCATTTTTATTTTAATCCTTTGTTTATTTTTTCTTATAGCATACCTTTAGCATGCTATGTAAAATTCTCGTGAAAAAACATGAGCCACTATTTCAGATTTAAGCATGCTTAAACTTAAAATAGTTTAAATGTTTTGCAACGAGAACGTAAACTGTGTATACGGGCTTAATTAATTTTATTTAAAATACTTTTATATAAATCGTCTTTGTCAAAAGTGTTGTCAGTAACTTTTGTTGCTGTACTCAGTTCAGTACAAATTCGAATATTCTCGGGCATTTCTTTATTACAACGGTCGTCATTAAACGCAATAGGTGTAGCGGTATTTAAAACATTTAAACTGTTGCAATGCGAAAAATTAGTAATTTGGCCCTTAATATTAAGCGACAACTTGCTTTCGCGAAACCTCAAAGCTTCGGATGATTCGCCAGGAACTTTACAGACAGTCGTGAAATTAACGGAAAATTTACCCTTTCCATTATAAAGCTCTTCCGGTGATTTATAAAATAAATCACAATCAAGATACAATTTATTATTGTGATATGAATATGAATATTTTAAATCATATAGCTCAAAACTCGCAGAGCCAATTTTAACAGCTTTGTCATGGCGATTAACTTTTTCAATGTTAATGTAATAGTCAGCCATTTCTTGGTCAGACATTTCACTAAAACTAAACACATACTCAACTATAACTGCAGTAAGCTCATCAATACTGCAAATATCAAACAACCTTAATTTTTTCTTAAACTCAAGGTCAACTAAAAACTTATCTGGAATAATAAATTTAATATCATTTTTCATTTTATTTTTTAACCTTTTCTTTATTTTTCGTTATAGCATACTTTTAGTATGCTATGTAAAATTCTCGTGAAAAAACACTAGTCACTATTTCAGATTTAAGCGTGCTTAACTTTAAAATAGTTTAAATGTTTTACAACGAGAACGTAAAACACGTATACGTGCTTAAATAGCCCTAATTTGGTCCGTATCGCGTCCGGTCATCTACCTATATAATTATACTCGGGAACTATTTAGACGCGATAGGGGACGATTTAGGGGCTAATTTTTGCATTTTAGGGCGAATTCCTTAAATTGTTCAGCGAATTTAGTGAGGTCATCAGCCGACAACTTCACTTTTGCATTGGGGTCATTGACAATAACCTCGTCAAGAGTATCAATAAAATAAAGCGTTTCGCCTTGACCAGACAATTCGTGAACAATGTAATCTGTATTGTCAATCGTTACAAGCCAAAGTCCTGTCGTAAACCAAAACACCGTTGATTTTTCCCACAACTCAATGTCTTCGTCAGATAAATCAAGTTTATCAAAGTTTAAATCAACAAATGTAAAATTATCCTTCAATTCTTTAATGAAAAACTCATCCATATATGAACCAAAATCAGTAACATCAATAATACTTAATTCAGCCATAAGTTCACGATTAGCTTTGAAATAATTACTGATACGTTTAACCCAAGAGTCATTTTCAATAAATTTGGCAAGTTTATCAGTAAGCGACAACCCCCCAAAAAGTTTTGTGTAAATATCCTTAAGTTTAGCTAAACGCTCTTTTTCTTCGTTAATTTTTTGCTCAAATTCAGCTGCCATACGAGCCAATTCTTCTTCACTAAATGTCATATTAATTTTAGTCATTGTCATTTCCTTTCAATTCTTTATGTTTTAAAGCAAATTCTTTAAATTGTTCGTCGAGTTTGCCAAGTTCATCCTTAGTTAACTTATCTTTTGCAAAACGATTAGTCTTAATAAAGTCGTCAAGTGGAACAAGAAAATAAAAAATTTTACCTTGTCCAGAGACTTTTTGGACAATACAATCTGCATCACCAATCGTTGCAAGCCAAAGTTTTGTGACAAACCAAAACATAGTCGATTTGTTCCATAATTCAATGTCTTCATCAGACAAATCAAGATTATCAAAGTTTAAATCAATAAACTCATAAAGGTGTGCCAATTCTTCAATAAAAAATGGATTGATATAACGACGCAAATCGTAAACATCAACAATACCTAACTCATTTATAGTTGATGGATTGTTACGAAGATATTCTTTAAGGGTATCAAGCCAAGGATTAATTTGAATAAAATTATTAATCTTATCTAAAAGTGACATTTCGTCAAAAATCTTATGATAAATAGGCTCAGCTTTTTCATAAATTTTAGCTTGTTTTTTAACTTCTTCTTCCTTTTCAGCTTCAATGAATGCCAAAAACAAATCTTCAAAATCCTCCATGCCTTCAGGCATAATACTAGTTTTAGTCATTATTCGTCCTCCCAAAGTCCATCAACTGGAACGCCATCACAAGTATATCCACGAATGGCATCGAGCGTGTCTTGCAAATCATCAACCATTAAGTTTTTAATGGCAGTACGGAATTCTTCTTGATTTTTTGCACCTAAATCGGTCATTAGATTCTGATGAACTGCATAAAGTCCATTCACATAAGCGTACCAGGTATCTTTATCTAAAAGCTTGGCAAGCTTATCTAAAACAGACAAATCTGCCGTAATAGCCTCGTAAGCTTCTTGTTGTTTGGTTAGTTTAAGTTCAAGATTTGCTAAGTAATTAATATTTTCACGGAACCATTTACTATTTGTGTTGAAATCAATTTCAACTTTAAATGATTCAGGTAAAAGACTTTCATAATATTTTTCGTCAATTGATTCTTTGTCAAAATCAGTAATGCCAAAATGATACACAAGAATATTTCGTAACTGATTCAGATTACCGAAAAATAAAACGTCTTTGCCTTTTGTGATACGACATCCATCATACATTGTGCCAATAAAATCACCAAGATTTATGCTTGTATAACTCATTGTTAACTCCTTTTACTTCTAAAATCACTTTATTATACCACATTTAATATAAAAGTAAACCTTAAATAGTAAAAAAAAAAATGACTTAACAGCCATTTTCTATAAGCGCCATAATTTTTCCATTTTGATTGATACGTTGTTTATTGATTTCTCTAATTTGTTCATTATATTTATTGGTGACTTCTTTAAATCGTTCTTTTGTTTCAGGACAATTTCTAGGGTCATCATAACCAAGAAATTCAGCTTTCTGAGCTAGTCCACGTAGGATTTCATTACGACTATTGTAAAGACTCGTTTGCTTTTGAGACAATCGTATGTCTTTTAATTTAGCTTCAGATAACTTAGACTCATAACCAAGAGATTCAAATTTCTGAGCTAGTACACGTAGGATTTCATTACGGCAATTATAAAGACTAGTTTGTTTACTAGACAATCTTATGTCTCGTAATTTAGCTTCTGATAGTTTAGTCTCGTCGTCCAGGAATATACCATTAGGGAATATAAGTGTCATAAATAGTTAATCATCCTTTAATTTTTATTAATTATATTATATCATGCCTGGATAATTTAGTACAATAAAATTTTTATGATTAAGCAAAGATAAAAATGGGTACTAGTGGGTACCAGATGGGTACAAGAAAGAATTTCTTGATACTCAATGTAAAAACGTAAATTCAAATAAAAAATGGGTACTAAGTGGGTACAAGAAGAATATCTTGTTACACAGCTAAAAGACTATAAAATGGGCACTAGAAAATTTTAATAAAATTTCTGGTACCCACGTGAAATACTTGATACACAACCTTTTCAAGAGCTTTGATTTTTGGGTACCAGAAAATTCCGAAACCTCTATTAATTTTAGTACTTTTTATAAAAAAACTATTTATATTCATATACCAATATATCGTATTGGTTTTATTTTTTTATAAAAAGTTGGATATTATTGATTTTTATATTTTTCAATGTTATTTTATGGTTATTTTTCTTTTTAATTTTTCCAACTTTTTACAGGAAAACTATTTACATCGAAATACTGATAATGCAACTATTATTATTTTTTATATAAAAGTTGAATTTCCTACCTATAAACTTTATATATATATTTTAATTTTCTAGTACCCATATAGTAAATAATAATTGATATACCAATAGTTAGATGGTGGGTACCAGAAGTGGGTACTAGAAAAATTAAAGGTAATTGTGGTACCCAAAACAGTAAGTAACCTTACTGTACCAGTACATACCTCTGGTACCCACAGTAAAGTACTGGTAAATATACAAAATCTTACTAGGTGGGTACCAGAAAATTTTCTGTAACTTACCTGAGATTTCTATGACTAAACAAAAATAAAAAAATGGGTCACAGGTGGGTCACAGGTGGGTCACAGCGAAATCATATTGATGGCCAACCAATTCATCAGCTTTTAATATTAAATCTATATTGAATAATTAATAGCCAAAAACATTGCTACACAATTAAAAGGTACCAAAATGGTCCATAGAAATTTTTTAAAAAAGTCTGTGACCCACCTAAAAGGTTTGGTACACAACTATTTTAGAGATTTCGATTTGTGGGTCACAGAAAAATTCCAAACCCTATAGGTTTTTAGTACTTTTTATAAAAAAACTATTTATATTCATATACCAGTATATCGTATTAGTTTTATTTTTTTATGAAAAGTTGGATATTATTTATTTTTATTTTTCTTTTAATTTTTCCAACTTTTTACAAGAAAACTATATACATCAAAATACTGATACTGCAACTATTATTATTTTTTATATAAAAGTTGAATTTCCTATCTATAAACTTTATATATATATTCTAATTTTCTGTGACCCATATAGTAAATAATAATTGATATACCAATAGTTTTATGATGGGTCACAGAGGTGGGTCACAGAAAAATTAAAGGTAATTCTGTGACCTAAAACAGTAAGTATCATTACTGTACCAGTACTTACCCCTGTGACCCACGTCAAACTACTGGTAAATATACAAAATCATATTTGGTGGGTCACAGAAAATTTTCAGAGGTTTACCTGTAACTATCCTGAAACTTACCTGAATTATCCTGAAATCACCCTGTAATCATCAAGAATCCTACTATAATTATCCTGAAATCACCCTGTAATCATCAAGAATCCTACTATAATTATCCTGAAATTTTTTTAATAAGATTAACTATATGAAAAAAATTGGCTCACAAATTTAAAATGCTGTGAGCCAATTGGATACCAAGGGATTCTTTTAGTTTCCTAATTATTAAATTTTTAATAAATAATACTGTGAAAGCGTTGGCTATCAATTAACTTTGCTCAATTTGGCTCATAAGAATATAGTAAAAAATGTCTGTGAGCCACTTAAATATATTGGTACAGAACAATTTCAGATACCTTGATTTTTTGGCTCACAGAAAATTCTCAAACCTCTATTAATTTTAGTACTTTTTATAAAAAAACTATTTATATTCATATACCAGTATATCGTATTAATTTTGTTTTTTTATAAAAAGTTGGACATTATTTATTTTTATTTTTCTTTTAATTTTTCCAACTTTTTACAGAATAATTATATATACCGAAATACTGATATTGCAACCATTATTATTTTTTATATAAAAGTTGGATTTCCTATCTATAAACTTTATATATATATTTTAATTTTCTGTGAGCCATATAATAAATAATAATTGATATACCAATAGTTGGATAATGGCTCACAGAAGTGGCTCACAGAAAAAATCAGAGAGTCTCTATGAGCCAAAAGTAGCTTCGCTACTTGATACTCATAAGAAAACTCTGTGAGCCACTATGGATAGCTGATAAATATACAAATCCCATAAAATTGGCTCACAGAAAATTTCCATAATTATCCTGTAATCAACCTGAATCTTACTGTAATCATTCCATAATTATCCTATAATTCACTTGAATCTTACTGTAATCATTCCGAATTTTACTGTAATCATCCGGTAACTACCCGGTAATCACCCTAAATCTCACAGTAACTATCCTATAATTGCTCTGAATTTTACTATAACTAAAAATTTTGTCTTTTTTCTTTTGTTAAACATAACTCTGTAAAAATAAAAAGATTACTGAATCAAACAGTAATCTTTTAGTAATTAATATCCTTTATCTTTCATAACTTCATTAAATGCTGTTGCAACAGGGTCGTTTCTATATATTAAATGATAAAATATCAATAAATCTTTATAGTTATCCACAATATCAATCTCATCATTTTCCAATCGGTTTTTAAAATCTTTAATATCATAATTTGTAATTTGTTCTTTACAAATTAGCACTGATGACATTGACCGTGAATTATATTTAATATCACTATCAATCATATCTTTAATTGCTTTTATATTAAAGTCAAGTAAGCGTAGCGATGCACCTCTAATACGATTTGTTTCAACAGCCATATCAAATTCGGGTGCTAATTTTTTGATACGTTCGGTTAAGTCTCGCTGTTTCAAAGGCGAAATATTCCCATTCACGTCTCGATTCCAATTCTTATAAAGTTCATAAACAACATTAATCAGTAGTTTACCTACTAATAATTCTTGTTCATCAAGATATTGCAAGAATTGATATACTTGGTCACTTTCATTAACCAAAGCATCTGTTGCTTCTGTCATTTCTTTGATTTCTTTAAACTTCTCGAATGGTTCGACGTCACAGAAAATATATGCAATTAAAGCTTCGATAAACTCAGGGTCTTTTTGCATTGCATCCAAATCAAGTTGAGTGTTTAATTTACTGAAATCCACGTTTGTCCAATTGAAAATTCGTAGACGTCTTCGAATCGCATCAGTATTCTCAAAAATCTTAGGCAAAGTGTTTGTTGCTTGAATCTTCAAACCTTTATTCGCAATAATTCTTGCTGGCATGTATTTCACATTTACTTTGATTGGGTCTGCAGTGATAAATAATTTCATTCGTGAAATGGCACTGCTTCCTAATCTGATATTTGTTGCCAGCTCATGTCCTGCAATAACTTTTGTATTATTATATATGTCATTCAGCTTATTGTCATCCATAATATCTTGTAAGTTTAAGTCTGCATAGTAGCGACCAGATAAAATTGTTGGATAAGCGAGGAATGATGATTTCCCGTTACCACCTGAACCTACAAGCAAATGAAGTACGTTACGACCGTTACCGTCGATTGATGATAGGCAAATTTGTTTTAAGTACAATACTTTGTCTTCATCCTCTTGAGCCCAATCATTGAATGTCCGTTTGTGAGTCTCGAAATGGTATGGGTCAACTTGTGACGGGTGTAAAATACGAAAATCGAGTTTTGATACAAAATCATACTGAGCAATTGTCTTTTGATTAGTCGTGAAATTAAAGGTTTTTGTGTTTAACAATCCATTATTTGTCAAAATTAGGTCTTCATCTGGTTCGTTTAGCTCTTCAAACTTGTGCATATAAGGCGACATTTTACTGAGCCGTGTATTGACATGGCTAATGATTGCATTAAAGTTTTTTAACTGTAATTCTTCATAAATGATATTTGTAAGCTCGTCGATATTAGCTTTAGCGTACATACTTAAGGTGTCGTCATAATCTTTGACCCAATACGAAATATCACTTGTTGTCTTGTCAATTTTTTCAGCTTTAAGTTTAACTAACTTATATTGTGATAAAATATTAATCACATCATCGGCTGTAAATTTCATATTTACATTACCAGTTACTATAATTTTATGTTGTTTGTAATCACGTGCACAATCTTTGACATACTGAATAAACGTTTCTTTTGAGTCAACCTTGAAAGGCTCTTTTGTTTGTTTAATCGGTAACTTGAACGTGTCTTCGTTATTAGGTAAAACATCTGTCAAACTTTCAAGCTTGGTGTCACTGTTGAGCGTAATAGCCCAACGTTTCTTTATATTTTTTTCCATAATTATAAAAATTCTTCAAATTAAGGTTTACAACATTCAGCAATTATGCTATAATATAATATATAGCACTTTTGCTAGGTGGAATTAATTATAAACCTTAATTCCTTTCGTTAGATTTTAGTATAGTTATTTACTATAATGATAAACCTTGGGATTAAGGTTTATTTTTTTAACAAAAAATTATTTATTTGATTTATAATAATTCTTTGCTAAAGGTAAATAAGCTAATAACTTAACGTCTCCGCTCAAAAACTCCATTAATTGAACAGCTGGTAATAACTCTAATCTTCTGCGTTTATAATTTGACAACATTGATTGATAATTTAAACCAATTGATTTACAGGCTTGACGGAGTGTTAAGTTTTTTTCTTTGCATAAATATCTGATATATTCATCACATGTATTATACATATTGTATACCACCTTTTATTAGTTTATTTAACTTACGGTTAAATGACTATACTTATTACTATTATACCGCAAAACGAAAAAATTGTAAACGGTTTCGGAAAAATTTCAATTTTAAGGTTTACAATATTCAGTAATTATGTTATAATATAATAGAATTAAGTGTGAACCTTGATTCCTTTCTAAAATTATTTATTAGAATTTATTAAATTTTTTCAATGATATATTTAAAATATATCATCTTTTTTTTTTAATTAGCTTGTTTAATTAATGATAACTGAGACCATACATAAATTTATCGCACTGCAAAACAGAAAAATTCGCAATTTTAAATCTTAAGTTTGCAACGTACCATAAAATCGAAAAACACGCCCGATTAGGCCAATTTTTCACATAAAACATAACAAAAGCCTTGAATACCAAGTCTTTAATAGCTATGCTATCTTTTAATTGGTATTCAAGGCTTTTTAAGCGTTTTTGTTTAAACATTGTTTTTGCTGGGCGAAAAAATCGAGTTTTATTTCTCGGTATACTCAATTTTACCGACAGTTTGCTCAATGTCGAGCTCGTAATGTTTACGATTAATTAAGTTGGCAAGATTCGCTGCAATAGATTCTTGTGCATTACCAGCAACAGAGCTAAAATCAATGTCCAAGTCTAGGTTTGAAACGGCTCCAGGCTCGCTAATGAATGGTCCTTTTAAGTCTGAAATTTTAACTTTATCCAATGTAATTGTAAATGTTGCTTTCACAGTAGCAACTTCTGTGTTTCCAATCGACTCATGTACGCCTAAATAAGCCGTTGTTTTAACAGTAGCTTGTGCTGTTCCGTCATCATACATTTTAACTGTAATACCGTCGGCCTCAGCTTTTGAAAAACTGCTTGTAAACCAATAGTCGCCATGTCTGAATGTATAGTTACGTCCGGCAAGTGTAATATTGCGTGCGACGCCAATATTATAAGTTTGAGTTACTTTAATCTCTGGCATAATAAATTTTTCCTTTCTTTTATTACTTATATTATATCAAAAACCGTTTACTTTTATTTTAATTATGGTATAATTAGATTAAATATTAGGAAAGGAACTAATGTAATGGCTAATGAAAACATTCGAAAATTAGTAAGTTTTAAAACTATTGAAAAGATTTTGCCTATTGAAGGAGCTGACCGCATTGAGTTGGTTAAATTCGGTGGCTGGCAATCCGTTGTTAAAAAAGGTGAGTTCGCGGTTGGCGACAAAGTAATTTATTTTGAGATTGACACATTCTTGCCTAAAGATGTCCCACAATTTGCGTTCTTGTCTGAGCGTAGTTCAAAGAAAGTTTTAGATGATAAGTTTGAAGAAGTCGAAGGCCACGTCTTAAAAACTATTCGCCTTCGTGGCCATTTGTCGCAAGGTCTTGTACTTAAACCATCTGATTTTGGCGTGCCACTAAATACTCAAACCGATTTGGAAGATTATTTTTACAATAAACTTGGCGTCTTTAAATATGAAAAGCCTTTGCCATTAGACAACTCAATTGTCGGCGATTATCCGGCCTTTACTATTAAAACAGACTCTGAGCGTGTACAAAATCTGTCAGATGAAATTTTGCAAAAACTCGCCAAAGAAGGTACTTGGAAAGCTACTGAGAAGGTAGACGGAACCTCGTCTACTTGGTGGAAAGACGAAGACGGTAAAATGCACGTTGCCTCACGTAACCATGAGCTTGCCTTGTCTCGCGATTCGGTTCACTATAAACTCATGAGAGACTATAATCTTAATGAGATTTTGCAACCTAATGAAACCCTAAAAGGTGAGATTGTCGGTGAGGGGATTCAGAAAAACCCACTGAAAATTAAAGGTAAGAAATTACTTAATTTTGAGTGGGAAAGTGAAACTCGCGACTTGCCTGAAGAACTTGAACCTTATAAAGTTAAAGAATACGACTTGCCATTCCCAACAACAGTTGACGAAGCGCTTGCTCAAGTTGACGGCCTAAAATCACTTGTCAACCCAGATGTTCAAGCTGAAGGAATTGTATGGTGGAACGTTGAAGGTAAAGCCTTTGAAGAGCTTGGATTCCGTCCTAACTTTAAGGCAATTAACAACTCATACTTATAAGTAAAAATCCTTATGGGATTTTTTTATTTTTATCTGAATTTGTTATAATTAAATTATTAAAAAAGATAAAGGAAGACGAATTATGGCAAATGAACTCGAACAAACAGATAAACTTGACGAAGCAGTGAAAGCGTCTTATGCAAAGTTTGTGAAAGATTTTGATTTTAGCAAGCGAGCTGACGAGATGGCTAATATGCTTTTGGAAATTTTAGCTGAGGAAGAACCTCGCCAAGCAGGTCTTGATTACATTGACTTTGACATTACAATTACAGTCGCTCACGCGACAGATTATATTCCTGTGAAATTTAATAGTGGTACGCGTACGATTACCTTAAATTCACTTTACAGAGAGTCTGGTATCGAGGCGTCAGCTAAATTAGTAAAACGTACAGCGAATATATTTAAAGCTATGTATCAATTGGACAACCTTGGGTACAATGACAAAGATAAAGAATTGATTATGCAATTCAGACCTGATTATGTACAAATTATGTCAGAGCTTGGTAAGATTTGTACAAATATCCTGTCACAAACCCAGCGCAAAGCTCGTATTAGCGTTCATGGGAATAAATTATACTTTAATATTACTCATGTTAACTAGTGAAAAAACCTCCCTTACACGTGTAAGGGGATTTTTTTCTGACAAATTAGTTGAATTAGTTTTTAGTTAGCGACAAAACTAAGCTTGCTTAGGCCAACCGCTAAATTTACCACTAATTAGTAATAATTTTTTAACAAAAAAATGGTTTACATTTAATCGATTTGTGATATAATATTATTAAATATGATACTATTGAAAGTGAGTAATAATTATGACATTACCAAAATATATTGAGACGAAGTCTCTTGCTGAGCAACCACATTTGTCTTTGTTTGACAATGTGTATCAAACTATTGACGGCAAAGAAAAGCATTACACAGTAGCCAGCCGTAATAGTGACTATTCGCCACTTAAGCAAAAATGCAATGCGGTGACTATGTTTGTACTTAATAAAGCAATGAATCGTATGATTGCGACCCACGAGTATCGTTATCCAGTGAATCGTTATACAACGTCAACTCCTGCGGGCTTGATTGACGAAGGCGAATCACCACTACTTGCGGCAGTTCGTGAGTTACAAGAAGAAACAGGTTATTTCCATGTGCTTAAGTATGCGGAGTTGCCAGCAACGTTTTCATCTGTTGGGATGAGTGACGAATTAGTTAAACCTATTGTTTTAGTAATTGACGAGACTTATCAAAAAGACCAAAATCTTGGCGACACTGAGGTTATTAAATACTTCTGGATGTCAAAAGACGAAGCTCGTAAAACGGCTTTAAATGACACAATTGGTCTTACAGCTCGTGCACAATTGGCTTATTTGCTTTTTGCGTCTGACGCTTTTGAAACACTTGACTATATTAAATTAGCTGGCAAGGAGTAACAATTATGTCTGTTTACAGTAAATACGAGTATGAGTTTGAACGGTTTATTACCGAATTGGGGTTTGTTATTGAAACAACTAATTTTTATTTAGGTTATTGTTTACAGCATAAAGATTATCAAAACTTGTATATCAGTTATATCTCATTTGCGTATAAATACAATAAAACGCATTACATTGTTACACTTTATAATGCCGACACTGACATGACTTTCAGAGTTGAAGCAACTGATTGGACTGTCTTTTTGTCTGAATTAAAAGCAAAACTGAATCTTTATTTTACAAAATCATAATTTTATGATTTTTTTTTTTTTAATTTGTAAGACAACTTTAATTAAAACATGATATAATAATAACTATGAATATTAAAACAATTAAGGAATTACCTAAAAGAGTATCAAGAAAAACGGCAATAACTTTAGCGTCCGTTTTGGCTATTGGGTCTGTATCAGGATTAACTTATGTTACAGCACAGCAACTGAATGCACCGGCACCTGTAAAACAGGAACAAGTTTCAAAGCCAACTAAAACGGTTAAAACGATTGTTACGACAGCAAAATTAGAGAAGGAAACTTTCGAGAAGGAAGTTAAACAAGCTTTAGCTGATTTCACAGCTAAATTGGATGGTTTAAATGTAAAAGATAAAGACAGTTACATTCAGAAAGCCAAGAAAAAACACAGCAAAGACCTGTCTGAATTAATAAGTGAAGCTGAGAAGGAATCTGCAGAAAATAACCGTAATGACGACTTAGCGAAGTTTAATGACGCGGTTTCTGCGGTTGACACTTCTTTAAATCGTGACGAGTTAAATAACCTGCAGGCGACAATCTCAGCGTCAACTTATTTGACAGACAGTGACAAAGCTGATTTTAATAATAAATTAAATGCCATTGCTACTAAAATTGCAGATAAAGAGGCAAAAGAAAAGGCTGAGGCCGAACGCCAAAAAGCTGAAGCTGAGAAGCAAAAGCAAGCACAAATTGCCGAACAGCAAAAGCGTAATGGTCAACCATATTTTGGGGCTGACGGCCTATTAGTTATGAATCATACAGCAAAAAGTCAGCAAGTGATTAATTTATTATTAGGTATTCCTGGACACAGTTATGGGAGTGATTATCATGCATCAACTGGCCTCGACAGTTTGATTGACCAATTGTCAGTTGAGGAAGCCGTCGACGTTATCCATAAAATTGAGGGTGCAGGATTTGGGCAAACTGCTGCAGGTCTTGCCGGTACAGATTCACATGCAACTCACCAAGCTTTCCTTGACCAACAGGTTAACGGTAGACAAGAATTTAACCATTCAATCTTTAACCTACTTAAAATGTGGGGAACGTATTCGTATTCTGGCTATTAATAGGCATTTATTTGCTTATTTTTTTAGTTATTAAGGTTTACTTTTTATAGTTTTTATGGTATAATATGCTATACTGAATTAGTGAAAGGAACAATAAAAAATGGTAGTATTTAAAGATTTGAATTATACATTGCCACAATCGGATATTCGAACGAATTTCCCTGAAGACCTTGTATTTAATAATAAAGTAAATTTTTTTGTGGGGGCAAACGGCTATGGCAAGTCTGTGTTTTTAAGAGCAATTGAGCGAAAATTCAGAGATATGCCTTTTGGTGAGGTGGCAAAGCCAGACGTTAGTATGACTAAAGACCATCTTGCTCGTTATATTAAAGATGATTATGCAGATGGCAAAGTTGTCAATCCAAAACTTAAAGCAGTTTTCATTCCAATCGACATGTTTAGTAGCGACGGTTATCACGTTTTACTTGAAACGGCGATGCTTACAACTGCTTTTAGTATTAAAGATGTCGCCACACAATCTGAAAGTTATACCCGTCAGGTTATTTTAAATCAATTGTATGACCAATTGACTGTTTTAAAAGAGTTTGACTGTAAACTACCAATTTATATCACACTTGATGGATTTGATTCAGGGGTTTCAGCTGACGTGGCTAAATTTTATGCAAAAAATCTTGACCGTTTGCTTGGATTGTTTCCTGAATTAAATATTTCAGTGTTTGCAACGACTAACTCATTTGAATTTTGCAATAAGAAAAATTGGTCTAGACCAATTGCAACTTACGATGCACAAACACTTGACAAAGTATGTTTTAATGACCGTGACGACTTTGACGCATTTATTGCTAAAACGTCTACGATTGAAAAAAATAATAAATTGAAATTTTAAGCAGGTGATTGTATGAATGATTTTTTGTTGTATCATCATTTTTCACTGTTTGGTAAACAGTTTACTTATGGCGACACATTAGTTATTTTAGTTTTACTTGTGATTATTATTTGGCAAGTAAGTATTGATATACGTTGGGATAAACGTGTACATAAATGGGATGAAGACGAAAAACTTAAAGAAAGGAAGTGATTTTTTATGGCAACTGCGATTTTCACAGTAGCATTTTATGCCCTTGGATTAGGTCTTGGTAAGTTTAACAGTACATTGAGGTAATAAACATGGTTAAGGAACGACCAATTATGGAATTTTTAGGGTTGACCATATTAAATTTTTCAAAGCTCGAGATTTTAGCGTCAGTTTTTCTGATTGGCTATTATATTTGGTATTATTGGGGCGTTTTGTCTCAAGGTCCTTATATTACTGAGGCTTTAGTGAAAATACTTTTATGGCAAGCCCTTGGCACATTTATTGTTGCGGGCTGTTATTCAACTTATCAATTTATAACAGATAAAATCCCAGAATAACGTGGGATTTTTCTTTGTAAAAATATGTCATTTCTTGTCATTGTATGATATAATAAAATTAAACGATTAAAAAGGAAAGGATTTAAAACTTTATGGATTATAACAGAGCGGAAAAGCACAAGCTTGACGCTGAGAAGATTAAAAAGTCGACGACACGGCACTTGTCGTCGTTGCAAAAGATTTTAGCTTTTATTGGGACATGTCTTGGTTTAATTACGGCAAGTATTACCATTTATACATTTACCCATCCTAGTGCAAAATCTCAGCCTGCACCAAAGGTGATTAAAGAAAAAGTTATCGAGAAATCGACGACCGTCTCGAATCAATCGGGTCCGTCACATGCCAAGTCAGATGAATCAGTACCAAGTACGAAAACAAGTTCGTCTACAGTTGTAGACAATGGAACGAAGTATTCGTCGACTAATAACGACAATACAAACCATTCGTCTACCCAATCGAATGACACAGTGCCTAGTTCATCTGTGACTGAAACTGTACCATCATCTGAGGCTGTATCAAATACCGAATCAAATAATATCTCATCAAACACAACAACAAATACTGTACCGTCAGGAAATACGAGTGAATGATTTTATTTCTTAAGTACAAATTTTTTATTACTGTGGTTGTAGCTTTAATTGTTACAGCAATTGTGTATTTTAGTTGTAGGAAGACTAAATATTATCAAAATTTAGAGTTAAACGTGCATAAATTCGGGGCAATTTTATGTGTGTTTACAGGAGCCTTCGTAGCTTTCCATCAATTCACACCTGCTACCCCTCAAATCACAACTGACAATTGGAAGGAAAATGGCAATAGGCCTTACTACCAATTAGCTGATACTCATGTTGAATTAAAATACTCGATTAAAGACAATAAGGCGGTATCAACACCGAGTGACAGTTTGAAATATCAGTTAACTGATTTGACTGATTCGACGAATAAATTCGGGGCTATAAACCTGCAAAACTACAAACAAAAATACATTGACGTTTTAGTTGTTAAAGAGTACCACTTTAATGAAAAATACAATGAAATGTTCAGTGAACTGAATATATCAAAGAAAAATAAAGTTTATATTGGTGAGATAAAACAAATTCCGGACAGTGGCAATAATGCAAAAAATAAAGCTGTCGCGAAAAAAATAAAATAAAATCGAATCTCAATTGAAACTATTTAGCCATAAGCTTCGCTTATTAAAAATAGAGCAAATTTGAGGTTTTTATTTATGACAACAAATTAGTTAACTGGCTAACTAATTTTAAAGGTTTACTTTTAAATTAAATGTGGTATAATACGTTTAAATAAATCTTTAGGAGGAAGTACAAATGGAAGTATCGAAACCTGTTGGTTATGTATCTGTAATTGTCTTAGCTCTAATTGCAATTGGTATTACCTTTACTAATGTTAAAGTAACGCAAATGAGGAATGAACAAGCAATTGAGTATGTTCGCACACATGATTCGGGAAAAGTTAAAGTAACTGATGGTACTTTTAATAAACCGTCTAAAAAAGTGATTGCCGAGATTGAGGCAAAGCATAGACATGTGACACGAAAATTTGTTTGGCCACTTAAAGGTGGACGTTATCGTGTAACAATTACCTATGAGTAATTGTTTTTTTTAGTTTAATTTATAGTTGTGATATAATAAAATTATATTAAGATATAAGAGGTAAATTTGAAATAGCAAAAAGATTTGAAAAAGAATATGCTGAAGCTGAAACTATTTTAAGTAATTACAAGAAAAATTTAATTAGTTATTTTGACAATCCAACGTCATATAATAAATTAGTTAGTGCATTAATGCCTATTATGCAAGAACAAATCAAGTTGATTGATGATTTTAGAGATTCGAGTATTGAAATTGGCGTTGAGCAGGACATTACACTGGGAGGTCTTACTGGACCAAAATTAATGTTTGGTATGCAAAGTTTTGACCCTCATTATACTACGGCATATGCCAAAGTTGCAACAAGTGGCGTTTATAAGTTATCTGATTATAAGTTTAAAAATTATGACGACTACAAAGAATACAGTGATTCGCTTGACGAAGTTGTAAATAAATTTCCTGAGTTGTCAGTTGGAGCAGATTCACGAACAACTGAAATTAGTATTTATTATAAGAAAACTGACGAGATGATTACGGCTCATGTTGTCCCTATGATTTTAAGTATCTTTAATAATTTTGCAACAGCTAATAATGTCAAAGTTAAAATTGGACAAAAATCGGCAAATCGCTTTGTCTTTAGATTTGTACGCTAAAATCTCATTTGAGGTTTTTTATTTATGACAACAAATTGGTTAGCTGGTTAACTAATTTAAAAGGTTCACTTTTATAATAATTATGGTATAATGGTAATATAAAAAGAAACGAGGATATTGAAAATGGCTAAATTTGTAAGCATAATGAGTGCAAGTGAGGACCATCCGATTTTTATAGATGCGGATAACATTTTAATGCTTGGGGCTACCGAAATTATTTTTGTCGCAGGGGAAACTGCCAAGTGCCATACCATTTGGCCGTTTCATTATAATAAGATTGTCGAGAAAATCAAAGAATGTTTACCTTATGAGTGGATTGAATTAGGTTACGCTGTCCCGGAACTTGGTCCATTATTTATTAATAAAAAATATTTTAAAGGCCTTAATTTTACCGATGACAACTATGATATGATATTTGAGCGCGGTAATTATACGCAAGAAATTACAATTCCAGACTTAAGCATTGATGAAGCCATAAAAATTATTGATGCAATTAGTGACTAAAAGTAAAATCTCAATTTAAACTATTTGTCCATAAGCTTTGCTTATTGTAAAATAGAGCAAACTTGAGGTTTTTATTTATGATAACAAATTAGTTAACCAGTTAACTAGTTTTGACAATGTAAAAAATAACTGAATTTTTCCGCCTAAAAGGTTTACTTTTACAACAATTGTGGTATAATAAGTATATAAAATGAAATGAGGAAATAAAAATGAGCAAATTTATGAAATTTGAGGCCCAAATTGACGGTTATTTACCTGAGCTTTTTGTAAAGGTTGACAATATTTTAATGGTTACAATTGATGATGTTTACTTTACACAAGGCGGTAAACTTAGGGAGCGTGAAACTCCGGACTGGAATGACTATAGTACATGGAATTTTGAACGCATTACGTCTCAAATCAAGGAACTTTCAACGGATAAATGGATTGACTTGAGTGTGGTTGATTCTGAAAATAAAACTAAACGCTTTTACATTCGCAAAGATTCATTTGTAGGCCTAGACTCGAAAAATGGATATTATAAACTTATGGTTGAACATAATGGCGTGAACCTTAGCTATCAAGTCAGAGGTTTGACACGTAAAGGCGCACGCGAAGTAGTTGAAACATTTGAAGATTAAATGAAATGAGGAAACGAGGAAATGAACAAATTTGTAAAATTTAAAACAGTAGCGGATAAGCCGAACTTTGTGGCAATTGATAGTATTTTCATGGTAACAACTAATGAGATTTATTATACTTATGGCAACAAAATTGAATCTGCAATTATCAGCGAAAACACTTATTTTGACATTGTTAACCGAATTAACTCTGTAAACAGTGATTGGATTGACGTTCGCGATTATGTTACTGATAAAAATGAAACAAGCCATCTTTTCGTTCGCGAAAAATCGATTAAAGGATTTATTATAAACTATGAATCTTATGGCCTCAAACTTGAGCATAATCATTTGCCAGCTGAGGTTGCGGTTATAGCTATGACTGAAGACGATGCCGAAGGGCTTATCAAATATTTGTCAGAATAAACCTATTCTTTAGGTTTATTTTTTATACTTAAAAGGGTTTACTTTTATGCTAATTGTGGTATAATATAAGTATAAATAAATGAAATGAGGACAAAAATTATGTCAAATGAAGCTATTGTGAAAAAAGGTGAACAAATTAAAGCTATCGATATTGAGCTTGAAGACGTGAACCAACAAATGTCGATTTTAAAAGCAAAAGTTGATATGCTTACGTCCGATAAAAACCGTCTAACTAAAGAAATTGTCGACCTAAAACATAATGACAATAAAACAACTAATGAGCAATTGGTTAATAAATGGGTTAGCAAAATGAAAAGTAAATATGACAATAAGATTAGTGTTAAGCATGATGATTTTATCCAACGTTCATACATTACAGTATCATTAACAGTATCATCATGGCGCCAAGTAAGCCCACAATTTGCAGTAACTAATAATATGTCTGAATCACAAGTAAAAGACTATTTGCATGGCATTGAAAATACAATTAAATTGTTTAATGAAATGGCTGTTCAAAATATGTTTGAAAACTCAAATTTAAGTTATGGCTATATTGACGAACATTCATTGCATACAATTATTTTGCCAAATGATACTGATTTAAATAAGTTCATATCATTGCATCTTAATGACGACGGATTGGTTGAGGTTAAAATTGAAGACCATGTTTATCACATGCCAAGATATGAAGCGCAATTATATGGTGAATTGACACTCGTACCGGATGTACGTGAAGATGAATACGGCAATGATATTGGCGAATATCCATTTAAACTTTACGAAAAACAAACTATCAATATTAAGATGTTAGGCTCTGGTCTTAAACTAATGCTTAGCGAGTTTGACAAATCAAAAGCCCAATTCATTAACCCTATTAAGTAATAAAATTGGTCTAGACCAATTTAAAAAAGCCATTGAAACTATTGATTTTTTAAGCACAGCTTATGTCTAAAATAGTTTTTATGGCTTTTTTAATTGGATTAAATTTCAAGAATTATTACAAATACATTACGGAATTTTATAGACTTACTTTTATTGCAATTGCGATATAATAAATATATAATTAAATATACAAAGGATTTTAATAAATATGACAGTTTTTTATACAAATTTAAGGATTCATCACAACGTAACCAGTTATCCGATATTACAAAATTTAGGTAATGATTCTTATAAATGCGATTGCATTCCAAGTTTTGATAATACTGGTATTTTACTTTATAAAACAGTTGACGATTTGTTTGCAGATAATGATAATTTATCGAAGTTTCATCATATTTACAGAGTTAATGATTATGGTAATATTTGCAAATTGAAAAGCGAGTATAAATCGCCAAAATGGGTGACTAATGAAGTCACTAAAATTGAGGAAATCGATTACAAAGAATTATACTTGTCAGACACAACTAGTGATAATTATAAATTATTTTATGTACTCAATGAAACAACTGTACCAACACTCGAAGGCTTTGAATTATTAGCTAATGTGGTTTATGGCAGAGCTCTTGCGACAACAAAAATCGAGGAATATCTCGACATATTGGTTTATTCACCTTGCGTTATCACAAGACGTATTATTGCAGAGCATACTGACAACGAAAAATATCTTGACATTTTAGTCGAGGATTATGACGAGAAGGTATGCGATTACTTATGGCCAACCAATGTGTCGTCAACACTTATTAAAAAGAAACAAATCAAAGCCATCAAAGAACAATTTCCAAATTATACCATTATTTCAATTGACGACGACTTAACGGCAGACGAGGTTGTTTCAGATTTGCATATCAAACCTAATCCGGCTACAGGGTTAACAGTTGATGATATTATTGAAATTGGCGAATTAATTAAAAAATAAAAAAAGACTAATCGTTAGTCTTTTTATTATACAATAACTTTTGCATAAGGTTTAAAAACGTCATACAAATCTTTAATAATTTTGGTTTTTTCTTGGTCTGACAAATAATCGCTTAATGTATAAACCAATCCTTCAAGAGTTGTTATTGTATAAAAATTTTTGTCAATATCATAAATGTCACCTATAATATAAATGTGCCCTTTAAGATTGAATAAATAAATGCCATTTATATTTTCGTCAATACAATGTGTCAATAAAAAACTTTTCGTTTCACCTGAAAAAACATTTTTTATAACCGTATCAGTGACAGTAATAGGCATAATTTGATATGTTTTCATAAGATGCTGTATCAATAATTTGCAAATATGATTTGTTAAGGACTGTTCGTAGTTATCAGTGGTTTGAGCCGTGAAATTTAAAAAGTCATTCCAATAAGTTAATGTAACGTCTACAATATTACCTGTTCTTTTAGTGAAATGACAGTAAGCTGTTGCCAAATCAACAAATGTATTATTTTTCATTTAATTAAATTCCCTTCGGTACAATATATATATATTTATTATACCGCAACTAGTTTTAAAGTAAGCCTTAAAATAGAGCAAAACTATTTTTTAATAAGCCACGGCTTAATTTTACATAGCTTAAACTATTTAAAATCTTACGTTAAAACTAGTTAACCAGTTAACTAGTTTTAGTAACAATCTGAACAGTAACCATCATCGTATACAACATGGCGATGACATGAATCACATAGTTTAATTTCTTTATTATGTAATTGCTTGCGACAATCTTCACAAACCAAAGACCCATCAACTAAAAATCGTTTATAATATGAATCGAAATCAGACTTATTAATTGGTACACAAAGTTTTACTTTATCACAAATAAAACAATCTGTTTCAACCAATCCAAGATGAATTAAAACATCCATTATATCAAGTTCATCAAATGTTCCATTACTATATTGTAAAACGATAAAATCACCGTCTATATCATCTTCATTTAATTGAGCTATTGATACATTATTTAATGAATCAAGCGAGTACTCAATATGTGCATATGGATTATTAAAATCATCTACCAAAACGTGTCCAATACCAATATTGGTTAACATGTTAAGGTCTTCAGTTGCTAACGTTTGTATTGCAGGACGCAAATCAACTTTTGTACTCATAAAATATTACTCCTTTTTTTAGTAGCAATAGGAACAGTAACCGTCTTCGCCACTTTCAAGACGACCACAAATGGCACAAGTACCTATGTTTCCGTCAAGCAAATTTTGTTGACATTCAGCACAAATATACTCGTTATTTTCCAAAGAATACTCCAATGTTTCCCTATATTTATAAGGAAATTTGTCAATATCAATTTTAATTGGTAAGCAAAATTTTTCTTCACCACAAATTGGGCATTTGTCATACTTAACTGGCAATAATTTTAAAACATCTTTCATATCAAAACTATCACCATCCGGACCGCTATGTTTTTTACCTTCGTAAATTAAAACCAAATCTTGCCAACTTTCCATAGCTGAAACTAAAACATCCAAAGGAACAGCTTTAATATCGTCTAAATGGTAAGCTGAGTCGCAACGAAATCCGTCTAAATCAACATCATATGTAAGTTCGCCTATATCAACACTCAAAAGCCTATTAAGGTCTTCAGTAGCCAGCTTTTGTATTGCAGGTCTTAAATCAATTTTATCATCAACTTTCATAAAATATTACTCCTTTAACTTATATAACTTAATTATATCACAAAATCAGTCAAAAAGATTATTAAAGTGTTTACTTTTAATTTAATCGTAGTATAATATAAATATATTAATATGCAAAGGAAAGATTCAAATGACTTTAATTGAGAAATCTCGCAATTATACGTGTGAACAAATTGTAAAACAAGAAACTATAAAAGCTTTTTATGACAAGCTTTATGAGATATTTAACAGTAGACCATACTTATATGACATTTGTAAAGATTTAATCGAGAATGGACTAAACGATTATCGCGATTTCGAGATATTTAAACTAGTTGAATGGAAAGATGATTATATACCTAATTGTCATAAAAAAATTAAAATTACATCAACAATTTATAACAATACTTACATTCAATTTACTTATGAATATGAGACTGAGATTGGAATTGATTTACAAACCTACTTCTTAAATGTATCGGTTTGTTTGCAGTTTGACCATGGAAAACCTGTTTTTTCAGCTATAGGCTTTAACAAAGATAATTGCAAAAGCTTATTGGAAATCGAAGAATACTATCATTTACTTGACTATGGATTTTCAAATGGCGTACTTGACGAAAAATATGATGCAAAAGTTTATGGTTTTATAAGGGACAATGACCGCAAATTAGACGTCAACATTTCACCTAGTGATTTTGCTTATGGAATTCGTAAAGCAATCATCTCTTAAACGAAAGGAATTATTATGACAACACTACTTGATTTGTCAACTCTCAATAAAGAAGAACTAGTTAAACAAGAAACTGAGCGTAAATTTTACGAAGCTTTATATAATTATTTTGATGACTATTCATTTTTATATGACATTTGTAAAAATATTTTAAATGGTTCATGCGCTCAAAACTATTTAATTTATGAAATCGGCTATACATGGATGCTTGTAACAATCAATGAAAATTCACTCACATTTACTTATGCTTACCGACGACTAACGCCACATGAGATTTGTTTTTTGTCAGTTGATTTGCGATATAACTCAGGTAAATTTACGTTTGAAAACTTAACCACTGAAATTGATTTTGACAAATTACCATTTGATACAACAAAATTTGAAAAAATCACACCTCTTCCAACCTATTATGACGAGGAAGTCTTATGGACAGGTCGTGCGTCACTAAAACATGCAGGAAATCACTATGCCATTACTTATCCAAAAGAATTTTGCCAAAATATCCATAAAGCCATTTGTTAAAAAAAAAATAATTTTTTTTTTTGTTTAAAAAAGATTTACTTTTACCATAATTGTGGTATAATGTAATTATAAAAAATGAAATGAGGAGGTATTAAACTGTGAAGCTAAATATTCAAGTTCGCCTATATCCAAACAATACCATGAAAACAGTTCTTGATTCTTTGTGCGATTACAGACGTTACTGCTGGAATCATGGCCTGGAACTTTGGAATGTCCTCTACGAACAAAGAGTTGAGATGGTTCCAGCTAGCCTCAGGAAAAAATCGCAATTAGCTATTAAAGATAAAACAATTAAGTTTTCAAAAGAAGAACAAGAATTGTTGGATATGTTTCCATCACCATCTCATTATGTTGTTCAAAATCTAATGGTTAAAGATAAAGAGGATTGGCAATATTTATTGTCGTCGCGAGTTTTACAACGAACTATCAGAGATTTAGCTAATGCTTGGTCTGCATTCTTTAATAGTCAAAAGTCTAAGCAAAAAGTCGGAAAGCCTTCATTTCGAACTAAGAAAAATCCAAAACAAGGGTTCAAAACCGATAGAGCTCGCATTATAAATGGCAAACTTGTTTTAGATAAGCCCCATGCGTATAAGGATGATTGGTACGGTATTTCCTTCAAAGGCTATGATTTACCTGATGGTAAAATTAAGCATTGTGCTATAACTAAAGTTAATAATACGTATTATGCGTCACTTACCATTGATTGTCCTGAACAGCATTTAACCAAGACTGGTAAAAAGACAGCTATCGATGCTAATGTCAACCACTTCGACTATACCGATGGTTCTTTCGCTGTGTGTCCTAAGCAATTAGACACTTTGTATGCCCAAATCAAACATTGCCAAAGAATGCTAGCTCGTAAACGTAAAGTGAATGGTAAAAAAGCTGCACAATCAAATCAATATTTTGAAGTGAGAACCAAACTTCAAAGATGTTATAGGCGTGCAGCTAATATTCAAAACGATTTGCTTCATAAGTTTACAACTACGATTTATCATAATTATGATACAGTAGTTATTGAGGACTTGAATGTACAAGCGATGCAGATGTCTAAGAAAGCAAAAAATCTTCATCGTTCATTGTTTGGGCGTTTTCGTTATCAAATGGAATATAAGGCCATCAAATTTAATAAAGATTTGATAGTTGCTGACCGTTTTTATCCATCAACTCAGAGATGTTCAAATTGCGGATATGTGAAGACTGGCGATGATAAAATCACTCTTAGTGGAAATGCCAAACATGGAACCAAACATAACGAATATGTATGTTATGAATGTGGATTTGAAGCCGACCGCGACTATAATGCTGTGCTTAATTTATTAGCATTGGCTAAATAAAATGAAAGGAACGAGGTTGGCTCGACCTCTGAGGATTTCATCCTCTTGGAGCGTTAGGAGAATGTCACTGTCATTACCACATTAAGTGGATATGGGAATACATTTGCAGACGAACGTAAGAAAAGCTGATGATAAAAATTTATTTATTTATCATTAATTAATTAGGCTTTTCAGAGCAGAAGATTGTGATTAATAATATTGAACTAACTCAAGAAGAATTTGACCTTTATAAAAAAGGAGGTACTATTGACGACATTGTAAAACGTCGTGACGCTAATCTCACAGACACTGAAAAAGAAAAACTCGCTTTTGAGCAAAAAATTGCTAAGCTTTTTGAACTAGTCAATGATAACAACGAGGTTGTTATGATGCACCAAGATAAAAAAGGTTGGCATTATACTAATAGCTATGTTGAGCTTTATATTGAGATTAAAGCTATTAAATTTGACGAAAACGAAATTTTTGATAAAATTAAGCTTTATATTAACCAAGATAATAATATTTTTGAAACTGTCGACCTTTATGGTCTTGACGGCCTCATTGAGTTCCTTAATGACTGCGTTGTATGGATTGATAAAGTACAAAAAGTTATGGACGATTGCCCGTTTTAAAAATTATAAAAAATTTTGACAAAAATTATTTACAAGATAATTTAAACTTGATATAATATAAATATAGTTAAGTTTAGTTAAAATTGTAATACCTCGTTCAAAAAATTACAAGAAAAAATAGTGCCATCTCCCTGGTGCTATTTTTTATTTATAGGCTAAAAATTAAAATACGTTTAAAATTCTCGTGGAAAAACATTATAAACTATTTTGAGCTTAAGCATGCTTAAATCTGAAATAGTGACTAGTGTTTTTTCACGAGAAATTTTTATAGCATGCCAAAAGTATGCTATAATTTTTTATTTATAAAAAAGGCTTACTTTTATAGTAATTGTGGTATAATACAAGTATAAATAAAAGACTGGAGTATAAACAATGACTAATGATTCACAATTTGTACAAGTAAAAACTGCTGTTACTGACCTTTTTAAACAAATTGACAACAAACCAAGTTTTGAGCAAGACAAATTAAAAGAAAAACTAAATAGCCAATTTGCCGAAATTGTAAAAGTCATCGAACAAGCTAATGCTGAAATTAACAAGTATACTACTGAACGTGATGCAATTAAAACCGAGCAATTTAATAAGCGTATTGCAAAACTTGACGCTTTTTGTAAAGCTCACGAAGGTACAAGCTTTGACATTTTGAAACCTTATACTGTTAACGTATTTGTCTGTGGCGAAACATATTCAATCGATATTTACAATGACGACTATCTTGATTCAAAATTGCAAAAAATCGGTGATTTACTTAAAATCAGTAAGCAACTTGATAAAAGTAATGTCAACCATAGACTGAAAAAAAATTATTATCCTTTTGGTGGCGTTGACAAGATTCGCCTTATTTTGGATAAATTTGGCCAAATCGGCTTTGACTTTACAATTGAAAAAGATGATACAGTAAAATTAAAAGCCGAATATGTGTCTGACAGTCTCGAATACATTAAGCGTCAGATTGACCCATTCACAACATTTGAAGTCGAGGTTGGTACACGTGACCATGACGAACTTTATGTGACAATTAAATCAACTAATCAATGCAAGCTTGCGGACGTTGCAATTAAAATGCAACAACTTGCCGAGCATGTTTCAGATAATATTGACTTTCAAGCTAAATAATGAAAGGATAAATTAAATGGCTGAAACTAAATCATACAGTTGTAAATACAACTATAAATTTCATGTCAGTAACTTAAATCCACGGTTTTTTCCTGGTGAACCTGATAAGCATGTCAAAATTATTGCAAATACAATCTCTGCGATTGAAACTGTTACTGTATCAAATCAATTATTCTTCGAGATTGTAACAACCGCTGGATTGGTTTACTATTGTAAACCGAAAAATTTACCTAACAGATTTTATATCAACTTCAATTTAAACTTTGATTACAAGTATAAATAATATTTAAAGCTCCATATCTCACACGTATGGAGTTTTAATCTGTCCGGAGTATAATTATATAGGCGGATAGTCGGACGCAATACGGGACGAATTAGAGCTATTTATGGGCGTACGGCTAATTAGACTTCTCGTTGCAAAACATGAAACCTATTTTAAGCTTAAGCAAGCTTAATTACTAAATAGTGATTCATGTTTTGCAACGAGAATTTTTTATAGCATGCTAAAAGTATGCTATATTTTTTTACGTAAAAAGGTTTACTTTTACAACAATTGTGGTATAATATAAGTATAAATAAATGAATTGGAGAAAACAAATGACTCACACTGAAGTAATTATTGGTCTTTCATCACTTATTGGGTTTTTCGGGCCTTTGCTAATATTTGGGATTTTAAAACTTACTAAACGTAATCTTGACAATCATGAAATTATTGACTGTTTCTTAACACTTGTAGCGTTTATTTCAGGAATAATTCTTATGCTTTGGCTTATAATAGCACCTGCAAGTGCAATCAGTCGTGAACGGGAAGCTACTGAATCGGCAAAAGTCAAAGCTGTTTTAAAAGACGCAAATTTATCAGAGCTTCAAGACTATTTCGTAAACAAATTAGGTTCTGATGATATTGCTTATAATAAAGAAACTAAAAAAGTTATTATTGATACCAACGAAAGTTCACAAGTTAATGAAATTGCCGCAATCGATAAAGAATTAGCTAAAAATGACAAGATTAAATCAGTTGAATTTACACGAGCGGGTGGCAAAGGCGGACTAATTATTTTAATTATCAATCTGAAATAAAAAGAACAGACATTATGTCTGTTTTTTATTTTTTGCTAAAACTATTAATGTAAAAATACTGAATATTTTAATTTAATCAGTTTATCGGTTGATAATTCCACTTTATCACCAGTATCTTTAGCAAGAACATTATCTAAATAAAATTCGCTTTGTCGCGTTTCATATGTTTTGATACGGAAATTTTCAGGGTTAAGATTTTCACGCTCTTCAGGAGACCAGCCACCTAATTTAATGAACTTAAGACCAAACTCACGCTGGTTTGCACAAACAGTAGAGCTAAAGTTTTTAATTTTTTCTTTGATAATATCATAATATTTAACTCGCAATGAGTCAACATTAAAATCAAAATCAAAAGTATAATTTTTAGTAATATAAGCTTTGACGTCAGTGAAATCATTAATACTTACATTATATTTATCCAATAATCCTTTCGGCACATTAATAGTAATATTATCAGATAACAATTCCACATAAATATCAGTTGAACCAGTATTTTGTAAAGCAATGTCTAATTTGTTTGATATTTCAACTAGTGAGGCTTTTATATAAACAATAAAATTATAAAGCGGAAACCCTGCGTTATAACATTCGACAGTACGTAATTCAAGCTCCACAGTTTCAAATTTCTTTTCAAATTTCTTTTCAACTGCTTTATCTTGTAAAGCGGAAATTTCCTTTTTAATCTCAGGCATTTGTTTGTCAATTTCAATAGTTAATTGACGGAAACTGCCATCTTGATACATTTTACGAACATGTTTCGCTTTTATGTCGCCATAAATAATCAAATCACTAGACGAATCAACTTTAAAGTTTTCAACAATTAAACCATTTTCGTCGGCTCTCTCAGTGAATTCTTTAACTAATGTCTCACTAATCCATTTATAGTCAGTCATATCATAAATCATATCACTTAATGAGAACAAATCGGTATCAATAAAGAAATCCACATAAATGCCATTGTCACCAGTTTTAGACAAGCGTAAATCATAACCGTCCACGCCTTCAAAATCCGGATATTCAAGTTTAACTAAAGGTACATTTTTAACAACTTGACCTTTCATTAAGTCCTCGTCATCTACATATTTTTGCAAAATGCCTTCAGCAAAGCTTGACGTACGTAAAAATTCAGGCAATTTAGTTTTATACAATTTATTAATTGTATCTTTCATTTTTGCAAGCGAATCGCCGTCAAATTTAGTTGACGCAAACGTTAAGCGCATAGTTGCAGTGACATTATCAAAACCTCCACCCTCTATGTCGTCTACTGGTTCAAAATCATAAGTAATCTCAGTTTTAAGCAATTTCAAAAGCTTGTCAACGCCAATTCCAGGACCATACTCTAAATATTGACCAAATAAATCTTTAATATTTTCGCCAACTAAATCATATAGTTTTTCGTAAGGAATGACATCTTTTAGTTGTTTACCACCAGCTAAAATCGCACCGACAAACTCATTCGGAAATTCAAAGTCGCCATTAATCGAAGTACCAAAAGGCGTAATGCGGGATTTTACAGTTGCAACAAATGCTGATTGCTGAATATTTTTTGCATCTAAAATCACTCGCCCAATCTCGTCACGATATGACTCACTAATTCGCTCAACAATTTCTTTGGCAACTTTGGCAGGTTGACGAAGCAAATAACCTGTTAATGCCGATACTGAAATATTTTCCACATTGTCGACAGCTTGATATGAACCCTCATTCGTATATTCAATAACTAAATGATTATTTTTCCAACCTTTACTCACATACAAATCTTTGTTAAATGAATCAATGTACTTACTGATGCGAGTTTTTGCAAAATCAATCATACGATTGCTGTCAAATTGTGGCAATACATTTAAGTTACCTTGCAATTCTTGTGAATTTGCATAAACCTGAACGGCATCTAATTTAAAATCATTAGCTAAATCATGCAATGACCGTTGTTTGACATTATGTTGGAGCATATAAATACGAAGCGCTCGTCAGATTTTTTTGTCCTCTAACAATTTACTGTCAAAGTATAATTTATGTCTGTAATTTTTAATTTGATAAATTTTCTTTTTGTCAAGCTTGTCAATATAAGTTGTCAAATCAATTTTTGAAATTTCAGATGATACTAAATCAATAATTGTGTCGTCCGAAACTTCCAAATTGTAATACAAATCGAAGTTAAAGTCTGCATAAGTACTACCTTGACTTGTCTCAACCCAAAATGTTTTACTTGAATCTTTACTGTAATGACTTGCCAATTTAATGTCAAATCCTTCGTTCTCAAGTCCACCATGAGCTAACATCTCGCGAATATTATGTTCGCTTATCAACCATTGTTTAATTGGTGCAAATGTTGCTGAATCATTAAATACATTTCCCATATCTGCAATCATTCGTTTTTGAATATCCGCATTGATTGTTTTTAGAGTATTATCTGTAACCTGTTTCAATGCTTTTTTGTCATTAATAATCGCAGAACTAAAGAAATTATTCGCCGAACCAGACTTTGCGTCGCCAATAATCTCAATATAATCTCTTATATCAATTTTCTTCTCAGTCATAATTACTTACTATCTTTCTTTTAATTTTATACTATTATTATATCAAATACAAATTCCGTATGTTATTTTAAACAATTCATTTAAAATGGCCATTGTATCTATTTTAAACATAAGCATGCTTATTTAAAAAATAGTGAAAAAAGCCAATCTTAGTAACATATTAAAATTTTTTTAATTTTAAGCTAAAAAGGGTGTACGTACGGTCAGTTTTATGATATAATAAATTATACAACAATTTTATTTTTTAAAAGGAGACATATTTATTATGAAAACTAAAGTCGTAACACATGAGTATAATGTTATTCCGGAGGGAATGACATTCCGAAAATTTATTCGCACAGGAATCGCAGAACGCGACATGACAATTAAGGATTTGTGCCGTGAGTGTGATATGGATTATCATCAATTCAGTACAACTTACCGTCAACGTAAGATTCGTCCTGATTGGATTGTTCGTATTGCCGAATATTTCAATGTAGAGCTTAAGGAACTTATTTTAATGGATGCAAAATAAAAGAAAGGGGTAAATTTAAACATAAAAAAATCGTTTCAGTAAAATAACTGAAACGAAAAGGTTTACACGAAGGTTTACAACAAAAAGTTTACAACCAACTAGTTTATAAAATACTATTTATAAATATTATAACACATAATAAAGATATTGTAAACCTTATTTTTATGATTAAATGAAAAAATTTTATGAGTGAAACAATTGTTTTCAAGGGTAATAAACGTGAGTTTAAAAAACCCATTGAATTGGCATTAAAATATAAAAGTAATATCGAACGGCTTATGGCTTTTAGAGATTTTGTCTGTAAAATCAAACAAGCAGACGAATTGAACAATAAAGGTAAGCCAAAAGATTACTCGGCCGACGATATTTATGGTATGCTTATCAGTTTTCTCGACATTAAATATTATGTTATCGAAAATACACAGACAGATAAAACTGAAATAAAATTTTATATTGTAAATTATGATAGTCCATTAGGATTGTATACCGAATTTGATTTACCAGCATGGTTAAATGCTATCAGTAATTTTATTAAAATCAAAAGCATTACACGTGTTTATTCAGAATTGAATTTTAAATTTGCGAATCTTGATAAAGACACAATTCAAATGACTAAGATTAAACCTTTAAAATTACCTGATAATGACATTATTTTGGCACAAAATGGTATTTTAGATTTAAAAAACAATATTTTTGCAAGAAATATTGTTCCCTATGATTATCATTTCACAACAGCCTTACCATTTAAAATTTTACCAGTTGAATTAACAGATTTTGCAATGATTGAGATTGTTAAACGAATTATCAATGACTGGGCAAGTGGCAAAAAAACAAGTAAAAAATATTTGTATCAGTTATCATTTTCAGCAATTGATGGTAATGGACGACATGTCTATAATATCATCAAAGGTGGTGGCGGTAACGGGAAGTCAGCATTCCTAAATATTCTTGAACATATTGCAGGCGAAAAATATACTGTAAAGCTTAACATTGATGAATTGGGAGACGACAATGCCCTTGAGCAAATCACTGAGTCTAAAAAGCTAATAATTGGCCATGACATGGCAACAGACGCAAAGTTGTCTAAAGCAGTTAATGGGCGATTAAAGCAATTTATTACAAGTGAGCCATTTCAATATGGGCGCAAATACAAATCAAATGCACTTTGCGTAACAAATGGGCTGAAAATTCAAAGTACAAACACAGACGTATCTTTCTTCGAGAATACTCCTGCCATTAAAAGACGTATTAACGTTTTCCAATGGACAGACGTGGTTTATAGTGATTTGAATAAAAGCGACCTTGGATTTGATTTAGACGCACTAATCGACGGTTCAAACAAAAAAAGTCAAGCCTTTTATGAAGCGTTTATTGCATTAACAATCGCTAATTATAAGCCGTTTGACAAGTTTGATTTACCTGAAGAATCACGCAAATTGACAGACCAAATGATTTCAGATAATGACCAGGTGGAAAACTTTTTAACATGGCTAGTTGAACAAGAACTTAATGTAGGTTCTTATCCGAATATTGTAATGTACATTATGTATTGCGAATGGCTAAGACTGGAAAACCCAAAAGCAACACCACTTAAACGTAATACATTTTCAAATCGCTTTAATAATAGGCAAAATGATTATGGTTTTACACTCTCAAAAAGCGCTCAATCTGTTTCTACAATTTCAGATTTAGAATTTAACTTGAGAGCACTAAATTCAGGTTACTTTAGATACCCAATTACGATTCCAAAGGCAACAAAATACAGACGTATCGAGTTTGACAATAAAATATCAGATAAAGAAATTGACGAATTTATTTTTAAATTAAAAGGATTCAAGGTTGGTAACTATGACAACTTATCATACAAGGAAAAACTGATTTTATATCATCTCATTGGTTTAATGAATGATGACGCAATCGCTTATTATCAAACTTTTGTAAGTGATACAGTAGAAGCAAAATGAAATTAACTTACTATTTATTAGTAAGTTTTTTATTTTTATCATTGGTAATTAAACGAAAGTTTCGTTCAATAAAAATTTCAGTGAGGATTTTTATTGAACGAAACTTTCATTTATTGACAGTCAATAACTTTATGTTAGGAAAATTTGGCTATAAGTTATAAGATTGTAGTCATATCAATATTTTCCATTAAATTAATCATAGGAATAAACATTGGAATACATATTAGACTGAATTTTATACTAGTCCAATATGTTGGTATACAACCGATTGTAAGATTTTGAATAAAAAATTTAATTCATTATGATAAAATTTTATTTATAAGTTTTTTTATCTGATGACATCATTACCAATACTTTCAGGATTATTGGAACAAACTTGGACGAAATCTAGCTAAAAAAATTTTTTTTTTTACCTATAAGGATGACTTTCAGAAAAGGTTTACTTTGAATACTTTAAATGAAATATTTATATGTAATTTTATTATAAGTTTGTTCCAATATAAGTAAAATATAAGAATATGAATACTTTAAGCTGAATAATAGTTGAATAAAAGTACTATTCAATAAAAATAGTAAGATAAAGGAATACACTGATAAATCAAGAAAATTGAATAGTTATAACTTATAGATGAATGTTTTGTCTAAAGATATGAAGTTTTCGTCCAATAATATCAAAAGCATTGATATACATGAATGTTCGTTTTTTGGCCAACGTAATAATTTTACTGATTTTTGTCGGAAATTGAACTTAAAATAAAAAAGAATTTCCTGAAAATGTCAAGTTTTTACCATAAATTGTCCTAAACTCATAGGTATTTAGACTGAAAATGTCAGTTTTTGACAAAAATAAAAGACTCAATTTTCTTGCAATTTCGTTCGTGTTTTACAAAAATAAATGACAGTAAAATTAATTGAATTTCCCAATTGTATGGATGTCAGTACTTTTACTTGCTTAAAAAATGTCAAAATTTCATAGAACGAAAGTTTTAACAAACTTGCAAGAAAAATTCAATTTTTGACAATTTGTGTCGACCAACTAGTCAAAACTTGTATCTGGATGACGAAAACTTATGTTAACACCCCCATTTTGTGACAGTTTTCTGCGAAATCGTGACGTTTCATGCAACGCCAGTATTCCAACTAAAACCAATATTGTGGTGTAAAGCTATCTCACTTACTGATTATCAATATCTCATCAATCGTCAACATTTTACCTGTAAGAGTATTGGCTAGCGTTTTAACTTATTATAAGTAAATAACGTTCGTATTTTGACTATAATTAATCAAATAGTCTTGATTACCAGCTAATTCTTGTCTTGTCATTATGGTTTACTTTTAAAATAATTATGATATAATATAGTTAGCATATCAATACTTGAAAGGAAATCACAATGAGTTTTATTAAAATATTTAGTAAAGACAAACAATCAAAAAATTCGTTATATGAGTCTGTATTAGCTAAGTATGAAAAGAAACATTCCGATATTTTCGTTGATACATGCAATTTAATGAATGCAATCGAAAACAATTCTGAATTTTTAAAGTCAATCAGTCGTGATTTTAAGCCAATGAACTGTTACTTAGAACGAACAATCCCTAGTAAATTTGGTCGCACTTATAATTATCGTATTGTCCATGGTTGTGATTACTCAAATAGTTTTAGTTGTCAAATCACCACTGATAATAATTTTAAACTAACTTTTGTCGTTGACCTTTATTTTCCCACAACTATTCGTATAAGTGCTGTGAAAATGTCTGACACTTACTTTGATAACAAAAAAGTTATTTTTGATGTTCTCGATAAAAGCCTCGCTCTGATTAATGAAATTTTAACTGAAGAACTTGATAGAATTAAAAATATCATTATGCAACTAAATCTTGTTTATAAAGATTATCCGTTGAATCCATCTAAAGTAAATGATGATTTAAATGAGATTCGCAAAGCTTTCTTGCATAACATAAAACAGTTAAAAGATTACCGCGGATTTTATCTTGTTCCACATGAAGTTAATCTTAAATACAATAGTTTTTATATCATTGATGAGTCTGGCCAACCAAAACATTTTATTGAGCAAGTAACTTATGGTGAAACAAGACAATTTATACCTTCTGAAGTTAAATTCGTTTCAGCTGAAAGTTTCGATAATTACGCCCTTGCTATGAATCTGCTCAGACGTAAGTTCGATACAACATTCGATATTTATGACAATTTTGAAAAAATCGATATTCCTGACGCTTAGTTTGTAACTTGTAACTAAAAATCAAAACCTGTCCATTTAAGTCAATTTTTCACATAAAACATTACAAAAGCCTTAATTACCAATTAAAAGATAACATAGTTATTTAAGCTTTGGTAATCAGGGCTTTGTATAAGTTTTGACTAAAATTCTGTTTTTTAGTGGTGAAAAATCACAAGCAAAAGTCAATAATGTAGGCTAAAAGTATGCTATAAAAGTTCTCACCATTAAATTTATCTGATAAAATTGTCTGAACGTATCTCAGAGGTCCATATTTAGCCTGTATCGCGTCTGAATTACCTTTTAGTATAATTATATAGGCTAAGCTGAAAACGCGATACGGAGCGAATTAGGGCTATTTAAGAATCTCGTGGTAAACAGCTTGCACTATCTTTAGTTAGGCGTGCCTAATTTATAAATAGTTTTCACTGTTTTCCCACGAGATTTTCAATATAGCATGCTAAAAGTATGCTATAAAAATTTTCACAATTAAATTTATCTGATAAAATTGTCAGGACTATCCTCAGAGGTCCATATTAAGTCTGTATCGCGTCCGAATGCCATCTGAATATAATTATATAGGTAGGTTGTCAGACGCGATACAGGCTTAATTAGGGCCATTTATGGATGTACTGTACATTTATAATATGATATAATTAAGGTAAATAAAAATTTTTGTAAAAAGGTTTACTTTTATACCGATTATGGTATAATGTAACCATAAAGTAAACGAATTGAGGAATAATCTTATGAAAAATACATTTAAGAAAGTAGCTAGTTTAACAGCTGTTGCATTGATGTCACTTAGTATGGCAACAGGTTGTGCCAAAGCTGAAACACAAAGTAACAGTATTTATGACCGCTCAATTAGTCAAGATGTCAGCGACAGTTACAATGCAATTAAGAAGGCTGGACGTAAAGCTAAAGATTATGCGGACACACATTCACCTAAGGATGTGGTTGAATCAGGCAAATCAAAATATCGTAAAGCTAAAGATAAAGTTAAAAAATCAGTTGACGAAAAAACGTCTAATCAAACACAAGCATCAAGCGACGCAGACCTTGCAAATCTTGAAGCAAACGGTCAAAAGTTTGTAACAGTGAATGACAATAAGTCAACACTTGAATGGACTTGGACAACAAATAAGATTGACTATTCAAACTTGGATTCATTGAACCGTGCGGGAAAAGCGACAGCTTATCTTGACAAAAACAATTATGGCAAATCAAAAGGTCGTGAGAGTCAAAAATGGAGTCCAACAGGATGGCACAATCAAAAACGTAATCAAGACCGTGGGCATTTGATTGCTTACACATTGACATTTAACTTTGACGCGAATGGTAACTTTAAGAAAGGTGAAAAAGGGTCTATTGACAATCCAAAGAACCTCATCACTGAAACGTCTGACATGAACCGTGGTATCATGCAAGATTACGAGGAACAAGTTCGTGATTCAATTAAAGCTGGTCATAAAGTGATTTATGAAGTGACACCAATCTTCCGGGGCGACGAATTGATGGCTCGTGGTGTGCATGCGCAAGCAATTTCAGATGACAAATCATTGAATTTTAATGTGTACTTGTTTAATGTGTCAGATAATTATACATTTGACTATGCAACAGGTCGCTCAACAAAAAATTAAGACTTTGTTTAAAGTCTTTTTTATTTTATACGAGGAAGTTGAAGATATTGAGGATATTGAGTATTAAAAAAGCCATTTAAACTATCTTGCATTAAGCAAAGCTTAAGTTTGAAATAGTTTAACGGCTTTTTTATTTTCACTTAAAGATTAGAATTGTCAGAATTATTACGATTACACTACAAAAAAATAATTAATAAGATGTGATTTTATAATTTTGTATTAGCAGAGTATTATGATATAATATAAGTAAAGTTATTAAAGAAAGTTAGGTAAAGTTAAATGCTTATTGAGTTTTCATTACAATTGCAACTTGAATCAAACCCTCATGAAATGGATGTTATCATGGATGAGGCTGAAACTTATGTTGCTGAGCATTATGGTATTCGTAATGCACAATTAGTTAATATTTCGAATCTTCGTAACCCTGCGGGTCCAGATTTCACATTTAGAGCACAGATTCCTAATTTAAGTATTTTTAAATTAATCAATAAAATTGCGGATGCGACTGTATTTGGGGACGGTGACGAGATGCACTATGACCTGTCAAGACGAACAGACCCTGATTTTAGTCCAAGAGCATATATGTATGAGTGTTACGGTGACATACTTAACGAATAAGGCGGTAAGATATGTTGACCCGTCTGTATTTGGATATGAGGGGATTGAGGAATATAATTTTACACGTAGAATAAATGTTAGGATAGTGAAGAATA